>ERZ1023396.81-NODE-81-length-52074-cov-7.778658_pt1 | contig 52074 bp, 51 predicted proteins | sample MGYA00380504_ERZ1023396 | MGnify/ENA primary metagenome ERZ1023396 (study PRJEB33173, sample SAMEA4830410) | metagenome | study: EMG produced TPA metagenomics assembly of the PRJEB25223 data set...
GCAGCCTAGAACATAGTGTTTTTATTAAGTTCTCATTCTAAGGGTTCAGCGCCTTTTTCACCTAAGGCTTGTTTACGTTCTGAATCACTTTTTAACTAATCAAACGTGATGGTTTGAGGTGTGTCTAATTTTTTATCGTTCATAATCTTTATGGATTTAGGAGATATTTTAATCACACACAAGTTTGGATCAGCTTTAGAGTCAAAAAAGGACTTATCTTGTTTGTCCCAAATCCAGTCAATAGTCTCTTGATCTTTTAGTATTTCAACATACGCATCAATTTCTAGAAAGCTACGATTATTCGTTTCATCGTAACCTATGAGTACGTGAGCTTTGGGATTATCTTTAAATTCGGCAATTTTTTTAGACTCAATACTTGTCTTAGTATAAAGTGTGTGTCCATCATTATAAAATACCATGTATCTACTATTAGGTGTATTATTATGTGCAGTAGATAGGACACCTATTTTTGATGTATTTAATATATTTTCAATGTCAATTTGTAATTGTTCATTATTCATAATTGGGTCACCTCTAATAATTATATACCCTGAAGTGACCTATAATATGTACAGTGTTAACATTGGTTTTGTTTTTTAGTGAATTATACACAAGTTATAATGGGTATATGATTGAAAAATATCATTCTAAGTTAAGGGACGATTATAATAGTGAGGGTCTTTAATATACAAATTCAGCTATTTCGATAAAGTTATTATGTAAAAATAATCTGGGAGGCAATAAAATGCATTTAGGAGTCATACTTAACAGAGTTTTTAGAACGAAAGACAATCCACTGTTTCATTATATAGTGAAGCACCAAAATGAAATAAATAAATTGTATTTTATTTTACCTTTAGAAGATTTAACTGACGCATCAGAAGTCAAACGTGATTATTATCATAAAGTTGTAAAAGGGTTTGTAAATGCGTTAGATAAGTATGACATACAACCTTATATTGTCACGTATGACAAGTTAGGTGACTTAGCTGATACATTGGCGTTATCTCATGTATTAGTAGCAAAAGATATTATGAGTTATCACAAGGAAATATATGACTATCCTCATGTAAAACAAGCTTTTGAAAACCATCGAGTTACAGTAATTGGACAACGTGTGAATCATTATTTTGAACCAACAAAGACTTTTAATAAACAACAACAGCCTTATAAAGTGTTTACCAGTTTTTATAAAGCAAATCGTCAAGATTTAGTACGTACCCCTAAGAAAAGTTATCAAGTTAAGCAGTTGGCTCAAATTGCGGAAAAGGGTTTAAATCAAAGTGATCTAAAATTCGCAAACAGTAAAGATGCAGAAAAGTTAGCACGTAAAGCTTGGGATGATTTTTTAAATGGTGACATAGTTCGTTATGATAAATTGACTGACGATGTAACCCAAGATTTTGTAAGTGGATTAGGTAGATCTTTAGCCTATGGACTACTCGATATTCGTGAAATTATAAATGATTTACTTGAAGGTTACGATAGTGATGAAACAAATTATGAAGCTTTTATAAGAGAAGTTATATTCCGTGAATTTTATTATGTATTAATGACACAATATCCAGAAACTGCAACTAAATCCTTTTCTGAAAAGTATCGAAGTATGGAATGGTCTTATAATAAAGCGCATTTTGAAGTATGGAGAAAAGGCCAAACTGGCTTTCCAATCGTTGATGCCGCAATGAAGAAACTAAATCGTACAGGATATATGCATAATCGTTTGAGAATGGTCGTATCTCAATTTTTAACGAAAAATTTATTTATTGATTGGACTTGGGGTGAGGACTACTTTAGACAGTATTTGATAGATTATGATAATGCATCTAATGTACATGGTTGGCAATGGTCAGCATCAACGGGGACGGACGCAGTGCCTTATTTCAGAATGTTTAATCCTATACGTCAAAGTGAGCGTTTCGATGCGCAAGGTTATTTTATTAAAACACAACTAGAAATATTTAATGATGTGATTAGTAAGTATATTCATGATCCAACTAAATATAAGAGTAAGTTACAAGAACTTTATCATATTGAAATTGGAAAAGATTATCCAGAGGCTATTGTGAATCATAAAGATAATAGAGCTTATGTTATGGATAAATTTAAGCAATTGTGACATGTCAGTCATTAAAAAGGAGTGATTCATTTGTTGAACAATGAAATGCATCGTATTTATTTAGACGTAAATAATAATGAGGTAACTATTAATAGATTTAATGTCGCATATAAATATACTATATTAGAACAAATTAATGATTTACTTCAATATGGTTATGCAGTTTTAAATCATCTATATGTTAATCCTGGTCTAGAAGAAGACTTTGAACGTATTTTCTTAAATAGAGATAAGCACTTAAGGAATACTAAAGGATTTGAAAATCTATTGTTTTTAAAGCCACATCGTACACATGAACATTATGTTATTATTACGTTTTGGCATGACGAAGCAGCTTACAAGCATTGGCAAACGTCTCAGGAATATAAGGCATCTCATAAAAATAGAGGAACTAGACAAGGCGCTGATAAATCCATTGTAAATAGAAAGCTATCATTTAATATTAGTTTAGAATTAAAATAATACAAATTTTGAATCAAATGAATATCCTTACAAACATATAGGTGAGTTATTTAAATACTAACTTGCCTATTTTTTTAAGCAATATAAAAGGTTTAGTAAAATCACTGATAGGGAGGAGCATATCATATGTAACTTAAAATACTCAATACAATTCTATTGACTGTAACTAAAGTTGTAACTATAATGGTTACATGAGGTGGTTAATAATGAAAATAAGCAGTCGTTTTACCGTAGCTGTTCATATATTAGCTTTATTAAAGATAGAAAAAGAATATACTTTAACATCAAGTCAAATCGCAGAAAGTGTTAATACGAATCCTGTAGTTATTCGAAGATTGATGGGGAAACTTAAAGATGCTGGTTTTATTGAAGTGTCACGTGGTAATTCAGGCGTTAGGTTATTGAAATCACTAGATGAGATTACATTGTTTGATGTTTATAAAGCTGTGGAAGTTGTTGAACAAGGACATCTATTCCAAATACATGAAGATACTAATATCAATTGTACGGTTGGTGCAAATATTCAAATTGTGTTGGAAGTTATTTTAGAAAATGCTCAGGATGCCATGGAAGCTGTATTAAAAAGTGTAACACTAGACAATATTGTTAATAAAATCCTAATGAATAACGGATAATTTTATCCGTATAACCAACATGTAACTGTAACCATTACAATTACAATCAAAAGTGTTCAATAAATTTTATGAAAAATGCAGTAACCACCTTAGTTCAAGACAATATTACTGAAGGTTTGCAATGTGGTCTTGATGCCACTTCTTGTTAGAGTGTGAGCTAAACAGTGAGAATCATTATTTAAATCAAATTTGGATTTGTTTTAAATATTTTATAATTACAAAATTAGGAGGAATTTATTATGAAAATTGGAATTATTGGAGCAACTGGTAAAGTAGGTAGTCTTGTACTAGAAGAAGCGATTGGCAGAGGTCATGATGTAACGGCAATTGTTAGAAATGCTGCAAAAGTATCAAATAATAATGTAAACGTCATAGAAAAAGAAATATATGATATTACTTCAGAAGACTTAAAAGATTTAGGTGTAGTAGTAAATGCTTTTGGTGCACCACTTGGTGAAGAAGAAGCACATGTAATAGCAGGTCGTGCATTAATTGAAGCATTACAAGGCACAAATACAAGAGCAATTATCGTAGGTGGCGCTGGTAGCTTATATGTAGATGAAGCACAAACAACTAAATTGATTGAGACACCAGAATTTCCTGAAATATTTGTACCAACAGCAACAGGCCAAGGCAGAAATTTACAAGATTTAGAAGCGGCACAAGATATAACTTGGACATTCGTGAGCCCATCTGCTGACTTTAATGCAGAAGGTGCCAGAACAGGTAGTTATCAAGCAGGTAAAGATAATCTATTAGTTAACTCAAAGGGTAATAGTTATATTAGTTATGCTGACTTTGCAATTGCAATTATAGACGAAGTTGAAAATGCACAACATAAAAACGAACGTTTTACAGTAGTTGGAGAAGAACAATAACAATAAGTAAAAACATTAACTTTAATGTTCAGAGAAAGAAAATCATGATCTTCGTATAACAATATTAAAGTAGTAGAATATCCCATTACCTGAGCTGATACTTATAATGAGTATCAGCTCATTTTTAAATTAACAGCGTCATATTAAGGGATTAAAAACCATGATATACAAAATAAATCATAGTAATTCGGAATTATTATAAAGTTAGCATTTAATAAATGGATTAAGTCTGCTATCATAGATGAAATTTAATTATATTGTGTTAGGGGTGATGTTATGATTAAAAAATTAGAAAATATGGATTCTGAGTTAATAGAAAAGATTTCATATATATGGTTGAACTCCAATTTAGATGCGCATGACTTTATAAAACGTGACTATTGGGTTGATAACTTTACTAAAGTAAAAACAATGTTCCCAGATTCAACAATTTATGTGTACTATGCTGATAACCAAATTGTCGGATTTGCTGGCTTATATGAACAATACATTGCAGGTATTTTTATTATAGAAAATTACCGCAATAAAGGTATAGGAAGGTTAATTCTGGAAAGATTAAAAAAAGATTATAATGCACTTAACCTACATGTATATGAGAAAAATCAAGGAGCTATGCGTTTTTATACCAAACACCATTTTGAAATAAGATCTAAGGAATTTGAAGCAGAAACTCAAGAATATGAGTATTTTATGGAATGGCATAGTCATTGAATATAAAAATAACGGAACATTAGATGCAATTTATAAAGATTTAACTTCAGTGATTACAGAATCTACAAAACGTAAAACATTCGTACCAGTGAGCGGGCTTGTACTAAATGTATTGCATAATTCAATAGACGATGAAAAATAATATTGTATTGCAAAATAAAGACTATATTATATGGTCTTTATTTTTTAATGATTTATGTGAAAAAATAACAAATATGGTAGAAGGACTATACAATGATACGGTTTGTTAATTTTTATCGAAATTAATTCAACTAAGTAATAAAAGTACTTTTGTCTAAAATATGAGCGAATCTCTTGAAAAATTTAAAATGTAACCTAATTGAAAACGCTTCTTAAATAGAAAATGTGAGCTAAAATAGATAAACGACAAAAAGAGCAAGCTTTTGCAAATCTTGTTCGGGCCTATCGTAAACAATATGTTGGTAAAGGACCTGTAAAAATCGAAGTAGATTTTAAAGGAAACTGGGCAATAGCGTTTATGACAGGCGCGTTGAGTAAAGTAGAAAACTTTTACTTACGCGATGAACGTAATGAAGAAATGGTACGTCATGCACGGACACAAGAAGTGAAAAAACTATATGACGAAATGAATACCGACGAAATGGAAAAATTGGTTGGAGCCAATTATGTAAAGTTATTTACAGATGTTGATTTTACTGATGATGAAGTAGTATCAATATTTGTTTTCGATAAATCAATAGAATAAGCGTGCTGGTGTAAGGTACCTGGTGCTGTTTGCTAACTACGCTTGAATAATCATTTATTCAAGGGGGTGGTATATGCGAATAGTGCCAGGTATTTTTTGTTGCATTGACAGTAAGGTAATTTAAAAACAATTATAGGAGTGTATAAGGTGATGAAAATTGTAGCATTATTTCCAGAGTATGTAGAAGGCGAAGAAAATCAAACATTAAATACTAAAAAAGCAATTGGTTTAAAACCATTTTTAGAAGAGAAAGGCCATGAACTTGTTATATTAACTGATAATGAGGCAGATTTAGATAAACATTTAGCAGATATGGAGATTGTGATTAGTGCACCATTCTATCCAGCTTATATGACGAAAGAACGTCTTGAAAAGGCACCAAACTTAAAATTAGCAATTACAGCTGGTGTAGGTTCTGACCATGTAGATTTAGCAGCAGCTAGTGAAAATAATGTTGGTGTTGTAGAAGTAACAGGTAGTAATACAGTTAGTGTTGCAGAACATGCAGTTATGGATTTATTAATTTTATTACGTAACTATGAAGAAGGTCACCGTCAATCTGTTGAAGGTGAATGGAATCTATCTAAAGTGGGAAATCATGCACACGAATTACAAAACAAAACAATTGGTATCTTTGGTTTTGGTAGAATTGGTCAATTAGTTGCTGAGCGCTTAGCACCATTTAACGTTAAGATTCAACATTATGATCCAATAAATCAAAAAGACAATGAAAATTCAAAATTTGTTAATTTCGACGAACTTGTGTCTACAAGTGATGCCATTACTATTCATGCACCACTTACACCAGATACAGATAATTTATTTGATTATGACGTATTAAGCCGTATGAAAGTTGGCAGTTATTTAGTTAATACTGCACGAGGTAAAATAGTAAACACAAATGATTTAGTAGAACTTTTAAATGCCAAACATATCCAAGGATATGCCGGAGATGTATGGTATCCACAACCAGCACCAGCGGATCATCCATGGAGAACAATGCCAAGAAATGCGATGACAGTACATTATTCAGGTATGACTTTAGAAGCACAACAACGTATTGAAGAAGGTACAAAAGATATTTTAAACCGTTTCTTTAATAATGAACCATTCCAAGATAAAGATGTGATTGTTGACGGAGGTCAAATCACAAGCGCAAGTTATAAATCAAAATAATTCATTTGCAACGCAAACCGTAACTTCCCATTATTTTGTTAATAAATAGCGAATTAGAGAAATATTGTTTATCTATGGGCAATGTTTCTCTAATTTTATATAATTTTCTATAAAAATTCCGCTTTCCCAATTTTTACAATTCATAAATGAACACCAAACATGATACAATTCATTCAAATACATATTTGAACGAGGTGCACTATGATTCAGACTATTGGAACTGCAGCAGTACTTTACATTGCTACTGCGGTAGATTTATTAGTGATATTATTAATATTTTTTGCGAGAGCAAAGACTAAAAAAGAATATAAAGATATTTATTTAGGTCAGTATTTAGGATCTGTTATCTTAATTTTAATCAGCTTATTTTTAGCATTTGTCCTAAATTATGTTCCAGAGCAATGGATACTCGGTTTATTAGGTTTAATTCCAATTTACTTAGGTATAAAAGTTGCTATTTATGATGATTGTGAAGGAGAAAAAAGAGCTAAAAAAGAATTAAGCAAAAAAGGTCTATCAAAATTAGTAGGCACTGTTGCCATAGTCACGATAGCCAGTTGTGGTGCCGATAATATTGGTTTATTTGTTCCTTATTTTGTAACATTAGATATTGTAGAATTACTTACTACTTTAAGTGTATTCTTAGTTTTAATCTTCTGTTTAGTATTCACAGCACAAAAATTATCTAGCATTCCTGGAGTGGGTGAAATCGTTGAGAAATTGAGTCGTTGGATTATGGCTATTATTTATATAGTATTAGGATTATTTATTATTATTGAAAATGAGACGATTCAAACAATATTAGGATTTATATTCTAAATTAAGGTGTGATTAATTATGAGTAGCAATAAAATTTGTGACGTCATTTGTGTTCACGAAGCAAAAGTGGATAATGCTATGAGTTTTTTACAAGAAGCAAAACCCCAGCATCTTATTGATACATTATTAAAGATTAGTGATGAGAATAAGTTAAAAATCATTTTAGCTTTAATTAAAGAACAGGAATTATGTGTTTGTGATTTATCTATAACGTTAGGCTTAAGTATTGCTACAACATCTCATCATTTGAGAACTTTGTATAAAAGAGGTGTGCTTAATTTTTATAAAGAGGGAAAGATGGCATATTATTATATAAAGGATATAGAAATGAAATCATTGTTAATGAAATGTCTGGATTAAATATGATATAAGATTGAGCATTTTATTTAAGTTTCGGACTCATTGAATGCTTTTATTCTTTTTCAATGTTATCTCTAATACGTTGGAATTTTGACCACGCTTTGTCTGCTGGATCACCAAAATCATACCGCGTTAAAAAGCCCCTTATAATAAAAAATCATTCAATTTAAACGGGTAGATGAACTGCCCTCAATTTGTGGGGATAAAAACATCTTCGTTGAATTCATATAAAATGAATTTATACGGAGGTGTTTTTTCTATGAAAAGAGTTGCTTATTCTTTAAAAATAAAAATTAGAGTTATAGAAATGACAATTGAATAGTAGCCATTAGAAAAGGAAAATATCTAAATTCTAGTGTAAAATGAATATGAGTGGGTTGAATAAGGGGGATTTATGATGCAAGAAGAAGATTATAAAATTTTAGCGATGCTCAATCAGGAACAAAGTTTTACTAAGGCTGCGAAACGTTTGTTTATGTCTCAACCGTTATTATCATATAGATTGAAGAAAATTGAGAAAGATTTTGGGATTAAAATTATAGAAAAAGTAGGGAATCAATTCAAATTCACACCAGAGGGTGAATATCTCGTTCAATTTTCAAACAAAGTGCTATTTGAAATTCAAAACTTAAAGTCGCATATTAACGAACTGCGAGAAGGACTCAAAGGGAACATGAAATTAGGAGCGAATACTAATTTTGCTATATATACGATGCCAGAATTAATGAAACAGTATTATGAAGCATATTCAGATATTTATATTGCTATGACGAGTGGTTGGAGTGTAGAAATTTTAGAGCAGTTGGAAAACAATGATTTGGATGTTGGTATTTTAACAGGAGACTACGATTGGTACGGCAAAAAATTGTTGTTGAAACAAGATCCGTTAACCATAATTAGTAATAAACCAATCAATTTGAAGCAATTGCCAAAAGAATACCGCATTGTTTATAAATCACATCAAAATTTTAATACCTATATTGAATTAGAAAATTCTATTACGAAATTAAGCAATGACTGGTGGAATGAACGTTACGATACGTACCCAAGAAATATCTGCCAAACTGATAAAATTGAAATCTGTAAAAAATTTGTTGAAAAAGGGATGGGCTATGCCATTGTTCCTAAGTCTTGCATTGTAGAAGATGACCAATTTTATATGAAAGATTTAAAATTTAAAAATGGTGAGGATATTATGAGGAACACATGGTTATTCTATAGAGAAGAAACGATGAATACGGATATCAAGCATTTTATCGCATTTTGTAAAACTTATTTTGACGTAGAATAAGTCCAAGCATTAAGTAACCTTGAGCTACTTAATGCTTTTTTCTGTTGTAAGTTAAGTACTTTTATAAGCATATAAATAAATTTTATAACTGCTGACATATTATCGCAAAATAATGTAACTAAACCTTGATGTTATCCTGTTTTGTTAGTGAATTATAAAAGCCAAAAATATCAGACTATTCAGAAATCGGTTTGCCGAATGATAATCATGGTGCTAAACTTCAATTAATTTGAAGGAACCTTCAAATCAAAGGGGGATTGCCATGAAAGCTAAAAGACAAATAGATTTGTATATTTTAGGCATGGTTTTAGCAATATTAACGTTTTGGCTGTTTGCACAATCAATGATTAATATCATACCGACCATGCAAAAAGATCTGAAAGTGTCATCAGGTATCTTAAATATTTCCACAAGTTTAACCTCGCTGTTTTGTGGCTTATTTATTGTCGTTGGTGGCGGTATTGCTGATAGGCTTGGGAGAAAGAAAATGACTTATGTTGGCTTAATGATAAGTATTGTTGGTTCATTGCTTGTCATTGTAGCAACAGAACCGGTGTTACTCATTGTTGCCAGAGTACTTCAAGGGTTATCAGCGGCGCTTGTTATGCCTGCCACGTTAGCGTTGATAAAAACTACCTTTCAAGAAAGTGAGCGTCAACGGGCATTGAGTTATTGGTCCTTTGGTTCTTGGGGTGGTGGTGGTATAACGACATTTGTTGGTGGTTTAATCGCAACTTACTTTGACTGGCGAATGATATTTATACTGTCGATTGTGATTGCAGTTATTGCAATGTTTTTACTGAAAAATATTGAAGAAACAAAAGTAGCTAAAGTGAATAAAGAGAAATTTGATATCATCGGTTTTTCAATTTTCGTTGTAACACTATTAGTGATTAATATTATTGTTACCCAAGGGCAAGACTTAGGATGGTTAAGCTTCCCTATTGTTGCTTTGTTTATAGCGTCTATCGTATTAACGTTTGCGTTTATCTTTTTTGAAAGAACGAAAAAACATCAGTTTATAGATTTTGAATTATTTCAGTCCAAACCATTTACCGGTGCGGTACTGACGAACTTTTTACAAAATGGTATCGCAGGCACAATCGTTGTAGCGAATACTTACATTCAAGTTGGGAGAGGCTTTACAGCATTTGAAACAGGGTTATTAACATTAGGTAATATTGTAGCCTTGTTATTAATGATTCGTGTAGGTGAGCGCTTATTACAAAAGATTGGACCATACAAACCCATGTTTATTTCAATTATTATTGCCAGCGTTGGTATGAGCTTTGGTGCCTTTACATTTTTACCTAATTTACCATACATTATCGTCGTGTTTATTGGATTTTTAATTGCAGGAATTGGTATTGGTTTATACGCAACACCATCACTCGATACACTATTAGTTAATGTGAGTGACGATAAAGTAGGTATCGGCTCAGGTATTTATAAGATGGCGAGTTCGTTAGGTTATTCCTTTGGTATTGCGATTTCTACTGCGGTATATAGTTCATTTGTGGAATTGTTTCACAATGAACATTTAGCAGGTGCCTTAGGTATGTTAACCCCATTAGCTTTTGGCATCATTTCAATCGCTATCTTAATTGCAACCATGTATGAAAAGTCTTTGAAGCCTAATTGTATCTAAACTTTTAAATAAATGGAGGTATTTTATTATGATGAATCCAGAAGAAAAACAAACATTAAATTTACCATTTACCGGAATTTGTACGTTTGGTAAATACCCCGTATGTGATGATATTGACAAATTAAAGGAACTTAATGCAGATGTAGCAGTGATTGGTGTACCGAATGATATGGGAACACAATGGAAATCAGGTGCACGCATGGGTCCTAGAGGTGTCAGAGAAGGTTCTACATTATATAGCTTTGGCTTGGATGGTGCGTATGATATTGAAAATGACATCACTTATTTAGGACCTAAGTGGAAAGTATTTGATGTAGGTGACGTCGATATCGTCCATGGGGACCTTATGCAAAGTCATGATAATACCGAAGCAACATTACGACGCATTGTTGATAAAGGTGTGATGCCAGTCATAATCGGCGGCGATCATTCCATTACAGCAGCGACCGGTAAAGGTCTTGAAGAGTTAGGACCATTCCATGTATTACAAATTGATGCCCATTTAGATTGGGCGGATCATCGTTCAGGACAACGATATGGTCATGGTAGTTGTATTAGACGATTATCTGAAATGGATCACGTGAAAAATATCTATCAATACGGTATCCGTGGCATCAGCAGTAGTTTAAAAGAAGATGTTGACGCTGCACGTGATTATGGTGCAACTATATTGTCACCCAAACAAATGCGTGAACAAGGGCCAGAAGGTTTAGCTGCACTTATCCCAGAAGGTGAAAAACTCTATATTACGATTGATAATGTAGATACAAAAATAAAACCATTTTGGGCAGATTTTTCTGGATCAAATAATTCATCAATGTATGTGATTGGTCACGAGTTATTTAATAAGTCATTAACCTTAGATATTGAAAATAGACTAATGCAGTATTTACTAAGTGTTGATAATATTTCAAGAGTTCATAATAGTAGGACTAATCAACAGAACGAGTACTATACATCAGAAAGGTTAGATGAAATTTTTTCTGATATTTGGAAATCATTAAATAAGAAAAATAAGACTTTGTTTCCAATTGAAAGCATTATTAGAGATTCAGCAATATTTAAAGCATCTCCTTTTCATAAGTTGACTCAAGAACAAATTAATGCAAAAGAGGAAATATTAACTAAAATAAAAGAATCTATACTTTTAGATGAAGAAGGCCAATTAATAATTGTTGAAGGAGAAGCAGGATCAGGAAAAACAGTTTTAATGAGCACTTTACTCTACGAAATTGGAAAGTATAATTTGGATTTAGGTGAAAATCTAGATATTCATTTGTTAGTAAACCAAAATGAACATGTCACTATCTATAATCAAATAGCTACTAAGTTAGGAATTTCAAGTAAAACAAATAAAGTTGTAAGTAAACCAACAAGTTTTATCAATAGCCATTCACCAAGTGAAAAAGTAGATGTTGTGATTGTAGATGAAGCACATTTGTTGTTGACTCAAGGTAAGCAAAGTTACCAAGGTAAAAATCATTTAGATGATTTATTAGAAAGAGCTAAAGTTGTAGTGATTGTTTTTGACTTAAAACAAGTTCTTACAACGGAGCAAATATGGGAATTAGATAAACTAAATTACTATTTTGAAAATGCAAAAAGCAAAGATAATCATATCGAATTAAAAAATCAAATGCGCATTAACAGTGATACTGCCACAATTGATTGGATTCGAAATTTAGTGGATAATCGAACAATAAATGATATTCCTTATGACAACACTGGATATGAAATCAAAATTTTCAATACACCAGATGAATTGGAAAATGCTATAAGAGACAAAGCTCAAAATACAGATAGTGGTATATCCAGAATGCTTGCTACGTTTGATTGGAGATATGGAACTAAATCACCAGAGAATGAGGACTTTTGGAGAGTTAGAATTGGTAATTGGTCAATGCCTTGGAACTATCAACTGAAAGTTAGTAGAAATCAATCAAAATTACCATGGGTTGAACAAACTCAATCAATAGATGAAATAGGCTCAACATATACTATTCAAGGGTTAGATTTAAACTTTGCTGGAGTAGTAATTGGACCTTCAGTAAAATATAGAGAGGGCAAAATAATTTTCGATGAAAACAGTAGTGCTAATAAAAAAGCTACACGTCGAAGAACATTAAATAATGGATCAAAACAGTATTTTTCAGATATGCTTTTAAAAAACGAGTTGAACGTATTATTAACACGTGGTGTTAACGGACTATATCTATATGCAGTAGATGAACAATTGAGAGAAGCGTTAAAAAATGCATCAGAAGGTGATAATAATGGATGAAACGAAGGAAATATTGGAAGTAATCAATCAATTTAGAGACGAACGTAATTGGAGACAATTTCACAATGAAAAAGATTTATCTTTATCAATCAGTCTAGAAGCAGCTGAGCTACTTGAATTATTTCAATGGAAATCGTCTGAAGAAGTTGTTAGTGAAAAGCAAGAGAGACTGGCAGAAGAATTAGCAGATGTATTAATCTACAGTTATATGTTAGCAGATAATTTAGACTTTGATATTAATGATATTAACCGTAAGAAATTAGTAAAGAATAGTGAAAAGTACCCAATAGATAAAAGTAAAGGGAATAATACTAAATATAAAGAACTTTAAATATTACTATAGTGAAGGAGATTTAATCTGTTCCACACATTAAATCTCCTTCACTATATTTTTAATGTTATACCGATAGATAACCACATATAAAACTTTTATGATATGTATCTGATAAACGCGTACAGGTTGAACTTTTTTAATATGGGTATACTGATGATGATATCGTAATACAATTATTACAATAAATATTTGGGGCAATCATAATTTCACGAGCATAAAAGTATAACAATCGAATTTTTAGGAGGAAGACATATGGGTGAGCAAATAATTGAAACAAATGGTGTTCAGATTTGCACAGAATCTTTCGGTAGCCCTTCAAATCCAGCACTATTATTAATCAATGGTGCTACGCAATCGATGGTGTATTGGGATACAGCGTTTTGTGAACAACTGGCGGACAAGGGCATGTTTGTCATTCGTTATGATAATAGGGATGTTGGGCGTTCAACGGTGTATGAACTTGGCAAATCGAATTATTCAGTCAAGGATATGGCTAATGATGGCATTAATGTCTTGAATAGTTATCATATTGATAAAGCAAATGTTATGGGCATGTCTTTAGGAGGTATGATTGCTCAAGTACTGACACATCATTATCCCGACCGTGTCTTAAGTTTGACGTTGCTTTCTACCTCTTTGTTTGGTGGAGAAAATAGTAGTTTAGACTTACCACCAATGGACTCAAGAATATTAGAACATCATGCTCAAGGGCAAAACGTTGATTGGTCAAATAAAGAGGAAGTAGAGAAATATTTAGTAGAAGGTGGCAAATTACTTTCTGGATCGAAGTATGGATACGAGGAGCAACGTATACGAAAACAAGCACGAGAAGAATTTGACCGTGCGAATAATTTAACAAGTATGTTTAACCATGCAAGTTTAACAGGCGATGATTATTACAACGATAAAATTAAAACTATACAAGTGCCTACTTTAATCGTACATGGAACAGACGATCTCGTGCTACCTTATGAACATGGACTCGCGTTAAAAAATGAAATTCCAAATTCGGAAATGCTAGCATTAGAAGGAAGCGGTCATGAATTTCATACAAAAGAGTGGCCGAAAATAATAGATGCCATTAAGAACCATGTGGTAAAAGAATGATAGAGTTGAATGACAGAAATATCTTGTGATATTAAAAACACAAATATAAAGAGGCTGAAACTATGAGTTGCAGTCTTTTTTTGTCTGATCATCACAGTGAGTTAGAATAAAAATTTAGATATACAATATTAGACTGGTTTATTAATAACATCAAATAGGGAGTGTTGAGATGATGACGTTTCGTAAATTAACTATAGAAGATAAACAAGCATTTTTAAATTATTGGGATGATTGGAAACATACCGATAAAATTGTTCCATTCTCTACTAGATTTAATCGCTATTTGAATTTTGAAGAGATGTTGAGTGATTGGCAATATCAAGAATCTAACGAGGATTGGATGAAAAATTCAACGTATTTCTATATAGAAGATAATGTGATTATTGGTGCTGCAAATATACGACATGAGTTAACGGAAGATTTTTTGAAAAGAGGCGGACATATTGGATATGGTGTTGCACCTTCATTTCGTAGAAAAGGCTATGCGACAAAAATTTTATTAGAGTCCTTAAAAATTTGTCAGAAACTGGGTATTCAAAGGGTTCTTGTAACTTGTGATGAGGATAATATTGGTTCTGCGAAAGTGATTCAAAATGCTGGAGGTCTAGAAGGAACGTCATATCAAGAAGCTAATGGCAAGTGTATTCGTAGGTTTTGGATCGATATAAAATCATGATAAAGTTAAAGGTGTGACTCTTAAGACATTGCTAAACATATAAAAATACCACTAAAATAAGCCGTCGGGTTGTGTGACTTCATTAGAACTGATTTTAAAATCAATGACTAATGGTGAATTGAGATTGCTAAAACAAAATATATAAATAATAAGAGACTGGAACATTATTGATATGTTCCAGTCTCATTTCGTATGGTCATCATAAAAGTGGTCTACAATGGGGGCGAAGCGTGTTTTTAAGTTATTGATCATACCCGTAGAACTACTCACAATATCTATGACATCCGTACTATTACTGAGTAAATGGTAGTCATTATAAATGCACATATATGGATTTTTTAACGCATATTTTAAGTACAACAGATAATTAATTATTTCAGCTTTTTTAACATTTTTAATGGTGACAATCTTATATATGTCTTTACTATCATATTCGTTTTCTGCTTCAAATAATCGCTCTTCCCAACTATTAATTGAAATATATTTGCCTATGCGAGTGGGTTCTTTGAAAATATATGGAACTAATGTACCGAAGTAATAAGAAATTTTAATATTGTCCGTGTCATTAAAAAGCATATCTATGATGTGAGTAAGATTCGAACGATTAATATTGTCTATATCGAATCTTACTCTATAGTCGTTATTTACTTGAAAAAACGGAGCAGGTTCTTCTGTTTTAAAGTTTATAGTTAACTGTGCTAATTGGATATCCAATATACATCACCTATTCATTTCAAATTTGCATTGTATGTCCTACATTCACTCTACATATAGTTAATATTATATAGAGTTTTTGATGAAGGTTAATATTTTATAGAATAGTTTTAAAAAGTAAATTAATAGTCACAAAAAATGAAGTGTGCTTCCATACTTCATCGAGAAAATAATTGGTCAACTGCCACTCGGTATTATAATTTTGTTTCTAATTGATGGATCATCTGAGTGAGCATGGTATTGCGAGGTGTCGGTATATTGGCTGCTTGCCCATACGCAGCTATTTGACCATTAAGGTAATCTACTTCAGTTAAACGTCCGTTTGCATAATCTTGGTGCATGGAAGGGTAATGCAGGCCTTGCGCTTCTTTGGGATAAGCTGCTTCGACTTTTTGTAAAAGTTCATCGCTATTCAATTCGATACCTTTGGCTTGTGCGACTGCGACAATTTCATCAATGATAGGCTTGACCATATCAGCTGAATGCGGATAGCTTCCAAATTCGTGAATCGTTTTGTTTAAAATGGTACATAATGGATTTAGCACACTATTTAAGGTCGCTTTAGACCAAATTGCTTCGAATACATTGTCGCTAATTTGTGCATTTAGTCCTGCTTTGTTAAGTATTTGAAGTATGGTATTCGTATGACTATCCATTTCGCCATCAGCTCTTTGTAAATGGATTGTGCCTTCTCCTTCTAGTAACAACTGTCCTGGACCACGTAGTCCTGCAGTCCACATCGTTACGGCAAGATATATTTGTGATAACGGCACGATTTGTGATAATCGTTCTTCATGACCTAATCCATTCATCATACTCATAATCGCTGTATCTTCGTGGATGCAGCCGGCTGCTAGTAAGTGTTTTAACATTGCTTCAGAGTGCATCGCTTTCGTTAATATAATGATCAGATCAAATTCGGTTGCTACATCTTGGGCTAATATAGCAGGAATGTCGACTGTATAGTTCTCCGTCTCTGTTTTAATATCCATACCATATGTATTAATACGGTTGACGTGTGCTTCCCAATGATCTATAAGTGTAACATCATAACCTGCTTCCTTTATGGAAACACCAATACGTCCACCCATTGCGCCTGCTCCGGCAATACCTATTTTATACATCGAAACACTCCCTTAGTCATGTTGATTTAAAAAACAATTGTTTAATATATCTCTACTATATCATTTTATATTTTTTTATAAATAATATTGCGTCTATTATTTTATTATTAATAGTTTTTGGCAGTATTGCAAGAGTCAAATGTGCTTATATTTTGTTTGAAAAGTAAGTTTGAAACAAAATTAGAAGTTACAAGTGATTAATATCATACTTCCTTGTAATTTGCACAATTTAAAAACCATTTATTAATTCATGTTAGTGGGGGATTTATATCATGTTTAGTAAAGGCAACAAAGCGTCGATAGGGTTTGCCCTGCTTATCTAAGCTTTTTTATTGGCGACTGACATTCATCCACTGATAGATATTTTAATGTCAGTCGTTATGTTTGCGGTCATATTTAATAGTTGTATCGGCATGTTATATCCATTTTTTAATAGATTTACGACGCCGGGTTCTAAATCTTACATTTTATTGCTGATTGCTCCCTTTGGTTTAATAAAAGGGGAAAGCTTTTATATTAACATTTACTTGAAAGATAACAGGCATATAAAAATACGGTGGGGTGAGTCATCGGGTTGTGTGACGCCACTATGCCGTCACCTTCAAAACGACTGCCAAATGAAATTTTGAAGTGAGTTTAACGTAGTCACATAGTATTAGGTGCTTTTCTTGAAATTATTAGATGGGTGGTACGTAACTTCTAACTTCTTCATTTAACTAAAGTATATACTCTAAAATCACAAAATATTTATGAAACAATTTATTTTAATAGGGTATATGTTAATCTGTATATAACTATAAATAAAAATAAGGGTGATTATTTATGGATGGAAACGTCCGCTCTGCGATAGAATTTTTAAGGGGAGCAATACAAATTATTATTCCTGTTTATCAGAGGAACTATGATTGGAAGAGAGAAAATTGTGAATTGCTGTTTGAGGATTTAATTGATTTAGAAACAAGCAATAAACAAACACATTTTTTTGGTAGTATAGTTGTAAAACCAGGTAATTATGCGCAAGATATAATTGTCATAGATGGGCAACAAAGATTGACAACGTTATCTCTTTTAATGTTAGCTATAAAAAATTGGTTGGACAAAAATGAAGAAGAAGCTAAAAAAGTACGTTTAACACCGGAATATGTTTTAAATACTTTTTTACAAGATCAATACTTAAATACTACAGATAAATTAATTTTACAACCTAATCCAAGAGATTATAAGTCATATAAATTATTATTTGGGAATGAAAAATTTTATGACAAATCTTCAAATATTACTTTAAACTATGAGTATTTTTATTCATGTATTGATAATATGAATATCTCAATTGATCAATTAATGAGTTCAATACAAAAGCTTCAATTTATGGTAGTTAATTTAAATTCACCTGATGATGACCCACAATTAATTTTTGAAAGTCTCAATTCAACCGGGGTCGCTCTAACAGATGCAGATAAAATACGCAACTTCTTACTTATGAATGAGAATTTGCCTGAACAAAATAAGTATTTTCAAAACTATTGGCAACCATTAGAAGAAAATACTCATTTCGAAGTAAGTAAATTTTTTAGGTATTTTTTAACAATCAAAAATGCACAATTTCCAAAGATATCAAATGTGTATGATGAATTTAAGACCACTTATAATAATCTTGATTTTGATAAACAAAATTTATTTGAAGACATTAATGACATCTCTAATACTTATAAAATGATTCTTGAGTGTAATACAGGGACAAAGAAAATAGATGTAATTTTAAATAGATTTTTAGAATTAAATGTCACTGTAATTAGACCATTTATAATGGCTATAATTAATGATTTTGTTTCTAATAAAATTGTCGAAGAAGAAGCTATCAAAATAGTAGAACTAGTTGAAAAATATATAGCAAGAAGGATAATTACCAAAACACCTTCGAATGCGTTAAATAAAGTTATAGCAACTTTGTATAGAGATTTTAGGCAGTTTCAAGATAAACATAACAATCAATATAAAGATTCAGAAGTTATCATATTTTTACTACTTAAAAAACAAGGGTCTGGAAGAGTACCAACGGATGAAGAACTAATTAGAAACTTTAAACATAATGATTGGTATAATATTAATTCATCATATCGTTCATATATATTTGAAAGGTTAGAAAACCATAACCACATTGAATCATTATCAATTTACGAGGGACTAAAAAATAAAGATTATAGTATTGAACATATTATGCCACAAAAATTAAGCTCTGATTGGAAAAATGAATTAGGAAATAATTACCAAAGAATTCATGAAAATTATGTCAACTCATTAGGAAACTTGACTATAACTGGATATAACTCAAAATATAGCAATAGAAGTTTCCAAGATAAACAAAATATGGAAAAAGGTTTTAAAGAAAGTCATTTTGTTAATTTAAACAAATTACCAGCTAGAAGTGACAAATGGGGTGAAGCTGAAATAATTGAGAGAACAAATCAGCTAATTACTTCTGCATTAGAAATTTGGGATTTTCCTGAATCGACAATACATGAAATGATAGAAGAAAAAGAAATGTATATCTATGATGGTAATGAGACTTTTTCTAATTATAAAATACATGGATTTACATTTATTAATGATGAATATATTCCTGTAAAAACATGGAAGGGTTTATTTGTAGAGCTATTTAAATTATTGGCTAAAATTGATTTGAATCCATTGATTGAATGTACAAAAATAGACACAAAAATTGGCTTTGAATCAGCTATATTTAGCGAAAAAACAGATGATACTGAGGAAATAGTCCCAGGTGTATATTTATTTGTACAATTATCCAATGAAAGAAAAATGAACTATATTAACAAGTTTTTCGAAAAATATAATATATCATATGACCAATTATCATTAGATGTTGAATATAAAAATTAAACAGTTATTAATTGTAAACATAAAGTAACAAAAGCATTTTATAACTCATTGTAAATTAAAGTGAAAGCAAGTAGATTTATTGAAAAGATAAAAATAGGCCCGCTCTTATAGCAAATAATAAGAGCAGGCTTTTTATAATTTAACTTAATTGTCATTCACATAATTTTTAAGGTTTTCCAGCTTATTATCCCAGTACACATCAAAATACTGCAACCAGTCGCTCACTTTTTTCAGTTCTTGCGCGTGGGTTTTGTATCTGGTTTCTCTGCCGGATGTTTTTTTGGTTACAAGGTTGGATTCAAAGAGTATGGTTAAATGTTTGTTGACCGCTGTTCTTGAAATTGAAAACTCATCAGTGATTGATGTAATTGATCTTTCATCATTAGCAAGCAACATTAAAATTTTACGACGATGTTGGTCAGCGATGGCATGAAATACATCGTGTTTTGGTTGTACCGATTGCATTATGACGTCACGTAATTTACTAAATGTGTATTTACGATTTCATCCCAACCATCGTCCATAAAGCCTTGGACAACAGAATGTGGTTGACCAAACTCTGTTTCTTTATTGTCGTCCCAACCTGAATGAATAAGGGTGAATTCAGTAGTATGGTCATCGATTGCTTTGAGTTTAAAAGTAAGATTCCAATCTTTCCCCCAATCAAAACTGACAATCGTTTTGGGTTTAATCTTAGTTACTTTACAAGGAGAATCTCCAAATTCCCCTGCATGTAAGGTGAATGCTTTACCTTCTACAGGTTCAAAATCATTCGGCATCCACCAAGCTGTGATGCCTTCAGCTGTTGCGACAGCATCCCAAACTTTATCTTGATTGGCATTTAAGGTGACAACTTTTTTAATTTCCGTTAACTCAGAATTATTAGACATGCAAAGACCTCCAGAAAAAATATGACACCAAAAGGTGTTATATTAATCATAACACGTTTTGGTGTCATATCAAAATTTTAATGGGCTGGATGTAATATTAAAGTATTGCCATTATAAATGAAGTAATTTTGTATAATAAAAAAATCCCAATACGCAAACGTATTAGGATTTTACTTCGTCGTCCATGCGAGCTTCAAAGTCATCAAGTAATGCACGGGCTTCATCGGTTGTATTGGTCTGCATCAATTGATGACGCAGTTCGCTAGCGCCTCTGATGCCACGAACGTAGATCTTAAAGAATCTGCGTAGGGGTTTGAATAGTCGAGGTTCCTCTTTGGAATATTTGTCGAACAATGAAAGATGTAATCTCAACAAACCTAACAGTTCTTTACTCGTATGTTCACGTGGCTCTTTTTCAAAAGCATAAGGGTTATGGAAAATGCCTCTGCCAATCATTACACCATCAATGCCATACTTTTCAGCAAGCTCAAGGCCTGTTTTTCTATCTGGGATATCACCGTTAATAGTTAACAGTGTATCTGGTGCGATGTCGTCACGCATTTGTTTGATTGCTGCAATTAATTCCCAGTGTGCATCAACCTTACTCATCTCTTTACGTGTACGTAGATGGATAGATAAATTGTCAATGTCTTGTTCAAAGACATGTTTTAACCAATCTTTCCACTCGTCTATGTCATAATAACCGAGTCGTGTTTTAACACTTACCGGTAGTCCACCTGCTTTGGATGCTTGAATAATTTCTGTTGCGGTTTCAGGTCGTAGAATTAAACCAGACCCTTTACCTTTACTCGCAACATTAGCTACAGGACAACCCATATTCAAATCAATGCCCTTAAAGCCCATCTCTGCCATACCGATACTCATTTCGCGGAAATGCTCTGGCTTGTCACCCCATATATGAGCGACCATCGGCTGTTCATCTTCACTGAATGTTAAGCGTCCACGAACACTGTGTATACCTTCTGGATGGCAAAAGCTCTCAGTATTTGTAAATTCTGTAAAAAATACATCAGGTCTCGCTGCTTCACTAACTACATGACGAAAGACGATATCTGTAACGTCTTCCATAGGCGCCAAAATAAAAAATGGACGTGGTAATTCACGCCAAAAATTTTCAGTCATAATATATTTAAACCTTCTTATCTATAATTATCTCGAATTTTTATCCATGATGATATTACCATAAATTGTCAACTTACACAAAAGTATTTTGATAGTCATAGCCTTAATGCAGGGTGGTCTGTCAGTTATCTAAAATAAGATGATAACTGCAATATTGTAGAAGGCAAGGGCGAAGAATCAGTTTGAATCATAAAATTTTGTTAATTTTAATAACTAATAACATCATATATATTTGTAAAAAAATAAAAAAATTATATTAAAGCACACCAAATAATCAGAAAAATATTGTATGATGTATTTGGAGAGGGGGGGATTGGAGGCTAGCAATAATGGAAAATAATAATATTGAACCTATCAATATAGATGACTTTAAATTAGATTTTGAAGAAAAAGAAATAAATAATGATCAAAAAGAATTGGTCGGAGATATGGATACTAGAACAATAACTACTACAAGAAGGTTTATCACTAAAATAACATGTAGAGGATCATGCACGTGTAATTGTACATCTATTTGTTTTGCTTAAATAAAATACTATATCAAAAAAAACTTAAGCCCCCTCTCTTTTATAAAATTAAGCAATTAAGGATGATGTTGATGATATATTTAAGCAATTATGCAATGTTAAGAAAACCGGGGCTCAGTTTTTCTGAATATTTTATATTATCAAGCGATAGTTTTGAGAAATTATCATTAAAACAGCAAATACAAACTTTGATGAAGATACCAATGTTTGAAAAGGCAATTTGTATTGCATCGTTAGATTTATATAATTCATGTTTGCAGTTAGAATCAAAAAATGAAAAAGATATTAAAAATATACATTCAAGTTTAATTAAATATTATATTAGAATGTGTACTAGAAACACCCCATTTGGTATTTTTTCAGGGTGCTCTATAATTAATGTTTTTAATAATAGTGGTAATTCAGACCCCCAAAATAATTTGATACCTGTTTGTTCTCTTAGTGAAGAGTGGATAGAAAAATTCATTCGAGAAATTATAGAAAAAACGAATATAATCAAAAAGTTATCGTTAAAGACTAATGAAAATATAGTTATAAAAAACGGAAGAATGTATGTGGATTTTATTCCTGGTAAAATGAAAGAAACATCTATAAGTACTATCCAAAATGAGTTAAATAATTTTGTCTTAAATTATTTAACTAAGAAACGTTCATTTTATGAGCTATATAATGTGTTGAGAAATAACAATATAAAAATAAACGAAACAATATTAATGGATTATCTTAAAAGTTTGATTAGAAGAGGATTTATTTTAACAGATTTACAGTTGGCTAATTTTAAATGTATGGATATCGAAAATCTTTATATGTTGATAAGAGAACAAAAGTTACCTTATAAATACAATAGTGTTTTGAGAAAATTAGAAAATATAATAAAAAAGAAAAGTATAGATTTAGTTGATTATAAAAATTGCATAGAAGAAACAAATAAGATTATACCCAATGTAATCCCATTTAAAATAAATTCAATTTTCAAGAGTAATATTAATTTTGAAAATGACATAAAAAGTGATATAAAAGAGATTGCAAAAGTTTACTATTATATAAATCAATATTGGAAAGAAACTAGTGATTACAATGAAAATTTTATGGAAAAATATGGAATAAACGTAGCAGTTAATATTAAAGATTTAGCATATCAAAATAGACATTTAGGCTTGAAAAAATCATTGACAGTGAAAAGAGAAAATCAATTACTATCAGGGTTAGTTTTTGGTTTAGGAAATGTTAACAAAGAAATCTTCGATTTAAGTGATGTACTTGATTTAAATAAAATAGAGTACACAGTACCAGCAAGCTTTGATCTCTATTTTAGAATTTTCGAAGATGAAAAAGGGGATAAAATGTATTTCCCTTCTGGAAATATAATTACAATTGAATCACATAGGACTTTTGGGAGATTTATTAGATATTTCGAAAGTATTAAAGAAAAAATATATAGTGAAAAGAGGCAGATGCTAAATAAAATATTAGAAGGGATATCAGTATGTGGTGTTTCTTTTAAACCATTAGACTTTAAAGGATTAAATGTTATGGATACACCTATACTATTTGAAAGAAATCTCTTTTTTGATTCTTACGAAAAAGATTATCAGTTAGCTAATATTTCAGTTTATTGCGATGAAAATGGAGTAATAAGAAATTTTGATAATAAAAATAAGAGGAAACTTCACTTGGCTACTAATAACATGTTGAATCATGAAGCAAGTTCTTCAAAAATATGCAGTTTTCTTTTAAATAACTCTGAAAATAATTATGTTAAAGCCTACCCAATCAATAGTGAAGAGTTAGAAAGATTTATTTATTATCCGAGAATTTCATATGGCAATATAGTTTTAAGATTAAAAAAATGGAAATTTAAATTAAACAGTTCAACATATAGTAAAATTATTGAATCTTATAATAGTGGAAATTTAGATAGATATATCAGTTTAGTACAGTTAGATAATTTTATTTTGTTAGACCTTGAAGCAAAATATACAGCGGATTTAATCAAAAAAGAACAAAATTCAATGAAAGAATATTTAGAATTTGAAGAAACAAACCATCTTGTTTGTAATAAGTCCAAATATAAAGAATACGAAATTGTAATTCCAGTTAATATTCAAGGAAAACGTAATCAAGCAACCAATAATAACGTTTTAATGTATGAAAATATTAAAGGTAGATTTCTATCAATTCATAATGATTTGATTTATTTAAAAATTTACTATAGTTATGATTTTTGTGATGAAGTTTTGAAGAAAATACAAACCTATTTATTGAAGCAAAATATTTCAGATTACTTTTTTATTAGATATTATAAACCGGATAAACACATTAGATTGCGTATTTTTTCATTTTCTCAAAAAATACAAAATGATTTAAAAATAATAAATCATCTAAATGAATTGGATATTGTTGAAAATATAGAAATAGCTGAATATGAGCGTGAATTGGAACGATACGGCGGTATCAATAATATAGAAAATGCAGAAAATATTTTTAAAAAAGATTCGGAAATAAGTTTCAAGCTTATAAATAATAAAAATAAAATCCAATGTGCATTTATATTAGGTTTGAATTATTTGCTTATTTTTTATGAAGATTTTAATAGAGAACAAGTTCATAATATGCTAAAAGTTAATGTGGATAGAGAGGACTACAGTTTTTATAGAAAATGGATTAAATGTAATAAAGACTTTTTATTAAACAAACCAATTGTAGAAAATATTTTTTACAACAGTATGATTGTAGAGAATATTAAAATTTATAAAAAACAATTAAATGAATCTTTATTAACTTCAAAGTATCTAAATATTGTATTTAGTTTTATTCATATGTCCTATAACCGTTTAGGTATTGATAATGAAAAAGAGAGTTATATTAACAAATGTATATACTTATATATGAAAGAGGAATACTATAGATGGAAAAAATCTTGAATATAGACTCTCCCCTAAAAAATTTCAAAGACGTTTACAGAAACAATTTGAAAAATAACCCAGAAATTATAACAAACATGTATTATAGTCCAGACTTTTATTCATTAGCAAATGGTATGATTTCTTGGATTATAATTATGAATAACAGGCAATTGAATGGCTTTAAAAATTATGAGTTACAAATTCATAATTTAATAAAAAATAGAGTTACCAGAAATAACGTGGAACAGATATTTGATCCAGGTTTATTTAATGGATTAGCAGGGATTTTATACGTATTATCGAATGCTGCAAAAGATGAAAGATATTTGAATTTAATACACGGGATACTCCCATATTTGAAAAACAGAACATATAGTAAAATTCAAGAATGCTATGAAAACCGGATTAATAGGTGCGTAAAAGATTCTGATTATGATCTAATAAGTGGGTTGAGTGGTATATTAAAATGCTATTTAAATAAGTCAGTTTATAAACATATAGTGAATAATAACATAATCCATGACATTGCTAATTGTTTAAAAAATTATTTTGATTTCAAGAATTTTAATAATATCGAGGAATTAATGTTCTATATTCCTAATGAAAATAATCCGTATATTAATTCTAAAAAAGGATTAATAAATTTATCACACAGTCATGGGATTATGGGAATATTAAGTTCTTTAAATTATTATTATAAAATCTTTGAAGATGAAGATACGAAAAAATGTATTGAAAAGATATGCAATTTTGTATACAAGTTCTATAGTGATAGGAAAAAAACTTACGTCAAAAAAATATATAAAAACGAAAAAATACAATTTGGCGATAGAAATTATACTTGGTGTTATGGTGATTTAGTAATGATGCAAACTTTTTACAACGCAGCGCTAATTATTCAAAATGAATCTTATAAAAAAATATGCTTAGAGTTTTTTGAAGCGATAAACATTAAATATAGGAAATTATTATCGCCTACATTATGCCATGGGAACTCTGGAGTGTTACTACAATTATTGCATTTCAGAAAAATTCATAGACCTAGAAATGTAAATTTAGCATTTTTTAATGTAATCAAAGATTACAAAGAAAGCTATATTTATAAGTTCAGAGATTGTGAAAAGTATGATGGAAGGAGATATTATTTAGATAAAAACAATTTATTAACTGGATCTTTAGGTATCTATTATGCTATAGATTTATATTTTGGATTAGAAGATCATGTTGGATTGTTAAATCTAATTATGTGATTAAGGTGAAAATAAGAAATTTAATACAGCTTGCATCGATATCGAGAAAAACATTTGCTGTTAGTATGATAGTATCAATAATTTCAACTATTTTAGGATTGTCAATGCCAATATATTTAAAGAATATTATCGATAAGTTTCAAAGTTCAAAAATAGAATTTATGGATATCATAACAGCCATAATTATTTTTTTAAGCAGTGTAATAATGGGCTCTATATCATTGTATTTATTTAAATACATTGGTAGCAAATCTATGTTTGAAATTAGAAGTAGCATCTGGTCGAATATATTAAAGTTAAATCTAGAAACTATATATTCTTATGAAAGTGGAGAAATAATAAGTCGTTTAAAGAATGACATTGAAGAAATTAATTTATTTCTAACCAATACAATACCAAATGCGATTAATTATCTACTAACATTTATAGGAGCATTAATAATTTTATTTATTTTAGATTATAAAATAATGATGATTACTGTCTTATTTATACCTGTAATTTGTTTGGTTATTTTCCCGATAGGCAACATTACCTACAACCTATCATTAAAGTTGCAAGATCAATTATCTATTTTTACATCTAAATTAAATAATGTATTATCAAATATTAAATTAGTGAAAGCTTATACTTCAGAATGCTATGAGTATAGAAGAATCAAAGGAATATTAAAAAAATTATTTGTTTTAGAACTAAAAGACGCCAAATTAAAAGCTGTAGTTGCACCTATTTTGTCATTAATAACTATAGGAACAATACTGTTTATTATTGGTTATGCTAGTTTCAGAATTAGTAATGGTAGTTTATCAACGGGGACATTTATAGCTATTCTTTACTATGTTTTACAAGTGATCCCTGCGATTATTTCTTTTACTACTGTATATAGTGATATTCAGAAAGTAAGAGGAGCAAATGAAAAAATTAGAGATTTAATTAGTAATAATAATCTAGAGATTAAGAGTTTAGAAAATATTAATACAACAGAAGTGTTATTCGGAGACTTGGAAATTAACAATTTGTCTTTTAGTTATGGAGAAACAACGTTACTAAAAGATATTAATTTTACAATTAAAGCGGGAGAAACTGTTGCTATAGTAGGACCTTCTGGAGCAGGAAAATCCACCTTATTTGATTTAATATTAGGTATTCACAAAAATTATTCAGGTGATATCTTTTATGGGGGTAAAAACATTGAAGATATTGATGTGACCGATTTACGAAATTCTATTAGTTATGTTCCTCAAGAAAATAATGTAATGACTGGTACCATTTTAGAAAATATAGTTTATGGAGAAAAAAGTATAGTTTGTTTCGATAAAATTTTAGATGTTTGTTGTAAATCTGATTTAACTGCTATGCTCCAAAATTCGTCTCAAAAATTCTTGACTATAACTGGTGAAAATGGAGTGTTTTTATCAGGAGGACAAAAACAGAAAATTGCTTTAGCTAGAGCATTAATGAAAAATAGTAATATATATTTACTTGATGAGTTTTCTTCTAATTTAGACAGCCGAAGTGAAAATACTCTGATTGAAAATATCTATGAATTTATGAAAGAAAAAACTTGTATAATTATTGCCCATAGAATGTCTACAATTCAAAATGCTGATCGTATTTTGTTTATGGATGAGGGCACAATAACAGGTGTTGGTAATCATAAAGAGTTATATGAATCTCATAGGCTTTATAAATTATTTATTGATAGTCAAAATTGTTTTGATTAATGAAGGAGTGAACATAATGGAAATATTATTAGAAATATATATGTATATAAAGAATGAAATAAAAAAATTTATTATGGTAAGTAAAGCGCGAAAAAAATTTAAAGAGTTAAGTAATATTGATAGAAATATTAAAAAATTGTATGAAGAGAATCAAAACTATTTTGAAGCTGATGAGAAAGTGGTGGCAAAAGTAATGGAAGTCGATAAATATAGTGATACTTCTATGAAAGAATTATCTGAATTTTTGGAATGTTGCTCCGAACAAAATAAATGACAAAAATTGCTATTTTAGATACAGGAATTGACATTTACCATAAACGACTAAGAAAATATATTAATTTTGATTCTTCTAAAAGCTTCATTGATCAAGATATAAAAGATTATCTTGGGCATGGAACTGCTATAGCAGGTATTATAATTTACGATGGTTTATTTGACGATGAAAAGAAAGATTTACAAATAATTGTTTGTAAAATCACAAACGAGATGAATTTTAATATAAATGTTTTTTTAAAAGCATTTAAATACGCTATTGAGTTAAAAGTAAATATAATTAATTTAAGCTTGTCTATCTACAATTCTCTTACTACAAAAAAACAAAAAGAAAAAATCAAAACCCTCATTAAGATTGCATATATAAAAAATATTATTGTAGTAGTATCAAGTGGTAATAGAGCGCAAGAGGATAATATTTTTAATCAGCAAACTGGTTATATTTATGTAGTTACTTCTAAAGACTTTAGTGGAAATATTGCTTCTTATTCTAAGAATATAAGTAATGCTTATTCTGTATTTGGTGGAGATATAAATAGTATTGTTGATGATTCAAAAATTGAAGATTATTTAGTAGTTTCAACTTTCCCCGAGTATTTAGAAAGTGATTACTTTAATTTATTTGGAGTACCTAAAGGATATTCTTTTTTCTGGGGGACTAGTATTGCGACTGCCAGATTTACGTACAAAATAGTAAAAGTGTATGAAAAATATAATGAATTCAACAAAAAAATAGAGAAAGAATTGGATAAGTATAAATTAAATATTTAACCTTTTATTTGTCGTAATTACGTACTGTAATTTTCATTTTAATGTTAATAAGCACTTTAAAATACATTAACTATAGCGATTACTTTTTAACTATGAGTACTTTTTAGTTTCATTAAGTGTTGTAGTTTCAAATAATGGTTAATGACACTATTTCAAAATATAAAATAAATATTGTTTATGTTTTTAGAAAATTATTATTGCTAAAAGAGGTTGGGATAACATTGATTGGTCCCAAGCTCTTTTCATATTTTCAGTAGCTGACTGAACTGAATATGTGCTTCAACTCAAACTTGTTTCAATGCTAAGCAGCTTTACTGGGGGAGGACGACGCAATCTTTTTTATTAAATTAGATTGCTGTCCCACTTCTTTTATATTTAAAATCAACGATTTTGACTGTACATGATTGCCTGGGGTATAGTTCGAGCCTGTAGTCTCTCTCGCATATTATTCCTCCGGGCGTCAGCACATTACAAAATCGATACAATTAATCTTTTGTTATGCAAAAAATAAGTCCCTTTTGTAACATTTAATAAACACTATTAAAAATAAAGAAAACGACAATTTCTCCAATATTTCAAGAGAAATTGTCGTTTTCTGTTTAGTCAGAGCTGTTTATGAATCAGATTCGTTTGTGTTATAAAGTATAAACATCAATTCTTACTTTGTCATAGGTTAATTAGAGTCATTAGCTATATCGATAAGTGTGGCATTTGTATTGAACCTTCTTAAATTTATAAAATACCTATTAATTTCATCCAAACGGAACCTAAACCTATCCAAATAATGAAATATACAATTCCCAGGATAAAGTTCATAGTCCACCAACGTTTTTGAGAAATATAGCCAGCTGAATATAGGATTGGTGCTGGGCCACTACTGTAATGTGTCGTTGAAGCTAACAAGTTACCAAAGAAACCTAGCATTAATGCACTGTATAACGGTGGCGCGCCTGCAGCAACTGCCACACCTAATAGCGCGGCATACATTGCGCTGACGTGTGCGGTTGCGCTCGCAAATAAATAGTGAGAATAAAAATAGAATAGCAACAAAATAACAAGAACAATGGGCCAATTGAAGTGACCCAAACTTGTGGCGATGAGTTTGCTTAACCATGGAATAAAGCCTAATTTATTTAACCGATCTGCCATGAGTACGAGCACTGAGAACCAAATTAATGTATTCCAGGCACCTGTTTCATTTAAAATATCTTTCCACTCTAGTACGCCTGTTAACAATAATAACGATAGGGCAATAAATGCTGTTAACGTGGCATCTATGTTAATCATGCTTCCTGTTATCCAAAGCAGTAATGAAATGATGAAGATTGTAATCATATATTTTTCTGCGGTTGATATTTTTCCCATTGTTGCTAATTCTTTATTAGCCCAGTTTTTAGCATTTGGCGTTTCTTTAGTGCTTGGGGGATATATTTTATAAATAACGTAAGGTATAACGATTAGAGATATTAAGCCAGGCATTAAGGCGGCTAAAAACCAGTTCATCCACGTTATATTTACGTTAGCAGTACTTCCGGCAAGGTGTTGTGCTAATGGATTACCTGCCATTGCAGTTAAAAACATGGCGGCAGTAATTAAATTACCTTGGAATTCGGTAAAGATAAGAAACGCACCCATTTTCCGTTCTGTTCCTTGCTTTGGATCCGAATCAAAGGATTCAGAAAGTGATTTGATAATCGGGAACATAATACCACCCGCACGTGCTGTATTACTTGGAGTGGCAGGGGCTAATATAAGGTCAACGCCGACAAGTGAATAGGCCAATCCTAAAGTTTTTTTACCAAATAATTTTACAAATTGCAGTGCAATACGACGGCCTAAACCAGTTTTGACGAAACCTCTCGAGATAAAAAAGGCAATGACAATCAGCCAGATACTGTTATTACCAAATCCTGCTACTGCAGTTTTGATGTCAGTTACGCCTGTTAGTATCATGGCTGTAAACCCAAGTATAGATACTGCGCCGATTGGCATAGGTTGTGTAATACAAGCAATAATCGTTGTTACAAATATCGCGAACATATACCAAGCTTGTAGGCTTAATGCGTCCGGTTTGATAGGGGTAAATGCACAGATGAGTATACCGATAATTAGGGGTAAAATAAATTTACGGTATTTTATTGAATTTTTCATGATGAAACGTTCCTTTCTTCTACACAATATTACTACTTACAACTATTAATCTACGCTTATCAACACTGTATGTAAACACGAAATAAATAAAGATTTATTGCAATTTACTATGCCTAAAAATCTTTTGTTTGAAGTATTGATTTATCGATTTTTGTAAAATGTATTGAATGATAATTGTTCCAAACGTCTTCATTAGTTTAGATGAACATGAATAATATTTTGCGTAATGATTAAGTAAGGTGATAAATCTGACTGATAAAGTGGGCTCTGAAATAGAGACAAGGAGTAGGTGCAATTATAGAAGAGCAAAATAATTTTGACTAAGCTATCGTAGATTTTGTTGATAGTATTAGTGGAGTAGAAGATAATGCAATTTCTTTTCTTGGAGAGCAAGTTTCAAATGTAGGAAATAGTGCTGTAACTTTGCTTGATTCAGCACTTTCAGCTTTTGGTTATAAATAAATATAATAGTTATTAACATAACAAGGACGCCTTATTTGTAAGGCGTCCTTTTTGAGACAAAATAGATTTTAAATATAGCAAGGGCTAATCCTTTAACAAGGGTTAGTTCATTTTTGTTCTTATTTACATGTTAAACAAATTTATTATTTTAAAAATATTTAGAAATTTTAGAATTTTCTTGTAATAAGAAAATATTATAGTATTATATAAATTATGTATTTTCAAAGGAGTGCATAATATTGAATCATAAATCATTACTGTGGTTATTTTTTGTAATTATATGTTTAGTAAATGGAACGACGTGGGGAGCACAAAGAATAGGATTGGAAAATAGTCTGCCTTTTTGGTCATCATCTATGCGTTTTATAATTTCAGGATCACTTATATGTATAATTTTGCTAATATTTAAAAAATGGAAGTTGCCGCCTAAAGGTTATATGCTTGCCTTATTTTATGGCATTTTTTATTTTAGTGTCCCCTTTGGTACTGTTTACTGGGGAACGCAATATGTATCTAGTGGTTTAGTTTCTGTGTTAATGTCTATGCTTGCTGTAATGCTGTTAATATTCAATAAAATTTTTGGTGGAATACCTGCTACAAAGATGCAAATATCTGGGGTTTTGTTCAGCTTGATTGGAATTATCATAATATTTTGGCAAACATTTCAAATTGATTATTCTCTATTAAGTATTGTATCTATGTTGCTTATTTTAACAAGTGGTCTAGGTAGTGCTTTAGTCACGATTAAAGTAAGAGACCATTTATCATATATGCCTATATTTAACTTTAATGCTGTAGCAATGATTATAGGTGGTATCGGATTAGGGTTTGCTAGCTTACTACTAGAGAATGGGAATCGAACTTTTCATGGGCCGAGTTTATATGCATTACTCTATTTATCAACTGTTGGATCAGTCATTGGTCTAGCATTATATATGACACTGTTAAAGCATTGGCATGTATCTAGAGCAAGTGCACATTTATTTATTTCCCCGGCAATAGCGCTCTATTTAGGTTCCTTGTTTTTAGGTGAAACATTAAATATTTACACGTATGTAGGAACGGCTTTAATACTATGCGGTGTTATGCTCATAAACATAAGCCCTAAGGTTATAACTACAATTTTCCAATATTTTAGCACTAATATTCACAAAAATAGATCTAATACTTAACGAAGGAGTAATTAAATATGGGACAGCACATTGTATTAATTTATCAAAATATTGATATCCCCTTTATATTTGAAGAGGCAGAAAAATTAGGCATTCGATTAACATTGGTGAATAGACCAAAGCAGCAACCCGTTGACTTACCAGCAGTTAAAAGACAACTATCAATAGATATTTTTAATGAACAAGTGGCAATAAATGAATTAAAACACCTGGATTCACATGATCCTATTGATGGCGTCATGACCTTGTTTGATGGTGCGGTAACCTTTACATCTCTCTTGGCAGCAGAATTAAATCTACCTAAATCTGGAGAGCATTCACATATACATTTGCGTGATAAAAGTGCTATGAGAAAGCAGTTTAATAAGTATGATATAAATAACCCAAAATACGCAGAAATTGATGATATTAGTGATATAGATGTGATTAAAGCTATGAATTATCCGATAGTTATTAAACCCAAAACTGGATTTTCAAGTCTAGGCGTTATCAAAGCAAATAATGAGCAAGAGGCGAAAAATGGTATAGAAACAGTACAAGCAATTAATGAACAAACGTTGAATTATATGTCGCATAATGAAGGGAATTCTTTTAGTGGCATTATTGTTGAAGAATATATTAATGGTCCAGAATATGTGGCAGAATCTTTTGTTAACAACGGGAAAACGACTGTTCTCTCTATTGGTTATAAAGGTAATCCACAAGGTCCATATTTTGAAGAAGGGGTTTATATTGCGCCAGCCCAAATATCGTACTCATTAAAAGAGGCAATAGAAGCACAAGTAATACATGCGAATAAAGCTTTAGGAATTATAAATGGTCCTACACATACAGAATTAAGAGTTGATAATGCTAATCAGCCTTATATATTGGAAGTTGGCGCACGTATAGGAGGGTCCGGTGTTTCACATTTCATTGTTAAAGCTAGTACCGGTTTTAATCTAGCTAAATGGTCTTTATTTGCTGCGCTAGGTCAAGAAGTTGAAATACCAAACAGCAATGAAGTGGCAAAATGTATAGCAGGGAACTATATAGTGCCAACAAAGGGCCATGGAGAAATAACGAGTTTAAAAGGTTTTAATAATGTCTTGAAGCAAGAAGAAACTAATAGAATTCTCCAATTTTTGCAAGTAGGAAATATTGTCGAACCATACCCTAATTTCTCTGGATATCCGGGATTTGTTTTGACGACTCATAATAATTACGATGACTGCGTTAATTATTACAAATGGTTAGATGATGAAATTTTAATAAATTATAAATAAACGGAGGATAATGATGAAAGCTATTGAAGATATCAAATTCATTCATACTTTGGGACCAATCAACACAAACTGTGAGCAAGCTGCATATAAATGGTTAGAAGAAAATAAAATAGAAGGGGAAGTATTTTTACATAATACACTTGAAGATGCACTATTAGAAGTTAAAAAGAATGATTTTGCAGCATTGTTAGGTTGCGTGGTTTATCCAGATTTGCATAAAATTGTATTTTCCAATTTAAATGATTTATCACTAGTAGATTGCTTCATAATGCCCACTTATAATATGATTTTAGCGACAAATGATGACACGAAAGATTTAGGAAATAGTATCATAGCTACACATCCAGCTCCATCAGGATTGGCATATGATTTTACTGTCTCGAAAAATATTAAGTTAGTTAACTCAAATTCTCAAGCTGCTTTACAGTGTTCGAAGGGGTTAAGTGATGCATGTATTACGACTTTACCAGCAGCTCAAAAGTATAGTTTGAAAGTAATTAAAGATTTTGGTGAAGTTCCAATGGGATTTACAATACATTATTAGATGGTAAAGAGGGAGTATAAAAATGAAAAAATACATTGAATCTATAGAAAATATTACAATTTATTTTGAACAAGAGATAATACCATATACAACTATCATTAAAGCACATCAATTAAAAGATGGCAGTATAATTGGCGACAAATTTTTTATAGAAAAAACACTTTATCAATTAAATGAAAAGTTAAGTTATATCTATAAAGCAACAAATAATGAGTTAATGGCTAAAGCTTTTGAACAAGATATTCAAAACTGGATAAAATCAGGTTTAGAATTTAAACCAGATTTTATAAATACCCTGGAAAACTTAAAAGCACCTAACAATAAAGAATTAGTAATGTTTGTTGGTCCAGTTAAATGTCCAAATGGTCCTAAACCTACAGGGTATTTTTTTGAAGCAATATTTGCTCAACGATATGAACCACAATTATTAAATGAAATTGAAAAATTATTACCACATCCAGGATCAGGTTGCCAATCAACTAAGTTGATAACCGGATCTAATGGAGTAATAGAGGGAAATTGTATAGTTTTTTTCCCAGAAAATATTTCTACTAAAGAGAAGATTAATAATCAATCTTTTGCAGTGTTCTTTTTTAATAAGTTTCAAAAAATATGGATGAATGAAACAATACAAAGAGCAAACGTTTTAATAGACCAAAGTAATTGGGTTTCCACCACATTAACCGCTGAAGAATGTTATACGGTTCGATCAATTTGGGGGTATTTACATGATTACTTTCATCACAAAGGACCTCGACCTTTGAATGAGAATTTACAGTCTAAAATGAATTTTCATTCAGGTATTTTAGAAGAAATTAAAGTAGACTGCGAATCAATTTTAACTTTAGATAAATATTCATTACCTTATAAAAATGAATTACTAGAATTTGTAATTCTTGAAAGATTGATAAGATATCCAGGACAGCCAGATGCATTAACTAATTTTGATGCTGGGACAGGATACTTTTTGTTCGAGTGGTTGATTGAGAATGGGAATAGTTTGAAAATAAATAAGTCAGAAAATTTAGAAATCAATTTCGAACTGATGCTTGAAGATATTACTAAATTAGTAGAAGAAATCAAAACTATAGAAAAAATTGATGATGATGAAGTGTATAAAAAATCTTCGAAAGCTTTAGTTATGAAATACTTACCTAGTGGAAAAGAAGGTAATCGTTTTAGCACACCAACAAGATATAGAATGTTATCTGAAAGAGTGGTATTACCTGCTGGAAATCTCGACTTTAAAAGCATGAGTTTTTAAAATAGATATTACCATATTCTTAGGTGTTATCTAAAATATTATCAGCAATTGCTATCAATTTTCTTTAAATTTAATTGCAAAATACTAAAAAAGCCTCCTTTTAAATGGTGGCTTTTTTAGTATGCCTTCTGTTGACCAGGGCATCACGATCAATAAATGATACAGCATACTTAAAGGACTCATTATATAAGCATAAGCAAAAAATGATAATTAAAAATAGTTATTTATTTGACACGTTTCGATATATCGAAAAAAGAAGGGTGATTATTATGTTTAATAGACATTTTCATAATAGAAGACATGTATTAATGCAACAAGGTAATAGAGGTGGTGGCCGTGGGTTTGATGGGTTTGATAAAATGTTTGCCTCTGCGCAAGGAAGAAACCGTTTCTTTAAAAAAGGCAATTTACAATTAAGCATATTGAGTTTGTTAGAAGAAGAACCGAAACATGGCTATCAAGTTATTAAAGATTTAGAAGCGCGATTTAAAGGTTTCTATTCACCAAGTCCAGGTAGTGTGTATCCAATTTTACAGATGTTAGAAGATCGCGAATTCGTGTCAGTTTCAAAAGAAGGAACTAAAAAGGTCTATACCGTTACGGCAAAAGGGTCGGAATTTTTAAAAGAGCATAGCCAACACAATGAATTTACAAAACGTATGGAAGCATTTAAAAATATGGATATGGAGAAAATGAATGATTTAAGAAATCAAATCCAAGATTTATTCAAAGAATTTATGGTAACAGGACAAAGTGCCCTAAAAGATGAAAATAAATATGATCAATTTCAACAATTAATAAAGGATACTAAAGCACAACTCTTAAATATAAGAGAAGAAAAATAAAATATGTCAAAGAAGGTATAGTGATGAAAAAGCAAAATCTACAACATATCGCAATTATTGGTGGAGGACCAGGAGGATTAATGCTTGGTTTACTTTTGCAACACCAAGGGTTACCCTTTACCATTTATGAACGTGGCCACAAAAATATCCACAAGGATAGAGGCGGGTCATTAGATATTCATGACGATAGTGGACAACTCGCTTTGAAACAAGCGGGTATATTTGAAGTATTTCGTAAATATGCACGCTTCGATGGCGAAGATACCCGTATCGTGCGTAAAGACGGTAAAATACTATACGATGAAGATGCAGAGGATGAGGGTAGTAGACCTGAAATTGATCGTGGGAAGTTATGCGATATTATAGTTGAACAAATCAATCCACAACACATAAAATATGGTTATAAATATGAAAATATGAAACAACTTGATAATAGTCACGCCGAACTCACATTTGAAAATGGTGTAAAAGTAATTACAGATTTAGTAATTGGAGCAGATGGAGCATTTTCTAAAATTCGACCACATTTAACCGATGTTATGCCTGAGTATACTGGTATTTCTATGATTGAAATGAATTCTGATGAAAATGAACATCCAGATCTTCTCAAATTTAATAAAAATGGGAAAGTAATGGCCTTAGGTGGACATCAAGCGATATTAGGTCAACGCAATGGAGATGGACGTATTATAGCATACATTAGTTTTAAAATGATGTATGACACTCTTGATGAATACCGTAATCTTTCTTTAGACGAATTAAAAGAAAGATTGATGCACGAATTTAATGATTGGGGAGCAGATCTGAAAAAATATATTGCGTATAGTTATGATGATGTTAAATTCCGCCGTATTTACAAACTTCCTATAGGATTGACTTGGGAAACCCAAAAGAATATGACACTTATTGGAGATGCTGCGCATCTTATGAGTCCATTTGCAGGTGAAGGTGTTAATATGGCTTTACATGATGCTTATCTTTTAGCCAAGGCCTTCCATATGTATGATGATCTTACTGAAATTTTGAACAGCTATGAGCAACAAATGTTTGAAATTGCGAAAGTTCATGCACAAGAATCTCAAGATAATTTGGCAATATTTTTCTCGGACAATGGTGCTGAAACAATGGCCCAACTTTTTGAGGAAATAGCGTAACTTCTGGCTCAAGATATATAGTTATGGCTATACCGTTAATGATTATAAATTTATTGAAATAATTTCTTAATGTATCATGACTAAGACAAAGGTTGATTAAGAAACGATTTAAAGGCTCCTTGTAATGAGGAGCCTTTTTGACTTTTTATTTTGTTCACTACTATTTTAATTGGGTTATTTTCCACCTCTTAATTATATAAATAAAAGTATGTATGTATGATTTACAATAAACAATCTTATTGTAAATCAATGAAATAGTTCGCCGCACTTATTCAAAATAAAATAAAAACTTATAATAATGACTAAGCAACTTTAGATAAGTAATGCATGGGCATTAGATGAACTTATGAGCATATAAGATGTTTTCATATACCCTAACAGGGTATATTATAGGTGTAATAATAAAAATAGAAATGTAGGGGGTTTTACTTTGACTAATCATGAAGCGCACGAACATCATGAGCACCATGATCATCACGAAAACCATGACCACCATGATCACCACAATCATCATGAAGCTCATAAACATCACGACCATCAAGGTCATCATGAACACCATGATCACGGAAGTGGTCACGCACATCACCATCATGGTAATTTTAAAGTTAAATTTTTTGTGTCATTAATTTTTGCCATACCTATTATCATTTTATCGCCGATGATGGGCGTTCAACTGCCATTTCAATTTACATTTGCAGGGTCTGAATGGATTGTTTTAATACTGGCTACAATATTATTCTTCTATGGTGGTAAGCCATTCTTAGCTGGTGGGAAAGACGAAATAGCAGCTAAACAACCAGGGATGATGACATTAGTGGCTTTAGGTATTTCAGTTGCTTATATTTATAGCTTGTACGCCTTTTATATGAATAATATAAGTAGTTCGACAGGTCATACAATGGACTTTTTCTGGGAGTTAGCTACATTAATTTTAATTATGTTGTTAGGTCATTGGATTGAAATGAATGCGGTAGGTAATGCTGGAGATGCATTGAAAAAGATGGCTGAGTTGTTACCTAATAGTGCTATCAAAGTAACGAATAATGACCAACGTGAAGAAGTTAAAATCTCAGACCTCGTTATTGATGATATTGTTGAAGTAAAAGCTGGAGAAAGTATTCCATCAGATGGCGTTATCATTCAAGGACAAACATCAGTGGATGAATCATTAGTTACTGGTGAATCTAAAAAAATACAAAAATCTGAAAATGACGCTGTTATTGGTGGTGCGATTAATGGTTCGGGCACGATACAAGTTAAGGTTACAGCTGTAGGTGAAGACGGTTACCTTTCTCAAGTTATGGAACTAGTGAATCAAGCACAAAATGATAAATCTAAAGCTGAATTATTATCAGATAAGGTAGCAGGTTATTTATTTTACTTTGCTGTAAGTATCGGTGTGATTGCATTTATCGTGTGGATGCTGGTGCAAAATAATATTGATTTTGCATTAGAACGTCTAGTAACTGTATTGGTAATTGCTTGTCCGCATGCCTTAGGCTTGGCTATACCATTAGTTACTGCACGTTCTACGTCAATAGGTGCGCATAATGGTTTGATTATTAAAAACAGAGAAGCTGTCGAAATTGCACAACATATCGACTATGTAATGATGGATAAAACTGGCACACTTACTGAAGGGAATTTTTCAGTAAATCATTACGAAAGCTTTAAAGATAACTGGAGTGATGACACGGTATTAAGCTTGTTTGCATCATTAGAAAGTCAATCTAATCATCCTTTAGCGACAGGTATCGTTGATTTTGCAACGCAGAAAGATATTTCATACGCTAATCCTCAAGATGTGAATAACATTTCAGGTGTAGGTTTAGAAGGCATAGTTGATCAGAAAAAGTATAAAATCACTAATGTTTCGTATCTTGATAAACATGATTTTGCTTATGATCGTGATTTGTTTACATCATTAGCACAACAAGGTAATTCAATTAGTTATTTAATTGATGAACAGCAAGTTATAGGTATTATTGCGCAAGGTGATAAAATTAAAGCAAGTTCAAAACAAATGGTTGCCGATTTATTATCAAGAAACATTACACCAGTTATGCTGACCGGTGATAATAAAGAGGTAGCGCAAGCAGTTGCACAACAAATAGGGATTAAAGATGTACATGCGCAACTTATGCCAGAAGATAAAGAAAGTATCATAAAAGATTACCAACAAAATGATAAAAAAGTAATGATGGTCGGTGACGGTATCAATGATGCACCGAGTCTCATCAGAGCTGATATTGGTATAGCCATAGGTGCAGGTACGGATGTCGCCGTTGATTCAGGTGATATCATTCTTGTTAAAAGTAACCCGTCAGACATTATTCATTTCTTGTCACTGTCCAAAAATACAATGCGCAAAATGGTGCAAAACTTATGGTGGGGTGCAGGATACAATATTATTGCAGTACCATTAGCTGCCGGTATTTTAGCATTTCTTGGCCTTATTCTTTCACCAGCAGTTGGTGCAGTATTAATGTCCTTAAGTACCATTATTGTTGCAATTAATGCCTTTACATTGAAATTAAAATAACAAACAGGAGTTTTTAACATGATAAAAAAAGTAATCTTTCTTATATTAGCATCAGCATTAGTATTATCCGCTTGTTCAAATAAAGAGGAGCAAAGTGAAGAAGCTAAAAATCATGAGGGCCATATGAAGCATAATGATGAAAGTAAGGCTCCAGAAGATATGACAGAAACGGCTCAAGGTAAGTTTGAAAAAGGGGATAAAGTGACTATTACTGCAGGTCATATGCCCGGCATGAAAGGTGCAGAAGCTACAGTTAAAGGTGCCTACAAAACACATGCGTATGTTGTAAGTTATGAACCCACAAATGGAGATAAAAAAGTAAATAATCATAAATGGGTTGTCAATGAAGAAATTAAAGAAGCACCGGAACATGGCTTTAGCGCAGGTGATACAGTCAAATTAGAAGCGGACCATATGCCTGGCATGAAAGGTGCCACAGCAGACATAGATGATGTCGAGGAGACTACTGTGTATATGGTCGATTACAAATCTAAAGACAACGGCAAAACTGTCAAAAATCATAAATGGATGACGGGCGATGAACTAAAAGCTCGCTAAGAATGCTTTTGAAAGTTAGGTATATAGTGAGTATAATATTGGTCAAAAGGCACATACATCAGCTGTATGTGTCTTTTGTCAATGTGTTATAGTACAGGGAAAGCTTGAATAGTTTGATACATAGTAAAATTTGATAAAGTTTATTCGTATAAAACATCATTTGAAAAAATGTAGGAGTGAGTTAAATGGGCGTTGTAGATCATATAGTTAACAAAATAGTAACAGAAATAAGTGGATTACCAGGTGTGGTAGGAGTTGTGCTAGGTGGCTCTAGAGCCAAAGGTAATCATAGACCAGATTCCGATATAGATATAGGTATCTATTATGATGAAACACAAGGGTTTAATACAGACTATATCGAAACAGCAGCAGGTAAACTTAACGACGAGCAAAAAGAACAGTTAATTACAGCATTAGGAGATTGGGGAGAATGGATTAACGGTGGTGGCTGGTTAATTGTGGATGGTTATCATGTAGATTTAATTTTTCGTGATATTAATAAAGTAAATGATGTGATAAACGATTGTTTAGCAGGTAAAGTAACGATTCATTATCAGACTGGTCATCCACATGGCTTTTTAAACGTTATGTATATGGGTGAGTTAAATATTTGTGAAATATTAGCAGATCCTCAAAATACATTACATGAGCTTAAAACAAAAACATATCCATATCCTCCCGAAGTCAAACAGTCCATAACTCAATTTTTTGCGTTTGAAGCTTCTTTCTCCTTAATGTTTATCGAGGACAACGTTGATAAAGATGATATTTCGTATTTAATAGGCCATTTATTCCGATGCTTGTCTTGTTTGAATCAAGTAATCTTTGCAAAAAATGAGGTTTATTGTATTAATGAAAAGAAAGCTGTAGCACTCATTAATACATTCCCAGTGAAGCCTAAAAATTATAAACAAAGAATAGATAATATTGTATCTTCTTTTTCAGTAGATGAATATAAAACCAAGGCAGCTATTGAAGAATTAAGAAATATAATTGAGGAAAGCAATCACTTATAATCAAAAGTTATTCAAAAACTTTATTTTACAACGATAAAAAGACTTCTTATTTGATAAGAAGTCTTTTTTATACTTATTATGACTTACTTTCTTTTTTGGGTGGCCACACAAAATATGATATACAAATAATTAAATCAATAACAATGACGATTGTCCAAATATGAATGACACTGTCTAAAGCTGCTGTGCGACTTGCATCATTAATTAAATAAACAATTAAATGTAAAACACCTGTTCCTAAGAGGTAAGAAAGTAGATGCTTTAACCAATTTTTGGCATAGTTTTTAGCGTAGTCTAGTCCTGTAGGTTTATAAGGTTTGGCACCTTGTTTCATCACATAATATCTAAACCTATCGTCTGCCCAAGTTATCATGCTTTTCCCAAAAACAAGAGATACTGCAATATAAACTGCAGCTATAGCGTGTGGCGTTTCTGCTGTTGCACCATTCATGAGGTCTATAGCTGTTGTTATAAGTAGTATTAAATCGATCACAGGTGTGAGTGCTAGAAAGAATAGACCTAACTTTTTGAGCTTGAAGATATATCTTGTGACTAGTCCGAGTAATATGACTACCCAAAAGGCAACTTCACAAAAAATGATAAGCCAGACAATAAAGTTCATGTTTTTCCTCCCTTATATGTGAGTGTCGCTATTTCTTCATCTATTATTGATTGAATATCTTCGTTTGAGGTGTCGTTTGGATTAAGTAATTTATGCAGAGCTAAACCATCAATTAAAGCATGTAATTTCATTGCAGTAAGATGAATATTTAAATTAGTTTGTAGTAGCTGTTCATTATTTAATAAAGTCAAAATGCTATGACATAGTTGATCTAGTCCATCGTCTAGCGTACTTTGACCATATTCATGAATGTCATAACGAAAAGCCATCCAAACTTCCATATCAGCGAGTCTTTCTTGATCTAAGGGTAAGACGGTTAGCAAACTTGCTTTAACTTTATCAATGGTATTAAGGTTTTTGGACGTAAATATAGCTTCAATTCTCCTTCTTATTTTCACTTCTACGGTAGACATAACGGCGTTTAGTAACTCAGAATGATTTGGAAAATAATATCTAATCTGACCAGGGGTCATTTGCGCTATGTGCGCAATTTGTCTTACGGTAGAGCCTTTTACACCATTTTCTACAATTGAATCGAAAGCGTATTGAATGATTTCGGTTTTCTTGTGTTCGTGATTAATTATTTTTGGCATACTCCTAGTTTAACATATTTTAATACAAGTGTATTAATTAAAAGTCTGAAATGAGTAAAGTTCTGATTTGCCACTTTCTTTTGTTATAAGTGCATTTATAAATTATATAAAATAAAAAATCCTTCAAGTAGAATTGAAGGATTTTACAGCGTGTATTAGGATGAAAATTTTATGATTTCCTTTATGTTTCAGCACAAAAATTTATTTACACATGCGCTCTATGGAATCGTATATTGGTTAATGTACTAATGATAAATAACAGCAAGAACAGTATGAAACCATATATTTCAAATATATTCAACTGGCCATGGGATAATAGTTTATTAATCATTAAAAACATCATATCTAATGAAAAGAGTAATAATAAATGTATATAAATTGTGGTGAAACCAGTTTTGTTAGTTGTATTTTTGTCAGTTGCTTTATAGTGATACACATAAATAATAAATAACAGTGAAATAAAGGCAAAACATAATGTATATAAACTGTTTAAATGGGCTAATTCAATATTTTGGATTAATAGCACGAGACCTTCACCAAATAATAAAATGATGAGTAAGCTTAAGCGTTCAGTCAAGTGATTAAAAAATATAGGATTGTGATATGAAACCATATAAAAGAGTAGTGGAAAGACTGCTACAATTAGAATGCCTATGAAAAATAACCAAAAATTAATCGGTGCAGGCAACATTATTGATATTACAGAAAGGATAATTGTTAATAATAATCCACTTGTGTAAACTTTGACCAATTTGAAATCTACTTCTGTATCGGTAAATTTATAATTAATAAAGTATTGTATGAATACACTTAGATACACTAAGGCAGTCGTTAAAACAAATGGTGAAAATGTTTGTTGAAAATCACTATTTATCGCTTTAGACAAGATAATGATTAAATACATATCTATAAATACAAACACGTATTGATACCATTTTTGATTGAAGAACCTGTTAACTAAAAGTGTTCGATAGATCCATATAGAGAAAAAGACAAGAAAAAGCATGAAACTTTTCCCTAATTCTTCTAATGACATTATATTATGTGAAATACCTTCAACAGTTTGATTGATAGTAGCTAAAACATAAACAAATATTAAATCAAAAAATAATTCTGTCATGCTGACTTCTTTTTTCTTCATTTTTTCACTCCTAAATCTTTTGCTGTTATTCGCTTTCCAATAATTCGAATTTTTTATCTAACACTTGAAGTGCTTCATCTATAAGTTTTTTTTGTTCTAATAAATTTTTTTGATGTTTTAAAAAAATGTCTCTACGCTTCATTTTGGTAGAGCTTCCTTGATGATACAATTCGGCAATTTCTTTTAATTTTGATATAGGCATATGTGTCTGACGCATGCATTTTATAAATTCAATCCAATATAAGTCTTCTTCGGAAAAGTCTCTATAGCCATTTTTATTTCTCGCCACGAATGGAAAAAGTCCTGCTTTATCATAGTAGCGAATGGTATGTTCGCTGATGCCTAAATTATCTGCTACTTGTTTTACTCGCATAATTTTCCTCCTAAAAAAGGCTAGGACATCATTGATTCGTCCCAGCCGCGTGTCATATTGTCAGTAGATGACAGTACTAAAATTGCGCCCCAAATTAAGCTTTTTTAATTCCAGTCATTTTATCAGTGTGAGATGACGAAATCTTTTTAATTTCTGTCCCAACCCCTTTGTGTTTATTTAATAAGTTGGGAAAGTAAATCGTCATAGTTATTATGAATGATAGCTTCAAAGCCAAATGTTGATTCCATATCGTCTTTTAATGTTTCTACAGTGATATAACCTATGCGTTCAGGGTCATCTATTTGTAAGCCAATGCGTTGAATATCATTGTGGAATAAATTATTTTGATGAGATAGTTCTATGATTTCATTAGCTAAAGATTTCACGTAATCATTGTTCGATAAAGATACGTTTTTGTCGTCTAGCACACTTTCTTCTGAAATAATTTTATTTCCTTTATATAGTGCTAAAAAGTAATTCATATCAAAATGGCCTCCTTAGTGTTTAAAATTATCTAACGTGTCGTATAACCACCATTTGCAAATAAGGTTTGTCCGTTGATCCACCAACCATCTAAAGTTAAAAAAGTAATAATCGGTGCAATGTCTTCGATATTAGTCAGTTGATTATGGAGTGCTTGGGATTTATGGAATGCCACAGCATCTTCACCTTCTTGAGGATAGAAGAAAGGTGTGTCCATTGGACCAGGCGCTACTGCATTAACAGAAATCCCTCTATCCATAAACTCTGCTGATGCTGCACGAGTATAATGCTCGACAGGTGCTTTCCCTCCAGCATAAGTTGAATAGAAACCTGTATAAGCAGCTAGCAATGCGGTAGCTATGGTGATGATTTTACCATTATCATTCATCGACTTCTCAGCATATTTTATAAAGAAATACGCTGATTTTGCGTTGATGTCTGACATGCTATCAAATTCGGCTTCAGTCGTTTCAGCAATCGGTTTTTTCAGTACTTTTCCTACGGTATTAATTGCGATGTCAATTTTTCCAAAGGTGTTTTCAGCATGTTGAAATAATGCCTGGACATTATCAACTTTAGTTAAATCACCAGAGAATAGTGTGCCTTGACCCCCTAAATCTTCGACTTGTGACAGTGTAGCTTTTGCATCGGCTAACGAATGTTCATCGTGATGATGGATTACTATTTTAGCGCCTGCTTTAGCATACGTAGTACTTAATAAGCCACCAAGGTTTTTAGCACCACCAGCAATAACTACAACTTTGTCTGTTAAGCTATTAAATTTGCCCATATTATATAACCTCCTTTGAATATATTACAAGCATAAACCTTAGAGCGCGATATCAAGCAAGCGCTTATTGAATATTTCTAATTATGCTTAAGGGAGGTAGTAATATCGTGTCAGTAAATAAAACAAAGGCACATACAAAATGTATGTGCCTTAGCCTGTAATTTTATGTTAGTGCACTTCTCGCAGAAGTGGGCCAAATCACTGCCAATATTATAAATTAAGTTACATCATAAATGGACTGTTTTGTTAGTTCCCATTTTTTGTCTGCTACATGCTCAACAAATCTGCTATCATGTGACGTGAATAAAATGATACCTGGGTATTTATTCATAAACAATTCTAATGCTTCTAATGTTTTAATGTCTAAAAAGTTAGTGGGTTCGTCTAAAATTAATACATTCGCTTGTGTTGAAAACAACACTGCTAACGATAATTTAGTGCGTTCGCCACCACTCAAAACTTTACAAGAACGCGTAAGTGCTTCATTTAACCCTAAATTATTTAAAATAGCTCTACTAAAAGATTCGGATGAATCCGTTTCATCCATTAAATATTGTAATAATGAAATGTCACGCATTTCTTCATAAGCAAGTTGACGATAATAGGCCATTTGTATTTTGGGAGAACACTCAATACCCTCTATTTGCTGATAAATAGCTTCAAGTAAAGTTGTCTTACCGGCACCATTTGCACCGACTAACGCTATATTTTTGCCATAAGGTATTTGAAAGCGTACATGCGACAACAATGTTTGATTGCCTTGTCTTAATGTTAGATTTTGTGCAATGATTGGATAATTATTATGAATATCATAAATGTTATTGTGTGGAAAATGGAAGCCGTGTTCATTTTGTGGTTTTTCGACTTCTTCTAAATGTTCTATTCTTTTTTCAATGTGTTTCGCTTGTTTTTGAGCAGCTTTCTCCACTGATCCTTTTTGTTTTGAAGCACTTAAACGATCGGGTTCTATACTTTTGTTTTTTTGTTTTGAAGATGCTTGGGACATCTGTTGCGCCTGTTTTCGTTTAGTTTTACTTGCTTGGGATAGCCTTTGCTTCTCACTTACATATTGGTCATATTGACGCTGTTGTTCTAAATGTTCTTGTTCGCGCTGTTGTTGATATTGTGAATAATTCCCTTTGAACACTCTGATTGTACCGTCTGCTTGTATATCCCATATGGTGTCAGCGATTTGATCAATGAGGTCTCTGTCATGGCTTACTAAAATTAACGTACCATAATAATATTTTAAAATATTATAAAGATAATCTTTACCGTACTTATCTAAATGATTAGTCGGTTCATCTAAAAGTAATATTGGACTATAATTTGATAAAACGTTAGCTAATTTATATTTTGCTTTTTCTCCACCGCTCATACTGTCAGTGGTATGCATAGGGATGCCAAGTTCACTCATTAAACTTCCGTCTAAGGTATCAAAATCATGGTCCACGTCCATGTTAAGTTGTTCAAAATATTGAACTACACCATCAGTTTCAACAGTTCCTGATTCTGGTGTTATTTTTTGCGCAATCATATTTAGTAATGTGGTTTTGCCTGTACCATTACCTCCAATAAGTGCTATTTTTTCAAATTGATAAGCATAAAGCTGCTTAATGTTAAGTGAGCGCCAATCTGTCAATTTATGATTGATTTGGTGAAATTTAATTGTATATTGTTCCATGTCGATACACTCCTTGTAATGTTAAAGGACGTGTACGCAAAAAAATGAGACAGGCTACTCCCGTCTCATTCACATCACACTTTCGATCGCATAAAATTATTGCGCTGTTATCATGTTTGAAAGTGTTATTATTCCTAGTGAAGAATAAAAAATGACATACGTCACCTATGAGTGTGTATTGCGGACAGCCTTTTTTGAATTAATTTAGTTTTGTATTCAAAAAAGTTTGTCTTAGTCTCATAGAAGCTGTCATTTTAATTCTCCTCTCCTGTAATGTAATGACATCACTATAACATCTCACAGTGTGTTTTTCAATATCTCTCTAAAACAACAATCGTTAACAACCATCACTACAATTTGTTGTATATACTTTATCAATAAATTGATATCAAGGCACAACGCATTTCATTCAAAACATTGAAATAAAATGTTTTTGAAAATTTATATATACTTGCAATTATAACAAATAAGCGTACCATTAAAGTGGATAATTACACTTCGGCAATTGCGATACTATAAATTAGGAGTGATTTGCTATGAAAAAGTAATTGTCTCGATAATTCCGTTATGGAAAACTTTTTTGATTATTGAAGCAAGAAATGTATTATGGAGAAAGTTTTGATCATTTTCATCAACTAGAGCAATCCATTCAAAACTATATGGAATTTTTATAATAATGAAAGATTAAATCAAAATTAGAAGGCTTGTCTCCTAAAAATTTTAGGAAACAAACCTTCAAAATATTATACTAAACCAAAGTCCAACTTTTGGGGTTCAGTACATCATAGAGTGTCAACAAAGCATCTGTCCCTGTTGGCAGTTTTTTGAGCACATTTACCGCGGACACTGCCTTAGCCTGTAGTCTGCGGCAAATGCTTCCCCCGCAGGAGTTGGCATAAACCACTGCCAATATTACATCAAAAAGATTATAATATATAAATTAAACAGTGATGGTATTAATTTTACAAAAGCGTCTGATTTTTGTACTAAAACACATAATTTTGAACGTGCTCACGTCCGGGGGAACAGTATGTGTGAGAGACTACAGGCTCGAGCCATGCTCGAGGCAAGCACGCACGGTGAACATCACGAATTTGTTAGCTAATAAGATAGTGGGGCCAATTGATACGTCCCACTATCTTGTCATATTATCAGTAAATGACTGAACTCAAAATACACTTCAAAGCATGTCATTTATGCTAAGTTGCGCCAGCAATCTGTTAATAAAATTTGATTTCTGGCTTACTCTCTTCTTTAGTCAAATACCGTTATCTATCTAAATGTCTATATAGCGTTGCTCTACTTATATTAGTTTTTTCTTTTATCTCATCTAGCGTATATTTTTTACTCATATACATTTCTATAGCATTTCTTAAATTTTTATCATCCCGTTTAGGCCTACCAAGGTTTTTTCCTTCCCTTGTATAATTTTCTAATCCCATACGTGTTCTGAATTTCACAATGTCGCTTTGGAAATCAGTAATATCTTGTAATGTTTTTATAAAGCTTTCATTTTCAGCGGTCATAATATTTCTATTTAAATTAATTACATATAGCGAAATCCCTTTGGTTAAAAGTTTATTTAATATCTCCATCAAATGTTTTGTAGAATCTGCAATGATACACAAATCCGTAATATACAAAATATCATTAGCAGTTAATTTTAAATTTAGTAAAACGTCTAGTTCTGTTCTGTTTTTATTATTAGCATGTATTTCCTCAATAATATTAGTTGTATAGATTTCTATTTTCTTTACTTGTTCGTTCATACTATCGTTTATTGTAACAGGCCTAATATAGCCATATTTCATTTTAATACACCACCCTATATAGAAAAATTGTAACATATAGTTTCATTAAGGGGTATACATATGAAACTTTTCTGTTATACTTTGAAATACAAGTAAAGGAGAGGAAATTATGGTTGAAAAACTAAAATCTGAATGGCTTAACCAGCCAGGAAAGAATATACTGGCTGGTATTGTTGTAGCATTAGCATTAATCCCTGAAGCTATTGCATTTTCAATTATTGCTGGTGTAGATCCCATGGTAGGGTTGTATGCAGCATTTATCATTGCTACCGTGACCGCGATAGTTGGCGGTAGGCCTGCAATGATATCTGGCGCAACTGGGGCCGTAGCACTTTTAGTTACGCCTTTAGTTAACGAACATGGCGTTGAATATCTTTTTGCTGCGACTATTTTGATGGGCTTTATTCAATTATTATTAGGTATACTTAAAGTTGGCCGTTTAATGAAATTTATTCCACGATCTGTCATGATTGGCTTTGTTAATGCCTTAGGTATTATGATTTTTATGTCTCAAATAGAACATATTTTTGGTATATCTATATCAACATATATATATGTAATTATCACATTATTAATTGTATATATTATTCCTAGGTTCTTTAAAGCGATTCCTGCTCCGTTAATAGCGATAATCGTTTTAACCGCTCTGTATATGTATACAGGCTCTGACGTACGGACTGTAGGAGACTTAGGCAGTATTAAGCAAACTTTACCTCACTTCTTAATGCCTAATGTTCCATATAATTTAGAAACACTGCAAATTATTTTCCCATATTCATTGTCAATGGCTATCGTAGGCTTAGTAGAAAGTTTACTTACAGCTAAAATTGTGGATGATGCGACAGATACGTATAGTAGCAAAAACAAAGAATCTCGTGGTCAAGGGATTGCCAATGTTATTACTGGTTGCTTTGGTGGTATGGGAGGTTGCGCCATGATTGGACAATCAGTTATTAATGTTAAGTCAGGCGCAAATAGTAGACTGTCTACATTTACAGCGGGTATTGTACTTATATTTATGATTATTGTACTCGGTGGCGTAGTCGTACAAATACCAATGCCTATTCTTGCAGGAATTATGGTCATGGTTTCTATAGGGACTGTAGATTGGAATTCATTTAAATATATTAAGAAAGCCCCCAAAACTGACGCTTTTGTTATGATTTTAACCGTGATTATTGTATTAATGACACATAATTTAGCTATTGGTGTCTTAGTAGGTGTTGTTTTCAGTGCCTTATTCTTTGCAACTAAGATTTCTCAAGTGACAGTGGTTCATGAGGATTTAGATGAAAAACACCTTTTTTCTGTTAAGGGACAGATATTCTTTGTGTCAATAGACTCTATGATGGGTCAAATCAATCTTAATATTGAAGATAGTATCATAGAATTGAATTTTGAGCATGCTCACTTATGGGATGATACGGCAGTAGATGCCATTGATACAATTGTTAGAAAATTTGAAGAAAAAAACAACATTGTTTATGTCGAAAAATTAAACACAGGCAGTCGAAAAATCGTTTCAGAATTAAGTAAATTAAATGAAAACCATTTAAATTAAGGAGTGTTTTTATGTATAAATCAATTTTACTTGCCGCAGATGGTTCAGAAAACAGTGAGCGTGCAGCTCGAGAGGCACTAAACTTTATAGATGAAAATACATTTGTCACAATCCTTACTATTGTAAATGTGGAAGAATCAAAAACGGATGTTTTACATGGACAACAGGGCGTTAGCTTAACTCAAGAAAGAGAGCAAAAACTTTCGTCCATTATACAATTGTTTGATGAACATATTGTAAATTATGATATTAAGATTGTTCATGGTACGCCATCTGAAAAGGTGACAGAAGTTGCGAATAGCGGAGAATATCAAGCCGTTATTTTAGGTACACGTGGGTTAAACAGTTTGCAGGAAATGGTTCTTGGTAGTGTTAGTCATAAAGTAGCTAAACATGCTCAAATACCTGTGATTATTGTTAAATAATGTAAGTTCTTCTAGTTATCCTTGAACGAAGTGGGACGATAGAATTTTGTTAGTAAATCAGATTTTTGTTTCACATCATGTTTTATACGAAATCTCTTTTCATATTGGCAGTAGCTGACTGTATTGAAAATGCGCTTCAAACCAAGCTTTTTTCAACGCTAGTCATCCTTGCCGGGG
>ERZ1023396.83-NODE-83-length-50240-cov-220.733725_pt1 | contig 50240 bp, 38 predicted proteins | sample MGYA00380504_ERZ1023396 | MGnify/ENA primary metagenome ERZ1023396 (study PRJEB33173, sample SAMEA4830410) | metagenome | study: EMG produced TPA metagenomics assembly of the PRJEB25223 data set...
TTTGTTCTGTTTTGCTTTGTTCTGTTTTGCTTTGTTCTGTTTTGCTTTGTTCTGTGTCGGTAAAATAAGGATATTGCGAACCAAGTTTACCCAGGACAGTTTGATAGCTGGTGCTTGCATCATTGCCACTGATTGGTGTGGCATTAAGCCAAGACCCTTGACCGATAAACTGTGCCACAATCTGTGTCTTGGGTTGATGATATAACTCACTGGGAGTTGCCCATTGTTGTAGCACACCATCGGCTATCAGCCCCACCTTATCCGCCATGGCAAAGGCTTCTTGTTGGTCATGCGTAACCATGATGGCTTGAGTGTCTTGTTGCTTTAACAGCTCTCGCACTTCTTTGGCAAGGCTGGTTCTTAGCTCAGCATCAAGACTGGAAAACGGTTCATCTAGCAAAATCAGTTGTGGCTTAGGAGCTAAGGCTCTGGCAAGTGCCACACGTTGTTGTTGTCCACCTGACAGCTCATGTGGATAACGGTTATGGTAAGTGTCTAAACCGATAAAATCCAAAAGCTCAGCAATGCGTGTTTGCCTATCGGCTTTGCTAAGCTGATGCAAGCCAAAACCCACATTATCCGCCACGGTCAAATGTGGAAATAGGGCATAATTTTGGAACACCACACCAATCCCACGCAAGTGAGCAGGGACAGACACCGACTGACTGGGGGTGTGGCTAAACAACACCTTACCATTGAGATGAATGTCGCCTTGGGTAGGTGTTTCAAAACCTGCCATACACCGTAACGCACTGGTTTTGCCACAGCCTGATTGCCCTAGCAGACAAGCAATCTCGCCTGCTTGTAATTCAAAACTGACATCAGACAGCACTTGTTTTTGCCCATATGCCAAGGCAAGATGTTTGACTGATAAACTCATGAACGATACTCCGCTTTTGCAAACACAATCACAGGCACCAAACCTGCCAACACAATCACCAACGCAGGCAAAGATGCTTCGTTAAACTGCCCTTCCATGGTATACGCATAAATCCGCACTGCCAACGTATCCCAATCATAAGGGCGAGTCATCAGTGTGATTGGCATCTCTTTCATGATGTCCACAAACACCATCAGCAGGGCAATGCCCAAAGAGCCTTTTAACAGTGGCAAATACACCTTGGTAATCAATCGATGACCAACCACGCCAAGACTCACCGCTGATTCAGTCATGCTTGGCAAAATACGCTCAAAACCACTCTCCACACTTGACACCGCCAATGCCAAAAAGCGAATGACATACGCCACAAGCATCACAAGCAGTGTTCCTTTAAAAATTCCTGTCATATCCTCTGACAAAGACAACCGCTCAATCAACCAATTATCCAGTCCTGCCACAGGCACAAACACACCCAACGCCAAAATCGCCCCTGGAATGGCATAACCCAACGTCGCCACACGAGTCGCCACTTGGGCAAAACGGCTGTTATCCGATCGCTTTGCCATCACCAATAACAACGCCACCACTGCCGTCAATCCTGCTCCCATCAGACCAATCAGCACCGAATGCCACATTGGGTTCAATAAAGCGTGCAATGATTGCCATTGCCAATCTGCCACCGCCCACACCATCAACTGACCCAAAGGCAACAAAAACCCCAAAGTCAGCACAAGCACACAATACAAAGTGGCAAGCCATGCCTTTGTTCCTTGTAATGGCTTAATGCTTGCCTGTGCCGACTTATCAATGGCAAAACGTTGCCCACCACGAGTCACCTGCTCCAAAAACATCAACGCAAACACAAACACAATCAACAGTGATGCCAACTGCTTGGCAGTCTCAATAGAAAAAAACCCATACCACGCCTGATAAATCGCTGTGGTAAACGTCTCCACCCCAAAGATAGACACCGCACCAAAATCCGCCAACACTTCCATTAACGCAAGCATCAACCCACCCAGCACCCACGGACGAGCCATCGGTAAGGCAATCTTCATCACCGACTGTTTGGGCGACAAACCCAAAGACGCACCGACCTCTAAAGACTGCTGTCCCATGCTCAAAAATGCATTGCGAGCAAGCAAATACACATAAGGATAAAAGGTCAAAATCATCACCACCGATAAGCCCCAAATATTACGCACATCAGGCAACCCCTGCTCAAACCCATGTGCTTGACGCAGATAGGTACTTATCGCCCCTGTGTAATCAAACATGCCCACCTGCACAAATGCCAGCACATACGCAGGTACGGTTAATGGCAACATCATCGCCCAAAACAGCACCCCACGAAGTGGAAAACGATACATTGCCGTCAACCAAGCGGTACTCACTCCCACCAGCAACACACCGACTGCTGTCATTAATAGCAGTATTAGGGTATTTTTCACCAACAACGGCAACTGATAATCGAGTAAAAACCCCCAAATCTCCTGGTCAAACTCACCAAATGCCAGCATAATGACTGACAATGGCATCAGCACCAACGCCATACATAGCAATAACCACACTTTGGGTAATACACGCATAACTCATCAAACCTAATCTTTATTATCTTTCATTATTGTCTTTCATTCAGACACAAACGTTCAGACACAAAAAATCACAATATAAAAATGAATGATAATTATTATTGTTCATCAGTATGAGTTATTATATACTAGCTTAAATTTAAGTAAAATCTTTATCTTAAACCACGCAAGCTCATTACAAAACAAAACCCTTTGTGATGACACGCATTTTTATCCATCAAGGAGACAGTGATGTTAAAGAAAACACTACTTGCCATTTGCACATTGGGCGCATTAACCCCTGCTTTTGCCACCGAATTGGTATTGTACTCTGCTCGTGCCGACACCCTACTTAAGCCGATTGTGGAAAAGTACGAACAAAAAACAGGGGTCAACATTAAGTTGGTCAACGACAAAGCAGGCCCACTGATTCAAAAGCTACAAGCTGAAGGCAGTAACACCCCTGCCGATCTTTTAATCACCGTCGATGGTGGTAATCTTTGGCAAGCGGCTCAAACTGGCATCTTAAAACCAGTCAACTCAAAAGTATTAGAAGCCAATATCCCCGCACAATTTCAAGACCCTAAAAACCGCTGGTTTGGCATGTCTGTGCGTGCCAGAACCATTTTTTATAACCCACAAAAAGTCAACCCATCTGAATTATCAACCTATGCTGACTTGGCAAGCCCAAAATGGCAAGGCAGACTGTGCTTACGCACATCAGATAACGTCTATAACCAATCCTTGGTTGGCACCATGATTCAAAACCTAGGTCGTGCCACCACCGAAAAAGTGGTGAAAGGTTGGGTCAGCAATTTAGCAACCACCCCATTTCCTAATGACACCGCCATGCTAGAAGCCATTGACGCAGGTCGCTGTGACGTGGGCATTGCCAATACCTATTATTACGGCCGCCTACTGAATAAAAAACCAAACATCAGCGTCAAGCCATTTTTTGCCAACCAAAATGGTAAAGGCACACACGTCAACGTTTCAGGCATTGGGTTGGTGAAATACAGTAAAAATCAAGCAGAAGCCCAAAAGTTCATGGAATGGCTAAGCGGCCCTGAGGCCCAGAACTTATTCGCTGATTTAAATAACGAATACCCAGCCAACCCTCGCATCAGCCCAGCCCCCCATGTGGCAAAATGGGGTTCATTCAAACAAGACATCATCAACGTCTCTGTTGCAGGCCAAAACCAACGTCAAGCCATCATATTGATGAAAAAAGCAGGTTATAAATAATCTGAATGTGATTTCATTTAAATTTGACTGACAACCGTTATAAAAAAAGCCCAAAATGATTTGGGCTTTTTTCATGACAATTAAATTTTTTGTTTGTGATGAGTTCAAGTTAAAATAACCCATTGTTACAAATGGATTTAACAAGACTTAACCACTTGCTATCCACCCGAATCTGTGAATGGCTTTAATCCGTGAGTAACTTTACATGAGTAATTTTAATCCATGGGGCAACTGTAAATGATAAAACCGCACAACACCACGTTAAACGATGATGAGTTAAGCGACGATGAATTGGCATTATACGCTCGGCAAATCCTACTTGATGAATGGGGTTTAAAAGCCCAGTTACGACTGAAACACGCCAATGTGTTGGTTGTTGGTGTGGGGGGGCTTGGGTGTCCTGCTTTAGAAACTCTGGTAAGGGCAGGTGTGGGGCATCTTCTGTTGATAGATGATGACAAGGTACAACTGAGTAATCTACAACGACAAAGCTTATTTTATCCAGATGACATCGGCAAGCCTAAAGCCCAAACGGCTTGTCTTACCTTAAAAAAAACCAATCCTTATGTTGAGATTCATGCCATTTGTCAACGATTAGATGATGGGCTGGCTCACCAATTATTTGCCCACTCAGCCACCCATGCAGACAATAGATTTGACATCATATTAGACTGTAGCGATAATTTTGCCACTCGCCGACTGCTTAACCAGTTAAGTGTCAAGCACAATATCCCCTTGTTATCCGCATCAGCAATTGCCATGAACGGTCAATTGGCGTTATTTGAGCCTGCAAAAAATACGGGGTGTTATCACTGTATTTTTGGGCATACCACACCCATTGAACAGACTTGTGCCACATCAGGGGTTTTGGCCAGCACACCTGCGTTTATGGGACAGCTACAAGCAAATGTGGCATTACAATTTTTGGGACGTGGCATCAATCCATTGGCAAATAAGTTGTTATTATGCGATGGACAACGCATGAAGATACAAGCCATTTCTTACCACAAGCAAGCAAGTTGTGATGTTTGTGGTGATGTGCCACTTTAGAAGTACATGACTCAACATTTATAGCCATTGGCATGATATCTCCTATTGGTGTTTTTTGATAATCTCATCATATGTTTGGTTTGTTTTAGTCCACTTACAAAAACGTGAACCAGAAACAAATATGTGATGACCAATTTTTTTATTCATCTAATTAGGAGAGGTATCATGCATGCAAAAGAGCTACTTGAGCTTGAACGCAAAGACATTCGAGCCTTGCATTATACGTGGATTGCATTTTTCCTAACCTTTTATGTTTGGTTTAATATGGCACCTTTGGCAACGTCCATGCTTGCCACAGAGTCATACCTTACCCCTGACCATATCAAGCTTTTTTTAATTGCCAATGTGGCTTTAACCATTCCTGGTCGGGTTGTGGTGGGCATGGCGTTAGACCGTTTTGGCCCACGGCGGGTTTTTTCAATTTTGATGGTGGTCATGGCAATTCCAACTTGGTTTTTTGCTTTTGGTAATACCACAACACAGTTATTTGTCGCACGGCTTTTTATGTCTGTTGTTGGGGCAGGGTTTGTTGTGGGCATACATATGACATCAATGTGGTTTAAGCCCAAAGACATTGGTTTTGCCGAAGGGTTTTATGCTGGTTGGGGGAATTTTGGCTCAGCGGCTGCTGCCATCACCATTCCAACCGTGGCATTACAGTTTTTTGGGGGTGATGATGGCTGGCGATGGGCGATTGCGGTATCAGGGCTTATCATGGCGATTTATGGGGTGATATATTGGTTCATCATTACCGATGGTCCTTCAGCCAAAACCTTTAAAAAGTCTCGCAAGGCAGGGGCGTTAGAGGTATCCACTTATAAAGATTTGTTGGTTTATTGTTTGTTCATCATTCCATTGTATGGCATTTTGTCAGTACTGGTTTATCGCACACAAGCCATGGGATTTTTAAGCGATGTTGGGGCAATGATTGCCTATGGGGCGATTGCCGTTGTGGTGCTATTACAGATTTATAAAGCCATCAGTGTGAATTTGCCAATCATTAAAGCAGGCATTCCTGAAGATGACAAATATCCTTTTAGCTCAGTGGCTTCTTTAAACATCACCTATTTTGCTAACTTTGGGGCAGAGCTTGCGGTGGTGTCAATGTTGCCCATGTTTTTTCAGACGACTTGGGACTTAAACCCAACCACTGCTGGTCTGATTGCGTCTACTTTTGCTTTTGTCAATTTATGGGCACGTCCATTGGGTGGCTATATATCCGATAAAGTTGGCAGTCGTCGAACCGTGATGTTGGCATACATGTTGGGCATCAGCATTGGTTTTGCCTTAATGGGATTGTTGAATTCAAGCTGGCCGCTGTTCATTGCGGTGTGCATCACCATTTGTTGTTCAATATTTGTGCAAGGCGCAGAAGGGGCAACTTTTGGCATCATTCCATCTATTAAGCGCCGTCTAACTGGGCAAATCTCTGGCATCACAGGGGCATATGGGAATGTGGGGGCGGTATTTTACTTGTTTATTTTTACCTTTGTTGAGCCAAATCAGTTCTTTTTTATCATTGCCATTGGGGCGTTGATTTCGTGGATTTTTTGCTTTATTTGGTTAAAAGAGCCAAAAGGGGCATTTGGTGATGAGTACCACATGTCTTCTGTGGATAAACGCTTGGCTGAGCAAGAAGGGCTGGACACGCACTGAGCAACCAAAGCCAACTCATTGATTAACCTATCCTGCTTACATCTCCACCCATAATCTTTGATTTAGGTGGAGATGTAAGCACAGGCAACCTAATCAGGGCGTTGTGGTTTTCAGGGCGTTGTTGTTTTTCGATGTCGTTGTTTTTTGATATCATAGACACTAAATAAAAACAGACACCAAATAAAAACAATGCTAAATCATACCCACATTTCAATCAACTAACAAGCCATGCTCAAAGCCTACAAATACCGAATTTACCCAAACCAAAAACAAGCCGTAGCGTTTGAACAACACTTTGGTTGTGTTCGTTTTGTTTATAATTGGGCGTTGGCATTACAAAATAGATATTACAAAATCTTTGGCAAGTCATTATCCCGTACTCAAATACAAAACCAATTAGTCAAGAAAAAGAAAACGGCTAAATTTGCATGGCTAAACGAGGTTAATAGCCAATCGCTACTTAATGCCTTGCTAAATGTCCATACCGCCTTTAGCAATTTTTTCAAAGGTCGTGCTAAATTTCCACGATTCAAATCTAAAAAAATCCCACGAAAAAGTTATCAATGCCCCCAACATTGCAGCGTAAACTTTGAACAAGGCATCATCAACCTACCCAAAATCAAAGGCATTAAAACCGTATTTAGCCGTGAATTTGTTGGCAGGGTTAAGACGGTAACGATTAGCAAAACCGCTACGGGAAAATACTATGCAAGCGTGTTGGTAGAAAATACCGATATATTGCCAACACCTATAACCATTGAGCCTAGATTGACAATTGGCATTGACTTAGGCATCAGCCACTTACTTAACTTATCAGACGGTAGCAAGTTTGATAATCCAAAGCATTTAGCCAACGCCAGTCAAAGACTTTCCGCACAGCAAAAAATCTTTGCTCGCAAACAAAAACAAAGTAAAAACCATCAAAAACAAAAATTAGCCGTTGCTCGTATTTATGAAAAAGTACGCAACGCTCGATTGGACTTACACCACAAAATCACGCATAAACTGATTTGCGAAAACCAAGCTACCAGTTATGTACTTGAAGATTTAGCGGTGAAAAACATGGTAAAAAACCGAAAACTTGCCAAAGCGATTAATGATGTCGGTTGGGGTCAATTTGTTACCTTACTGACTTACAAAGCAAATTGGTATGGTAAGAATATCCTAAAAGTCAATCGGTTCTTTGCCAGTAGTAAAATTTGCTCGCATTGTCATCACAAACTAGATAATTTGCCATTATCGTCTAGAAGTTGGACGTGTCCTAGCTGTCAAACACGCCATGACCGTGATGCCAATGCAGCAAGCAACATACGAAAGCAAGCGTTAGCTGATGCACTAGGACTTAGTGCTGTGTAAAGAGTTCCCCCAGTATGATACTTATCAGCGTAAGTGTGCTGGCGAAAGGTAACAACTCAATCTAGGTTGAGGTTGTTATGGGTCGCAAAGATTCCCCCATCATAACCGCTAGGTTTGGTGGTGGGAGTGTGTCAAACATCAAGATTTTGTACTGCCCATACTGCCACTTCTACTCGTGAGCGAAGTTGGGTCTTATTAAGCACATGTTTGACATGTACTTTGACGGTTGATTCGGCAATGTCAAGTTTGTTACCAATCATTTTGTTACTCATTCCCTGTGCAATCATGGTAACCACTTGTCGCTCCCTTGAAGTCAGTTCAGAAATGACGTTTTGATTGGCAGGTTTTCGCATCGCCTTTGCCAATACTGGGGCAAGACTTGGGCTGATGACCAATTCTCCTTTTAGGATTTTTCTGATGTCAATGATGATATCATTTGGCTCCATGTCTTTTAGTAAATACCCATCTGCTCCCAACTCTAAAGCGTCTTGCACATCTTCACTGTTATCAGAGACAGTAAATAAGATGACTTTTCCTGTGATGTGTTGCTGACGTATTTTTTGTAAGGTTTCAATGCCTGTTAATACGGGCATATTATTATCAAGCACAATCAAATCAACATCATGATTTTGTAAGTAGTCTAATGCTTGTTGACCGTTTTCTGCTTCTGCCACCACTTGCACATCTTCTTCCAAATTCAGTAGGTCTTTTAGTCCTCTTCTTAGCATGGGGTGGTCATCGACCAATAGGATTTTTGCAGGAAACAGAGCGGTAAAAATGGTCATAAATATAAGTTCCAGTCATGATGTTGTTTAGGGCGTGTCCCTATTTGGATAATGTGGCTAGAAATAGATAAAATCGTAAGCCAACAAGGCAAATTGTGCAGATAATATTGGAATATTGTCAAATAATTTAACGCAGTTTTGCCAGATTTTGGCATTTTTAGCCCATTAAAACTTGGTGTTCTAAACTTGTTGTTCTAAATTAGGGACACGCCCTAACGTTTAATAAAAAAAGCAGGTAAAAATTCAACTTTAACAATCACGCCATGTGGCTGATTGGCACTGATGGTAAGCTTGCCATTTAGGTTTCTGACTCTTTCGTGCATAATCATCAATCCATGATGCTGGCTTTGGTCAACTTTGTCATCATTCATGCCCACACCATCGTCTGTGATTTGCATGATGACTTTATTTTCTGATTTTATATAGCCCAAATCAATCATCACATGGGTTGCTTTGGCATGTCTATGAATGTTCGATAAGGCTTCACGAGCAATTTGCAGTAAATCAATTTGTTCATTTGCTTCAAGGTTGATGCTCATCACTCGGTTGTTTATGTGGACATGAAATCCTGCTCTTTGGGCAAAGTCGTCAGCTGACATTTGTAATGCGTGGTCAAAATTATCACCGTCAATTTTTAGTCTAAATGTAACCAAAAGCTCTCTTAATTGACGATAAGCATCGTCTAGGCCTTTTTTAACATGGTCAATCACTTGCTTGGTCTTTAAATCATCAAGATCCATCTTCCGCTCTAGCATGCTGACTTGGATTTTCAGATAAGATAATGATTGAGCCAAAGAATCATGCAATTCTCTGGCGATGGTGGTGCGTTCTTCTAACAATAAAATCTGGTGTTGTTGTTGGCGTTGCTGACGTAACGATAAGGCGGTGCTGATGAAGTGTGTTAAAGTTTCAAACAAATCATTCTCAGCAGGGCTAATATCAAGCCAAGTAGGCGCAGATTCCACCACGCCATCTTTAGATAAGCTGACACTGTTGATGTGATGTTTGGCATTTTCTTTAGGCAAGACTTGCTGAACCTGCAACTCGCCAAATGTTTCACCCAAATGGGCAACGGTATAACGGCGAGTGTTGGCATCATTTTTTAGGTAACACTCTTGGCAGTTTATTTTTTTGCAAATGTCTTGTGTGCCACCACGATGTAAGGAGATGTTGTCTTTTTCAGCATGGATATCATATTGCAGGCACAACACCAAATGATAATTGGGCATCAAACTGGCATATTGTTCAATGAGTTTGTTGAGCATCTCAAGTTTGACTGGGCGTGTGGACATTTGTTGCCCAAATTCATACAAAATTGATAAGGCAGCATTGGCTCGAGTTAAATCTTTGGTTTTACTGATGACTTCATTGTTCAGATGTCTTTGGTTGGTTTCTATGGTGTCTGCCATGGCGTTAAAGCTGTCAGCTAAGTCTTCAAATTCTTTATAGCCTTTAATATGCACACGAATTTTTTGGTCATCACGAAAGACACGATTGGCATCTATCAGGTTTTTAATGGGATTTAAGATGTTTTTTTGTAATTGCAACATGCCTGTAAACATGACAATCATGGTAATGATTAAAGAAAAAGCATGTATGCTTTGTAAATGACCAAGTCGCTTTTCATTTAAAGATTGTAGTTTAACCACATAATCATCTACCATGACCACATAATGAATTGAAGACAGATAAAAATCATCTTTACGCTGAGCAAATATCATGGGTTTAAGCACTTGATGCCAATGTTTTTGAATGTCATCAAACATCTGTTGTGATTCATCTTGGTCAGATGATTTGTTGGATTGATAAACCGCCAATTCTGTTAGGCGATGATCCATGTCTTCAATTAAAAGCTGTTGAAATGCCTTGCTGTCATCTAAGCTAATGCCATCTGGATAGGTAGAAGTCAATGTGTGTTGAGCATATTGTTGATTCAGCCAACTTTTTTCATCAGCTGAAAATTGAGCATGAGAAAATTCCCGTAACCATTCATTATTGAAGCGATATATCGCCATTCTTATTGAGCCTGCGGTGTTAATTGCCCTAGCATCACCTTCTGATTCCCAAGATAACAGACCGCTTGTAACAGTGGTGGTGATTGCCAACAATGCAATGACCGTTACCGCCAACCATGCTCGCATCGGTAAAGAAAGCTGAAATTTATACACGCACCCATCCATTCATCATTCAAACACAAAATTGTCTATTTTTCTTAACGTCTTACAGATGCTTTAACGACATAAGAATCATGATTATATCGTAATTTGGCAGTTATCCGTTAATTCGCATTTATCCATTCACTCACTGGCGACACGCCCTAACATGCCCATCAACAGTGACAGTTTGGTTGGGGATTGGTGGTTGGTTTGAGCGGCTGGTGGTAGCAACCTACTCCTTTTTGTGTATTTTGACGGCTCGCTTTTGTTGATAGAGTAATCTGCTAAATCAAAAATTAACCGATGGGTTTTTATCTTTATTTTTTTATTCATCTTTATTTGCTTATTCATTCCATTTACCCAATCCCATTAATCTCAATCCCATTAATTTCAACCCCATTCACAGAGGGCATCATGGCAAATCAAACATACAAAGGTGGCGTGAAAATTACCGACTGGCGACCAGAAGATGAGACATTTTGGCAACAGCATGGTAAAACCGTTGCCACTCGCAACTTATGGATATCGATACCTGCTTTGTTATTGGCATTTGGGGTGTGGGTGGTGTGGTCGGTGATTGTGGTGAAGATGCCTGAGGTTGGTTTTAATTTTGATAAGTCGCAATTGTCGTGGCTTTTGGCTTTGCCTGCATTATCTGGGGCAACCATGCGAATTTTTTATTCATTTATGGTGCCTGTTTTTGGTGGCAGACGTTGGACAACCATCTCAACTGCGTCGTTACTTATCCCCATGGTATGGCTTGGCATTGCCATTCAAGACATCAATACGCCGTTTTGGGTATTTGCTGTCATTGCGTTATTGTGTGGTTTTGGGGGTGGTAATTTTTCATCAAGCATGTCAAACATTTCATTCTTTTTCCCAAAATCTCAGCAAGGCATGGCATTGGGGCTAAATGCAGGTTTGGGTAACTTGGGCGTTTCTACCATGCAATTTGTTGTGCCAGCAGTGATTGGGTTTGCTCTGTTTGGGGCGATGGCAGGTCATGGACAAATGAGCGAATCAGGTCATGTTCTGTATTTACAAAATGCTGGGTTTGTGTGGGTCATTCCCATTATGATTGTGACGGTATTGGCTTGGTTTGGTATGAATGATTTGGCAGGAGCGTCTGCGTCGTTTAAAGAACAAGCGGTGATTTTTAAGCGTCAGCATAATTGGATCATGTGTATTTTATATCTTGCCACATTTGGTTCATTTATTGGGTTTTCAGCGGCATTTCCAATGGTGATTAAACAGTCATTTCCAGATGTTGACCCATTAAAGGTGGCGTTCTTAGGGCCTTTGGTGGGTGCGTTGTTCCGTCCTGTGGGCGGGTGGATTGCGGATAAATTGGGCGGTGCAAAGGTTACTTTATACAATTATGTGGTGATGACATTGGCAGTGGTTGCGGTGATGTATTTTCTAAAAGCAGGTAATTTCATGGGCTATTTTATCTGCTTTATGGTGCTGTTTATCACCACAGGCATTGGTAATGGTTCGACATTTCGTATGATTCCTGTGATTTTTCGCACCATGCACGAACGCTTAAATACCCCAAATGTCATTCATGAAGCTCGTAAAGAATCGGCAGCTGTGGTTGGTTTTGCTGGCGGGTTTGCAGCTTATGGTGGTTTTTTTATTCCTAAAATGTTCGGTTCAGGTCTTGGGGTCAATGGCACATTCATCGCTTTGATTGTTTTTTATGTGATTTGTATTGCGTTGACATGGTGGTATTACAGCCGTAAAGGGGCAGCATATCCTTGTTGACAATCCATCTGGTTAATAATCCATCTGATTGATAATCCATGCTGGCAATAAAATTTATGGTTAAAAAGAGATTTTATGGCTAAAAAGAAAATTCATGCTTCATCAACTCAACTCATGATGCTTAAGAGGAATTTATGGCACTTTTTCCTAACACACCAAACCAATCTGGTTCAACCAACATAACCGATGTCATCATCGTAGGAGCAGGACCTGCAGGATTAAGCTTTGCAAGCAGTATCGCTGACACAGGATTAAACATCGTCATTGTTGAGAAAAATAACCAAGAGGTCATCAGTAACCCTGCCTATGATGGCAGAGAAATTGCTTTAACCCATGTCTCAAAGCGTATCATGCAAGACATTGGTATGTGGCAACGCATTGATCCACAAGATATTCATACCCTAAAAGATGCCAGTGTGTTAGATGGTCATTCTCCCTATCAATTATATTTTGCAACGGCAAATGTGCCTTTTGGTCAATCTGTTGCTAACTTGGGGTATCTGATATCCAACCACTTAATTCGTAAGGCAGCTTATCAAGTCGCCATCAGTCACCCTAATATTGACATTCGTTATGGACACGGTGTTAATAAGGTCTTTAATCATGATCATGGGGTTCGTGTTATCTTGGATAATGATGATTCATTAGAAGGCAAATTGTTGGTGGTGGCAGACAGTCGTTTTTCTACCACTCGCCGTCATTTAGGCATCACTGCTGACAGTTATGATTTTGGACGGAGTATGATTGTGTGCCGTATGTCACATACTTACTCAAATCATCAGCGTGCAGTTGAGTGTTTTTATTATGGCATCACTTTGGCGTTACTGCCATTAAGCGATACGATAACCAACTGCGTCATTACTGTTAAAAATCAAGATGCAGATGCGTTAATGGGGTTATCTGATGCACAATTTGCTAAAAAAGTACAAGGTTATGCCAATAACGAATTGGGCGAGATGACTTTAATCAGCAGTCGGCATATTTATCCGTTGGTTGGGGTACATGCCAATCGCTTTATCAGTACTCGCACTGCTGTGATTGGCGATGCTGCTGTTGGCATGCACCCTGTAACAGCCCATGGGTTTAATCTGGGATTGCATGGCGTACATACTTTATCAAAACAAGTCAAAAAGGCCGTGAGGCTAAAACAAGACATCGGCAATCATGAGTCATTGCGTCGTTATGAACGGCAGCACATGCTCCTTACTCGCCCTATGTATCATGGAACCAATGCCATGGTTAAGCTGTTCACAACAGACAATAAACCTGCCAAACTCGCTCGTACCATGGTCTTACGAGTCAGCAACAACCTAACACCATTAAAGGCTCTGATTACCAAACAGTTAACTGGTTAATCTTTGGTCAGACAACGTTAATAACAGAAAGTTTACCAACGAGTTTTACTGACCATCTTATCTACTACTAAATGGGTAGACACTCTGCCCATTATGACAATAGCATCATTTCTTAGCTGTCTTTACACTAGATGGTCATCATCAGGCTTTTTAACCATCAACCTTATTTTTATTCATTGACTTATTTTAGCCATCAACTCACTTTAGCCATCAACTGCCATATCAACCAATTCATATCGACCAATTCATATCGACCAATTAAGGATAAATTCATGAGCCATTTACTCGACCAACTGCGATTTTTTAAAAGAAAACAAGGTGAATTTGCCAACAGCCACGGTGAGACTCGCCATGAAAACCGTGAATGGGAAAACAGCTATCGGGCACGCTGGTCATATGACAAAGTGGTGCGTTCTACACATGGGGTGAACTGCACAGGTTCATGCTCTTGGAAAATCTATGTCAAAAATGGTCTGGTAACCTGGGAGACACAACAGACGGACTATCCTCGCACTCGCCCAGATTTGCCCAACCATGAGCCTCGTGGCTGTCCTCGTGGGGCAAGCTATAGCTGGTATATGTATTCTGCCAACCGCTTAAAATACCCAAAAGTGCGTAAACCATTATTAAAATTATGGCGTGAAGCCAAAGCCAAACATACCGACCCTGTTTTGGCATGGGCAAGCATTGTTGAAAATCCTACCAAATCTGCTGAATACAAGTCAAAACGAGGCTTGGGTGGTTTTGTACGCTCATCTTGGCAAGAGTGTGCAGAAATCATTGCAGCAGCCAATGTTTACACCGCCAAGACCTTTGGCCCTGACCGCATCATTGGTTTTTCACCCATTCCTGCGATGTCCATGCTCAGTTATGCGTCAGGGTCAAGATATTTATCGCTCATAGGCGGTGCATGTTTGTCGTTTTATGATTGGTATTGCGACCTGCCGCCAGCTTCTCCCATGGTTTGGGGTGAGCAGACCGATGTTGCTGAATCTGCTGATTGGTATAATTCTGATTATATCATTGCGTGGGGCTCAAATGTGCCACAAACCCGTACGCCTGACGCTCACTTTTTTACCGAGGTGCGTTATAAAGGCACAAAAACGGTTGCCATTACCCCAGATTATGCCGAAATTGCCAAACTTTGTGACCTATGGCTGAACCCAAAACAAGGCACAGATGCCGCCTTGGCTCAAGCATTTTGCCATGTCATCATCAAAGAGTTTTATCTGAAATCTCAAAGTGATTACTTCCAAGACTATGCCAAACGCTACACGGATTTACCCATGTTGGTGGTGCTTGAAGAAAAAGATGACAAGTTTAAAGCAGGGCGTTTTTTGCGTGCATCTGACTTAATTGACAATTTAGGTCAAGAAAATAATCCTGAATGGAAAACCATCGCCATGAACCAAAATGGTGAGCTTGTTTCACCTTATGGCTCAATCGGTTATCGCTGGGGTGAAACAGGGCGTTGGAATTTGGAAAATAAAGAAGGTCAACATAATGGCGATGTGGATTTGACTTTGTCATTAAAAGGTTCTGGCGAGACGGCAAGCGTTGGTTTGGACTATTTTGGTGGTGATGAACACCCCTATTTTACCGCTGCTGCTGGTGATGCCATTCAGTATAAAAACATTCCTTGCCATACCATCAGTCTTGCCAATGGACAAACCGCCAAAGTCGCCACCGTTTTTGATTTGATGGTTGCCAATTTGGGGGTTGATAATGGGCATGGTGGTCAAAATGTCACCGATGATTACAATGATGCCAACATCGCAGGTACGCCTGCTTGGCAAGAAAAAATCACTGGTGTCAGTCGTGAAAAGGTGATTCAAATCGCCCGTGAATTTGCCGAAAATGCTCACAAAACTCAAGGCAAATCCATGGTCATCATCGGAGCAGGCATGAACCACTGGTATCATCTTGACATGAATTATCGTGGTGTGATTAATATGCTGATGCTCTGTGGCTGTATTGGCAAATCAGGGGGTGGCTGGGCTCACTATGTTGGTCAAGAAAAGCTCAGACCACAATCTGGTTGGGCACCTGTTGCGTTTGGGTTGGATTGGCACAGACCACCACGCCACATGAATGGCACAAGCTTTTTTTACAATCACTCAAGCCAATGGCGACATGAAACTGTCTCTGCCCATGAATTGCTTTCATCTCATGCCAATAAATCGCAATTTCCAGAGCATATGCTCGATTACAACATTAAAGCTGAGCGGGCAGGTTGGTTGCCATCTGCCCCCCAATTAAACCAAAATCCACTGACCATTGCCCCCCAAGCAAAAGCCAAAGGCATGAGTGTTCAAGATTATGTGGTTGAAAGTCTGCACAATGGGTCATTGCGTTTTGCTGCCGAACAACCCGACAATCCACAAAATTTCCCACGCAATATGTTTATCTGGCGGTCAAACTTACTGGGTTCATCAGGCAAAGGGCATGAGTACATGCTCAAATACTTGTTAGGGACAAAAAATGGCTTATTGGGTGATGAAACGGTACAAACTGGCTTTAAACCCAACGAAATTGACTTTGTTGAAAATGCCCCAACGGGTAAAATTGATTTGGTAACCACCTTAGACTTTAGAATGTCCAGCACATGTTTGTATTCTGACATTGTACTGCCCACCGCCACATGGTACGAAAAAGAAGACATCAACACATCAGACATGCACCCATTTATCCACCCATTCACCGCTGCCACTGACCCTGCGTGGGAAGCAAAAACAGACTGGGAAATTTATAAATACATCGCTAAGGCGTTCTCTCGCCTTTGTGTTGGGCATTTGGGAACACAAACCGATGTGGTTACCTTACCCATGCAACATGACAGTGCCGATGAATTGGCTCAACCCTTTGGTGGCACAGATTGGAAAAGTGCAGGTGAAAAACCCATACCCGGCATTAATTGCCCACTCATCAAAGTCGTGGAACGAGATTATCCCAGCACCTATGCCAAGTTCACTTCTCTTGGTCCTTTAATGGACAAGCTTGGTAATAACTCTAAAGGCATTGACTGGGATACCAAAGAAGAAGTGCAACAATTAGGGCAGTTAAATTATCGCATTCATGATGACAGCGTCGCCAACACACGCCCCAATATGAGCAGTGTCGTCAATGCCATTGAAACCGTACTGATGCTTGCCCCAGAAACCAACGGTCATGTTGCGGTTAAAGCATGGTCAGAATTATCCAAAAAAACAGGACGAGACCACACTCATTTGGCAAAAGCCAGTGAGCATGAAAAAATCCGCTTTAATGACATTGTTGCCCAACCCAGAAAAATCATTTCAAGTCCCACATGGTCAGGGCTTGAATCTGACAAAGTCAGCTACAACGCAGGCTACACCAATGTGCATGAACTGATTCCATGGCGGACAATCACAGGCCGTCAGCAATTTTATGTTGAGCACCCTTGGATACAAGCCTTTGGCGAACAAATGCAACAATACCGTCCGCCAATTGACACCAAAACCACCCAAGCATTTAAAAAATATCAATCCAATGGCAACAAAGAAATTGTGCTTAATTTCTTAACACCACACCAAAAATGGGGCATTCACAGCACCTATTCAGAAAACCTATTGATGCTCACCTTAAGTCGTGGTGGTCCAATTGTTTGGATAAGTGAGATTGATGCCCAAAAAGCAGGCATTGAAGATAATGATTGGATTGAAGTCTTTAATGCCAACGGGGCAATCACCGCCCGTGCGGTGGTCAGCCAGCGAGTCAAAGAAGGCATGACCATGATGTACCATGCTCAAGAAAAACTGGTGAATATCCCAGGTTCTGAAAACTCAGGTACTCGTGGTGGTATTCACAACTCGGTTACTCGCACCATCTTAAAGCCCACTCACATGATTGGTGGTTATGCCCAATTCTCTTATGGCTTTAACTACTATGGTACGGTTGGTTGTAACCGTGATGAATTTGTTGTGGTGCGTAAAATGGCAAATATTGACTGGCTAGAAGGCAAGGCTAATGATGAATTGCCACGCCCATTACCCACCACTTTGGACTGATGATTTTACAACATATCATGACACATTTTACTCAGCTGTCGCTAGGTCAAGGAAAATTAAAATGAAAATTCGCTCACAAGTTGGCATGGTGTTAAACCTTGATAAATGTATCGGTTGCCATACCTGCTCAGTCACTTGTAAAAATGTTTGGACCAGCCGAGAAGGTATGGAATACGCATGGTTTAACAATGTGGAATCCAAACCCGGTATCGGTTATCCAAAAGAATGGGAAAACCAAGGTAAATGGAAAGGTGGTTGGATACGCAATGCAGATGGCTCAATTAATCCCAAAATTGGGGGTAAATTTAGAGTACTTGCCAATATTTTTGCCAACCCAGATTTGCCCATGATAGATGACTATTATGAACCATTTGACTTTGACTACCAACATCTGCATACCGCCCCAATTGGTGAACATCAGCCCATTGCACGCCCTCGCTCCTTAATTACAGGCAAACGCATACAAAAAATTGAATGGGGGCCAAATTGGGAAGAGATTCTTGGGTCAGAGTTTGCTAAGCGTCGCCGTGATAAGAATTTTGATGACATACAAGCTGACATCTATGGGCAATATGAAAACACCTTTATGATGTATTTGCCACGCCTATGTGAGCATTGTCTAAACCCAACTTGCGTGGCATCTTGTCCAAGTGGGGCAATTTATAAGCGTGAAGAAGATGGCATCGTGCTGATTGACCAAGACAAATGCCGTGGCTGGCGTATGTGCATCTCAGGCTGCCCTTACAAAAAAATCTATTACAACTGGAAATCGGGCAAATCAGAAAAATGTATCTTCTGTTACCCCCGTATTGAAGCAGGCATGCCCACCATTTGCTCTGAAACTTGTGTCGGTCGCATTCGCTACCTTGGCGTATTATTGTATGATGCAGACAAAATCCACGAAGTTGCCAGCCTATCAAACGAACAGGATTTATACCAAGCACAACTTGATATTTTCTTAGACCCACATGACCCCAAAGTCATCAAACAAGCCTTACAAGACGGCGTGCCAATGAGCGTCATCGAATCTGCTCAAAAATCCCCTGTCTATAAACTGGCAGTCGATTGGAAGCTTGCTCTGCCCTTGCACCCAGAATACCGTACCTTGCCTATGGTGTGGTATGTGCCACCATTATCACCCATTCAAAACGCTGCCGAAGCAGGCAAAGTGGGCATGGACGGACTGATTCCAGATGTGGACAGTTTACGCATTCCTTTAAAATACCTTGCCAACATGCTCACCGCAGGCGATGAAGAGCCTGTACGCTTGGCATTAAAACGCCTGCTTGCCATGCGAAGCTATAAACGCCTGCAACTGGTTGAAAAACAAGATGCCCAAGAAGTGTTAGACGCTGTTGGCTTAAGCGTTGCCCAAGTGGAAGATATGTACCGCTATCTTGCCATTGCCAACTATGAAGACCGTTTTGTTATCCCAACCGCTCACCGTGAAGAAGCCCTAAGCGATGCCTTTGCTGAACGCAATGGTTGTGGCTTTACCTTTGGCAATGGTTGTACAGGAGGTAATGACACCCACATGTTTGGACAAAAGAAAAATAACAAGCGTGATTTTATCAAAACCGTACAAACATGGGAGCTATAAATGACATCTGCCACAGACATGAAACTGCTTAAAGTCATCAGCTTGCTCATGGATTACCCTGAACACGAACTGTTTATCGATGATAACTTAGACCAATGCAAACAGCTTGTCATGCAAAGCCGTCTTATCAGCCCTGAGGTACGACAAGACATCGCCACCTTAATTGACCAGATGGCCGCACTCGGTGAGCTAGAAGCACAAGCCAAATATGACAGCCTATTTGAGCGAGGTCGTTCCTTATCTTTATGGCTATTTGAACATGTTCATGGCGAAAGTCGAGACCGTGGGCAAGCTATGGTGGATTTAATGGCTCAATATGAAATGGCTGGATTTGAGATTAACGCAAAAGAATTGCCTGACTATCTGCCGATGTATTTGGAATTTTTATCCCACCAAGCCACCATCAACCATGATGAGATGCAGATTCGTGAAGAAATTGCCAACATTAGCCACATTGTTACCTTATTGGCAGCTCGCTTAATGGACAAAAACAGCCACTATGTTGGTCTATTTAAAGCATTGTTGCAAATTGCAGGCGAACCACTGAGCGTCATTGACCAAGAGCTTGCCAAAATGCACAAAGATAACCAACCTGCTGATGACACCACCGAAGCGATTGACAAAGCATGGGAAGAAGAAATGGTGGATTTTTTGGGAGCAGAACAACAAAACTGCCCATCAAACCAAACCAAACAGCGTATCGCAAACCTACAAGGTGAACAAGCTCAACGCCAAGCCGAAGTTCCTGTGCATTGGGTTGACTTCAACCAATCCGCCAAAGCCACCACACAAGGAGTCTGATTATGAACACAACAAACCCAGAAGATTGGTTACATGTCTTTTTATTTGGCATTTATCCCTACATCGCCTTGACAGTGTGCATCTTTGGTTGTTGGGCAAGATTTGATTTGTCTCAATACACATGGCGTGCAGGCTCAAGTCAAATGTTGTCAGATAAAGGCATGCGATTGGCAAGCAATTTATTTCATATTGGCATCATTGTCGTATTGCTTGGGCATTTTTTTGGCATGTTTACCCCCCATTTTATTTATGAACGCATCATCACCGCACCACAAAAACAACTGATGGCAGTGATTGTTGGTGGCATTGCAGGGATAATGTGCTTAATTGGGCTTATCATGTTGATTTGGCGACGTTTTACCAACCCACGCATCAGCCACACATCAACTTTTAGCGATAAGATGTTACTGTTAATTATTTTGCTTCAATTGGTCATGGGACTTGCAACCATTTGGTCATATCCGACGCATCGTGATGGTGCATTGATGTTAAGCTTGGCAGGGTGGGCACAAAACTTGGCGATATTACGCCCAGTCTACGCCGCTTCATTGGTAGAAGATGCTGGACTGATTTATAAAATGCACATGTTTTTAGGCACAACCTTAATCTTACTTGTGCCATTTACCCGCTTAATCCATATCATTTCTGCCCCAATTTGGTATCTTGGCAGGCGTTATCAAATTGTCCGCCAAAAAACGGCTCAATAATCTGTCAGCACCCTTAAAAACGACATTTTTTAAGTCTCCACGAATAAACACCCAGACAGTGGTTTATTCGTGGTTTTTTATCCTCCGTTGCCGTAAACCTGCGACTTCAAGCGGTGTGACCATTACCCAAATCCACCACCTCAAAACCCTGCGTGGTGCTTGATGATTGTTGTTGCCATTATCGGTATCCCATGTATGGCAATCCCATTCATTATCAGCTATGATTATCACTCATTCCTTTTGGTTAACGGTATTGGTTAACGGTAAGATACGATGAGTGCAGTATACATCAATCCCTACACAGACTTTGGCTTTAAAAGATTGTTTGGCAGTGAAGCAAGCAAACCTTTTTTGATGGATTTTTTAAACAGCATTTTACCACCCCATCATCAGATTGCTGAGTTGGCATTTAAAAATACCGAACAGCTGGGTTTGACACAAAATGACCGCAAAGCAATCTATGATATTTATTGCCACAGCATCACAGGCGAGCAGTTTATTGTGGAATTGCAACGCATCAAACAAGAATTCTTTAAAGATCGTACCTTATACTACGCCACCTTCCCCATCACCGAACAAGCCAAAAAAGGCAAAGACTGGGGATATCAGCTAAGTGCCGTATATTGCATCAGCATTTTGGACTTTTATTTAGACATCACATCTTCTGATGTCATACATACCATACAATTAAAGAATCAGCACAATCAGGTATTTTATGATAAATTAACATTCATCTATCTTGAGATGCCAAGTTTTAACAAAACCCAAAATGAACTGACAACCCATCTGGATAAATGGTTATTTTACCTAAAAAATTTAAAGGACTTACAAATGATACCCAATGTTTTTAAAAACGACACTTTATTTCAACAAGCCTTTGAACAAGCCAAAATTGCAAACATGAACCGAGAAGAATGGGCAAGATATGAACACAGCCTAAAAACATATCGGGATAATATGGCAACGGACGCTTATTTGGCCAAAGTGTCCTGGCAGGAGGGGCGAGATGTGGGGTTGAAACAGGGAATGGAAAAGGGAATGAAAAAGGGAATGGAAAAGGGAATGGAAAAAGGCATAGAAAAAGGCATAGAACAAGCCACGCTAAGCACCGCCAAAAACTTAAAAACCCTAGGACTGTCCATGGATGTCATCATCCAAGCAACAGGGCTAAATGAAGAGATCATCAATCAATTATAAACGATTATCGGTATCCTAGCTGCCATCGCAATCCCAGCTTACCAAAACTACATCACCGAGTCGCAAGCCACTCGGGCAGCAGGTGAGTTGTCCTCTATCCGCACAGCCATTGACTTATGTGTGACTCAGCAGGATAAATGTAAAAACATCTCATTGCCACAATCATCATTGTTTGGTGATACTCAGGCTACTGCTACCAGTCTTGTACCATCAGATTTACACGTACCACAAGGCTTGGCTCTTGAAATTAAGAAAAATGGCGAAGCAAGCATCGTGGGTACTTTTGGTGCTGGTGCATCAACTGTATTAAATGGCAGTACTTTGGGTTGGTATAAAGCCTCTCAAGTTAAAGGTGGTCAGTGGGCGTGTGGTACCAGCCTAGCCGCAGATGCTGCGCTTAAATTCTTACCATCAGATTGTCACTATAATGTAGAGAATGCTCAGAAGCGAGCAGCAGGTGATAAAGAAGCCAAAAAACTAAGTGCTACTGCCTAGCACTACTGGCTAATAATCCCAATCATCGAGTGGATAAAAAACATCAAAATCATTTTCAAAAAAAAGCTAAGTAATGATTACTTAGCTTTTTTTGTTCGCTTAACTGTTTATTTGCGTTTGACAAAAGCATGTGACATTGCTCAGCTTGCCCATCATTCATCTATCAGCGGTTATGATAAGAAACCTGTATAAAGGTTGATTGAGTAAAAACTTATGTTACAATCAGTACAATCTAAATTTATAAATATCGCAAATATCGCCAAGGCAATGGACTTGATGAACCAAACTCATATCATAAATGACATCGCATTTGAATGGGACAGTAATAAAGCACTATTGATATCAAAAACACATGGCGTTACGTTTCAAGAATGTGCCACGATATTGTTCAACCCTACCACCATTACCAAACAAGATTACCGTGATTATGGTGAACGGCGTTTTATTAGTACAGGTTCTAGCGATAAAGCACGCATTTTAACCGTCGTTTGGACTGAGCGTTACGATAAAATACGTCTAATGACAGGATTTTTGGCAAGTAAGGACCAGATTAAGGAATTTTATTATGGATAAAAAAGATGACGACGTGTATGTTAATTTTGATATGACCGATGCCGTGCGTGGCATACCGCCACAAATCACTCAGCGACAAACCGCCAAACACATACCCAACCAACAACATCAAACGTCCCTGATTGAGCCTGACGTATGGCAACTTATCAACCAAAATGCCAATCAACCAAACCAAATTGCCAAAATAAACGGCATGTTGCGTTTGTTATTGACTTAGCTTTTTTTTAAATCACATTTAAATCACTTTATTTGCGCATCATCAAACTTAGCCAAAGTCGTTGCTATTGGCTGGGCATGACTGTCCATTAACAACAGCGGAATGTCCATACTCGCCTCAGTCACAATTGGAAAATACGCCTTGGCTTTTGGATGGGTTAGACGAATTTGGTCATATAATTTAGGCTGATAATCCTTAACTTGAGATAAGGGCAAAAGATATTGTTTTGCTTGTTCTGCTGTGTATGGCTGGTATTTTTGCTCAGAAAAAATCACCTCTGTCATTGGTTGATGATTATCTACCATGACCAATTTGGGTTTACCCCAGTTTTGTTTAAACACGCTCATCTGTTTTTGTTGTTGATTATTAATAAGGCTTGGAGACACGGCATAGATGGTGTCTTTATAAAGGACAAGCCAAGCAGGTCTTGCTGTTGAAATCTGCCAAAAACCCCATAAAAATGCCAATAACTGCACCATAACAATGATGGTTAAATCTGCGTTTAGGGTTTTTTTGCCTTTTTTATAGACAATCAAAGTCAATAAAGGGCCTAAAATGACATCAATCGCCACCATCATAAAAAATATGGTTTCAACATGAAACAAATGATGGTAAGGACTGGGGTACCAAACAAAAAATATCACGATTGTTGCCATAAACATCAAAGCAACTGAAATCAAAAAATGCAAGATAAAGGCTTTTAACTTATCCTTAACCATATTATTGCCAACCGTACCATCAAACATATAAGACCATTTTTATTGTGAGTTGATAAAAAAATCATAGACTTTCAGCGATTAGATTTCTGACATGTTGTTTATTGACTGTGCCACTTCCATTACTCAGTAATGCCACTATCTCACCATGTTGGGTGATGATGACCGATGTTCTTAACCCCGGCAATGCCCCATCTCGATAATACATGATTGAGCCATTTGGGGCATGACGAAAAGCGACCGTGCCATAACCATGGCATTCATCATCATCGCCATGGTGGCTGTTGCCATCGCTGTTATTGCCATTGCTGTTGCTGTGTGAGCCATGTGGCTGATATGAGTTGGTTTTGATGGCTTCACAAGCATGATTGTCGCCCATAGACAACACATTAGGCTCAGGCTGAGCAATCATCGCCTTTACTTGCTCTGCCAAGTCAATGGCATTGCCAGACAGCCCCGCTGCTGATGCCAAACCATCATAGTCAAATGCGGTGTAAATATCGCCCAACCCTGTGATGCCCGTTTCCACATGATTATAAAATACCTCATCTTCCATGGCGGCATTGCTGATAAAGCGTAGGTGGGTTTGGTTGAGTTGATATTGTTTGATGATGCTGTCTTGATATGATGGTGCTTGATGTGGTTGTTGGTTGAGCGTTGCCACCACTTCACCAAGCAAACAATAGCCCAAGTTGGAATAACTGCTTTGGCTACCGGGGTCAAAGTTTAGCTTGATGTCATTCATCTTATCGATATGGTTGGGGCAGATGTTTTCACCAATGCCAAACATGTCATTGGCAAACATGCCATAACGGTCAAAGCCACCTTGATGTAATAACAGCTGTCTGATGGTCATGTCATTAACTCTGGCGTCTTTGGGCTGGTCAATCTGTGTCAGTATGGATACCAGTGGCGTGTCTAGCGTCAGCTTGCCTTGTCTGATTAGGCTTAGGGTCGCATCGGCTGTCCATAGCTTGGTTACGCTGGCATAGCGGTAGCGAGTGTCGGCAGTAACCGCTTCGGAGATGAGTGGGTATTTATCAACATAGCCATTATGACAATGGTGGGTTTGCCCTTGTGCGTCGATATAAGCAATTTGATTGCTGGGAGCGTCGCCTTGTTGGGTCTGATACCTAAGCACCTCTGTCATCCAGCTTGGGCTATTGGCGCTACAAGACAGATTGGTCAGTGACAGCTTGGCACGAATGGGATAGGTGGATAGCCATAACTGATTGCGCGCTTGATTGTTGGCGTAATAATAGCCAAACACCACAGCCAAAACCACCATGACCGTTAATTGTAGCCAATCTGTTTTGTGAAAATTATGAAACATATTAAACAAACCAATTAAAAAACATATCTTAACTCATTATAGATCCACTTACCATTTTTCAAGATATTTTTTCATACATCAACCCGCAATGTGATTGCAATGCCCCCAATCAACTGCCCATCAATAAACATATGACCATCAATAAAAAAAGCGAAGACAAGCGTCTTCACTTTTTTTTGATGACCATCTTTCTTTTATTGATGACAAAGGTGAAAGATGATCATGACGGTTTATGATTGTTACCAACCATTGGCTATGGTGAATTATTTAGCTTTACTATCAGCACCTTCTGCAGCTTTTTCTTCACCAGCAGCTCTTGCCTTAGCTTCGTCTGCTGTTCTTTGGCAGTCGTTTGGCATAAACTTATTACGACCTTCTTGTTCCGTCATGGAAGTACCACATGCCCATTGACCACCTGCAGCTTGAGCGGCTTTATACCAACCCAAAGTTTTGCCATTGAGCGCGGTCGAGGCACCCTTACCAAAAGTACCCACGATGGAAGATTCACCAGTAGGTGTTACAGTGACAGCGATGCCTTGTACTGTTTTGTTGAATAAATTAGTAGCAGTACTACCACCCCCAGCTGCTTTACCACTCTCACCTGCACCAAACAAAGAAGAATGAGGAATAGAAATGTTCTTGCATTTGTCGGTTTGCGTCACACATAAGTCAACGGCTGTGCGGATAGAGGACAACTCACCTGCTGCCCGAGTGGCTTGTGACTCGGTGATGTAGTTTTGATAGGCTGGGATGGCGATGGCAGCTAGGATACCGATAATCGCAACAACGATCATCAATTCAATAAGGGTAAAACCTTTTTGGACTTGAGCGTTCATAATGAACTCCTTTTGTGTCTTGGTGAAAAAAATATCTTAAGTACTTTAAATGTTGCATATGTTATGCCAGTTTTTTGTTACACTGCTGGCATCTGTTGATAAGCCCTGCATTAAAATGGCGTATTTTTTAATTTTTATCATTAATGGTGGTTATTGAACGACAGTTGGTTTAAGGCGGTGTGGGTGGTGTCCATAGATTTAATCCATGTGCGTTTAAGCTGACAATTTTTGTTGCCATCATTTGTTCATCTGACAAATTATGGCAACTTATGGCACGTCATCACCATGATTTGTGTCATGTGATGACAACGATTTGTGTCATGTAACCATCAGTGTCAATCACCCTTAACACCCCTTAACAAAGGGGGGCTATTTTGCACGCCATTTTTTATCACGCCATTTTTTATTCTTATAAAAAAAGACCCAAATCAGTTTGGGTCTTTTTAGGGCAGTTTTGTCAAGCGAATAAGCCACCAAGTGGTGATGGTGGTGATGGCTACCAAGTGGTGATGCCAGACGCAGTGCAGTCACTGCCATTTAGGATATCCAGACCAGATGCCACACTCGGCTCAAACCCACAACGACGGCCCAAGCTGTCCATATAATAAGTCTGAGCACCATTTGTTAACACCATGTCATTGGGGTTTGGCGTGGCAATCATTCGCCAGCCCCTGCCTGCCGCTTGGGCATCATTCAATGCCACGGTGGATTTGATTGGATTGCCACGTCCATCAAGCACTGGTTTGCCTTGTGCGTTTTTTTGATCAATGGGAATGGCATCTCTTAGGGTGATGAGATAGCGGTAATTGGCTGACGTACTGCCCAATGGCACATAAATCTGCCCAGCTTTCAAAGAGGTGTCACACTCATTGGAATAAAAAAACTCACGGTCAGCAGGGGTGCAGTTCAGAGCTTGATTACGAGGGACAAAGCCAGCATAAGACAACCGCCTACCCCGCCAGCTTGCCAAGTCGGTGGCGATAGACATCATGCGAGTGCGTGCCTGCTCTTCAGCATTCAAGCGGACAAACTGTCGATAGCTTGGAATGGCAATGGCAGCAACGATGGCGATGATGGTCAGGGTAATCATCAGCTCTATTAAGGTAAAACCTTGTTGCTGGCAAGCTGGTTGCTGACAAGCTGGCTGTTGGTCATGTCGTGTGGTGAATTGAGCCATGGTTATTCTCTAATCAATAAGACCCATATTAAGGTGTGTCATCGTGTTTTTTTGACTGAATGTCATACCACATCAATGGTCTTAGATGACCATTAAGCTCAAAGTTGGATTTAACTTTAGGGGCGGTTTTATTCAGACCGACATGGTTACCAGCGACACTGCCACCAGTATTGCCATCGCCAGCATCTTGCGTCAAGATAGAGCGAGCGGTGGTGTCATTACCCAAAGAACCAAACGAGGGCAGCAAAATGCCTTTACCTGTCGTAAAGCGTTGATACTGATCCCCAGAGCCATCAACACAAATGCCATAGGGCAAACAGTATTGATGCGTTTCTGTTTCGCCTTTCACGTGAGGAATGCACGCATTTTCAATCTCATCATTTTTATCAGGGTTATAGGCAGACAAATACAGTCTGTTACCAATGGCTGATAAAGGTCCCATTGCCTTGATGTTTGTACTGTGGCTATAATTATTGTTTCGGTTTATTTTTCCATGGCGAGTCAGCGGTGCCATCCAGCCGTCATATTCAAAATAGGCTTTATTATTGGCCTCTTTTAAGGTGGTGTATAACCGACCTGCCGTCAAAGACTGCACCCCAAGAGTGAGATTTGGCGTGGTGGCTGTGATGGGGGGTTTAACCGTAAGTCCGTGATAAAGCTGTGCGTCAGCAACGTCTTTATCATACAAAGTAAATAAAACGTCTGCTTTATCACCTTGTGCCAACGGATTACTGCGGTCTCCTGACGCAACGCTCACAGTAGCAAAACGCTTGCCATCTTTGTTGGTTTGAATGGTAACCGTTGGGGTTTCATAAAAACGAGGGCCCGGAGCGGTGTATTTACCGTTGGTTTTTGGATTCAAATCAGCCAATTTCACCACACGCGCTTGTAAGTTACTGTCCGCACCTTTAGAAGTGGTGTTGTTGATGTCCATACGGAACACCTGACCTTCTAAGTCAGCAAAGTAGATGTGATCCGCCATCTCATCTGCATCTCTGTCAAGGACTTTTACCCCGCCTGGTATGCTGTGCTTCATGTCATCATTGATGACCGCCACATAATCATTGGCATTGTTTTGAGTCTGCCAACTGCTTGAGCCTGAGACAGATTTACCCACTGAATTGGCGTTTTGACTGGCGACAATTAAAGGTTTGCCAAAATTCGGGTTATTGATTAAACCTGGGTTGTTCGCATCAGGGTTATCCACTTTATCTTGAATGTCAATCACATAGATGGCATTGCCCAAGGTTACAGGTGGCGTATAAGCACCATGGGTGGTATTTTCTCGTTTACGCACCGTGTCAGTCTTATCATAACTGGTATCATAGCCACCTGAGAGTATCACAACCAATCTTGGTTTGCCTTGCCATTTTATCTTAGTAACCACAGGTTTGCCCCAACCATAGCCCAAACGCTTAAACGCACTCGATGTTGTTGGGGTGATGGTGAACATTTGTTTTGGTTTAAAGCCATTTTGTTTATGAATGCCTGTTAAGTCTAGCCCATAATACGCCTTAGCACCCATTCTGGCACCGCCAAAAGCATATAGCTTGTCTGCGGTGATTGTTTCTAGCTTATCTGCGGTAACCTGTCTTGAATAAGAGGCATAGGTTTCCCAAGGAGCGTCCACGCCAAAGCTTGGCATATTTTCATTTTTTGTTTCATCAGCAGTCAGCCCCGGCACGATGCTTTTGTATTGTCCTTTATGCCCCAAAACCTCACGTGGGAAATACGACAACACTTCTGTGCCATCACTTTGTTTGACAACATGCAAGGCATTATCCATCGCCCCAAATAAGACATACGTTTCTTCTGGTACGTATTGACCATCGGTGATGGTGGCTTTAGAGACCATAGACACAGGCAACGAGTGTACCACGCCCCCCATCGATTTATTTTTGCCACTGTCAAAGGTTTTGATGATGTCAGCGGTTTTTGTATTTTGGTTGTATTGTGTGATGTTATAGCCCATGTAGTTGAGCAGCAAGCGTTGCAACAGTGTGTTGTCTACTGGGTTGGCATGATCACCACTGGCCACTCTGACTGATTTGATGTTTGAGTCAGACGGTGCATCATCAGCAGCAGGTGATAACGCTGACAGCTCAGCACGGCTGGTAGGACTGCTTAAATACACCTTTCTTGGTGTCTCTGTGGTCTGTGAGGTGGGAGAGGGTATGTTGGCAAACGCACCACCAGCTTGATCCGCTGATGCCACCGACACATTTGACCAAAAATCTTTGGTGGTGGAAGACAATACTTGCTTGGCATTGCTAGAGTAAGGGCTGTTGCCGTCTTTATCAACATAGCCGTTTGTGCTGGATTTATATTGACGCAAATTACCCTGCCACAAAGCACTTTTTGATAAAGATTGTGGCGCCAGCAGTGGCAGATAGCCATATTCACTCAGATGCCCAGACAGCAATGGGTTGGTTGGGACTTGTATGGGGCTGGTTGGGACATATTTAACATCCAACGGATTGTCAGACAATTTGCTGGTTTGCGCCTTGATTGCTTCTGCAAATCTTCTCACCGCTTGAGGTGTGTCATTGGTGTCTGTGGCGTGAAAACCACCACCACCATACTCATTACTGCCAAGCTTACACGCATTTTGGTAGCTTTGTTTTCTCACGTTATTGACGTCAGCCGCCACTGAACAGTTACCACCAAAACTTACTTTGTTGGCGGCAGGGGTGATCAAGAACACGCCAGTTTTTACCGCCCTTCCAATGTGGTTGTTGGTGGAGTTAAGTCGACGAGAATACGCCCCCATACACCCCCAATGACCATTACCTGGCCCACCATTCAATCCACTGCGATCACAGGCGTGGTCTGGTGACATGCGTGCGCTAAATTTTCTCACCACGCCTTTTTGTACAATCTCGTTAGTGGGAGTGCCATTGATATTGACATTCAACTTCAAAGATTTGTTCATTTCATTGACAGGCGCCAATGCGGCTGAAGAAGGAATGCCCGCTGTCATAAAATAGATGGCGGCATTCTCAATCACGGTATTGGTGAGTGTGCGGTTTTTGGGATTAGACTGATAACGGTTCACCCTGCTGTCTTTTTTAATATCATCATTGGGTTTACAGATTAAATAGTTAGGTTGATCGTACCGATAACTGTGCCGACGACGCACCTCAGGCGGTGAGTTACGTATCCCTGAAGAGGAATAACCTGACAACAAAGTCGGAGGCAATTCCAAATTATTTTTATAGCTTGCATCATACCAGTACTGCCAGCCATCAAAAGGGTTGAGCATTGGGTCTAGCGTGTACTGCCAAGATTGACCACCTTCGCTATGCCGACCGATGATGCCATGAGGGCGACCACCTCGAGTGATGTTAGGAAAGTAGCCATGATTCCATCGTAAGCCAAGTTTTTTAGCATTGGCGTCTGTTTTTGCTTTGTTTATCCAACCATTGGCACCGTCATAAACCCCGATGTCCACCCAGTCTTCTTCATTACACATGAGTCGATAAGAACTATAGACATAGTTGACCAATTCTGATTTTTCTTTAGAACAGTATTGCCAAAGGCGAGTGGGGGTTTTATTATTATGTTTGTCATAATGATTATAGCCAACAAATTTCTGACGAATGGCACGATATCTGACCACTGGCTCTAGAATTTTTGACAACTCATCGCTGGCATCATAGTAATATGTATAGGTGTCTTTACTCCCCCATGTTTTGTCATCAGGGGTAATGGTTTTGCTAAAATTCTTACGATTTTGGAAGCTGTCTTGATTAAAGGCATACTTTCTTTCATCGTAATATTTTGGACTCCAATCAGTCCCTCTTTGAAGGGGCCCGCTACCAACACCATATGGTCTACTAAAATACCACATTAAGTCAAATTTATTCCAACCTTTACTTGCAGCGTCAGCAATCTGTTTTTCATTTGGTGCACCAGTGCCATTCCAGTTAGTTGGTGCCACTTTTTGTGAGCCACCATCTCCTTTTTCAGAGACACTTACCCAGCCTAGTTTGCCATTGGGCAGTGTTTCTGGGCATTCTTGACGCACATACGCTTCTGTTACTTTGCCTTTAGCGTCTCGTTTTTCATACACGTATTGCTGAGTGTTTTCTGGATCGCAGTATTCCCATTTGCCGTTTCTTTCACGTAAGACACGTCTATAGATAACCGTGTCTTCATAACCGGGTAGGCTTTCTTTATTTCTGGTCAAACGGCTGGTTGTCGTGCCCATCATATAAGCCCCTGCCTCAGCATAAGCAGGTGCCATGGGGCTAAGAGATAACCCCGTTCCTGATGCTTGAATGCCGTTGAGATAATTTAATATCTTTTGGCGATGTGAGTTTTTTTTCTCAGCACCTCTTAATTTTGATAAATGAGGTCCAAGTCGCCCTATCGGCACAAAGACCCCCCCTGTCAGACCATCTGCTGAGAGATTTTTATTATGTACGGTGGTGCTTGGATAAGTACCCACCCCAATCATGGTATCTTCATCAAAACCATTGTCATTTTCAACCAAATATTTGATGGTTTTTATCATCTTGTTGAGTCGATTAGTACGCTCAGTCACAGAAGCAACACCATCAACCGAACTCATGTCCAGCATAAACAAGATGGCATTGCCTCTTTTTAAGGGGTTGGTTGTGCCACTGGCATCTAAGCCATTTAAAGCATCACCAGCTTGATAAATGACCAAGTCACCACGACTGTTAGTGGCTTGAGAGGTAGCAGCTTGGGAGGTCATCGATGGCGTAAACACAGCCATGGAAGCAACTGCCAAACTTAACGGTGCTAATCTAAAATTTTTCATGACTCAATACCTGTTTTTACTTACCAATATTTTACTTGCGTTTTTACTTGCCAATGTTTTTACTTGCCAATGTTTTACCAAGTTTATCAGTTTGAAATCAGTCAGCTTATTAATCATAAGTACTCTGATAGGCAAAGTCTTGTACTTGAAAATTGGCTGGAACATCTTGCGCATTTAAGCACAGAATTTGGTTATCTTCGGTTTGATTGCCAGCCAAGCCACCAACTGCTTTTTGCAAACATTCGTCCACTTGTTCTAAGGTAGATGATACTGACAGACTTGGCAACACCGAAGTGACTGTGGCTCTTAGGCGTATCGCTTGACTGCCACCGATACTGTCCATGTCTGAGCCTTGACTGGCAACCGCAAAAGGAGCCGCCTCAACATCATCATCACTGCTTTTATTCACAGTCGGGCGTGATAAGGCGACCTGAGAAGCCACAACAGAACGACCGCTGGTGTAATATTTAGCAGGATTGTTGTTACTGTTAATATGACAATAACCAACACCACTGCCATCTTTTCTAACGGTTGTGCCAGCACCATTACCTATCATGCGATGTTCACCTTTTTCATACAGTCCCAATCGCTCGGTAGGGCGATAACACAAAATATATTCATAGTTTTTTTGCTCACCTTCCAACTGCAAAAACTGCAATGGTGCTTGACTGTTGGCTTCCATTAGCTCTATTTGAGTTTTGGCATCACCATCATTCTTATCAACCGATGCCAATTGTAGCCTTGCCAGTGGCGCATCAGAAGATTGTTTTAATAAGTTTTGTACTTGTGAAGCGGTACTGATGTCTTGTGATACCTGACTGTTACGTACCACAATCGCCCCTATCAAAGACAGCAATAAAACAATCATCAAGACAACGATGAGTGTGGCTCCTTGTTGAGCAGCAATATGACTAGAAGGTGTCTTAGAAAAATGTGGCATAGGGCATCATACCTTTATTTATGCTGACTGATGTTCTGTTATTACCGTTGTTGGCATTGTTACAGTAACGTACTTTTTTTGTTGGCATTATTACAGTAACGTGATTTTTTTGTTGGCGTATTCTGTCTGATGTTCCAAATATATGGCACTTTAGCAAACATAACCTTGCCAAACGCTACCAAACACTTTCAGTTGCCATGTTATTAGGTAGCTTGATGGTCTTTTCATAGGCTCGACGCACATAATCATTGTCCGTGTTCTCTATCGTTAACTTATCATCTCCAAACACAGTGAATTCATTCAAAGTCTCTGTGCCTGCACTGTTCAAGCCACGAGTAATCACCGCTATTTTAACAGCCACCACTGGTGCATCTACCTTATAACCACCCTTTAGCTTTTCCATATAATCGCTAATTTTCATATATTCAATGCCGTTATCACGCAACACACCTAAACGCACACCAAAATAGTCCACTCGGTTAATCATCACGGTGTCTTTAGCATTCCCAGAACACCCAGAAGCCCCCTGATAACAGATGGCTTTATTGATACCAAGTTTGGCATCAGATATGGTTTTGCCACTGCCATTATCACTAAGCTTGGTTGTTGCACTGCCATTTTCTAAGCCATAGCTGCCTGAGGCGCAAGCCAATACGATGCTTAAATTGTCCGAATCTTTTGCTTCATTACTGGCTATCGCTGCCGCTGTGTCCTTACGGGTAAAATAACGTTCTATCACCATGTCCCCTTTACTGACCGTATCCCCTGTGCAAGTCAACATGTCAAATGGTGCTTGATATTGTATGATCAGCTGATCACTTCGAGTGCTTGCTCCTGTCACATTGGCTTGCCCAAGTGAGGCTGGTAATCTGTCACCGCTGGCTGTCAACACATCAACAGTCAGCTTGGTGTTATTTTCATTGCCAGGTATGTTCCCTAAAAAACGACCAGCAGCATCTGTACCATCATACCCAGTAAACAAGATGCCTGTCCATGGTGTGTTTTGTTTCATTGGGCGATATGACCCCAAATTTGCCATGGCAATTTTACTTTCTATCTGAGCCAACCCAAATACGGACGCTTCTTGCACATCATCAGCACTTTCTTGGATACGTAAGTTACGAGAGCTATCAAAAAATAACGCCAAGGCGGCGGCTGATATCAGCAGGGCCAAGATGATGGAAATCATCAGCTCAATCAGCGTAAATCCTTGTTCAATGTGCCTATTCATCAATATACCTCCTCATCAATATACTTCCATCATGATACAGTTGGCGTTAAATAAATAAGCACCTTCTTCAGTCATACATTTAGGGCTGGCATTGCCTTTTTTGGGTTCTGTGTCTTTCCATGCTGCAAAAAGACAATAGTTATTGCTTGAATTACCCGCCCTACCAGGGCATTTATCCATACCCAACCTAATGTCTCTATCATCATCTGTCCCCTCACTGCCACCTGACGCTTTCCAAAGCTCTCGCACATCTTTGGTAACTTGCTGCGATGGCGTGCAACCATTATCACACTTCACATCAGCAGGCATGGTATTAAGGTTTATCTTCTCAGCATAAAGCTCTAAAATCTGATCAGTTGTTTGTGTTTTTTTGCCTGTTTTTTTATCAGTTATCTCTTTGATATAAGTCGCATCAATACCATTCACTCGGATTTTTTGAGCAGTATTGTGCATCAAATTAATCGCATGCGTTCGGGTCAGTGCTTCATCAGTTGATTTGATGGATTGAGCTTGCAAGGCAGAATAACCTAAGGCAGCAACCGCCAATAATAGCAAAGCAATCAAAACCTCAATCAAACCCACACCTTGCTGGTCATTAACAGATTTGACAATTTTGGCATAATAATTGACTGACATCTTAACCATTTCTCCAGTTTATCTAAATTTTGCTGATGGTTCATTTATTGTCTATGAGCAAATATTGTCTATGAACAAAACGCATAAAAAACCAGCTTGATAAACACATGTGCTTCACTTAAGGACATTGAACACTCGAAACTCTGACGATGCCAGCACTATTGACGCTCACTTCATAACCAGACACATCGGTAATGCGTGTGTCACAAACCTTAAATGTATAAGCATTACCAAGCTGACCGTTGGGCTGGACATTGATTTGCGTGCCATTTGACGCACCAGCAGAACCAGCTTGTGGCATCATGACCACCTTCAAACGCTTATCTAATGTGATTTGCTTGGTTGTCCTTCTTCCTGTTGCCCCAGTACTTCTGTCCAAAAAACTGATGACATAATCACGATTACCATTGGTAATCATAATCTGTGCAGATTTTCCTGAAAGAGCGGCTTCTGCTCGTGCCTGATCAAACACATTAGCAATGCTAGATGCCCCTTTTTGTAAGGTTTGATGACTAATCAGGCGGCTAAACGACGGTATTGCCCATGCAGCGATGATGGCGATGATGGTAATGACGATTATCATCTCAATCAAAGTAAATCCCTGTTGCCGTTGTAGATACATTGTCGTTTCCTAAGGTTTAAGTTGCCAAGCTCACCAATCTATGCTCATATCCATGCTAATATCTATGCTCATAAAGTGATGCTATTTATTCCAACCATCATCAATACTACATTTATTTTTATGACATTTGTTGCCAGTAAAGTCCAAAGTCAGATGACCATCATCTGCCATCTGACCATTTGCGATGGGTTGTGCCGTTAACTTCCAGTTGCCACCACCAACATTATTATTGCTATTTGCCATCGGACTGATGCTGACAGTATATAAAGATGACCCTGTTTCAGGGTACTTTACTCTTCCATTACTGTCCACATTGCCTTTAAAGACGCTGGTCAGTGGGATTTTTTTATAGCTACCTTTTGCAATCTTTTGGGCTTCAATGCGTCCAGCGATATTTTGTAACTCTGCCATCATGTCCGTTCGTTTGGTTTCAATGACATAGTTTTGATAGCTTGGAATGGCAATGGCTGCTAAAACCCCAATGATGACCACAACAATCATCAGTTCTATCAAGGTAAACCCCAACTGCTTTTTTTGGGCAGATGCAGATAATGACTTTATCGATGATATTGGCATACATAACCTTATGATGGGATTAACAATAAAAACATGATGATTAAAAACATGATTACGAACATTTGTTTATATAATATTTACTGCAAGATTTATTCCAAATCACATTGCATAAATCTCTTACCCGTCCATACTATTGTATTAATATTGTATCATCTGCTCATCAGAATTTAGGACGTATCCCTAATGTGTGTTTATATGTTCATTGTATAATCATTCGGTTACACATTCAGCATCATCAAGGACATATGCAAAAAAAAATCACAATACCAATCATTTTACTATAAGGTATTTATCTGCCATGTGCAAGACAATAACCACTCACTTGTAGCGATTGATGGGATAAAAGCAGCGTGTGTGCCAGTGAGTGCAGACTTGCCCCTGTGGTGGCAACATCATCAAACAGCAACACATGACGAATCGAAGCAGGTAATGGGGTAACGATGGCAAACGCATGTTCTAGGTTGCTAAAGCGTTCTTGGCGGTTTAGGTGGCGTTGGCTGATGGTATCGTCAATGCGTTGTACGCCCCGCCATATGGGTATCTGCCAATGGTGAGACAGATGGGCAGATAAGATGGTTACAGGGTCAAAGCCACGTTTTTTCAGACGTTTGGCGGTGGTGGGCATGGGCAAGATGACCGCATTGCCATTGAGCGTACCAATGAGATTTCGCTCACCACTCAGCACACCTTTAGGCACAGACAACCGCTCAAGCAAATAACGCAAAATGGGCAATCGACTCATGTCTTCATGAAACTTAAAGGCTTGTACCAGTTGGTTGATGGGATAACGATAAGGGGCAGCCGCTTGGATATCGATGCGAGTGTCTTTTATGACGCTAAATGACGCAGGTGGTGGGGGCAATCTGTGCTGGCAAGATAAGCATAAGACGCCAGTGTCTGCCATGCCAAGCCAATCTGTCCAAGATGCTGTTTTGCCATGTGCTGTCTTAGTATGGCGGTGGGTTTGATGTGAGTGGATGCTTGGCTGGCTAAGATGGATACCACAGAGCAAACACCGCTCTTGCCAGCGGTGAGCCAGCCAGCAACCCAACTGATAAGGGGCAAACAAAGGAATGCGAATGCGTGTCATGAAATCATGCTGATGTTAAATCACGGCTGATGCTTGGGCTTGGCTTGGGCTTGGCATCTTTATAAACCACGCCAGTCATTTAGCATGATGCCCATACCGACAGCGGTGTCTTTGTGGTTGTAGTCGATGATCGACTCGCCATAACCATGAAAAACTTGTAGATAGACATTCACATTATTATCCAGCTGATGGATAAACTCAAGCTCAACAGCCCCTTTTTGTGTGCTGGGGTTGCCCCTTATCATGCCAGAGATGCTGTTTTTTTTGTCTAAGTCATAATAAGCCCTAAGCTCACCGATGCCCCAATGCTCGCTGATGTTTGGGTTGTCATCTGGTTTGTTGTTGGTTCTGGCATTGATTCTTGCCCAAAATTTGGGCACAAGCGTCAGTTTATTCCATTCTGCCCCTGCCATGACATACGCCCTATTCCATGAACGTGATAAAGGGTCATCTTCTCCGTTTGAATGGTGAATTAAGCCTGCTCCCAACATTCTTAATCGACCATTAAATGGCAGACTGGCGGTAACAGGTTGGGTGATAAAAATCTCAGGCTGATAGTCCGTGGCACGAAAAGGGCGTGAGTTGTCTTCATTATACACCTGCCAATGTGACTGCTGAGTATAACCAAACCAAAGGTCTGAGTGGGTATTAAATAGGTCTTCTGCCACCTTGGTTTTGACAGATACTTGTAGTTTTAGCTCAGCGTTACGCCTGTCATTATGACTGTACTCTTTGCTGTCTTGGTTGGGCGTTTGTGGACTGCGGTTGGGGGCGGTGTGTACTTGTATGGGCAACAGATACATGGGATTGTGTGGGCGTGGTTTCCATGTGCCAATGTCACTGTTTTTATCCAAATCATAGGCTAAGCTTAGCGGTGAGTATTTACCGATGTCATTCTCTTTAATACCAACCGTTGATAAGATGTATTGTTCATTTTGTGCCAGTGGCAAACTGGCACCATCGGCTGTTGGGTCTAAAGCGGTTATTGTGTCAGTAATTTGCTTATTATCACCATCAAGATTAACGGTGCTGTTGTTAATGCTGCTGTTGTTAATACTGCTGCTGTTAGGGGTGCTGTCAATCTGAGAGCCAGCAAGCACCACTTGGGGGTTGCCTTTAAAGGTTTTGATTAAGGTTTGACCCAAATCAATGGGTTTTTTTTCCTTAATAAAGTTAGGCAGTGTCCCTGCCTGTGCCACTTTATCAAAACAGGCCAACCGTGTAATATTGGTCTGTATTGATGCACATTCATAAAATAAAGAGGCTTGGTCTTTGCTGTGATTAGGCTCATTTGCCAACTCTAAATTTGCATTTTTATCAGTGGCTGTATGAACGTTTATATCAATGCCTAACCATGTGTCAGTGGTGTCAGTGGCTTGTGCGTTTGGACTGCCTGCCAAGGCAAGTAACCCAACATAAAAAAAGGCATGCTTCATGATAACTTATCCAAGGTATCGATAAAGGTTTGACGTTTGATTTCGCCGACCTGCTTTTCTTGTAAATGACCATCAACATAATAAAGCAGGCTTGGCGGCCCAAATAACTGATAACGTGCCAAAATGGCTTTTGACTCTTCTGTGGTCTCAGTGATGTCCAAACGCACCAAATGCCAATCAGCCATTTGTGAGGGTAATTGATTGAATATGCTCTGTTCCATGATGCGACATTCAATACACCAATCAGCAGTAACATCGACGACCACTTTGTCATGTTGTGCCAACAACTGGTCCAGCTCTGCTAAGGTTGTGATGCGTGATTGAGCAAAAGCGGTGTTTGGTAAAGCGTCATTTGCTAATATGCCTGCTGTGCCAGAACCTGCGGTTAATGGTTGCAAAGGATGCCAACTGTCTTTTGCCCCCATCGCTGCTCCCACCATCAAACACCCTGCCCACAACAACATCACATAATTCATGGCACGGCTCAGTAAAGGGGTTTTTTGAGACCATTTATGCCACCAAAACGCCACGACTGCAAACCACAACGCCCAAAGCATCAACATCACAGGCGATTGTAAGACACGCTCAAGCAACAATAACGCCACTGCAAATAACAGATACGCCATGCCTTCTTTTATCCAATTCATCCACTCGCCTGCTTTTGGCATCAGCTTGCCCCCTGTGGCAGCCAACACCACCAACGGTAAAGACAACCCCAAACCCAACAAAAACAACGCCATAAAACCAAGTGGCACGCTGCCAATGGTGGCAACAGCAAGTAAAGAACCAGACAAAGGAGCAGACACACAAGGGGACACCACCAATGCGGATAATAAGCCCACCAAAAAACTACCACCAACACTGCCCAAACGTTGATTGCCTGCTTGGCTGAGCTTTTGTAATGGCTGACTGATGGCACTGGGCAAACGAAATGACACCACATCCAGCATATATAACGCAAGCAACACAAACACCAAGGCAAACCCACCCAAAATCACAGGGTTTTGTAACCAACCCAAAATGCCCAAAGCCTGCCCAAAATAGGCAATCACCGCCCCAAGCAATCCATACGCCACTGCCACACCCAACGCATAACTGCCACTTAAAATGACACTGCGACGTTGGCTGACCTGCTTTTGTTGGGCAACAATGTTGGCAACAATCGGCAACATGGGCAACACGCAAGGGGTAAACGCCAAGGTCAATCCTGCCAAAAATATCAATAGCAACGCCAACGCTGGGTGACTTGCCAGCCCAAATGGATCATTTGCATGAGCGTCTGTATTGGTGCTTGTGGTATTGATGCTTGTGGTATTGGTGCTTGGCTTTTCTGCCATTTCGGTTAACGTAACGGCATGTGATGCGTCAGCTGGCAGATTGTCCAATGATTGATTGGCAACAAGCTGAGTCTCTAAATCTGTGCTGGTGTCTATGTTGACATCTGTGTTTGGATTGTCATGTGTTGTGGTTGTGGCATCGTTGCCAGTTATGTCATTTTTGATGGTTGATGACGTGGCGGTATCAGCCGTTTTTTCTTGAGTGTTGTCATTAAGGTTGTTATTAAGGTTGATTGTGTTGGTTTGTTGTGCTGTTTTTACTTTGGAAGTGTCTTGCTTGGAAGTGTCTTGCTTGGAAACATCTTGCTTGGAAACATCTTGCTTGGAAACATCTTGCTTGGAAGCATTGTGATTATTGGTTGTTGCTTGCTCGATTGTGATGGGTTCTTGTGTTGCGTGAGCGTTGTTTTTACCAGTGGCATCTAAACTGATGACAAATTGTGTCTTCTCTGGTGGATAGCACAGACCTGCTTTTGCACAACCTTGCCAGTTGACTGTAACAGGCACATCGGTCAGCCGTTTGCCTTGGGTATTGGTCAAAATGGCGGTGGCGGTAACGTTATTTTGGTCAAATACCGCCACTTTACCAAAACTTGGATCATCAACAAAGTGAGCTGATTTATCAAACTGCAACGGTGTGGCAGTTATGCCATCAGGCAAACTGAGTTTGAGCTTGTCTCGATACAGATAATGACCGGGGGTGATGTCAACATAGACAGACACCTTGTCGCCTTGAATGCTGGGCATGACATTAAAAGCCTGATGAACGGGTAAAAACTTACCACCACTGGTCTGCTCAGAAAACAAATCATTCAAGCCAGCACCATGCACCGCTTGCAAAGGCATCGCCCCTAAGGTCATCAGCCCCATTGTCAGTACCAATGCGTTGGTAATCACAGCATTGGCAATCACACAATCTGATGTCATGCCTTGTTTTTGCAGACGATTTTGTATTAATTTAACAGCTTTCACGTTCACAACCTTTTAATTACTTATTAATTACTTAATTTTTAATTATTTAACTTTTTACCGCTTTATTTTAATCTGAGATTGACGGTATTTTTTATCGTCAATATCTAATTAAGTACTGGCATACAAATCCCTGTCCATTCCCTCACCGCCCACTTGACCATCTGCCCCAAGTGAAAACAAATCATAAGGACGACCCTCTGTACCAGGTGAGACATACTGAATTTCATTATCCCAACCATCGGTTGGATAGTCGCCTTTAATATAGCCACCTTCGGGGAAATTTTTAGCATCATTAACAGGGTGAATTAAGGCATCCAAACCTTGTGCGGTGGTTGGATAGCGTCCATTATCAATGCGATACGTGTCCAGTGCATTCGAAAGGCTAGATAATTGCACTTCGGTGGTCTTAACACGAGCCTTATCACTTTGCCCCACCACACGAGGCACCACTAACCCTGCCAAAATGGCTAAAATGACGATGACAACCATGATTTCTATTAAGGTGAAGCCAGCTTGGGCTTTGCTTATCGACAAAGAACACTGAGAAGCAGAAGAAGGAATGTTATTCATAGGACTAAGGTTCTCATAAGGCTAAGTTTCTTTTCATATTATATTTTCATATTATAAATGCCAATTATTGCTCAAGTATTACGCAATTATCCTGCCAAGTCATTCATATTAATGATGGGCAACATCACCGCCATGACAATCACCATCACCACCACCCCCATGAACACCAACATCAACGGCTCAAGCAATGCCAATAATGTACTGATAAAATTGGTGGCTTGATTTTCTTGCATTTTTGCTGCTCTTGCCAACATATCATCCAATTCACCTGAATTTTCACCACTTTTTATCATTTGCACCATCATCGGCGGAAAGTAAGGTGAATTTTGTAACTGTCCTGATAAGCTTGCCCCCTCAGTAACTTTATCAGCGGCTGCTTGAATGGCTTGCTGAATATGCACGTTGGTGGTAACGGCTGCCCCAATACGCAAGGCCTCAATCAACGGCACACCAGAGCGTGTCAAAATTGCCAGCGTACTGGCAAAACGAGACGCATTTAACCCTTTAGATAACTTAGCAAAAATTGGCAAACGCAAAACCATGGCATCACTCACTCGCCTGCCATGCTCACCACGCACAAACCGCACCAGCAATACCACCAACACCACCAACACCAATAGGATTAACCACCACCACTGAGTAACGGCGTTAGATAGCCCCATCACCACTTGGGTAATCCAAGGCAAGGCTTGGTCTGATTGCTCAAAGACCTTGACAATTTTTGGTACAACATAACTCATCAATCCAATGACAATCAAAAACGCCATCACCATCAACACCAACGGATACACCATGGCACTTTGAATTTTCTTTTGTAAGGCATGGCGGTTCTCGGTGTAATCCGACAACTGTTCTAAAATCAAATCCAAATGTCCAGATTTTTCACCAGCGGCAATGGTGGCAATATATAAATCAGGAAAATCAGCGGTTTGAGCAAAGCCATTGGCAAGGGTATGCCCTTCAAGCACATGTGAGCGTACTGCCAATATCAGCGATTGCATGGCAGGCTTTTCATGTTGTTTGGCAACAGCAGCCAAGGCTTCTTCTAAAGGAATGGCAGATGCCAACAGCACCGACAGTTGTCTTGTCAACAATGCCAAATCATAAGAAGATGGGCGTTTTTGACGTTTGCCCTTAGTATTGGTGTCTTGTACTGAGTCCACTTCGACAGGCATCAGTGCCTTGTCTCTCAACTGCTGACGCACTTGCCGAGCTGAGTCGGCTTCTAAGATGCCTTTTTTTAGTTGACCTTGTGGGTCTAAGGCTTTATAACGATACGCTGGCATTCATCACATCTCATCTGTTTGTTGATTTTGTTGGTTGACAATGAGCTTATGGTATCGCAAGCGTCTGATGGACGGCAACCATTATTAAAATGATTAAAATGGGCAATGATAAATGATAGTGTTATTTGTAAGCTGATTTATGTGCTTAGATAGGTGGGTGGGTAACTTTCAATGGTGATATGTTACCATATTAGTAACCATAATAGATGGGGCGACTGATGGGACTTGAACCCACGACAACCGAGATCACAACCCGGGGCTCTACCAACTGAGCTACAGCCGCCATATAGACATCATCAGTAATGACAGTAATGATGAATGATAGTAATGATGACTTTGATAAAGTCCACTTTGATATTTACAGGCAAGTGGCGCGCCTGGCAGGATTCGAACCTGCGACTACCTGCTTAGAAGGCAGATGCTCTATCCAACTGAGCTACAGGCGCTCATACATAAAAAGCCTGTAAGGCTCTTTAACAGTGGTCGGAGTGGAGGGATTCGAACCCCCGACCCTCTGGTCCCAAACCAGATGCGCTACCAAGCTGCGCTACACTCCGTGAACTGTCATGGCAACACCACTGTCTTGCCATAGGGTGCATATGATAAGAGACAATCTTATTCATGTCAATGTTTTTTTTATATTTTTATCAAAAGCTCACCCGTCATCATATCAAAGCCAAGCAAATCAATGTGTCCACCCCCATGTAGATGCAAGCGTTTGGGCTGTTGTAAGAAGGGGCTGGCAGGATAAATCAGCCATGACGCATCGGCTTTAAGTAGCGTTTGATAGCTGTAAATTTGGTATAAATCACTGGTAAGCACTTGTGACAAGCCATTTGGAACTTTGTATTTGACATCAATGACAATGTGCGATGTTGCTGTTAAGCCAAGCGTTGCCAGTGAGGTAAGGTCGCTTTCTGCCAAGGCAGATGTGGGCAAAGTTTGGGGCAAAATTTGCAAATCTGGGCGGATGAATTTTTGCCCCCCTTCATCATCGGTCAACCACATGGTTGCTTGTTGTGTTTGTAGGCGGTTTGGCAGTCGTTGCTTAAACCAATCAACCACCCACAGCTCGAACAATTTGGACATATTAAACATCAATGCAGGTGTGTATTGATGGGACGCTTTGGTCAGGGGTGATGACAAGCCAAAGTCTGGTAGGGACTGGGTCAATTGCTCGGTTGGTAAATTGAGCAACCAACACGCCATGTCAACAACAAAACGTTGCTGAAATTGTATCGCAATATGTTGATTTTGCGAATTGATATGGGTTAACAGCTGATGATAAAATGCTCGTGGATACAGTTGCACAGACAGGGACTGCAAGCCATGGCCATCATACCCATGCTTTAAAGCATTAACCACCTGATATGATGATGGATTTAAACAAACACCCAACCGTTGTGCCTGCTGTAACGCCATAAAAAACAACCCATACCAAGCAAAATGCCATGTCAACTTAGCATCACTGGTGTAACGAAAATGTGGACGATGAGTATTATGACAAATTTGTTCTTTTAGATGCAGTTTACCCTGTGCTTGTGGGTGATTTTGCCATTGGGTCACATAAGTTCTTGGTAAGATGGTTGGTAGGTTCACCAGTTGTTGTTGCCATAGTGTCAATAATATTTTTACCCAATCACAAGGCGTGTCAATATCGATGTTCAATAACGATAAGGCCATGCCATTAGTGGGAGCGACAGCGGTCATGGCGATGGGGTTGAGTTTTGACAACTTTGGTAACAAGGTGTTAATCAATGCGTTGACCAATACCCTTACCCCTTGGCGACTGTTGTACAGGTCCGTTGGGTTCTCAATTTGGCTTACTTTTGGCAAAATCTCCAAATACCGACCACTTGGCAACAACAGCACCGCCAAATAATGACGCACCACCAGCACGGCTTTGCCTTGGTGAATGCCACATTCAAAACATGGCAGATGACCTTGTGCGGTCTGCTCAAGCAACCATTGATAATCATGAGCAGTCAGCTGACCCTTTGCCACCTGTGTGTCATCAATCCGCTGATGTTCCAAGACAGTCAATACGTTCATACGCTGCTTATGCTGTTTTTATCGGTGTTTTTGGCAGTTTTCTTTTGTTAATCATATTTTGTTAATCATATAAAGATGCCCATGTTTCCGATTGCAAAAATGGGTTATTGTGTTGCTCTGGATTGATTGTTGAGTTGGTTATTGGGTTAATTGCCATTGGTAATTTTGTCAAAAGCCGAATCATGTTAGGATTAATGTGCAAGCTTGACCCATGAGACAACATGTGATTCATGCTCTGCCCGGCATATTGCCCAACAGCATAAGCAACATCTTTGTTTTGATTAATCACTGGGTTGCTGCTGGCTGAAGTGGTGATGATGTCAGTGATTGGCAAGAGCCAAGGCACCATCGACAAATTCAAAACTTCGATCAGCTGAGCCTGACTTAGGTCATTGAGCAGTTGGGGCAAAACCTGCTTTACCATGACAGTAATCAGCCCAGCCACACTGTCAATCCCATAAAAATACGCTTGCCCTAACAATGCTTGCTCACCTGCGTGTTGCAAAAGACGAGCATTTAAACCGTCTAAAATTTTTGCCAAATCAATCTGCTTGTGGTCATAAGGATTATCAATACAAGGCAACTCTTGTGAATTTGGCAACAGCAGAACAAATTCAAAACGACGACGAAAGGCAGTATCTAATGGCATCAACGATCTGTCTTGAACATTCATGGTGGCATAAATATCCACATTGCTTGGCACACCAAATAATCGGCCAGAATACGCCAAATTCACCTGCATGGCGTATGGTTGTCCCATGCGTTTACTTGGCTCAATCAGGCTAAGCAACTCACCAAATACCTGCACCACATTGGCACGATTAATCTCATCAATCAGCACAGCATAGCGATGCGTTGGATCTTGCCATGCCCGCTCACACAACCGCACAAACGCCCCTGCTTGGATATCATAGTGCATCTTGCCATCAGCATCGACAGAAGGGCGAATGCCTTCGACAAATTCATCATAACCATAAGCTTGATGAAAACTGACCATGACATAGCGACACTGCTCACGCTGATGAATATTTGCCACACTGGCAAGATAGCTGTCTAATTGAGCTTGTAAATCGGTTAATAATGGCAAGCTGTCTGACAACAAATACCAATGTGATGAACTGTCTTTGGCAAAATAAGCCTGACCAGATCTTTGGCTGTTGTGATTAAAAGGCGTTTGATATGACGGTTGATGATTTGATGGGTTGTGGTTTGTTGATGGGTTGTGGCTTGTTGATGGATTGTGGTTCGATAGACTGCCACTGCGTGCATATTGGCGTAAGGTCGTCCATGCCGTCTGTTCTAGATGTTCTTGACGATTATTCACCACGGCTTTGTATTGAAAAAATGGGCTGGCAACAATATCCGCCACCTTAAGCAACTCTTGTCCTTGTTGCAACTTATGTAAAAACACCAACACAATCACATCACGCCAGCTTAGCGTTTGCACCAAGGTTTTGCCCAGCTGATCAGCATTCACACTTTGTACCACATCGGTGTATTGCTTTGCCAACTGCTGTAGTCGATGTGTCTTACCTGTCCCTGCCACGCCAGTAAAAATGACATTACAAGGCATTGATAATCCCAAATCAGCCGTCAAATCCGCCATTGCTTAAGCCGTTCTTATTTATGCCTTAATTCATTGTTATGCCTTAAGTTATGCCTTAAAATGGGGCATCACCAGCCACCATTTGCCAGTCCAATAGTTTAGCTTGGCGAGTACCACCTGTTAGCACCACCACATCACGCTCGCTGTCAATGTCATTGATAACAGTGGCAGCTCTGGGGGCTTTACCACCACCACCGCACAACACATAGATGGTGGTGTCTGGCAGTTCTGATAATATGGTCTTATTTATCCCTTGATTAATGGGGTGGTTAACTGCACCTTGTATGTGTCCGTTAGCATAATCTTTGGCATCACGCACATCCCAAATACTGGCATCAGCCAACGCAATGCCACGCTCGTGTAGCTCGTTAGGTAAATTTTCGATTGGTAATTCTCGTATCATCTGTTTTCCTAAGTTGTTTTTTTAGGTGATTGTTTCTGGGTGATTGCTTTTGGGTGATTGTTTTGCATTTATTAATTTGGCTTGATGATGTTTGCTTCACTTATGACTTGATTAAATCATAAAGAGTCACAATCAAACGCTGGATTTGCTCTTTATCACCCACACTGATGCGTAAATAGTCCTTGACACGTGGTTGATTAAAGTGTCTAACGATGATGCCCTGCTCTCTTAGGGTTTGTGCCAATACAGACGCATCTCCTGAAAATAATGTCTTAGGAGGTTTGGCAAACACAAAATTGGCTTGTGATGGCAACACGTCAAACCCCAATGTAACAAGCTTATCGGTTAATAGCTGACGCAGTTTTTGCACCAGTTGACACACCTGCTCAAAATACAGCTGGTCAGACAAACTTGCCAGCGCCCCTGCTTGTGCCAAGCGGTCAAGCGGATAACTATTAAAGCTGTTTTTCATGCGTATCAACGCTTCTATCAATGACACATTGGCAAAAGCAACCCCCACTCTCAACCCTGCCAACGAGCGAGATTTAGAAAAGGTTTGTACCACCAACAAATTATCAAATTCATTAATCAAACTGATGGCACTCACCACCGCTTGTGCATCATGCTCATTTTGTGCAAAGTCAATATAAGCTTCATCAATCACCACCACCGCATTGGGGTGTTCTTGGCAAAGTTTATGAATGTCAGATAATGGCATCAAAATACCCGTGGGGGCATTGGGGTTGGCGATGATGATGCCTGCACAAGGTCGACGGTAATCATCTGAATGAATGCTAAAATCTTCTCGTAAAGGGATTTTTATCATCTCCACCCCTAAAGTATCAGCATACACAGGATAAAAACCATAGCTGATATCAGGCGTGAGTAAAGCCCTGTCTTTGATAAAAAAACACGCAAACACCAACGCCAACACTTCATCTGAACCATTACCCACAAAGACTTGTGATGGTGTGATGCCATGCTGACGATGATAAGTTGCCAAACCTTGACGCAAGCTGTCTGACTCAGGCTCTGGGTATAAACGCAGGTTAACCGCTTGATTTTGCAATGCCTGAGTAATGGCAGTTGCCACCATGGGTGATGGTGGAAACGGATTTTCATTGGTGTTGAGCTTGCACAAGCTGGCTTGTGTGGGTTGTTCACCAGGAACATAAGGCGACAGATTACGGGCTTTTATTGACCACAGACGGTCATCTATTTTAAGTTGGCTCATATTAACTTGGCTCATGACAGCTTCATAAACGGATTATTTTAATCGCCCAATACTATACCATGAACCCAAATCGCTGACGATACTCACAGTATAAATTCTTATCTCATCCGCTTTTTATCATCGTTGCCGTAAAACCACCATTGGATAATTTTGTACGCTGATTACCGCAACAACCGACTCTGTGAATACGAATGACGAGTACTTGCCCCAACCCCAATGCCTGTCAACAATCCCCCCAAATGCCCAGCAAAGGACACGCCCACTTGTGGCATAAGATTGCTCAACATCACCAACCAAAACCCCACACCTAACGCCACACATGCAATCAGATAGCTCCAACGTCTGGCGAACAACGCCCCACCAATCATATAGCCCATCATCGCAAATGCCAACCCAGATGCCCCAATATGAAGAGAATTCGATGACCCAAACACCCAAGTAAATAGCCCAGAGCCGACAATCAAAAACACAATGGTCATCATCGCCTTTTTCTCAAACACCCCAAATAAAAACAACACCTGAGCCATGACCAAACTATTGCCTGTGATGTGAGCCAAATTGGCGTGCATGGTCCACGATGCCAAAATACCGATAAAGCTTGGCACACTCAACTCTCTTGGAACAATACCAAAAACATTCCACAATCCAAACAGCACGCTGTTATTAAGCAAAAACATCAACCACATGGGAACAAATACCCACAGATACAGTTGCAGGGTTTGTCGCAAACGGCTTTTAACAAGGCTTTGCCAGTTTGGTTGCGTGGTGGGATACATGATTTGCCCCAGTTGCGTTTAAGTCAATTTACTTATTTTTTGATGGCTTTACATTTGTAAATATCTTGGTGGGTGATGTTTTTGTTTTAAACAACTTATGCTCAAACTGATCACACTTTGTCAACTGATGCACTGCATTTAATCTTGTGTTTAATCCTGAATCGGAGCGATAAGGCACTAACCCCGATGGCACAAATCCCCTTGCACGCTCAATGTGCCTAATCGAATCATCAAAAAAAATATGCGGAGCAAAGGTTTTTAACACATGGGTTTTGTCCAATCCACCCAAAAAAAACGCCATGTCTACCGTCACCCCCCAAGCTCTTAACGTCTTAATCGCACGCAAATCAGCAGGAGCATTCCGAGCGGTTACCAAAGCAATCTGTACAGGGTGTTTGTCTTGAGTAATGGGCAATCGCTGTTGTAACTTAGACAGCTTAATCAAAAAATCAGCATAAGGACCTTTTTCCATCGGCGAGTCGCTCATCTTATCTTCATAATCATGAAACGCCTTTAAACCCTGTTGTTGATACATCAATTCCCCAGCCCCATCAAACAGCACCGCATCACCATCAAAGGCAATACGTAACTGATTGCTATCCAACTCAAAGGCATTAACAGGGGTGGCATCAAGCAAAGCACAAGCACACACACTGGCATCAGTGACCATTTGGGCATCGTCCAAATTGGTGGTCAAAAACAAATCCACCTTAAAATCAGCAATGTATTTGACCACAGGCTCACCTGAGATAAACGCTGAACGAGTGATGTTTAACCCATGCGACCGCAAAGAATTTAACACCTGCACACCCGTATCAGGGCTAGATTTTGACACAATCACCACTTCTACCAATGGCGACTCATCATGGTAATCTTTACCATCATCATATTCATTAAGCTTTAAAAGAGCCTTAATCAGCGGATAACCCACCCCTGCCGTCAATGGCACGCTTTCATTGGCAATCATATAATCATGAAACTGTTGTAAGGCATTTTTGGGGTCTTTTTGAAGCAGTTGGCTAAAATATCGTTCCGACTCACTCAAATCAAACAATGCCGTCGCCGAAATCGCCACAATTAAAGTATTAGAAAAATCCACTGCCATGTTTTATGCTCCAGCATTTGGGAGGTTGTTGAATTGCCATTCTACCACCAAAACACCCCTAAACAACCCCAAAAAAAACACCCC
>ERZ1023396.84-NODE-84-length-48964-cov-49.452003_pt1 | contig 48964 bp, 58 predicted proteins | sample MGYA00380504_ERZ1023396 | MGnify/ENA primary metagenome ERZ1023396 (study PRJEB33173, sample SAMEA4830410) | metagenome | study: EMG produced TPA metagenomics assembly of the PRJEB25223 data set...
ATGTCTCTGGCGGATTTGGGATATTGATTGATGATGTGTTGGCAGGGGTGATGGCGGTGATGGTATTTGTGGTAGTTATGCTATTTTTAAAATAGGGGATGAATGACATCAATCATCATTGGCATTGATATGATGATTTGTAAATTTGTAAAAGAGTTTTTGGTAATCACCCCATAAAATGCCCTATTTATTGCCTTTGTCAACTCTGTATGTCAATTTATTGGCACAACAATTTATCATTTTAATTTGTTAATATCAGGAGATATCGTGTTAAACATCGTCATTTTGGCAGGTGGTAAAGGCACTCGCATGAAGTCTGCCAGACCCAAAGTATTGCAACTGTTGGCAGGTAAACCTTTGTTGGCACACGTCTTGGCGGCTGCCAAACAAGTGAACAGCCAAAAGAACATTGTGGTTTATGGCTTTCTCGGTCAGCAGGTCAAGAGTGCATTTGCTCATGAGGATATTGAATGGGTGGAGCAGGCTGAACAACTGGGCACAGGTCATGCTGTTGCCATGACCTTGCCTGTGTTGCCAATAGATGGTAAAAGTCTGATTTTATCAGGCGATGTACCGTTAATTGGTGTGGATACTTTGCAAAAATTGGTAAAGAGCCAAAGCTCATTTGCCATGCTTACCATGGATTTGGAAAATCCATTTGGACTGGGGCGAATTATTCGCAAAAATAATCGGGTGATTGCCATCGTAGAAGAAAAAGACGCAACCGATGCTCAAAAAGAAATTAAGGAGATTAATAGTGGTGTCTATTGTATTTGCAATAAAATCTTACATAAATATTTAAATAACCTTAATAATAACAATGCCCAAGGTGAGTATTATCTCACTGATATTGTTAAAATGGCAGTTGATGATGGGATTGATATTGATACAGTGTCGCCAGCTTTTGAATTTGAGATTGAAGGGGTCAATGACCGTATGCAACTTGCCAAATTAGAACGTGCCTGGCAGTATCATCAAGCCCAAATGCTGATGAAACAAGGTGTGCATATCATTGACCCAAGTCGTTTTGATTTGCGTGGCACGCTGACGGTGGGGCAAGATGTGCAAATTGATATTAATGTGGTTTTTGAGGGTGACTGTCAAATTGGTGATGATGTCCAAATCGGTGCAGGCTCGGTGATTAAAAATACAACCATTGCAAGTGGTACGGTGATTGAACCTTATAGTGTTTTTAATGATGCAGTGGTTGGTAAAAATAACCAAATTGGGCCTTTTGCCAGATTACGCCCAAAAACAGTAACGGCGGATGATGTGCATATTGGTAATTTTGTGGAGCTTAAAAACACACAAATGGCAACAGGAGCAAAGGCTAATCATTTGGCATATTTAGGCGACAGCACCATCGGAGAGAAAACCAATATCGGAGCAGGTACGATTACCGCCAATTATGATGGCGTGAATAAATTTAGGACGGTGATAGGCGATGAGGTGCGTGTCGGTTCAAATGCGGTACTGGTCGCCCCTGTTCATGTCGGTCATAAAGCAACCATCGGAGCAGGTTCGGTGATTACCAAAGATTGTGAAGATGATAAATTGGTAATCGCTCGTGGCAGGCAAGTTGTCATTGACAATTGGGTCAGACCTGAAAAGCCCAAAAAAGTGCCAAAGTAACACAACTAAACAAATACAACCGAACATGACCCATCAAAGCCATGTTCGGTTTTATCGCTCGCCAGTGGGTTTGTTCTTATTTTCAAAGATAATCTCATCGCCTGAACTCTCAGCAATGTCCTCGCCTAAGAGTTCATCACTAAGGGCTTTTTCTGCTTCTTGTGCCAAATGCTCTTTTTTTGCTTCATCTTGCATCTCTTCTATGGCAGCAGCTTCATTGTCATCGGTGATGCTGATGACTCTTTGTTCGTTTTTTTTGCTCTTGGCGATATTGGTATCATCCACCCAATTGATGGGTTCATCTCTTAGCTGATATTTCATAAAATCAATCCAAATGGGCATGGCAAGTGTACCACCAAAAGCACCAGAGCCGAGCGATGCTGGTTCATCATAGCCTAGCCAAACCACTGCCACATGATGACGCTGAATGCCAGCAAACCACACATCTTTGGCTTGGTTGGTTGTGCCAGTTTTGCCACCTAAGTCAGAGCGGAAATTGCCCTTTCTGCCAGTACCACTTGTCATCACACCTTTTAGCATGCCACTCATGTGATTGGTTGTACGTACCGATAGGATGCGTGGGGCTTGCTCTGATATGCCATACTGGATGGCTTGTTTGGGGTTTAGACGGTCAAATATGGGAGCAGCATCCAAAGTTGGGTATTTGTGATGATGGCCATTTTGGCGTGCTTCTAGCTCTTTTTTACCAGCATTGAGACGAGTGATCATCTCTTTGATGCGGTCAATATTCTTTGGTAAATCCTGTTCTTTTTTTCTGTCTTTGTTATTGGTTTTATCATCTGTATCTTGGGCTGATGTGTCGTTTTTTGTATGACCAAAACCGTCCAGTAGGCGAGTGTTTACTTTGCTTAGTTCTTTGTTAAAGCAGGAAGCACAGGCCTGGGCAGGGTTGGCCTGAAAGATGGTTTCATTATGAAAATTATAAATGCGTTCAATGATATAAGGCTGAATGCGATGACCACCGTTGGCAAAAGTGGCATAAGCGGTTGCCATTTGTAAGGGCGTGGCATCAGTTGCCCCCAGTGCCAATGCCAAAGATTGTGGCAGGCGATTTTTTTCTAATCCAAGATAAGATAACATTTCACGAGTAGGTTCAACACCTGCTTTTTGCATCATGCGAATGGAGGGCAGGTTTAGTGAGCGTGCTAAGGCATTGGAGATGGGGACGGCACCACCCACGCCACCGCCAGCGTTTTTGGGTCGCCAGTTGCCAATGATGATGGGGGCATTTGAGATTATGTCATTGGGGCTAAGTTTGGGGTTGTTTTCAAAAGCGGCGGCATAGACCAAAGGTTTGATGATAGAACCCGGTTGGCGATAACCCTGGGTGGCACGGTTGAATTTACTTTGGTTAAAATGAAAGCCACCAACCACTGCTTCTAAGGCACCATTTTGGGGATTGATTGCTACCAATGCCCCTTGGGTGCGTGGTGGCTGAGTTACATACCAGCTGTTACCTTGCTTGCTTACTCTGATGATGTTGCCCACTTCAATGGCAGGTTTTAGCTCTTTGCGACTGCCAGCAACCAAATTGGTGCCAAAGCCACGACGTTTGCCCCCAACTTTGTTGTCAGCATAGTGCATGTTCATGATGACACGCACCGTCTCGCCTGATTGGAGTTTGGCTTGGATTTGACCACTTTTAACCGCCATAACTTTGGCAGGTAGCATGTCATCAAAACGCTCACCATCCCTAAATGTAAAGGGCTTAAAGTTTGCCAAATCACCTGTCAATGCTTCAACGCCACGATAAGTAGTATTGGCATAAGCATTGTGATGATAAGTGCCATTTAACACAGATTGCCTTGCTTTTAATTGGTCAGCACTGTCAATGGTCAGCTGCACTCGCCAACCGCTGTCCATGACCTGCCTGCCATAGCGTTCAACAAGGGCAGAACGTGCCATCTCAGCGATATAAGGCAAATTGACATCTAACCGTTCTTGGTACATGTTTAGTCCAATATCAGCGGCAAGTGCTTCATCATATTGTGCTTTGGTGATATAATTTTCGGCAAACATACGTCCAATAATCCAGTTACGTCGCTCTAAGGCACGTTTAGGATTGATGACGGGGTTAAAATCGGATGGGGCTTTGGGTAGGCCTGCCAACATTGCCATCTCAGCTATGGTCAAATTATCCAAAGATTTGCTATAATAACGTTTGGCAGCAGCACGAATCCCATAAGCCCCTTGACCTAAGTAAATCTTATTGACATACAAGGTCATGATTTCTTGTTTATTGAGTTGGCTTTCTATTTTGCGTGCGATGAACAGTTCATTGAGTTTGCGTTCAAAGGTCTGCTCGGGGCTTAGAAAGTAGTTTTTGGCGACTTGTTGGGTGATGCTAGAACCGCCCGTTTGTCCATCCGTGGTTGATATCATCTCGGTAATGGCACGTCCAAGCCCCTTAACGCTAATGCCAGTATGTTCAAAAAAGGTATCATCTTCTGCTGCCAAAAACGCTTGAATCATCGTCTCAGGAATGTCTTCATATGCCACAGGCAGTGAATATCTGTTGCCATATTGTCCGATGAGTTTGTTGTCTGCGGTATAGATTTGCAAGGGCATCTCTTGGGGCATGGTTTTTAATTCTTTGATGTTTGGTAAGCTCGGTTCTAGATACATTGCCATGCCATAAAAGCCAATTGGAAAAGTTAGCACCAAGATTAAAATCAGTGCAAAAATTGCCAAAATTAGATTTTTTAGGTAAGAAATCAGACGAACGGCAGAATTTTTTTGAGACATAGCGTTTTTAGGTGGTTAAAATTGTTGTCAAAATGTTGTATCATATTCTTTATGTAAAGAATGCGTTACAAAGCATGTTAATTTTGAAAAAATCATGTTAAAATTACCGCTAAGTATAGCAGATTTCCGACGAAACTGGTAAATAAAACTGTGAAGTTGGCATCTTGATATAAAACAGTAACGTGTTGTACTTTTAAAGGCCACTATTATAACTGAAACAATGCTGTTTTTGTTCAGTTGGCATCAAAATATAATATAAGGATAAAGTCTGTGAGACTATCTTTTTCTCCTAAGGGTCGGCATCTTATCGGCTTAGATGTCAGTACCACTTCTGTGAAACTTGTTGAGCTGACAAAGCAACAAGCAAGACTTCATTTGAAGTCTTACGGCGTTGAGCCATTAGAGCCGGGTTGGGTTGTTGATAAAAATATTGTCAATAGCGAAGAAGTGGGTGAGGCCATCGCTCGTTTGGTGCGTCGCTCTGGTGCTGGTGCCAAAGATGCAGCAACGGCGGTATCAGGCTCAGCGGTCATCACCAAGGTTATTGACATGGAAGCAAACATGTCTGATGCTGACCGTGAAGCACAAATTAAGCTAGATGCAGAGCAGTACATTCCATATCCACTCTCAGAGGTGAATATGGATTTTGAAGTATTAGGACCATCCATAACCAACCCTGATTTGGTTCGGGTATTGCTTGCTGCTTCTCGTTCTGAGAATGTAGAACAACGTGTTGAAACGCTTTTGATGGGTGGATTGACAACCAAGGTAATGGACATTGAGTCTCATGCCATTGAGCGTGTCTTTGGTCTGATGGTGGATAATCTACCTAATGAGCCACAGGTGGTGGCACTCATTGACCTAGGACATAAGCAGTCTACGCTATATATCGCCAAAGATGGAGAATTCATCTATAACCGTGAACAAAGTTTTGGCGGGGCTCAGCTGACCGAAGAGATTCAAGCACGTTATAGCATTCCTTATCATGATGCTACCATCGGTAAGCATGAACATACTTTGCCTACTGATTATCATGAGAGTGTGCTGATGCCTTTTATGGAAAATATCGTCCAGCAAATCAGCCGTTCATTGCAGTTTTATTTTTCATCCAGCGAATACAACAATGTTGATCACATCATTTTATGTGGTGGCACCTCTACATTACCAGGTCTGGCACAGATGGTACAAGAACGTGTTGGAGGTATGGTGTCGGTGGCAAATCCTTTTGAGGGCATGTCTATTGATTCACGCATTGACACTGCCATGCTCCAAAAAGATGCACCAAGCCTGATGGCGGCATGTGGTTTGGCTTTAAGAGGGTTTGACTGATGGCACGTATTAACTTATTACCTTGGCGTAAAGAGCAGCGTGAACTTAGAAATAAAGAGTTTAATCTCCTGCTAATCGCTACCGCTGGACTTGCCATTTTGGCAACGATTTTGATTTTGTCTCTTTTGAGTAGGGAATTGACCAATCAACAAAATGCCAATCAACGTATCGAGGATGCTAATGCACAGCTTGATGTTGCTCTAAAATCTATTGAAGATTTGGATGCCCAACGTGAGCAGATGCTATCTCAGATGAAAGTCATTCAAGATTTGCAAGGTCGTCGCTCAGTGCCTGTGCGTGTGTGGGATAACATTGCTCGTGCGGTTCCAAAAGATACCATGTATTTGGTTAGCATAAAGCGTGAAGGCGATGTGATTACATTATCAGGTTTTGCTGCCAATCCCAACATTGTGGCAAATTTGGTACGTAACCTAAATGCCAGTGAATGGCTGGATGGTTCGGCGGTGGTGAGCATTAAGAGTAAAATTGAAGCTTATCAAAATACACTCTCTCAACAGGTGGCCAGTGCAGGCGTGCGTTCCATCTACCCTGAGGAGAGTTATGTAGAATTTGTGGTAACTACTAATATTCATTACCAAGACACCAAAGATGAATCTGATGATGCAACTGATGAGAACGTTACTCTGCCCCCCACTATTGTGGACGGTGAAGGCATGAGCAATCAAGAATTGCCCGAAGTACCAACCATTGGTATTGATAACGCCCCAGGTCAAACACCTTCAACCACAAGCGAGACAGCACCCACCCTTGAACCTGCTGATAGTGTGGCAGGGACAGACACAGCTGATACGCCTAACACCCAAAATGTACAACCTGCACCTACAAATGGCAGTACTCAGGTAGGAGGTCAATCATGAAATCACCTTTTAAAAAACCCAAATCAGCGACCGATGCGACCGCTACCCCAGAAGAGAGTACCAACAAAAAAATCAAACTGGGTAAAGCAAATACATCAAAGCCAAAAGGTTTGGGTAAGTCTAAAATAAAAATCAAAGGTAAAAAAGTAGGTGCTAAGCCTAAAAAGCCCGCTTTTGATTCCAAAAAATTCATGGCCGAGGTCAATTCCTTAAATGCTCAAAACTACGGCTCTGCACCAATGCCAGTTAAGATTTTTATCTTAGCGATGTTGGTGGCATTCATTTTAGCACTTGCTTGGTTTGTATTGGTCTCTAAAAAACTTGATGAAATTAAAGCAACAGAGGCGCAGCAATCGGTTTTATTAGAACAGTATAGAGAAAAAGAATCCAAAGCTCGCCATCTACAAACTTATGAAGAGCAGGTAGAACAAATGAAAATTGATTTTGCTGACCTGTTAGCGCAGTTGCCTACTGACACCCGTGTGCCTGAATTGGTAGATGGTATTAATATGGTAGGTAGTGGCAGTGGGGTTCGTTTCCAAGATATTTCAGTGCAAGGTGAGGTTGAACAAGAGTTTTTCATTGAACAGCCGATCCAGATTATCGGTTTGGGCGATTACCATCAGTTTGGTTCATTTGTCAGTGGTATTGCAGCACTGCCACGAATCATTACCATGCATGATTTTGAGATTAAAAATCCTCAGCCATCGCTTGATAGAATGCCTGAGTTACAATTAGTGTTGCAAACCAAAACTTACCGCTCCAAAGGTGTGAATGTAAATGCAACAACCGAAGGAGAGCAATGATGATAAACAATTCTTCTAAGGTCGGTGTCAGTTTGTTGCTGGCGTTCCTATGGATGACAGGTTGTACTGATCGCATCAGTGTTGCCGAGTCAGAAATGCAAGAAATTAGAAGTCAAGGTTCGCAAGCCATTGAACCGCCACCAGAGTTGCTCAAAATTGAAGATTTTACTTATGTTGCCAATGGCATATCAGACCCATTTGTGGCACAAAGTTTGCGTAATCGCCAACAAAAAATTGAGCAGGCACCTTCGGTGAAGCCAGATGAGAATCGGACAAAAGAACCGCTTGAATCTTATGAATTGGCTGAGCTTATCTATCGTGGCAAAGTAACCGCTCCCAATGGACAGGAATTTGGATTGATACAAACGCCAAATGGCATGGTTCATGATGTTCAAAAAAATAATTATTTGGGCAAAAACCATGGTCGTATCGCTGAGATTACAGCAACACAAATCAATCTCATTGAGATTGTTAAAGATGTTGATGAGCAATACGTTGAAAAAACCACCTCGTTGGTGTCACCAAATTAACAGAGCCAACTAGATTTATTCTGAGGACAAAATAATGAATTTTTTAAACAAAAAATCCGCCTTTGCTTATTCTGCGTTGGCAATCAGTTTCATGTCGGTTCAGGCACATGCTTTGACCATCCAAGGTCTATCAGCCAGCCAAATCAGTGCTGATACGACACAAATTAAGATTGCTTTTGATGGTGAGCCTGTGTCTCCTGTTGCTTATCAGCAGGCAGGTGGCAAACAGCTCACCCTTGATTTTAATCAAGTAGACAGTGAGGGGATGCCAAGAAACATGCCAATTAATCGTGGTGTGGTCAATGAAATAACCGCATTAAACAACGGCTCAATGACACGTTTGGTGATTGATTTAAAAGAGCAAGCAAACTACACCAGTAGCATCGAGGATAATCACCTGCTTGTCAATGTCAAGCATGCCAATCAAAAAAACATTAATCAAGCACCATCAAGCTCATCTGTTGCCTTAGCATCTGATCAGCCGATGACAGTCAAAGTAAATCCACTGCTTGCACCAACCGCTGCATCATTGGCTGTCAATTATGATGGCGTTTCGTCAATTAATTATACAGGCAATACCAATAGTGCCAATGTTACCATCAATCTCACCAATGAAAACATTCCTGTGGATGTGCAACGTCAGGGCAATAAATTGGTCATTCGTACCACAGGTGCGACCATTCCACGCCATTTAATAAGACGTATCGCTGGTAATGACTTAGTGGCAGATATCAATGCAACCAACCAAGGTCAAAATGGTGTGATTAGTATCAACATGACCGATGATTTTGAGTATCAAGCGTATCAGTCAGGTTCAACCCTAAACATTTCAGTATTGCCACCTAAGCTTTTGCGTGAACCTACCCTAGAAGAGAGAGTGTATACTGGCGAACCTTTGTCTATGGAGTTCCAAGACGTCTCAGTGCGTACCGTTTTAGATGTGTTGGCAAAATTTGTGAATGATAATGCCAGTGACAGTCAGAGTTATTTAAATATTGTTGCCAATGACTCTGTGCAAGGCAGTATCACACTAAGACTCATTAATGTACCATGGGATCAAGCCTTGGATATCATCCTAAAAAGTAAAGGCTTAGGTCAGCGTAAAAATGGTAATGTGATTTTGATAGCTCCTGCCAGCGAGATTGCCGCTGAGGAAATCAAAGAGTTAGAAGATGCCAGAAGAGTGGATGAATTAGAACCCATTCGTCAAGAATACATTCGCCTAAATTATGCCAAAGCAGAGGATATCCATGAATTGATAGGCAGAGTGGGTAGTGCAAGTAGCACAATTGGTTCAGCTAATAATCACAATTCACTGCTTAGCCCACGTGGTAATGCCACCTTTGACGCTCGCACTAACACCATCATTATTAATGATACAGCACGAAGCATTAATAATGTACGCCAATTGATTGAAACCATTGATATTCCTGTCAAGCAGGTAATGATTGAAGCTCGCATTGTGAATGCTTCGGATTCGTTCTCCAAACAGCTGGGTGTTAAATGGGGTTTTAATAGAACTGGTAACAAGTTTGACATTCGTGGCATGAATGGTTTGTCTTCTTCAAATACCGAATCACGCTTTGGTAACTTTGCTGTTGATTTGGGTGTTACAGCGACAAGCGGCATATCGTTGGGACTTTTAAACATTGATAACTATGCACTGGGCTTGGAATTATCAGCGATGCAAGCGGATAATAAAGGGGAACTCATCTCTTCACCAAAGGTCTTAACAACCGACAAGCAAACGGCAAAAATATCATCTGGGATAGAGATTCCTTATCAAGAGGCAGCAGCCAGCGGTGCAACGAGCGTCAGTTTCAAACAAGCAGCCTTGGCTCTGTCCGCTACACCAAACATCACCCCAGAGGGTAAAATTGGTCTACAATTACAAATTACCAACTCTGCGGACTCTGGCGATAGGGTCTTGGGCGTGCCAATTCTTACCACAGATGAGATTAATACCAATGTTGTCTTGGAAGATGGTCAGACCGTGGTATTGGGTGGCGTCTTTAAAAATACCATTGGTAAGAATCAAAGTAAAGTACCTTTCTTAGGCGATCTGCCAGGTGTGGGGCGTTTATTTAGAAATGATGTCAGACTAAATAATAAACAAGAACTGCTTATTTTTGTTACACCACGCATCGTTAATGATGGTATCAGTCGCTATTGATATTAATGATTCGGGTGAAAAAGCAGACTCTTTGGTCTGCTTTTTTGTGTTCACAAAAAACCACTGGTCATCATTACCCAAACCTTGTATGATAAGGTATTTATGTTTAGTGATTTGATTATGAATGTAGAATCATCGGCGGTGATTGTAGAGGTTTTGGTTGAAAAACCCATTCATCACTATGCCCATCTATTGCCCCCCATCTTTTTGGTAGGGCCTATGGGGGCGGGCAAGACAACCATTGGTAAACTGCTCGCCAAGCATCTAAAACGCCCCTTTTTGGATGTGGATTGTTATATCAGCAAAAAGGCAGGAGCGGACATTCCTTGGATTTTTGCCAAAGAAGGAGAGTTGGGTTTTCGTGAGCGAGAAAGTCGTGCCATGAATGAACTGTCTGCCTTGTCAGACATCGTATTGGCAACAGGTGGTGGTGTGGTTGAGCGTGAATGCAATCGAGAATATCTAAAACGTGGATTGGTTATTTTTTTGGATGCGAGCGTGGACACCCAAATCCATCGCACCAAAAAAGACAAGAATCGCCCTTTGTTGCAAAATGACAATCCCAGAGCAGTTTTAGAAACCCTTTACCAAAGACGTGCCCCTTTATATCAAAAAGTGGCAGACATTACGGTTACCACAGGACATGTTTATCCCAAACAGATGATGAATGAGATATTAGACCTTTTGACTGCTTATGCCAAAAATCTTGAAAATCAGTCAAATGCAACATAATCGCTTTTTAAATGATTTGTTTATTTTACCCATTTCTTATTTTACCGACCATTTTGAATAAATCCCCATGACACACATTGCCAGCACACTTAGCGTTCACACCCAAAGCCATGACTATCCCATTTTTATCGGTACCAGCTGTGCAGATGATATGGATTTGGCAAGTCCCATTTTGCCTTTTATCAAGGGCAAGCAAGTACTTATCGTTACCAATACCACAGTTGCTCCTTTGTATTTGGTGAATTTAACCAACCGCTTGATGGCGGAGTATTTGACCGTGGCAAGTTGTATTTTGCCAGATGGTGAGCAATATAAAAACCAAGAATATATTAATATTATTTATGACATGCTGATGAAAAATCATTTCACCCGAGATTGTACGCTCATCGCCCTAGGTGGTGGAGTGATTGGTGATATGACAGGGTTTGCAGCGGCAAGCTTTATGCGTGGCGTGAACTTCATTCAAGTACCAACCACGCTACTGGCACAGGTGGACTCATCGGTAGGCGGCAAGACAGGCATCAATCATCCGCTTGGTAAAAACATGATTGGGGCATTTTGGCAGCCTGCTTGTGTGTTGGCAGACATGCGTACATTTGATACGTTGCCCAAAAGAGAATTTGCGGCAGGACTGGCAGAGGTGGTAAAATACGCTTTGATATTTGATAAAGATTTCTTAGATTGGCTTGAAACAAATGCCATCAAAATCAATGCCAGAGATGCCCAGATACTAAGTGACATGGTGTATCGTTGCTGTGATTATAAAGCACAAATCGTCGCCAGTGATGAGCGAGAATCAGGCGTGCGTGCCTTACTCAACTTTGGACATACCTTTGGGCATGTCATTGAGACGCACATGGGTTATGGTAATTGGCTTCACGGAGAAGCAGTGGCGGTAGGTATGGTGCAGGCGATGCTGATGTCCTACAAATTGGGCTTTATTGGTTGGCATGAGATGAAACGAGTGATTGATTTATTGCAAATTTTTAATTTGCCAGTCAAACCGCCTTATATAGAATCATCTGTGGCATTAGATTTGATGGGGCATGACAAAAAAGTACAAGATGGCAATATCCGCCTTGTTTTGTTAAAAAAGCTCGGTCGGGCATTTGTAACCAAAGATTTTGATATAAAGACACTCATGCAAGTGCTAGATGGCACTGCTTATTAATTTTAGACGGCAGGGCTTATTGTGTGATAAAAATTCAACATGCCCACATAAAAAAGGCAATACCATGACCCAAAGTATGGCGATGATTCATAAAAAATCCAAAAAACAAGCATTGATTTGGCTTGTTATGGCAGGCATTATGTTGATATTGTGGTTTTTTATGTCACTCTTTGACGGCACGCCAGTGACTGCCAAAGAACGCAAAAAGACCCAAGTGGTGGCAGAAGACTTTGCTTTACCCCTAACAATTGATCATTTAAATGAGTTGGCAAGGGAGGTGTCACCCATTGATTTTACAACAGTGGTGCAAGATTTGCGTAATTATCCTGCCGAATTTAAAGACAAAAAATTTTTTGAGAATAATAAAAAACGCTGGACGGTGCAAGTGATGGATGTGGCTCAAAATGAAATCATTACCGAATATCTCAAAAGGCGTAATGACCGTGAAAAATTTGCCTATTTTCGTTATTATAATACCAACAACGAACAGCGTTATATTCTCACCTATGGCATCATGGGCAGCACCCAAGAGGCACTGGGGACGATAAAAACGATAGATTTTGAACTGCCCAAAAGCATCATGCCCATGCCCGAACAGATGAGTCGTTATGTAAGCATGATAGATAATTATGAACGTCCAGAGATGCTTGTGAATGTTTCTAAGGAGGCACCACGTTTGGTAAAATTACAACCTACCGAAAAAGAAATTCCCGCCCAAGCACCAAAAGAAGAGATGAGCCAAAAAATACACGAGCCTAAGACCGTCAAAGAAGAACAGGTTGCTGATTTTGATGAAGAAGTCAAACCTAATGAACAGTCCAATACTAAGACCAGTGCCAAACCTACTGCCAAATCTAATACTAAGCCCAGTGCCAGACCTAATGAACAGCCCAATGAACAACTCAATCGTCTTAATGCCAATGAACAACTTAAAATGCCACCGACCATCACACCCAAAGAAATGCCAAAACAGCCCAAACCACAACAAACTCAGCCCAAATCTAAACCATCCGCCCAAGGTGTAAATATTGCTGATTTGACACCTGCCCCACCCATCTCTGGTATGAATACATCCGTGATACCAGGTGATGAATGATGGACATGCATGCAAATAATCACTGCCAAAGAATGAATGAGGGTATGCAATGAAAAATTTGAATGCTCAGATGGTATTGGAACAATTAAAAGCAGGTAATTTGCGTTATATTGAAAAAATCACAAATGCCAAAGAACATTACCAACCCCCGCCCATATTGGTAGAAGAGCAGTTACCATCAGCGATTATCTTAGGATGTTCGGATGCTCGTGTGCCTGTGGAGTTGATTTTTGATCAAAAATTGGGCGAAATGTTTGTGATCCGAGTGGCGGGTAATGTGGTTGCCCCAAGTCAGATCGGTTCGGTAGAGTTTGCTGCTGAAAAATTCGGTACCGAACTTGTTGTTGTGCTTGGACATAGCCACTGTGGCGCGGTAACAGCATGCGTGGAAACACTCATCAACCCTGAGCAGTATTATTCGCCCAATTTACAATCCATTGTTGACAGAATCCGCCCCAGTGTATACAATCTACATGAGATATTAACCGCAGATGGCAACGAGATAGATATGGATGAGTTTATTGACCGTGCTGTGCGTGCCAATGTAAGACTGTCGGTTAGCCAATTAAAATCAGGCTCACGCAGTTTGGAGGATATGGTCAATGGCGGACGATTGACCATTGTCGGTGCAGAGTATGATGTTGCCACTGGTAAAGTGAACTTTTTTGAATGATTTTATCAATAGGTTTATTAAAATCTACCGATGTGGCAAAATCTTGTTGCCTTATCCCAACTAAGTGTTTTATCGATTAAATGTCAATCAAATATCAACCTAAATGGAGAAATTAATGACTTTCATACCCCAGCCTGACCAAGCCTTGACTGCTGATGGCGTCAAAGACATTCCAACAGCATCTGAGAACTTTACTTTTAATCACACCATGCTACGTATCAAAGACCCTACCAAATCACTAGAATTCTATACTGGCGTGCTTGGAATGACCCTATTACGCCACAGTCAATTCCCTGATGCTGAATTTGACCTATATTTTTTGGCAAAATTGACCGCCGATGAGCGTGACAATCTGCCTGCTGCTGGTGATTTGACCGCTTATGTTTCTCGCCAACGTGGCATCTTAGAGCTGACACACAACTATGGCACTGAAAATGATGCCAATTTTAGCTATCATGACAGCAACAGCGACCCCAAAGGTTTTGGGCATATTTGCTTTGCTGTACCCAATTTGGCGGAGGCGGTGGCATGGTTTGATAAAAACAATGTCGTGTTCCAAAAACGCCCTGAGGATGGTAATATGAAAGACATTGCCTTTATTAAAGACCCAGATGGCTACTGGATAGAGATTATTGAGTTAAAAGGCTAAAACCTAAGCAAATGGCTAAAATCAAAAACACGCTTTTGGGCGTGTTTTTGGTTGTTGGTTATTAATTGTTGGTCATCAATACAGCTTATTTTGCAGTGTAATATGACATCATAAAACAGAACAAATCATTAGATTATAATCTTATCTACATGGTCAAAAAAGTACTTGCACCTAGATGGATGGTAGGGCAAGCCGATAGGTGTATTTATACTTTGTTAAATGATAAGTCTGATAGTATTTGATGATATCAGATAGCTTTTCAAAATTCATAGATTTAACCTGTTTTACGGTGTGACATTACACCGCAAAACAGAATAAGTTAAGCCATGCTAATTAAATCAGGGTTTTTGTCAAGCAATCTAATTAGGGTAATGGCTGGACCTGTTGGTGTTCTAATGCCTTGTTCCCAGTTTCTAAGCGTTTTAGGGCTAATATGTAGCTTCTGGGCGAACTGGGTTTGTGATAGCCCTGTTTTTGCCCGAATGTCTTTGATGTTTGGGCGTTCATAGGTGAATGTACGACTTGGGGCAATTTCGCCCTTAGCGATTGCCAGAGCCTCAGTCAATGAGGCTTTTAAATCATCGTAAAACTCATTTTGCACGGTAAATCTCCTTAATTGCGGTGGTTAGTTTGAGCATTTCTTTTTTCTCATCCGCCGATAGCGTGGTTTGTTTTGATTTAGGATAAGCCAAGAGCATAAAGAAAATGCCAGCATCATCAACAAAAAAGTAAATGATGCGACTGCCACCACTTTTGCCCTTGCCATCAATTGACCATCTTGTTTTGCGTACTCCGCCAGTACCACGAACAATGTCGCCTTGATGTGGGTTTTTCATCAAGTTTGTTTGTAATAGTCTGTACTCGTCATCATCCATTAAGTCTATGATTTGTTTAGTGAATAATGACGTTTCAGCAAAATGCAACATGGGAAAATCCTAATCTATTTAACGTGCATTATATAACCCATTGGGGTATAAGTCAAGAGCTATTTTCAGATTGGGTTTGGGTTGTATCAAAATCAGCATTATTGGTAAAGCTATTTGTTTTAGAGCGATAAACTTTGCCATTATTGATGTAATCTAGACATTCATTGATTGGTAATGTCATGCGGTCGCCATAAGAATTGTATGCGATGCAATCATTACCCATTTTCATAACACCCCTTACTTGTAACATGGGGTCTTGACGTCTGATGATGTAATCTTCTGGTAAATCCCTTTGGTATAAAAACAAGCGACGGTTGTGTAATTCATCTTGATGATGTTCATGGTTATTTTGAGTGATTGATTCACTTTGTGAACTGTTTTGATTATCGGTTGATAATGAAAATGTTGAATTGATGGCATCATCTTGCTGTGTTTTTTTGGTAGACTTTTGTTCTACGCCATAAATTTTAGAAAAAAAGTTATCATTAAAAAATAGCATTTTGACAGCAAAATAGCCAAATAAAATAACACCAAAAATAATAAAAAATAAGTTTTTGGGAATGCGTTTTTTGTGGGTGTGAATGGTTGCTGATTTATAGTACTTATAAACGCTTTTATCATAATTAAAGCGTTCGGTGTGTTCGGCTAACTTTTTATTGCTTGGAGCATTTGGGGAATCAACACAATAAGCCCAATTAAAAATGGTCGCTGATGATAGACCCCACCCCCGATGTAAATGATGGTGCATGCCAACAACCGCCCTAAAATTGGGATGTAGCAATACAGGAAATTGAGTAATGCCAAAAATATCATGCCCTGTGTGACGGTGTATTTGCAGGGCATCACAAATCTCATTATCATAACGAGATTTTTTGTAGGGTTCTAGCTGTTGTATCTCATCATAAAATATCACAGAACCGTCTGGTGTATCACGCCAGTCAATGGGGGCGGGTTCTACCCCATCTATGTTTAAGCCGTCTATATTGGCGTAAATCATGCGGGGTTCTTTGCCTTGTTCAAGTAATTTTTGATTTTGTTTAACGTATTGTAAAATCTTTGTAACAGCAAACAAGGTTTTGCCAGAACCGGGCGTTCCAGTAATTAAACTAATCATAATTCACCACATTAAATTAAGTTAAATGATTTGGTGGGCGGTTCGCTTCTCCGCCTCCTGACGTCGTTGTCGTCGCTCACCGCTCTTTATTTCTTTTTAATAAAAATGCCAGCTGAGTTCATGGCGGCACGAGAAACAAAAAGCATAATCCATTTGAGACATGGACATAAAAGAAAGAACAGTATCAGGAATCAAATTAATATCTGAACGAATGCGAGCAACATAACTATTAACCAGTGAAGTCATTACAACAGTACTGCCAAATGTAAGACCAGCACCCGCTAAAACGTTTTTTAACAATCCTGAACCCCAAGAGTCCAAGACCCTTGATAAAAGGGATGATAAGCCAGCAAATCTCATGATTTAATACCTGTCAGAATATAAGCGGCGATGATTGTTGATATGATTTTAACAATGCCACCAAATGAAGTTGCAATTTTACAAAGTGAATCAAAAGACATAGAAAATACCATGGAGCGACCACCAATGGAAAATGAAAAATTTTGGGGGGTAGGGCATGAACCACCAAAATTAATGTTTACCGAGTTTGTGGGTATTGGCATTTCATCAATATCAATGTCAGTATCTTTTTTATCTATATCACCTTCACAAAACCATGAAGACCATTTACAAAATTCTGGGAGTTCAAAGGGTTTGGATTCATCTTGGGGTTTGGTTTCGTCGCTTGATTGTTTTGGCTTGGTTTCGGGCTTGGTTTCGGGCTTTGCAGGGTCATTTGGGGCGACGGTTGGCAAGTCGTCAGGCACTGGCACGGGTACTGGGGTTGGTTTGGTGTTTGGTAAGTCTGTTTCGCCTGGTAGTGGTTGGTCGTCAGGTACTGGAACGGGCAATGCGTTGGCGATTGCTTGTTCCACCGCCTTTCTCGCTTCATCTCGTCTTTGCTTGTAGGCATCTGTCATGGTAACTCTTACCGTGCTGTCTGTGCCTTTATAAACAATGTTTCCATCATAATTTACTGTCCATCCGCCAATGTTGTAATTATAGTCGGTGCCGGCATAACCGATATTGGCATGACAACGAAAAAAACCCATGGAAGAAAAACGATTGTCTCCCAAATAAACATCAACTGATTTTAAATAAGTACCGTCGCTTCTTCTTGTGAGTTTATAACCATTTTTGGTCAGATAATCACCGAACATATAATTACAGGCATCTTCGGCTGAGCCAAAGGATTTGCCATAAATTAAGTATTCTAGTGAATGTACCTGCGGTTTTATTTGGGCATCTGTACTGACACTTGGAGCATCTGTATGCGTGTTATCGGCTGTGGCTGTGTCAGGGATTTTATGGGTCTTTACACCCTCATCCATGACCCAACCAATGCCTTTTAAGATTGCACCTGTGGCAAGCTCTAAGGCAAGAACTGATGGGTTTTTGGGGATTTTTGGTATTGAAGCAGGTTTTGCATGGGCAGGGATACAAACAAGCAAAAGGCTCAATATACAAATGGGTCTATTTAGCGACATGGTAGGTAACCTGTCTGCCGTCTTGTAGGGTCTTTTGTGCCACAGGCTCATAATCATCTGGGTTTAGCTCATTGGGGTTTGACACCCATCCTGCCATGATGAGTAACGAGTAAATGAACGTGTAGTATGCAAAACAAGCGGGTAGGTATAAGAATATGAATTTTAAGGGGGTCATGGGGATTCCTTTTATTTAACCAATAAATAGAAAATCATGGTAGTAACGATTGGAAATATCCAATTTAGCACATGGGGTTCGGTACTCATTAGCATTTTGAATCATCCAAAAATAAAATCATCATCAAATCCACGGTAGCCCATTTTTTCAATGGCGGAATAATAAACAGGTTGTATGGGCATAGAGCGAATTTTATCGTGTGCTTTGATTTGTCTTTGAAAGTATTCATAAGCCATACAACCTTGAAAGTATTGTTGTTTTTTTCTGTATTCTTTGCCATGCATCATTTCAAATTTAGCAGAAGCATTTTTGGCATTAATGTAAGCCTGGGCAGAATCATTAATGCTATCAAAGTCATCGCCATTTTCTTTTTGCCATTGGATGAAATCTTCTGTGGCCTTTGGATAAAGAATAAACATGGCTTCATGATATTTTTTGTAAGACAATAATGTAAGCAACAAAGTCAAGACAACAGCGGTCATACCAACAATGCCAAAAAGTACTAATCTTAACTGATTGACAATATCGCCTAAAAAACTTATAAGCATATTTTACCCCTTGAAATTTTTTAGAAAATCACACTCAGGCGTCCCCAAGTGTGATTGTGCTAAAAAATCTGATTAGACAGAGAATAAAGCACGCTTAGCCCATTTCCAACCAACAATGGCGATACCGATTGTAATGGCAACAGCGACAACACCAACAACGGCAGTTTGAACGCTTTGAAGCTCAGTAGTTAGAGAAGACAAGTCAAGAGTTGCAGCATTGGCAGAAGTTGCCATGACAGCAACAGAGCCAAGGACAGAAGCAGGGACAACACGGCTCATCAAGCCTTGTTTTTGGGTTTTGGCAACAAGTTCATTGCCTTTTTCGTCGTAAGTTTTAGACATAACGATTTCCTTAGATTGAGTTTAACGACTTTCTAGCAATCTTATAAGCCTTGACTATCATTAGCAGTGATGCAATCGTAAAAGAGAGTTCAAGCGATTGCGAACCAGTGATAGCCAAGTCGTTGAGTGGTGATTGCGAAACCACCCAAGCTTTACAATGAACTACATTGCCACCAGAATAGGCGAAGCCATCGCCATTGGCGGATGTTTCATCCAATTCGGCACAAATATAAGCCATTGCAAATCCTTAAACCTTTGGTGTTGGTTTTAAGATTTGAACGTCTGTAACAATCACTTGATTGCTTTTGCCGTTGGTGACCATCTCATAAGTGATATTAGCTTCGGCAGGGAATTTGACGTTTTTTAGATTGTCATAATTGGAGCTATCGCCCCAGTTAAATTCAGAGACAGAAAAGCCCACTTGGTCAGGTGACGGTTTCATGGCGGTTTGTACATAGATTTTGGTTGAATCGTATGTATTGCCGTTGTCTAGGGTGCCTTTGGAGCGTTTAGCCCCAAGGATGATAGGATTTGACATGGTTGTTTTCCTTTTGTGCGTTAGTTGCTAATGACCTATTTTTAACGCTAAAAAATAGGATTTTTTATAGGCTGGTTCAAAATCTTATCCAAATCAACATATTTTGAATTTGGATTGTAGTAATTGGCACAAAGTTTTAGACGTTTGGGGTAATAATCCTTGTCCTTTTTTGTGCAAATCTTTGAAAAAATCTTTTGAAAATCAGGGGTTTTTTGTGCGTTCATGTATGTATTGGTAAATATCTCACCAAAGACTTTGATGTATTTGCCAAACTGATGCCTAATAATATCTATGGCACGGTGCAGACTGATTTTTGATTCTTGCTTAATTGATTCAAATTTATCCACAATTTGGGGCGTGTGGTCGCCCTTATTCTTTTTTGCAAGTTCAATCAAATCAAGGCAATAAGGGTAAGCACCACAAAAATATTCAGTAGGGTGTAGCAGAATATCAAAAGGTATTAGCCTTTTTTTGGCGTGGATTTCAAGCTCCGAGCGGAACCAAGGCGAGCTCTTATCGCCAAGCTGTTTGCCTTTTTCGTAACAGCGTATGACCTTGCCATTTTTGCGAGAGCCAACATACAGAGTTAAGCCCTTGTTTTGTGGGTCGCCATGCTTAAATTCTCCTGCTATTGTGCATGCAGGGCGGTTACGAGTTTTGGGCAGTAAGAACATATCATTAGATTCTTGTTCATTTGCCCAATCAAAACTACTATATTCACCCTTGAAGTCATCATGGGCTAAGTCAATGCGTGATATTTTGCCATCGGTTGCCACGTTATCAAGCCAATGATGTAGTCTTAATTCCCAACCTTCATCAGCGAGCTTACAGCCCATGCCAGTTAAGCCCAAAAATACCGTTTCATTTTGCCCACCGATACCGATATTTAATAAAATTTCATTTTCGGGGGAATAAACGGTATAACCGTTTTTGTAATAATGTATGCCAGCATTTTTAGGGATGATAATGCCGAACATATCGCCAAATATATATGATAAGTCCAGAGCCATGGCAGAGATGACCATGTCATTTAGATGTTCTTTTTGTTCATTGTCTAAGTCCAATTTAAACAAGTCTTTGGCAGTCGTTCCAAGCTTATACATTTGCTTATTTGTAAATGTTTCCACGGAGCAGACAATATTAAGGGCATCAATAACCACATATTCGCCTTTTGTTGGTACACGCAGGGGCAAAAGGTGCGTTTCACCGCCTATTAATATCTTTTGTTCTTGCACGGTTGATATCGTTTCTAGTATTGTTGAGTTCATTTGTTTCTCCACATTAAAACGTTTTGTTTGTAACGTACGGTGCAAAGCCCTGTACAGTGGTTAGTTTTGTTTACGCCGTATTACATAAGGCGTAAACCCAAAAATTTGGGTATTGGGTTCTTGTCTTTTTTTATCTTGTCTTTGGGTTTTTCGTTTGGTATTTTCGCTACTCTTAGTGTGTTGTGGGAACAAAATAAGCGGTATTTGTGCTTGGGCGTTCCCTTCGGGTCGGGCTTTTCGCTTCAATCCTTTTAAGCCAAAGTATTATTTTTCTAAGCAAAATTTCATTCTTTCTACCGAGAAATAAAATTTATCTAAGAAAAACATATCCTTTGTTTAAAAGATATTTCCGCTGCAATCCCTAACGCATCCAGTGCGGAGTAACGTACTAAACATAGAGTGTATTCTTAACACTTGGGGGCTACACCCCCAAACCCCCGTGAATCCTTTTAATCATTAATTTAAAAAGCAAAATTAATGATTAAAAGGATTGATGGTTGTCCAATAAATGAATAATCATAATGAATAATCATAAAAATTAAAAAGGTTCGTCCAAGCTGTTATAAAAACAAGTTGAACAAATATCATCATGAAAAGATATTAAATCACCGCAAGATTTGCAATAAGAAACCATTTCATCTTCAAATTCATCTTGCTCAGCTTTGCAGTCTGTACAGATATTAGTATCAGAAGAAGCCCTTTCTACTGACATAAAAGAATTTCCACAAACACGGCAGAATTCATCATCAGCAGGGTCATAAGGGTCATAATAGTAAGACATGGTTAATCCTTAGCTGTTTATTAGGCGGTAACACTGCTATAATAAGAATGCAAACCCAAATTAAAGAGTGTTACCATGTATAGTGAAGAAATTGCAATTATCAGAGATGATAAAATCATCAAAGTAATGCCAAAAAGCGAATATGACAACGAAGTCATATTAAATCATCAATTCTTAAACCAACAGCCGATATACGTCGAGCCACACACAGAGATAAAGGCGGTAACGGTTGCCAGTAGCGAACCTGTATTAAGCGAAACGCTACAAACCAAAATGGTAGAACCGTTCCAAAAATTTGCCTTGTTGTTGGTAATTGGTCTTGCTGTTTTTATTGCCGTGGTTTTTGGTTACAAGAAAGTGACTGGAAGACGACCCAGTAGGGAAGCCATGAACCTTTTGCAGGTCATAATTGTTGCCATGGCATTTTTTGCCTTTGTCAAATTCATCATGTAAAAAAGAGTCGCCCCGCCCCAAAAGGGGCGATGTGGATGGGCGACAAACTGGTAAACCAGACAAAGGCGAATTACATTCGCCTTTGGCAAGGGCTTTATTGTCTTTTGAATTGGGGTTTTTCATTTTATCCACACTATGAAAACTTGCCAAGATTGGCGGTTAGGGGTATACTAAAAGATTTTTAACAAAATCAAGGATTTCTATGGGTGAGTTAATCCAGCCTTTAATAGAGGGTGAATTAATCAAGCCTTTAATAGAGCATTTAGAAGCGGTAAAGCTTTTGTTGCTCAGTATGATAAGTGTTAGTGTCTTTGGTGTGATTAGTTGGAAGCTACTACCAAGAGAACTAAGAAACATCATCAAACTATGGCTAAAACTACCATATAATTAAATAAACAATGATGGAACAAAGCAAACTAAAGAAAACAATGTATGTGGCAAGTAAAAAACCGTAAGCACGTTTTAAAACTTCTACATCTTTTTTAAGGTTTTCCAAAGTTAGTTTTTGTTCGTTTGTCATGTTATAATTAATATACTGATTTTGGGTTATCCCAATTTTGGGATAAAAGAAATCAAAAAAATATCCAAATTGGATAGGCTAAGTATATCCCAATTTTGGGATAAAAACAACGGAATTTACAAAATGTTACAAAATTTAATTAAGCAAGCAGAAGCAAGAGCAGAAACGCAACAAGCATTATCAAAGCAGTTTAATATTAATTATCGTAGATTGTGTGATTATAAAGCAGGGCGGAGAACGCCTGATGATGCACTAATCTTTAAATTAGCGGAGTATGTAGGGCTTGACCCAATGCAGGTATTTTTTGCGGTGAAAGCAGAGACAGACCCCGAAAATGGGGAGCTTTGGAATAAATGGCGTGCCTGGCGGGAATTGAACCCACGACCTTTGGCTTCGGAGGCCAACACTCTATCCAACTGAGCTACAGGCACATTTTAATCCCATATTCTAGCAAAATTTTACCAAAATTACCATACTTTTTTAACATGCTAAAAAATATTGCTAATTTTTTACAAATTACATAAAAAACATGGCATTTTATCCCTGTTTTCCCTTATAATAGCAGGGGTAATTTTCCCAAACCCAGAATAACAAGATTATTCAAGGCTAAACGAGATAAGACAATGAAAAAAATTGTAACTTTATCTTTTGCCACATTGTTGGCAATTTTTGGCATGACGACAGGTCAAGCAAGTGAAGCACCTGCCAATGCAGAAGCGACCAACCAAGCTCAGGCAGAGACCGCAGTTGCAGAAGCATCACAAGCCCAAGCCAAAAAAGAACCCATTGTGCAGGACAGTGCTCAGGTCAAAAAGCTCATTGCCATGTATCCACAATTGGTGGCACGTATTGCCCCTGTGGGTAAAGTTTGCTTTGATGGTGAAGAGTGTGATATCAACATCACCGTACTGGCTCCTGCGGTAGAGGGTGTGGCTCGTCCAGGTGACCAACTTTATAAGGCAATCTGTGCCACTTGTCATGATGCAGGTTTGGTAGGAGCTCCTAAAATAGGTACCTCTGACTGGACAGCACGTATTGCCAAAGGTAAGACAACTTTGTATGACCATGCCATCAATGGCTTTAATGCCATGCCTGCCCGTGGTGGTGCAGACATCTCTGATGATGAAGTGAAAAATGCGGTTGATTATATCATCACTCAATCTCAATAATTTATCTAATGACACCAAATGGCTTAGGTGGGCAACCACTTAGGCGATTTGTCGTTGTTATGTTTTGGTAATTTTTATATCATATTTTTATACCATATAAGATAACACCCATGCAAAACATGACTGACCAAACACACCCAGCCTAAACATAATTTTAAAAACCATGACCATGCCAGCTTTAACAATATCCAACCTTAAAAAAACCTATCCTAACGGCTTTACCGCCCTAAAAGGTGTGGATTTGACTGTGCCACAAGGTGAATTTTTTGCTTTGCTTGGTGCTAATGGGGCGGGTAAATCCACCATGATTGGTATTATTAGCTCATTATTTCCACAAACAGATGGTACGGTGCAGATTTTTGGTGTGGATTTGCACAAAAATCCAAGCCTTGCCAAATCCTATTTGGGCATTGTTCCCCAAGAATTTAATTTTAATCAATTTGAAAAATGTTTGGACATTCTCATCATTCAAGCAGGCTATTACGGCATAAAAAAGAAAGATGCTCTACCTCGGGCGCAATTTTTATTAAAAGAATTGGGGCTTTGGGATAAACAAGATGAAAAGGCTCGTTCGCTCTCTGGCGGTATGAAACGCCGTTTGATGATTGCTCGTGCCTTGATACACCGCCCCAAACTGCTCATATTAGATGAACCAACCGCAGGGGTAGATATTGAATTGCGTCGTTCTATGTGGGATTTTATTGAACACTTGAATAAAAATGAAGGCACTACCATTATTTTGACCACTCACTATTTAGAAGAAGCTGAACAGTTATGTAAATACATTGCCATATTAAATCATGGTGAGATTTTAATTAATACCGATATGAAATCACTACTTACGCAGTTATCATTAGAAACTTTTGTATTTGATTTAAAAGATGAATTAAATAACACACCAACCATCAATAATATCAGCCACATAACTTTATCGGATAATAAAACCCTAGAAATTACACTTAATAAAAACCAAAATCTAAATGATGTATTTCGCCAATTAAATGATTTTAATATCCAAATTGTTAGCATGAGAAATAAAAACAACCGCCTAGAAGAATTATTTATGGGAGTGGTAGACAATCACTCTCAAAATAGCAAATAAATGACGGAAAAAATATATTAATATTATTAAGGAAAATCATGAACAGTCAATTAGTCGCTTTTAACACCTTACTATTTAAAGAAATAAAACGCATTGTCCGTATTTGGCCTCAAACTTTATTGCCCCCTGTTATTACCATGACGTTATATTTTGTAATATTTGGACAAATGATAGGTTCTCGTATCGGAGAGATGGGAGGCGTGAGTTATATGCAATTTATCGTGCCTGGTCTTATCATGATGTCGGTCATTACCAACAGTTATTCTAATGTGGTTTCATCATTTTTTAGTACCAAATTTCATGGCAGTATTGATGAAATGCTGGTCTCGCCCATCTCCAAGCATGCCATATTATTGGGCTATGTGGGCGGTGGTGTGTTTCGTGGGCTTGCCATTGCGTTAATTGTGAGTATTGTGGCATTATTTTTTACCCAATTAACAATCAGTCATTTTCCGATCATGCTTATTACCATTATTGGCACATCTGTGTTGTTTTCATTGGGTGGATTTGTTAATGCAGTATTTGCCCATTCTTTTGATGATATTTCTATTGTGCCAAGTTTTATTTTAACGCCCTTAACTTATTTGGGCGGTGTATTTTATTCATTGGAGAATTTATCATCTTTTTGGCAAAATTTATCTTTGCTAAACCCCATTGTATATATGGTCAATGCTTTTCGTTATGGCATATTGGGGCATTCTGATGTTAATGTTGGTTATTCGTTATTGGCAATTTTGGTATTTTGTGTATTGTTTTACGGTGTGGCGTATAAAATACTAAAAGATGGCAAAAGAATTCGAATATCTTGATATTACTAATACATATTTTCATACAATGGCAGATAATCATGTGATGATAAATTGAATGATATTAAACATTCGTCAAATTTTAATAAAATGCCATCAATGGTAAATACTTCCACTGGATTGAGGTAAATATAATGAGTATTCATGGCGTATTGGGTGAGAGTGCCACTTATTCAAAAACTTATGACCCTGCTATTTTGTATCCCATATCTCGTCAAATCGGGCGAGATGAGATTTTAAAAGAGGTGAATTTTGATTTTAATGAATATGATGACTTAAAAAAAGGTGCTGATATTTGGCAGGCCTTTGAATTGTCGTGGCTAAACCCTATTGGTGTCTCACAAGTGGCAATGGCTCGCTTTATCATCCCTGCCAATTCACCAAATATTATAGAATCCAAATCATTAAAGTTGTATCTAAATAGCCTAAACTTTACCAAATTTCATCATATCAATGAATTAAAAAGCATTTTGCAAAAAGATTTATCTATTTGTGTGGGTGCTGATGTGGGTGTAGAGATTATTGAGATGGACAGTGATGAGCTGACCATTGCAAGACCGATGGGCATTTGTATTGATGAGGCGTTGCATGATTTTTCCGATGAGGTTATTTTAACCGATGATATTGATGATGGTTTTTTAAAAAATGCCAATAAAGGTGAATTAAAAACATATCAATTTTATAGCAATCTGTTACGTTCAAACTGCCCTGTAACCAATCAACCTGATTGGGGGACGGTGCAAATTGAAATAACAAGCGAGTATGAATTGGATTTTGGCGATGTATTAAAATACATTTTGTCATTTAGACAACATAACGGTTTTCATGAGCAGTGCGTAGAGCGTATATTTGCTGACTTGATGATGTCTTTTCATCCAACCTCCTTAAAAGTGCTGGCAAATTATACCAGACGTGGAGGCATTGATATCAACCCTGTACGAGTTTTTCATGCCAATAGGGGGCAGATGCTAAGATTGATTCGTCAATAAAAGATAAACAAAAAAGACAAACCGTCTGGTCTGCCTTTTTTGGATATACCGCTGTCAACATGTTAAAAATCAAAACTTTGCTAATAACTCATCCAGTTCTAACAACGCTTTATCATCACTGCCACGTTTGGCGTATTCGTATTTGCCATCAGTCAGGTTACGCTCTGAGACAACAATACGATGTGGAATGCCAATCAGCTCCAAATCAGCAAATTTAACACCCGCTCGCTCGTCTCTATCATCTAGTAGAACGTTTACACCTTTTGATTTTAGGATTTTGTAAAGTTCATCTGCCTTAGCTTCGGCATTGCCATCTTTGGACTTCATGGGAACGACAGCCACATAAAAAGGTGCGATATTATCGGCAGGGTCTGGGGTGTTTGCCCATAGACAACCTTTGTCATCATGTTTTTGTTCTAGGCTTGCTGCGATGATACGGCTCACACCAATGCCATAACAGCCCATCATGAGTGTAACAGGCTTGCCCTCTTTGCCAAGTACAGTACAACCTAAGGCGTGTGAGTATTTGTTACCAAGCTGAAAAATGTGCCCAACCTCAATGCCACGCTTGATTTGTAGCACGCCTTTACCATCAGGGCTCGGGTCGCCGTTTACGACGTTGCGAATGTCTGCCACTTCTGTGTAGACAGCATCACGCTCCCAGTTCATGCCTGTGGTGTGTTTGTTGGCGATGTTTGCACCGCTGACAAAATCCGCCATGACCGAAGCACTTTTATCAACAATCACAGTCATGCCATATTGTGCTAAGTCCACACCGATATAGCCTTTGATGAGACCTGCCGTCTTTATCTCGTCCTCTGTTGCCATTTCTAGGGGTACTTTGACTTGTGGTAACTTCTGTGCTTTTAACTCGTTTAGGGTATGGTCGCCACGAAGCACAAGAGCAACCAGCTTTGGCATGTCAGGGGCATCATCTGAGTGTGAGCCTTTGACGATGAGTGTTTTTACCGTACATGTCAGATCTACGCCCAAATACTCCGCCACTTCTTGACAGGTAGGCATATTTGGTGTGTCCACATTCGTACGTGGTTTGCTTGGGGCAGGGCGTGTGGTGATACAGACCGCTTCGGCAAGCTCTACATTGGCTGAATAATCCGACTCTGTGCTAAATGCAATGTCATCTTCACCGCTGTCGGCAAGCACATGAAATTCATGGCTGGCAAATCCTCCAATTGAGCCAGTATCAGCTTGTACCGCCCGAAAATCAAGCCCTAAACGAGTAAAAATACGTTCATAAGCATCATAGAAATCTTGATAAGTTTGGGCAAGACTGTCTTTGTCAATATGAAACGAATAAGCATCTTTCATGGTAAATTCACGAGCTCGCATCACGCCAAAACGTGGACGAATCTCATCACGGAATTTGGTTTGGATTTGATAGTACGTACAAGGCAGCTGTTTGTAGCTATTTAATTGGTTGCGAGTAATGTCGGTAATAACCTCTTCGTGGGTGGGGCCTAGCACAAAATCACGATTATGGCGGTCCTTAAAGCGAAGTAGCTCCGCCCCATAATCCTCCCAACGCCCACTCTCTTGCCACAGTTCGGCAGGTTGGACAACAGGCATGAGCAGTTCTTGGGCGTCTATACGTTCCATCTCTTCACGGACAATTTTTTCAACCCGTTTTAATACACGCAAGCCCATGGGCATCCACACATAAAGCCCTGAGGCAAGTTTGCGAATCAGTCCTGCCTTTATCATCAGCTGGGCGGAGATGACATCAGCATCGCTTGGGGTGTTACGAAGTGTGGCTAGGGTAAATTGGCTGGCTTTCATGATAATTCTCACTGATTGATATTTTAGGTTGTGTTTTGCACTTTAAAAGGATTGGCAAAGCAAATTAGCGTTACTTTGTTCATGTAGGAGCAGGGCATAAGTAGGGTGTTTTGGCATAACATTCATCCTATACGTCCAAATTTTATCACATCGCTAAAATGGTTTGGTAAAATGCCCCAAATTTCACATTTGGTAAAAACGTATTATATTAAAGTAAACTTTGGTAACTGTGCAAGTCTTTTTATTAAAATTTCACAAATTTTTCCCCATAAAATGTTATGATAACCAAAGACACCAACTCTTTAACCCTTATTTTACCTTTATTTTGCTTTTTTATTCATCCATCCATACAGGGAGACACATGATTATGCCTACCCCAAAATCCAAAAAAACCAATAAATTCACCTTATTTTGTGTCGTGGCTGTCATGGCGATGATTGTGTTTTTGGCGATTTTTTGGACGCTAAAATTCACCGAGGAGCCCGCCGTATCTGCCATTAGCCGAGATGGTGTTGTTACTGAGATTCAAAAAATGGCTCGCTTAAATACCGTTGCTTTTAGCGTGGATACGGTCATCACTGCCCAAAAAGAGGGTAATTGGTACAAACTTTGGCAGGACGAACAAAAAGGGCTTTTTGTGGCAAAAGGACGTGTTTTGGCAGGCGTGGATTTGGATAAAATTACGGCACAAAACGTGGTTGTTACCTTTGACCCTCAGACCGATCCCAAAGTCGCCCCGCACGCCAACATTACCGTAACCTTGCCCCCATCGCAGGTATTTGAAGTTTTTCTTGATGACATTCAGGTCTATGACTGGAAAACAGGGTTGTTTGGTGTTGCTAATAATGACCCACAAATCCTAAATCAAGCCCAAATATCCGCCAAAACCGAGGTGCTAAAAAAAGCATGTCAAGGTGATATCATGACACTTGCTACCAATAATGCCACCCATCAAATCAAGGGCTTATTTGCCTTGACAGGGGCGACGGTAACCGTTAAGGGTGATGTGGGAGCATGCAGGGTATGAATGATTTGGCATGCCACATTGCTTAAAATGGGTGTGCTTGCCTTGTGGTTTATACCCATAATAATTTTATGGGTATAAAAATATTACCCAAAGGTAAAATATTCATACTGTTTGGTATAGCCGTAAACTAAATTATGTTATAAAATACGGTCAGCGAAAGTTTGCTGAATTTATCTTTATTGTTATCCGTTTATAAATGGCTTTTATATGTGCCTGATTTTGAGAAAATTATTGATTAAAATTAAGTTTTATTGATTAATGACAGTAACACATGACTAATGACATCGCTGTCTGTGTCATCATTATCAATGGAATCGCAGATTTTTCAATAATTATTCTTATTTTTATCGTGCAAACAACCTTACTTTAAAAGACTTCCTGTAAAACCTTAAATTCTTGAATAAAATTGCTCGTGGCAAATTTGAACATTCTGATGATTTGTCGCCATCTTTTGATGGTTTTGGGGTAAATGGAAAATCTGGTATTGTAGAAAGTCTCGCTTCTGATGAAGCTTCACCCTAACGCCTTGCCAAAATGCCATGCCAAATTTTTTAGCATGACATGAGATAATGGTATTTTATTGACCTTTAAAATTTTCTACTTGAATTTTTGGGGGTTATTTAAAATCAACAATTATCATTCATGGTCGTATTAATTAAATTTGATGTTGCAATGTTGATATTGGGATAATATAAAAGCATCAATCAAAGGTTGATTGATGTATGTTGTATTAATTGCAAGATTAAGCAAATATTTTCTTTATCAAAAATATCAAAATAATGGCGTTAGGTAATTTAATCAATAATCTCAAAGCAGTCGCTTTGGTTAGTTAAGAGTATATCATGACGAGTACTGATAGCAAAAATACGATGCGTATTGCCATGGTTGGTATCAGCCCTGCCGACCAAATTACTTTTAAGGGTTATCTGCGTGTTTTATTACGCTTGGATGTGGATTTGGACTGGGTATCTGCTCAGGTTAATGATGTGGATTTATATGTCATCAATCAAGATTTTAAACATTCTGCCAGCGTACAAAAACTCATTGATGCCCATCCACGCACCCCCATTTTATACCTTTGTCGTAATCTGGCAGGCGATGGTGGCATCACTGATGATTTGTTGGTATTGCCCCTAAAACAAATCAACAACCTAAATCAATGGCTGCACCAAAAAGTAAGCGTCTTAAAAGGATTGGCTTATCAGACGCCAAGCACATCTGAGACGCCCATTAAGACAGCCCAAACAGCCGAGTCTACTCAGACAGCACAACAAGCACAGCCTGCCACAGCAAAGATGAATGATTTGATAGAGTTGGTTAAAACGTTGCATACTCGCCCTAAGTCTTTATTTGAGCTGACCCAAGATGGTGAGGTGTTGGCTGTCATTGATGGGGCACGCCAGTTGGTGTGGCTAAAAAGTGCCAAAGTGGCAGATGTAACGGCGTGGCGACTGCGAGTGTATGGCGGGATGGCAGGTGAGTCTAAGCATGCCATAGACATGAATCAGTGGCTTTATCAGATTGCATGGGCAAATTCCGATAAGTTACTACCGCTTATCAATCCCCAAGCCCGTCACCAGTTGCGTTCGTGGGCAAAACCTGATAACAATGCCGACAGACGCATCATTTTGCGAACGATGGTTGCCTTAGAAGATACAGCACGCACGGTAGATGAAATTGTGGTACGTACAGGACTGAGCCGTCTTATCGTTCAAAAGGTGATTGTCTCACTGCTGTTCTCTCAGCATTTGACGGATAATAGTTACCAAAATATCAGTACCACCATTACGCCAGTACCGACCGTACCAGCACCGACCGCCCCAGTTGCCAAACCCACTCCCGTCAGTGAACCCAAACCTGAACCAAAAACCGCCGAGCAACAAGAGAAGTTGGGTTTCTTATCACGTCTGCGTCGTAAGTTGGGATTATGATGATATCTTAATTTGCAATATCTGTATTTTTATCATACAATTATCGTCATTATTTGTATTTATTATTTAGGTAGTATTTATGCAGCGTCTAAAAATCGTATTTAGTGGTCCGATGGGTGCAGGTAAGACCCAAGCCATTTCTAGCCTCTCCGACATTCCTGTTGTCTCAACAGAGGTTATGAACACCGACCTTGACACCAACGCTAAGCTCTTGACCACGGTTGGTATGGATTACGGTGAGCTTACCGTTGATGGTGGGGCAAGTATTGGACTGTATGGCACCCCAGGTCAGGAGCGTTTTAAATTTATTTGGCCCATTTTATCGCAAGGTGCTTTGGGTGTGGTGATTTTGATTGACCATTCAGCGGCTGACCCTGTGGCGGATTTGACGCACTATTTAAAGATTTTTGATGACATTTATGATGGTCGTATCGTCCTTGGTGTTAGTCAGGTTGATAAAATGCCTGAGCGTGAGCTTTCTATTTATCGTGATTATTTGGCAGGTATTGGACGTAATTTACCGCTATTTCCTGTGGACATGCGTAAACGTGAAGATGTTTTATTACTCGTTGAGAGCATCATCGCCAGTTTAGAACAATCTGAATGATTGATGTCATAATACTGATACAAAAATAAACATATTGGAGTAATATCATGAGTCTTAGTCCTTTTAAATTGGATTCTAATCGCATCAAACCTGCCGAACAGTTCGTTACGCTCTCCAAAGAGACTTTGCATGAATTGTTACATTCTACCACGGGTGTGGATGGCGTATTATTGGCATCAACTGATGGTTTTGAGGTGTCATCCATTTTTCAAAAAAACTATGATGGCAATAAACTCTCAGCGGTTGGTTCATCTATTTTGGCATTGGTACAAGCTTTGACTGCCGAAGCACAGTTGACAGGATGTCGTTCGGTGATTTTGGATGCTGAAAATGGTAAAATCATGATCAGTTCTGTGCCAAATGCCAACCAGCCCATGATTTTGATTGTGGTAACCAAACAGCAAGTACTGCTTGGGCAAATCATGCATGCCATGAATAAAGCAACCGCTCGCTTGGTAGAGCTTGACAGTCAGCATCATGGCAAATAGGTAATCGCTGACCAATCGACATCATTTTATCACAAAAAGCTGATTTTAGCCATATAGTGCTTGATGGGTTAATGTTTGACTGACCTTAGTGCAAAAGCCAAAAAATAGGCAGGGCTGACCATGAGTATTGGGACTATTATCATCATCATTGCCATGCTTTTTGTGCTTGGTAATATCATGAGCTTAAAACCAAAGATGAGCGAGGTTCGTGTGGGTAATATGCGAATGGTTGCTCGTAAGATGGAGTTGCATCCTAAGCTGGTTGCCATGCCCGATTGGCTAAAAAATCACAGGCATGATGGATGTGATGGACAGAGTACACAAGCCTTAGCCAGTCATGACATGATGGCTAAATATACCATCATCAATGATGACTGGCAACTGCCCGCCAAACGCTTGCTATGGACAGGGGGCGATTGGCAAAACGAAGATGGTGCGTCCATCAATTTAGAGATACCCCCCAGGTCGCTGTTACCCCATATTCAAGGACTGACCACCAAAGCCAATAGTATTAGCATCTACTGGCAAGATGAAAAATACGCCAAAAGTTTTGCCATCAAAGATGAACAGGTGATGACAATGATAGAACAAGATTTGTTGGCACTAAAAGTATTTTTGCAAAATGTGCATCATGCCAACCCATAAAGATTGCTCCCATTTCATAACCATTTAAGCATAAAATTGTTAAAATATTTCATCTGGCTATTGACAAAACATCAAAGCCACCTTATAAAGTGAACACTTTCATATTATATGTTATAAGAGAAATAGGCAACTCATGGCACTTCCCAAAAAACCCAACACACGCACCAAAAATACCATCAAAGCCACCAAAACCACCAAAAAAACAACCAAAACCGCCAAGAATGGCATGGCTGATGGCTCTGTATCAGGCAAAGCTAAATCTTTGGTTATTGTTGAGTCGCCTGCCAAAGCCAAAACCATTAATAAATATCTAGGTTCAGATTATATCGTGCGTTCTAGCGTGGGTCATGTGCGTGATTTGCCTGTCTCAGGAGCGGGTAAGGTTAAAAAAGCCGATGAAGTGGGACTGTCTCGTGAACAAAAGGCATACAATGCTTTGGTTCGCCGTATGGGGGTCAATCCTGAAAATGACTGGCAGGCTCATTATGAGATTTTGCCCAACAAAACCAAAGTCATCAAAGAGTTAAAGGCACTTGCCAAAGACGCTGATACCATTTATTTGGCAACAGACTTAGACCGTGAAGGAGAAGCGATTGCGTGGCACTTAAAAGAGGTCATTGGGGGAGCAGACAGCAAGTATCGCCGTGTGGTGTTCAATGAGATTACCAAATCTGCCATCACCGAAGCTTTTGAACACCCCATTCACCTAAATTATGACCGTGTCAATGCCCAGCAAGCACGTCGATTCTTAGACCGTGTGGTTGGTTTTATGGTGTCGCCGCTTTTATGGGCAAAGGTCGCTCGTGGCCTGTCAGCTGGGCGTGTGCAGTCGGTTGCAACTCGCCTTGTTGTGGAAAAAGAGTGTGAAATTCGTGCCTTTACCCCCACTGAATATTGGCAAATTCATGCCGACACTCTAAGTGATTCAAAGGAGGGTATTTACCTAGAAGCCATCCGTCAAGATGGTAAAGAGTTAAGCCTTGCCAATGAATATGAAGCGAAAGCGGTCGTTGATGTTTTAAACGCCAATCCCTTCATCGTCTGCCAACGTGAGCAAAAACCCACTCAATCCAAGCCGTCCGCCCCTTTTATCACATCCACCTTACAGCAATCAGCAAGCACACGTTTGGGCTTTAACGTCAAAAAAACAATGCTACTTGCCCAACGTCTGTATGAAGCAGGTCATATTACCTATATGCGTACTGACAGTACATTTTTAAGTGCGGATGCTTTATCAAGTGTGCGTACGTATATTGAATCTAATTATGGCAGTCAATATCTACCAAAAAACCCCAATGTCTATGGCAATAAACAAAATGCCCAAGAAGCCCATGAGGCCATTCGTCCGTCCGATGTATCGGTGCTGTCGGTTCATCTAAACGATATGGAACCAGACGCCCAAAGACTTTATGAGTTGATTTGGCGACAGTTTGTGGCATGCCAAATGCCTCCTGCCCGCTATCTGTCCATGACCTTGACTGTATCATCTGGCAATGTGGAATTAAAGGCAAAAGGGCGTGTCATGACCTTTGATGGCTACACCAAAGCCCAACCTCCTGCCAAAAGTGATGATGTGCTACTGCCTGATGTCAAAGTGGGCGAGAGTTTGATGGTAAACGAGATTATCCCAAGCCAGCATTTTACCAAACCGCCAGCCCGTTATACCGAAGCGAGTCTTGTAAAAGAGCTTGAAAAGCGTGGTATCGGACGACCGTCCACCTATGCGTCTATCATCTCCACCATTCAAGAGCGTGGCTATGTCCGCACCGAAAACAAACGCCTATTTGCCGAAAAAATGGGCGACATTGTAACCGACCGCTTGACAGGCAGTTTTCCTGATTTGATGGACTACACTTTTACCGCCAATTTGGAGGATAAACTTGACCATGTGGCAGAAGGGGATGTGGATTATAAGGCGGTGCTTGATGAGTTTTACGGTGATTTTAAGGGCAAATTAGAAACCGCCAAAGCCAAAGATGGCATGAAACCCAATGACCCCACAGACGTGCCTGACGTGCATTGCGATTTGTGCGGTCGCCCCATGCAGATTCGCACAGGTGGCACGGGTGTATTTTTGGGTTGCACAGGCTATCACTTGCCACCAAAAGAGCGGTGTAAGGGAACAAAAAATCTCATGGCGGTAGAGGCTTTTACCAATCAAACATCAGATAAATCAGATAATGAGTCGGATGAGATTTTGTCATTGCTTGAAAAGAAGCGTTGCCCTAAATGCCACACAGCGATGGATGGTTATATCGTGGATGGGGGATTAAAGTTGCACGTTTGTGGCAATAACCCTGATTGTGATGGCTATCTCTTAGAAAAAGGCGTATTTGAAACCCACAAAGGCAATGACGCACCAACCATTGACTGCGACAAATGCGATGGGCAAATGGAGCTAAAAACGGGGCGATTTGGGGCATATTTTGCTTGCCAAAAATGCGACAACACCCGCAAAGTCCAAAAAGACGGACAACCTGCACCGCCACGCATGACGCCCATTTTAATGCCACATTTACGTTCAGTACGGTTTGATGACCATTATATCTTGCGAGAAGGAGCGGCTGGGCTGTTTTTGGCAGCGAGCAAGTTCCCCAAAATCCGTGAAACTCGTCCACCCAAAGTGGCAGAATTGCAAGCCATACAAGGCGAGCTTGATCCCAAATTCCACTATCTACTATCCGCCCCCACAGCTGACAATGACGGCAATCCGACCATATTACGTTGGTCTCGCAAAAATGCCGAGCAATATGTTGGCTCAGAAAAGGACGGTAAGGCGACCAAGTTTGCGTTGGTGTGGCAAAATGGGGCTTGGGTGAATCAATAGCGATGATAAGTAAATGACAATGACGTACAGAATTTAGGCTTGGTAACTATTTAACTGACCACTGACTCTGATTTGGTACAAAAATTTAATACAAAAACCTATGTCATGCACCATCGTAAGGCTTTTAAGGTTTATCTTTAAATGCAAGTAAAACACAAATTAAACTGCCATCAATAAAAGAGAAATAATTGCAACAATATTACCTTGTATTTTATCCAATTTTTGCGTACAATGGTTGAATTACTTTTAATCAATTTCCAGTTAATTTTTAATTTTCTTTTTTATTTTAACCACGCTTCTAAGGAGCTGTCATGAAAAAACTTGCATTAGTACTAACGGCTGTTGCTCTTGCACTAACAGGCTGTAACAACGCCAAAACACTTAACCAAACTGCCACATCAGCGGTTGTTTTGCCAGATTATCAACCATTTTCCAAGGTTTTCTCGTGCGATAACGGCATGACCCCATCTTTATACTATCCCAATGACAACCAAGTTGAACTGACTTTGCAAGGTGCGACCACTACTCTAAATGCTGCAACGAGAGGGTCAGGCTCACGTTATGTGTCAAATACTGGCATCTTCGGTCATGGTGGCGAATGGCATGAAAAAGGCGACATGGCAATATTTAGTTATCCAGGCGTACACGGCACAGCTGAGGTAAGCTGTACTGCACAATAAGGCACGCCCTAAGTTGTAAGATACCAACACAAAACACCGCTCGTTCGGTGTTTTGTTTTATCATTTGTTTTGTTTTATTATTGATGAATAACGCTTTTTAAATCAGGAAAAATCATGACAAAGCTATTGCGTTTGGTGAGTTTTTTGGAGGGGGTATCCTTTATCCTGCTTTTGGGGATTGCCATGCCTTTAAAGTACATGATGGACAAGCCATTTTTGGTGTCATATGCAGGTATGTTCCATGGGGCGATGTTTGTGTTGTTTATTGTGCTACTGCTTTTGGTTTGTCAGGTAAAGGGCTGGTCATTAAAAGTTTTTGTCATCGGACTTGTGGCTTCTGTTTTGCCATTTGTTCCATTTTGGTTTGAAAGATACATTCATAAGCTAGAACTGGCAGATGCCAAACTGCTGGATGCGACAGATGAGTGATGAGTAAAAAACCCTGATGAGATTCAGGGCTTACAAATGGCGGTGACGGAGAGATTCGAACTCTCGATACGCTATTAACGTATACACACTTTCCAGGCGTGCGCTTTCAACCACTCAGCCACGTCACCAATACCTAACAATTATAACAGGATTTTTTAGTTTTGTCATCTTTTTTATTCGTTATTGGACAAGATTTAAGATGAAAAATGCCCATCGCCAACTTGTTAATTTTATCAAATTAAGATAGAATATCAACCATTTTGATTTAAGAGAAAACCTGTGCCTAGCTTGCCTGATTTTCTAAGCCGTATTCTACAAGATAAAAATCCAGACATTCCCATGGCGACCGTTATTGCAGTGGCGGTACATGTCTTTGTGATTTTTGGGGTGAGTTTTAATGCAGATGTGTTGCCCAATGAGATGGCACAAGAAGTGGCGACGGTTTTAAGTGATAATAAAGAGAAAAACAAAGAAGCACGTTTTGTGGCAAATGCCAGTCAAGAGGGTGGCGGAGAGGTGCGTCAGCAGTTACGCCAAGAAACAACCATGATCAGTCCTGATGTCAGTGATGACATGGAGGAGACCCAAGACATTATTAACTTGCAAAAACAAAGCCGTCAAGAGGCCTACCAAGAAAATTATCTACGTACCACACTGTCTGTCCGCTATGTAAACAACCAAAATGACAACAATACCAAAAAAAATCAAAACGATTTGGAGTCCCAAGAAGAACGTATTCGTAAAAAAATTCGTACACTTGAAGCTCAACTGTCTCAAAAACAGCAAGTTTTTTCATCCAAATCCAACATTCACACGGTTAATAGCAATGCAACCACACATGGGGTTGCGGCAGGATATTTGGAAAATTTTCGTCACCATGTTGAGCGTATCGCCAATCAATATTATCCTAATGAAGCACGTCGCAATAATATCATGGGCGATGTTCGTTTGATGGTGATTATCTCACCCGATGGTTATGTCAAAGCGATTCGTCTGCTTGAATCGTCAGGTTCTGCCATATTAGACGAAGCTGCCAAGCAATCGGTTCGTCAATCTGCTCCTTATGGTCATTTTGATGAAGAGATGGGTAAGCTTAGCGAGATTAGAATCATTCGTACATGGCGATATAGTGATAAAATTGAAGTAACCAATTAACACAATTTTGATAAACCCTAAATTATGACAAAACAAACCCCTGCTCCGATTCTTGACGAACTGAAAAATAGTGCCGAACATTCCGCCGAACGCCTAGAAAGCACCGCATCAAAAACAGGCGAGATGGTGGCAGAGACTACCCGAGAGGTTGTTACGGGTACGACCAAAACCGTAGAGAGCGCCAGTAATTACACCCTAGAATTGCTCGGTATTACGGTGGATACTCGCACGCTCATCGCCAACTCTGCTGAATTTGCCATCAAGGCCATGCTTGCCATCATCATATTTTATGTGGGTAAATGGATTGGTAAACGCATTGTCAATCTTGCCAAACATGCCATGGTACGTAGTTCAATAGATGCAACAGCAGTTAGCTTCTTGGGTAATCTGCTCTATGGGGTCATGTTAGCAGCGGTTACTTTGGCATCGCTAAACCAGCTTGGTATTAGCACCACCTCTTTTGTGGCGGTACTTGGTGCCATGACTGTCGCCATTGGTGTGTCCTTAAAAGATCAGGTATCAAACTTAGCGGCAGGTGTGCTGATTGTGGTATTTCACCCTTTTCGCCGTGGCGACTATGTGGAGATTGGAGGACATACAGGCACTGTTCAAGAGATTACCTTGGTAAGCACTCGCATACGAACGCCCAATAACCATGAGGTCATCATCCCTAACGGCGACATCATGACATCAGCAAGCACCAACTATTCATCTTTACCTAACCGCCGTGTGGAGGTGGCTGTGGGTATCGGTTATGACAGCGATATCAAGACCGCACGCCATCTTATGATACAAGTTGCAGATGAGCATGAATTGGTATTAAAAGACCCCAAACCCATTGTGCGTGTAACGGAACTTGCTGACAGTTCGGTGAACCTTATCCTGTATCTGTGGACTGATAATGATAACTGGTGGGTGGTACACTGTGATCTGTTAGAACGCATCAAATATGTCTTTGATGAGAAGAATATCAACATTCCTTTTCCTGTTCGGACATTGCAGATTGATGGACTTGATGAGATGTTGATGACAGCCAAAGACATTGAACTTTCAAATAAGATGAAGTAGACAGTAACCAATCATTTTTATTTTGGCTCATTTAGGTCATTTATTGGTGGTAATGATTATTATGACAACGCCCAAATCCATTCTTTTTGTCTGCCTTGGTAATATTTGCCGTAGCCCATCTGCCCAAGCAGTTATGGAAAAACTTGCAAAAAATCAAGGACTTAGCATCCATTTTGACTCAGCAGGTACGGGTAATCATCATGTGGGTGAAAAGCCTGACCCACGTGCGATAGACGTTGGTAACATGCTTGATTTTGACTTATCTCACCTTAGAGCAAGACAATTATCCATGCAAGATTTTTATGAATTTGACGTGATTTTTGCGATGGATAACAGTAATTTAACCAATATCAAAAAAGTCATGCCAAACGATGCTACCGCACAGGTGTTGCTTTTTGATGATTTTGCCAAACAAGAAGTTGCCGACCCTTATTATGGCGATTTGGGTGATTTTAGGATAATGTTTGGGCATATTAAACGTGTCAGCAAACAATGGCTAACACATTGGCAACATGGTCATCATCATGGCTGACATCATACCCAACCATGACCTATCGCACAACAACACCATGGCACTCTCTTGCACTGCTTGTCATGCGATGATTTTGGATGATGCCGATACGCTTGGTGATGACATTGCTGCTGCCATAGATTTTGCCAAATGCCATGAGTTGCCGTTATTTGTCCTATCCTATGGCAGTAATGTAATTTTGCCAAATATACTCAATGCCCTTGTACTAATGCCCAAAATACAAGGCATTGAAGTTGTGCAAGAGACCAATGATGGCATCACTTTGCAAGTTGCTTGTGGAGAAAACTGGCATGACTTGATAAAAACATGTCTGAATAAAGGTTATTTTGGTCTTGAAAATCTGGCTCTAATCCCAGGGCTTGTAGGAGCGTGTCCTGTGCAAAATATCGGAGCATACGGCGTGCAAGTCTCTGATTTTATCACAAAAGTCATCGCTTATGATTTGACAGATGGACAAAGGTATGAATTTGATAACACCGCGTGTCAGTTTGGTTACCGTTACAGTTTCTTTAAGGCCAATGCAGGACGGTATTTGATTAGCCATGTCATTTTCACCCTTCACAAAGACCCAAAGGTCTTGACAAATTATGGTGATTTGGCAAGCTTGGCACAAGAATTTGCCAACAACAACAAACGAGACGCCCCCCATCCCATTGACGTATTTCATGCAGTTATTAGCATTCGTCAAAGTAAACTGCCAGACCCTGCTGTTTTGGCAAATTGTGGTTCATTTTTTCAAAATCCGATTGTTTCTATGAGTCAATTTACCATTTTAAAAGAACAATTTGCCAATTTGTCAGGTCATCTCATCACCGATGATTTGATAAAAATCCCCGCAGGCTGGCTCATTGAGCAGGCAGGATTAAAGGGTGGGGGTGTGGCACCAATTTTAACATATGATAAGCAAGCCCTTGTATTAACCAATCATGCTCCACACATTGCCACACAAGATGACATTTACACGGCTCAGAATTTTATCATACGTACGGTGCAGGACAAGTTTGGCATAACTTTGGTGCGTGAACCTGTGTGGGTGGTATGATGGGTGTGAGGCGAGAGCGTCTTTGGCAAGCGACAACAACCTTGACAATCGTCGGTGGACTGACTGCTTTATCGGTATTTACGCCCATTTTTGCCAACGTTGGGGTGTTTGTCCTTGATGTATTTAGCAAAACTACCCTAAGCGTAAATGATGATTCACCGACTGCCATCGTGTTATTGGGGGGTGGACTTATCAAAAAAGATGGTAAGATTGCTCTAAATCACTACACTCAAAGCCGTGCTGATACTGCCATTGGTATTCATGATGGCACCATGCCCATCATCACCAGTGGGGTAGAATCGCCGTGGCTTCAAGACTATATTGAAGAAAAACACCCCCAAGCGTTCATTATCAGCGATAACGCCAGCATGAATACTTGTGAGAATGCCATTTTTACTGCCAAACTGCTTGCTCATCATGAACTGGGTGAGAGTGTGTATTTGGTTACTGACCGTTATCATATGGCACGAGCAAGACGGCAATTTGCACAGGCTGGCATTAGCACAATACCACAACCTGCACCGCTTACTATACCGCTTTCATGGGGCAACGGGCATAATAATTGGGTGCATTCACGGCGAACGATTTATGAAATGATGGCATTGGCACGAGACATTTTACGACCACAAAATAACTGTCGCATGGCAGATGAGATTAGTTTAGAAGAGATCAGTACACCCAGACGTGAACCAAAAATATTTTTTTAGAATTTCGCCCATTATTTTAAAAATATTTAAAAAATTCACAAAAAAGGCTTGCATTATTTAAAAATTTAGCTATAATACGCACCCAAGGAAGCTTGGCAGAGCGGTTGAATGCACCGGTCTTGAAAACCGGCGTGGGTTCATAGCCCACCGAGAGTTCGAATCTCTCAGCTTCCGCCATTATTGAAAAACCGTCCTTTTGGGCGGTTTTTTTCTGACCAAAAATGAAAGGGAAAAAGACAAAAAAGAGTGTTCATAGGGGTAATTGATGCACGTTTTATGAGTGTTAGGCGTTGTTTGGGCGGACACTTATCTTTAAAACTAAAATTTAAATCTTTAAAATTCAAAATGTTGATACATTAAAACAAAAACTGTTAAAATCACTGATTTAACCTGTATCATCAGTCCAGCAAAAGCACACCATTTGGGACAAATTCATTTATTTTTGGACTGTTTTGGGCTACAATAACTCAAATTCATCACATTTGTCATCATGTCTCTTATCCGCAAACGCAAACTCACCAAAAACCAAACCCGTCAAATCAAAAAAAACCAAGAAGCCATCACCGATGATGGTACTTTTGCCACAGGAGTGGTGGTGTCGCATTTTGGCAAGCAGTTAGACGTTCAAATCACCGTCCTGCCCCAAATCATGCCAAAAGCATCTTTAACGGTTGGGCAGATATGGCGGTGTCATGCTCGCACCAATCTGCCCATGTTAACCACAGGCGATGTGGTTAAATTTAGCCTTGATGATATCGCAGGCACAGGACGCATTGAACAGCTGCTGCCACGCACAACCCTAATTACACGACCTGACCGCTACCATAAGGTCAAGCCTGTTGCCAGTAATGTGGCAATTTTGGTGATTGTTTTTGCTCCCCTGCCTAAGCCTGCCACAGGATTGATTGACCGTTATATTTTGGTAGCACGATTGTCCAATATTAGACCCCTGTTGGTACTAAATAAGGCAGATTTGTTAGATGAGCATCCAGAAGTGGTGCAGATTTATCAAGAATATCAATCACTTGGGCGAAGATACGGTTTTGATGTCATTCAAAGCTCTGGTGTGGACATGATGGGGCTGGATACATTAAAATCACACATTGAAGGCAGGCTTGCCATCTTTGCAGGGCAGTCAGGTGTGGGTAAGTCTAGCCTGATAAACCACATCTTGCCCCATGCCAAGCAGTCCACGAACATCATATCGGTAGGCTCGCAGTTGGGTCAGCACACCACGACAACCAGTCGCTTGCTTGCTTATGATATGGGTGATTTGACAAAGGGCGGAATCATTGATACGCCCGGCATTCGTGAATATGGCATTTGGCACTTATCGGCAGATGACATTTTAAAGGGATTTGATGAACTCAATGACTTGCATGGTGCATGTCAGTTTCGAGATTGTAGCCATGCCCCCAATGCCAAAGGCTGTGCATTTTGGCAGGCGGTAGCGGATGGGGCGGTATTGTCTTGGCGTGTTGAGAATTTTAATGAGATGGTAGCAGAAGCCAAGCAGGGGACAAGCGTGATAAAATAACCAAAATGAGTGCAATTATGACAAATAACAGGTATAATATCAGTTTTTAAAATTTTGGAGCAACCATGGAACGTTGGTTTGAGTTTATGGGCAATCACCCGTTTTTATTCGGACTGCTCTTTGTCTTTGCTATCATGTTTTTTAGTATTGAGAATAAACGCAGCGGTAAGAAAATTTCCCCCCAAGCGTTGGGATTGTTGGTTAATAATGACAATGCGACATTGATTGACATTCGTCCTGCCAATAAATTTGCCACAGGGCATATCGCAGGTTCTCGCAACATTGCCTTTACTGAGCTTAAAAACCATCTGCCAGAGTTACAAGCGATGACCAATCCCATCGTCTTTATTTGTGATATTGGCATGCAGGCAGGCATGGCGGTGCAGCTGGTCGGCAAACCCAATGCCATGCGACTAGAAGGAGGCATTGCTAATTATCAAGCACAAGGCTTACCTTTGGTTGGTGTAAAAACGGCAAAAAAATAACCTTGTAGCACCTCTCAAACCGCTCTTGAAATATTCAAACTCACCATTATATAAGAGCGGTACATAACATTTTATAACATTTCACAACATGTAGGATGATTATGCAACCTGTAACCATTTATGTTAAACAAACCTGCCCCTATTGCATCAGTGCCAAGCGACTGTTAGAGCATAAGGGTGTGGTGTATACTGAATTTGATGTAACCAAGATGAACCAAACAGAGCTTGAAGAGGTTGCTGTTAAGACCAATCATCATCGCACTGTGCCAAAGATTTTTATCGGCGACACTTTTATCGGTGGTTTTGATGACCTTAACAGATTAGACAAAGAAGGCAGACTTGACAAAATGTTAAGTATTGATTAATAATAATGTTAATTGTTGATTGATAATAGAGACATTGTATGTTTCAAACTGATGAGGTTGTGATGACTTTATCAATGGTTTTTTGATTTGGGTGAGTGTGTTTATCATTTGAGTCAAAAGTATTTTAAGTTAAAAGGAGGCTATCATGGCTGACGAACAAACCGCCCCACAATTGGGTTTAGAGCGTATTTATGTCAAGGACATCTCATTGGAGGTGCCAAGTGCTGAGGTGTTTACCAAAGAGTGGCAACCTGAGCTGGACATTGGTTTGACTACGACCAGTTCTGATTTAGATGAAGACCACAAAGAGGTGATATTGACTGTGAGCGTTACTGCTAAAAATGCAGATAGCACCGCATTCATCGCTGAGGTACAACAAGCAGGGATTTTCTTGCTACGTAATATCCCAGAGGCGGACATGCCACACCTATTGAATGCTTATTGCCCCAATGTGCTGTTCCCTTATGCTCGTGAGGTCATCAGTGACATCATCGCACGTGGCAGTTTCCCACAGCTTTTACTTGCTCCTGTCAATTTTGATCAAGCATTTTTACAAAGCCAAGCCCAAGCTGATGGTAATGCCTAATTGTTAGATGAAGTTTTGATTTATAAATGTCCGTCAAGTCTCATTTGTTCATGATGTTTGATGGATAACAAAAACCCCAAAAGTCATGCTTTTGGGGTTTTTGGCGTGATAAACCTGAAAAATCAGGCAACAACCTCTATCGCACCGTGGTCATCGCAATGGTCGCCATGCTGATGGTGCAAACGTCCATCCACGATATAACAAATGTGGTCGCCATGCGGTATGGCTTCATGTCCACAATCTTCACCATGAACGTGGTCGTGGCAGTGATGAGCTTGGTTGCACTCATCAGGATTTTGCTGATTGATTTCTAGTACGTGTTCATCAACATGGTCGCCATGCTGATGGTGCAAATGTCCATCATGCAGATAATCCACATGGTCGTCATGAACAATGGCAGTATGTCCACAGTCTTTACCGTGAACGTGGTCGTGGTTGGGGTGAATGGTGCAAGTCATGATATGCTCCTTAGATGATATTAATAAAGGATTGATGATGATTAACATGAACATTCTAAGCACATCATGACATAAAGTAAAGGTTATAGAATTTCAAAACGGCAGGTTTTTGGGGTTTTTATAATAATTATTCATGGTTTTTTATTTTTATAAATAAACTATTATAGTTCTGGCAGTTCATCATCAGCTTTTGCAAGGTGTTTTAAGATTTTGATGTACTCATCTTTTTGGTTTAATAATTCATCTTTATGGGCGATGATTAGTCTTAACTTTTCTATGTCGTTGTGCAACTGATGAATCTGTTCTTGTAGTTTTTCGTTGTTGTTATAATAATTGTTATTGCCGTGATAATTCTCACCGATTTGATAAACCACGCTTTTGCTGTCAAGTTTTAACAGTTCAAATAATTTAACACCAAATAGGCTTGCAATTTCATCTAAGCGTTCTAGGCTAGGCGTACTTTTTCCTGTCTCTATCTTAGCATAACCATTGCGGGTTAGCCCCAATTTTTCTGCCATTTGTTCTTGTGTCCAGTTACGCTCTTCACGAAGTTCACGAATGGTGTCAAAATCAATCATAAAAAACCTATTTTTAATAAAAGACTACTGTCAGTTGGCAGATGTAGAGTGTGGGTTGGTTTAACTTTTGGGTAAATTATTGTAACATAAGGGAAATTTTTTGGCAAATAAAATCCTGCATGGATGAATAACGCATCTTAAACCATCACATTGCCGATAAGATATATAAAAGTTAATTACCAGTCAATTGATGATGTCTGGTCATCAAAATATGATGTTTGGTTTTAAGGCGTTATTTTTGGTTGTTTTTAGTCATGTGGTTAGGAGACTTATTGGGGCAGTTTATGAAAAAATTTCGCACACATTATGACAATCTAAATGTTGCCAGAAACGCTGACATTGCGGTGATTAAGGCTGCCTATAAAGCCCTTGCCCAAAAATATCACCCTGACAAAAACCCTGATAACCCAAACGCCCAAAAGATTATGCAAGTTATCAATAAGGCATATGAAGTTTTATCAGACCCGATTAAGCGAGCGGAGCATGACAGATGGATAGCCGAGCAAGAAAGAATTCATCAAACACAAAATAATCAACATCAAAACACCCAAAACCAAACTGCTAATCAAAACTCTGGTAATCATTATTCATCGTTTTATGATGATACGGGCGGTCAAAGCCGTCAAAAAAATCAAAAAGATAACGCCAAAAATAACAATCGCACAAATACACAAAAGCAGTATGATTATACAAATACAAATACTAACACCCATCAAAATACACGCCACCATCATTCAGATAATGGGCAAAAACACAGCCATTACCATAAAACAAAAAGTACGGTAAATAAACCATCATTTTGGTCGTTGCATGGGCGAATGAGACGGACGACTTATATTTTATTGTCTATTCCCACCTTATTGTTATGGGTGATGATGCTAGTCGTTACTGCTGGCTCTGATGTGAGAATAATAGAGATGTTGCTTAATTATTTTTTGTTATTTATCGGCACAAAAAGACTGCACGATTGTGATCGTCGTGGTTGGTGGATGTTAATACCATTTATGTTTCTCATCATTTGCTTTTGGCGGCCAACAAAAGGAGGAAATCGTTTTGGGGCTGACCCAAGAAATAATGACATGGGTGATTATGATGGCGACTATGAAAAAGATTACTTTTGGGTTTGGATGGTTGCAATCGGTATTTTCATCCTAGTTTTAGGATTGGCTAGTGTTTTAGTGTTGACTATATTGACTAATGGTGCAACCAATACACAAGAAGATACCATAAGCAGTCAAGAGCAAATTTATCAAAGCGATCAAAGCTCTTACACGCCAACATTTGATTTTGCTTCTGATAGGGTTCAGACAGCTGATTTTGGTGAAGAGATACAACCAGACCCAAAAGCCATCTTAGCAGAAGCAAAAAATCGTTATGATGATGCCGTTGCCAATATCAATGCGGTATGGAACAGCTTACACCCAAGCACCCAAGATTTTTGCGAGATGAGCAGCGAGCCATTAACAAACAAAGAGAAGCCGACTGCACGGCTTATGGCAACGCCCAAAGCAGTGATAAAGATTTGGCAAAGGCTTATCGCTATCTTTGTGAAGTGCTACAACTAAATGAGCGGGCAGAGTATCTAAAAACGCAGTTAAATACCGTGGTTACACCGCCTGAACCTATGATTGAAGCTCAACCGTTGCCAGAGACAGGGGCAACCAATAAGCCTAATTTGTATGGCGATTCACCTTTACAAATAAAAACCAACCCAGGAAGCCATTATTGGGTAAAAATTGTCAATGCTTATAATGAGCAAGAAGAGGTGGTGGGTTATTTTATTCGTGGTGGAGAAACATTAGATGTTAATCTGCCCATGGGAAGCTATGTCGTGAAATATGCCTATGGAGATACGTGGTATGGCAGAGAACATTTATTTGGCGAAAATACAGGTTATTCCAAGGCAGATGAAGTATTGGAATTTTATCGCAATCAAGGCTATGTCATTGAGCTTATTCAACAATTAAATGGCAATTTACACACAACCGCAATTGACGAAAGTCAGTTTTAGGAGCTTTTATGAAAAAACTTTTCTTAGCATTAACGGCATTATTTTTGATAAATAACGCCCATGCTTATGAGATTAAAAATGTCTGTGCCAGCACCCAAAGTGGATTTCAATGGACACGCTCACAGCCCATTCAAATTCAAATCATCGGTGGTATGGAACTACAGCAAGCATCAGGATTTAATCCTAATATTAAAGGCTGGGTCAGTTATGCGTTTATTGACTGGACAAATGGTCGCAGTACCGTCATTGAATTAACCTCTCCTTATGTGGCAGGTATGATGATGTTTCAGACCGAAGGTGTGGATAGTACAGGTCGCAAATGGAGGTTTAGCGACAATATGGGTTATTGTGTTTAAATTATGATTGGAGATTTTATGAAAAAGTTGGTTTTAGCAGGCTTTTTTATCTGTTTTGTATCAAATGTTAATGCGGGGACTTTTATTAATCCAAATATTAGTCAACATATAGCCAAAACTCAATCTATAAAAGGTAAAATTGAGTACGGTTGCGGTGGTTCAAGTGGAACATATTGTTATATTATAACAACAAACAAAAATCAATCCTATATTATAGATTATGGTCGCAATTTAGAAATACAACAAATTGATTTTTTAAATCAATTGGTAGATTTTCAAAGTTGTGCGATTGTAAAAGGCGTTGTCTTAAATAAAAAAGTAGGATTGTTTAAACAGTTCAATCCAAACAAGGCAATAGAAATTATGCCTTGTAAATAACTTATTATGTTATTTAGGAGCTTTTATGAAAAAACTTTTCTTAGCATTAACGGCGTTATTTTTGATAAATAATGCCCATGCTTATGAAGTTAAAAATGTCTGTGCCAAATACATGACCAATTATCGTTGGTCAAAATCCTATCAGGTGCAGACGCAGATTTATACAGGTCAAGAGTTAAATCAAGCCACAGGCAATCCCTTTTTTGGCAATTATGACATGTTTAGTCATTATGCGGTGATTTGGTGGGATAGGGGTCAAGCCAGTGTGATTAAAATGGCTTTTCATGTACCGGGCGGCATGCTGATAAATAGCAGTGGCACAGACCAAAATGGTCGCCAGTGGCAACTGTCTGATGACAGTTATGGGTTTTGTTATTAATTTTTAATATTTTTTAATGGATATTGCAATGTCTGATTTGAATAAAACAAAAGAAGTAGCTGCTGGTTTTTATGTATTTATTGTAGTGGCAGTTCAAATATTTTTAGGTGTCATTATGCCAGTTTATGCCATCATAAAAGATGTGCAAAATGGCAAAATTATGTGGGCAGTCGCTGACTTTATTTTATTTGTGCCAGTTGGAACAATTCGTGGTCTAATGTATTTATTTTAAGGAGATAATGA
>ERZ1023396.87-NODE-87-length-44271-cov-7.426000_pt1 | contig 44271 bp, 50 predicted proteins | sample MGYA00380504_ERZ1023396 | MGnify/ENA primary metagenome ERZ1023396 (study PRJEB33173, sample SAMEA4830410) | metagenome | study: EMG produced TPA metagenomics assembly of the PRJEB25223 data set...
TATTGGTACAGGTACCGAAGTGGCAATAGAAGCTGCTGATATTACAATTTTAGGTGGCGATTTATTACTCTTACCAAAAGCACTCTATACAAGTAAGGCTACAATACGTAATATACGCCAAAATCTGTTTTGGGCTTTCGGTTATAATGTTGCAGGCATACCAATTGCTGCTCTAGGATTATTAGCTCCATGGGTTGCTGGCGCAGCAATGGCCTTAAGTTCAGTCAGTGTCGTAACCAATGCTTTACGTTTGAAACGCATGAAATTATAGCAGTATGCTATTAAAAGGAGGTGATTCATATGACAACTGAAACAATTCAAGTTGAAGGTATGAGTTGTGACCATTGTAAACAAGCTGTAGAAGGCGCATTAACAAAATTATCTGGTGTCTCAACTGCGAAAGTTGACTTAACAGCTGGTAATGTCCAAGTTGATTATGATAACGACCAAGTCGAAGTCACAGATATGAAATCTGCAATTGAAGATCAAGGTTATGATGTCCAATAGGGAGTGGGACAGAAATCTGATTTTGAAAAAATGATTTCGTCGTCCCACCCCGGCAAGGATGACTAGCGTTGAAAAAAGCTCGGTTTAAAGCGCATTTTCAATGATGTCAGCTACTGCCAATACAAAAAGAGAGTGGGACAAATCAATATTGTCCCACTCTCTTTTTAATGATATAAATGTGCGATACTTTGCAATCGTTGTATTGCCACGGCTAACTGTTCATCATCAATTGCCAAAGACATACGTACATAGTGATGACCATTGTCCCCAAATGGAAAACCCGGTGCAACCAAAATAGATTGTTCCTGTAACAAATATTCTACAAATCCTTCTCCGTCAAAGTGTGGAGGTGTTTTCAACCATAAAAATATGCCACCCCTCATTGGTTCAAATGGTATGTCAACGTCAGCTAATGCACGTGTGATATCATCACGTCGTTGTCGGAATTTATTATTTTGTTGTTCTAAAAATGCATCATAATGATTGAGCGCGTAAGTAGCTGTATCTTGTAACGCACCAAACATGCCAGCATGTGTATGTGATTGGTATTTTTTCAAAGCTTGAATAATATCCTTATTTCCTACGGCGAAACCTACCCGAAAACCTGACATATTATAGCCTTTAGAAAGAGAATATATTTCCACTGCTAACTCTTTTGCACCGTCTACTTGTAATATACTAGGATTTTTACTATCAAAACCAAACGCACTATAAGCAAAATCATGTACAATTTTAGTTTTGGTATTCTGAAATTGCGTAACTGCTTCTTTAAACACCTCGAGCGTAGCAACCGACCCCGTTGGATTATTAGGGTAAGTTAAATATACTAACCGCGTGTTTAACAACACATCTTGTGATATTTGTTGCCATTTTGGTAAATAATCAGGTGCTGTTAAATTCAACTTTTTAGGGATGACATCAGCTAACTGGACACCCGCTAAATAATCAGCATAACCTGGGTCTGGCAATAATACATATTCCCCTGGATTTACAATAGCAGTTGGCAAAGCTACTAAGCCATTTTTAGTACCATATAAAATACACACTTCTGTATTGGCATCTAATGCTACACCATAATGACGTTGATAAAAATCAACGATCGCTTGTTTCAAACTCTCTTTACCATGAAATGCTACATATTTTTGATTCTCTGGTTCTTGCACTGCTTTGATAAATTTATTAACGATTCCATCAGGTGTATCACCATCTGGAATACCTACAGCTAAATTAATCAATGGTAAAGGGCCATGTGTCACTTTTTGTCCCATCGTTTTACCAAAATAACTATCGGGTATTTGTGCTAATCTGTCAGACATTGCCATTATTACTCCCCCTATGTATCTTTATATCAGAAATGTGCCGATATAGTGATGAAGTTCAATACATCTTACTTTTTACTTATCTGAATATTCTAACATATTAATACTAAAAAAAGACTACTCAATTGAGTAGTCTTTAGCTTTATACTGAGGTAAATTTTACCACCAGTTGTTTGAAGAACGGAAGTCTAACGCAGCTTCTACTGAACCATAACGTTCGTTAGCGTAGTTGATCATACCTTTAGTTTGTTCAGCAACTGAACCAGTTCCCCAAGATTCTTTAGTTTGACCTAAACCTCTGTATCCTAATTCGTTAACAGCATTTGGGTTACCGCTTGATTCAGGCATTACGATTGTATTCCACATAGCTTCTGTACCACCAGCAGCTAAGAATTGAGCTTTAGTTGATCCACCAGTTGAAGCTGATGAAGAGCTTGTGCTTGCTGAAGTTGAAGTTTTTGTAGTTGTTTGTGCTGGAGCACTTTCAGTTTTAACTGAAGTTGAAGCACTTGTTTGTTCTGTTTGAACTTCGTTAGTTGTTTCAGCTTTAGGAGCTTCTACTGCTTTAGGAGCTTCTACTGCTTTAGGAGCTTCTACTGAAGCGTTAGATTGGCTTGAAGCTTGTGCTTGAGGTGCTTGTACATCTGTTGATGTTTGAGCTGAAGATCCACCGTCATAGCTCCAAGTCCAAGTAGTACCATTTGATTCGAAGTTGAATGAATGACCATTGTAGTTAAAGTCATAGTCATATGAACCAGAATGTACTGGTTTTTCATTTAATTCTTGAGCATTGCTTAATGCTAACTCAGCTAAATGAGCTTTATCAATATTTTGTTCAGAAGCGTCAGCTTGGTTGCTGTTCGCTGCATATCCTGTTACACCTAATGCTACTGCTAATGATGATGCTAAAACTGTCTTTTTCATAATAAAATAAATCCTCCAATATTTTGTTTCGTAAAACTCTATTTTAAGTTTATAAATTTCGTATGTGCTAATTTCAATATTTTAACGATTTGTTTTTCGACAAGAATTAATATACCATAAATCCAGCAAATTTGTATTACACTCAAATAACAAATCGTTTACAAAACATGTTCATTGTATGACATCATTTACTAATTGTTACTTTGAATAACAATCGCCTGACAGAATAGCATTTCCAGCACTTCAATCAAACTTGTCACAATAGCATTGAAATGACTACAAATCTAATTTATTTATTGTCAGAAAAATTACAACGTCTCACTCTGTTACATTCTTGTAATATTTCTGACGCTAATTTTGCTCTAATTATTAAGCTATCTACTAATTTTTCTGTAAGTCAAAGCAAGATTCACAAAATTCCAAGCAATAGTATTGTATTTTTGAACCAGTAATATTACACTAATAGTGAGAAAACGTTTCCTTTGGTATAAACGCGAGTTGGCACTTCCTGTTAGTTAAACGAATAACGATATATTTGGGAGGGATTAACATGGTTGCTCATGAAAAAGATTTAATCAAAGTAGACAAAAACAATGAAACACGCTCTAATAGTATTTCTGTAATGATAGACGAAGGCGGTTTAGGTGCTGATCAATATTATCAAATTGACAAGCACAAACGAAACCAATATGAAGCTATATTCAGACAAAAATCTAATACAGAGCTTGTAGATCTACTCATTACTAGTGCGGGAGAAAATGACAATACTAAATTCAACAATTCTTTACTTGCACTCCAAAATGAAGTACTACGCCGTATGAATCATTAAAACACTCTGCCAAACGATAACAGGGAAGTAACGTCTTCACGTTACTTCCCTATTTGTATGCTCAAATCACTAAGCTAAAAATTTAAAAATATCTCTACTATATAATTTCAAAACCTTCATATATAAAGTATTAATTACAAAACCAATAATAAAAGGTATCACTAAAAATACTAAGATGACAGTTATTAAATTTAATAATGGTGAACCATCCATCAATCTAAAGGATGTTATAGGTCCTACCATACCTACAATTCCAAAGCCCGCAGATTCTTTTGTTCCTTCAATCCCTAACAATCCACCAACAAAACCAGTTAGAATAGCGGTGGTAAAGATTGGTAATAAAATAATTGGATGCCTTACCATGTTAGGTATCATCATTTTAACGCCACCTAAAAATATAGTCAGTGGCACACCTGCTCGGTTGATCTTTATTGTTCCTGCAACTAGCGCTGCTTCACAGGCTACGATACCTAGAGAAGCTGAACCTGCTGCAACACCACTTATGCCTATAGCTAATGCTGTAGCTACTGTGGAAATAGGTGAAATAATAAGAAAACTAAATACCATAGCTATAAGTATGGACATGAGTATTGGTTGTAAATCAGTAAATGTATTGACGAGATTTCCAATGCCTGTAGTTATTAATTGCACATAAGGCAAAATAATCAAACCTATAAAACTAGCAATAACACCAACAAATGTCGGCATAATTATTAATGTCAAACTACCAAAGCGTTCCCCAATAACTAATATAAAAAACACTGCAATTGCTGCAGTAAGCATAGTATTTATTAAATCTCCTACCCCTACTAAGAGTACTGCTCCATTTTTAAATTGTGCTACGCCACTCCCTACAAAAGCAGAACTTGCAACCACAGCAGTAGACAAAGGCGTCAGTTGGAAACGCATGGCTATTAAAGCACCTACTAATAACGGCACTGTAAATTGAATGCCTTGCACAACTTGTAATAGCATTTGAAAAATTTCATGTTTAGGTGCTAATACTTTAAATAATTCGCCTAATATCGCATTAGGTATTAACCCCGCAATAATAGCAATAGCTACCCCAGAAAGTACATTATATAAAAATTGTTTAGGACTGACTTTAATCATGTGTGGTACCTCCAAATTATGAAATGTACCTATCAATATAACATACATTCTGAATTTTCAGAATATTTATTTTAACTAACTCTAAACTACATTTGATAGAGTGTTTGTCTACTAAAAAATCTATAATTGTATTTACTCATTTCTTAACACTAAACCTTGAGTCGCGTTTTCGTAAAAATTAAGTTTTTTCAACGTATTACCAGTTGGCAAGTTAAGCTCAAATTGTTCCCAAATCCAAAATGCAATATTTTCAGCAGTCGTATTCATCTCGGGTAATGTTTCATTGAGTAATTGTTTATCTAAATACGGTGCTAAATATTGTTTATAAATTTTATCTACTACATTAAAATCTAAAGCTAAACCATAATCGTCAATTGGAGATAAGATTTCTATATCGAACTTGTAAGTGTGCATGGCTAAATCTATATGCTTCGTTTGAGAAAAGTAGATACGATTATCACATTTAAATTCATAATAATTTTTAATGCGAACAGGCTGATTTTTATATTGAAATTGTTTAGGTGGTTGAACATTGTTAAATTTATTCATGTTAAAACACTTCCTTTTATTTCTTTATAATATCTATACCCAAAATACAAAATAGTAAATTTCAAGACTAACTACGATGATTAAAACATACTAAAGAAGGAAATTAACATACTAGATATTATATTCAGTTAAGAGCGACAATTACTATTACTTACATGGAGGTTTTAAAAATGCATATAAAATGCGAAAGAATCTATGCTAAACAACAATCTAAAGGCATTCGTATCTTAGTGGATCGTGTGTGGCCACGTGGTGTATCAAAAGAAAATGCTAATTTAGACTATTGGTTAAAAGATATCGCCCCATCTCCTGCATTACGTAAATGGTTTAACCATGATCCAAATAAATTTGAAGAATTTAAAGCTTCTTATCTCAAGGAACTAGAATCCAATGATGCTCAAAAAACAGAAGTCCAAAACATTCAAGACATCTTAAAAAACAATAACAATGATTTGTTATTACTGTATGGGGCAAAAGATGAAACTTATAATCACGCTGTAGTATTACGTTCATTTTTAGAAGAGAGGTTATCACAATGACAACTTCAAATATGATTGAATTGTCTCATCCTTGTATTAAACAACTAATAACACAAGATGCGCAACTGGCAAAACTGATAAAACACATCGGACCAATTACATTTCCTAAGCGACCAAGTCCGCTAAAATCTATAATACGCTCAATCATCGGTCAACAAATCACTGTAAAGTTAGCACAAACGATTTTTCAACGCTTAACTGAGACAGTGAATGATGATTGGTCAATAGCATCATTATCTAAGTTATCAGCTACAAAACTACAAGAACTAGGATTATCACGAGCGAAAACGCAGTGCATTATAGCACTATTAGAGCATGTGCAAGCTGGTAACATAGATTTCCAAAAGCTACCTTATTTATCGAACACAGCAGTCACTCGCAACTTGACACAAGTGAAAGGTATAGGTCAATGGACTGCGGAAATATATCTTATATTCACCTTACACCGAATAGATATTCTTCCTGTGAAAGATGTCGGTTTGCAACGTGCAGCTCAATGGTTATATCAACCAACAAATACAACTAAAGCTGAAACTTTAAAACAATGTAATCAACGATGGACTGGGTGCCAAACAATAGGTGCGCTTTATTTATGGGAAGCCATCCGACGCGGGTACTTAGAATATGATCATATTGATGTACTTTAATATGTCACAATTATGCATCATATAAACTACGTTCACCTTCTGGTAGTTGCTCTATATAGTTTTTAGGGTCTTCTGCGTAATCATTGCCTATACCGCCTTGCATTCTTTGAAAATGTAAGTGTGGTCCTGTAGTTTGTTTACCAGTATTACCTGAAAGTGCAATAACTTGCCCCGGTTTTACCGTATCTCCTTCTTTGACTTTATAATCATTTAGATGCATATACCATTGATAATAATTGCCATTACTTTCAGTGATTTGTAACACTTTACCGCCAAACTCATTATCAAATAAACGCGTAACTGTACCATGTGTTACAGCTTTTACTGGTGTATCTTCTGCCAAATGATAATCTATACCATAATGTTTTGCGTTATTTCCAAAATCACTGCGTTCGTATTCACCAAAATTCTCAGTTTCTCTACTAAAATTGAAAAATTGCTGTGATTCTGAATCTTGTCCTGTTTCTGTCACAGTATATTTTTCATTCACATCCTCTATCCAATGTTTAATTGGCTCAAAATAATAAATGACTGTAAATAAAGGAATTAAAAACAACAGAAATATAACTATAGCGTTAATACGATTTTTCAAGTTGATAAATCACCTTTCTTAAAATTTCTGTGGTCATTAAGTATACTTATTATAGCTTTGCAATGCTAGTTAATAGTCCTCAAATCCCACTCATACTTTAGTTGGAATAAAGTATTAAAAAAACCGTAAGTAGTAATCACGACTTACGGTAAAGGGTTTTACAAGTTATAATCTGCTAATAATTGCTCCATCACTTGCCAAATGGCCTCAACATTAACATCTACAGCAAAATAAGCATTCTTTTCCCCATCAGTTACATTATTCAAATCGACAGACATCGTACCATATGTGAGTGCGGAATGATGTTCAATAGCAATATGCGTATGTTGCATTTTGAACAATTCTGGTTTAATCAAATATAAAATTGCACATGCATCGTGAATAGGACCGCCATCCATGTCAAAGTGTGTTTTATACGTAGACTTAAAGAATTTCAGTAACTCAACTACAAAGCCTGCGACATCATTATTAATCAGCGCAAAACGTTGAATAATATCATCTGTAGCAAGTACTTGATGTGTTACATCTAATCCAAACACATTAATTCTCGCTCCACAATTAAACACGCGTTGCGCCGCTTCAGCATCGGCCCAAATATTAAATTCAGCTGTGGGCGTCCAATTGCCGAAAGTACCTCCACCCATTATAGTGATTGATTTGATATTTTGTACTATTTTAGCATCTCGAATTAATGCCGTCGCAATATTAGTCAATGGTCCCGTGGCTACAATTGTGACTGGCTCATCACTATTTTTAACAGCATCAATGATAACATCTGCAGCATGATGTGGTGTAGCATGGTGGCGTGGTGTTTCAGGTAACTTAGGACCGTCTAAACCAGTTACACCATGAATTTCTTCTGCAAATGATGGCTCCTTAATCAATGGTCGTGATGCACCCATAGAAACTGGAATTTCTCCTTTGCCCATAATATCTAACACATTCAATGCATTACGTGTATTTTTACTCACTGCTTGATTACCAGATACGGTAGTCACAGCTAAAATTTCCAAGTGACTTGTTCGAGCGCCTGCTAAGATCATAGCAATGGCATCATCATGTCCTGGGTCACAATCCATAATAATTTTTTCACTCATTATACTCACCTCTATATTTTTCAATAAATTGCTATGTTACAACTTATTTTGTTTTAATTTGTGTCGTTGTTTGAAATAAAATAATGTGATAATAACAAACCATAAAGGGGCTAAAATAACGCCAATACGTGTGCTTGGATTAATAAATAATACGCAAAATATAAACGCAAAAAAGACGATAATACTAAGCGCCATTATCTTACCACCAGGTAGTTTATAGTTACTTTGTGCATGTAATTGTGGATACTTTTTAGCATATCTATAATATGCTAAGGTGATTAACGTCCAAATTACTATATTCAATACTGTGGAAACTGTACTGATATATACAAACACTGCTGTTGCATTAGGGATAAAATAGTTTAGTAAGACCGCAATAGATAAACACGCACATGAAACAAGTAGTGCATTCATTGGTATACCTTTACGATTTGTTATACCTAACCTTTCAGGTGCTTGCTTTCTATCAGCTAAACCAAACAGCGTTCGACTATTAGAAAAGATGCCACTATTACATGCAGAAGCAGCAGCCGTTAAAACAACGAAATTTATAATACCCGCTGCAAAAGGAATGCCAATCAGCGCAAATAATCTTACAAAAGGACTGTCATTAGAATTCAACTCATTCCATGGAATAATAGAAATAATAACAGCTAACGCGCCAATGTAAAAAATTAAAATACGAAATGGTACATTATTTATTGCCTGTGGTATGGTTTTATGTGGATTTTTAGTTTCACCTGCTGTAATACCAATCAATTCAATACCTACAAATGAAAATATGGCCATCTGGAAAGACATTAAAAAACCTGAAGCTCCATTCGGAAACAGACCGCCATGACTATAAATATTACTAACACTCGCTTGACCATATGGTGTTTTTACTGCCATTACCACCATTACAATACCTACTACTATTAAAGCGATAATAGTAACTACTTTGATAATCGCAAACCAAAATTCTAATTCTCCAAACATTCGAGTACTTAGTAAGTTAAACGCTAATAATAATAAAATACAAGCTAAAGCTGTGATCCAATTAGGTATTTGTGGCACCCAAAACGACACATATTTAGCAACAGCTGTAACTTCAGCCATACCTGATACAGTCCAAGTTAACCAATATGTCCACCCAGTGATAAAACCAGCAAGTGGTCCAACATATTCATTAGTTATGTCTGCAAATGAATTAAATTTCGTGTTGGATAATAACATTTCACCCATTGCTCGCATAAACATAAATAAGATAAAGCCAACAATTATATAGGTTAACAATATAGATGGACCAGCTAAATGAATGGATTGACCTGCCCCTAAAAATAATCCTGTACCAATTGCTCCACCTATCGCAATTAACTGAATATGACGATTACTTAACTCTCTATGTAATTTTGTTTCCATTGTTTTCCCCCTTGTAACAATAGACAGATAAAATCATTATGATTTTACCTCACACTTCATACCCCTATAACTATTCTTACCTTTGAACAGTTAATATAAAATATTATTCCCTTTTTTTAATTTTTGAAAACGCCTTCATAAATTTTATTTTTAGTATTTAAAAAAGTAGTTGTTTATTTGTATTCAAACCATATTATTTATTTATTAAACATTTATTGCAATTAGTGAATAAAATGATAAATTTAAAATGATAATATAATTAACGAGGTGTTTTAATGAAAGCTATCTTAATTGGGGTTTTAGGAGCATTATTTTTTTCATTTACCTTTATATTAAATCATGTAATGTCCAATAATAGTGGCTCTTGGATGTTTAGCGCGTCATTGCGTTATATATTTATGTTTCCTTTGCTTCTTATTTTTGTCGCTATACACCAACGTCACCGTCATGTGCATCGTCATATACGCCAAAATCTTGGTGCATGGATAATATGGAGTACCTTTGGTTTCGTCTGTTTTTACGTTCCTATAACATTTGTTGCAGATTATAGTCCTGGCTGGTTGATTTCATCTACTTGGCAATTAACTATTATTTGTGGTTTATTATTAGCACCATTATTTTACGAACAAGTTAATTACCGTAATCAAACAATTTTGATACGTGAACGTATCTCGTGGCGTTCAGTAGCTATTTCCAGCATTATGATTGTCGGTGTAATTCTGGTACAAATTCCCAACGCAACTTCTATTAAATTTACGACTTTCTTATTATCAGTAGTACCTTTAGTTATTGCAGGCTTTTGTTATCCTTTAGGGAATAGAAAAATGATGGTGTTAGTAGATAATCAATTATCTACTTTTGAACGAATCTACGGTATGACATTAGTAACACTGCCTATTTGGCTTGTTATTTTTGTGCTAGGCGTCTCATCACACGGATTACCATCACCATCACAAACACTACAATCATTTATTGTAGCAATCTTTTCAGGCATAATTGCGACATTTTTATTCTTTTATGCTACTAATCTAGTGAAACATAACCAAGCAAAACTAGCTGCCGTCGAATCGACTCAAGCTATGGAAATTGTTTTCACTTTAATTGGAGAAATGTTGTTACTCGGCATCGTACTTCCAACGCCACTTAGTATTATTGGTATTATTATAATTATGTTTGGTATCATTATTTATAGTATGTCTAACGGATTAATACAAGAAAAACAAGCAGACAGCTAAATAGTGGTATTTACCTACATAAATCTCTTACATTGACAATGATTGTTGAAATAAACATAATTTAATTAACTTCTATATTCAAGGAGCGACTGTAAATGACAACTACCGAATATATAGATCCACGTATTATTAGAACTAAAAAGTTATTGATGGATGCTTTCAGAAAAATAGCCAAAGAAAAAGAATTACACACCATGACTGTGAAAGATATCACTGATGAAACAACGGTCAATCGAGCAACATTTTATGCTCATTTTATAGATAAATACGATATTATGGATTATACTTTGTCGGAAACAATTTTGAAAAATTTAAACAGTACACTTAATGTTTCATCAGAGCTCAATCATGACACACTTTGCAATATATTTATTACGATTACAAGTTATATTCAAAGCACGCATGAAGAGTGTAAATTAAACAGTGAAGCCTATGGTAAGATAGTCGAAAAGCGTATTAAAGAAGAATTAGAAGATATCTTTTTATCTTTAATTGAACAACAACATCCTAGTGAAAGCCGTGAGACGTTAGCTACAAGTGCACGTTTTTTATCATGGGGCTTATATGGTGTTGCTCATCACTGGTTTTATACAAGTAATGAGTCACCACAAGTATATATCGAAAAATCTTTACCCTTTCTAACTCAAAAAATTCTTAAATAGTAGTCAACTACTGAACAAATATTCATAACCATCCTTCAAAGTAGATTCCTTTCATAAACTGCTTTGAAGTTTTTTTATGCTGTAGCTCAGCAAATTATGATTTTCAGCTGACGCTGTGTCACCCTGTGTGTTTGAACAATAACCTGGGAAATAACGCTTAAATCATATGACAGTATTATAAAAAGGACTGATTCCATAAATAAGTCGAAATCAGTCCTGGGTATAATTCAACTATTCAATTATCTTTTCTACATTATTGATTATGTTCATTAACAAAGTTTAAGACATCACCTGATAGTGGCACCGCATTGTTACTTTCACCTTCAACGCCGCCATAATGGATACCTATCAATTCGTTACTGCTATTGAAGACACCTGAACCAGAATTACCACCATAAGTACTCGCATCATATGTCATATCTCCATTACCATTAGACATGATTTTACCGTTACTTTCCCACATCGTTGCTAATTCTTTATCTCCAGGATAACCAGTTATTGTTACTTCAGAGCCTTCTTGGGCTTGTGTTGCATCCCCTATTGTTGCTGGCTGCACAACATCTCCTACGTGTTGGCCACTGTCATTTGGTTCAAAGTGTACCACTGCTAAATCTGCATTACCTGGATAGGGTTCAGCACTTTTTTCTTCAAATGTTCCTTGAGGATATGTAGAGGCATCTGTAGCTGCAGGTGAAAACTTCATGTTGCCATTTGATAAGTTCACAACATGTTTGTTTGTCAGCACTGTATTTTCACCTATTACTACGCCTGTAGCTATGTTTTGACCTAAATCAGCAAAGCCTATCGACTGATAATGACCACTCGTAGTATTTTCTACTTGATGTCGATCGTTATTAGGTAATATGACTTCTTGTTTATTCTCTTGATCGCCTTGGTTAATCGGATAAGAAGTAGATTGTGCCTGAGATACAAAATTTCCAGAAACAAGTGCTAATGACATTATGGTGATTGACACGATTCGTGTAATAAATTTTCTCAAAATCATAATTCCTCCTTAAAATTGACCTGCATGTTCAATTTATATTTTATTTTATTATTATTCAAACATTTGCTGGTAATCAAACTAAATTAAAAACAAATAATTTATGCTAATTTTTATCTTTTCAACGCATTTAACACTTTGTTGTTTAGACAACTTTTTATAATTCATGTCGTTTGTTTTTTTCAAGAAAGGTGCTATAATACCAATTAAACAACAGATGTTATTTAGTTAATGGTTGTTGTTTAATTTTATTAGATTGGAGGTAATGACGTGACATTAGCAGAAGAACACGAGACATTTCAGCGTACTTTTAAGCCACAGAAGTTAACGTTAGGACTAATTGTGCCATTTGACAATGCAACTCATGATGCGTATGCTTTTGCAACACAAGCACGATTAGCTAGTCTAGCTGATGATGTCGGCTTTAGTAGTTTATTTGTTAGAGACAACCCATTATATAGCCCACATCTGGGAGACGTAACGACAAATTATGACCCATTTGTCTTTTTAACGTATTTAAGTACACATACAACTAATATTGCTTTAGGTACTTCAAGTATTGTAGCAACGTTACGTCATCCTATCCATCTAGCTAAAGCAACAACATCATTAGATTTAATATCGAATGAACGGCTGTTACTAGGTATGGCTACAGGTGATAGAAAATTTGAATTTCCTGCCTTTGACATTGATAGCGACCAGTTAAGTACAACTTTTCAACAAACAATCGACTCATTACAGTCAATGTGGCAGAGTCATTCACCACACATCGATAACGATTTATTTTCCCTATATGAAGAAAGTGGATTGCAAGTGCTACCCAAACACCGACATATTCCAATGTTTGCTACTGGATATGCACAACAAACGATGACGTGGATTAAAAAGCATATGGATGGTTGGATGTTCTATCCACAAGCATTCCAACAACAAAAAGCATTACTCGCTGAATGGCATGATTCAACACACTTCAAACCATTTATGCATCCTTTAGCCATTGACTTAGATAGTAATCCTAATGCACTTTTAAAACCTATTAAAGGCGGCTATCATTTAGGACGTAATACGTTATTACAAATGTTAAAACAATATGAAAAAATAGGAACAAACCATATTATGCTTCATTTCGTTAATTATAATCGAACTTATGAAGATATGATTTTGGAAATAGGTGAACATGTTATTCCCTATTTCTTACCACATTCAATACAGGAGGAACACAAACATGGAATTATTAGATAGAATCAATGCTTTAGCAAATAAAGAAAAAGTAACTACACTAACAACTGCAGAAAAAAGCGAGCAACATCATTTAAGACAAGAATATTTGAAAATGATTAGAGGACAAGTTGTTAATACGTTTTCAACATTAAAAGTAGTAGATCCATTAGGTGAAGATGTAACACCTGATAAAGTGTATCAATTGCGCAAAGAAATGGATACGTTGGATTTATAACTACTCAAAAAAGACTGGTCTCTATGCCCAGTCTTTTTTATTACATTATTTTTCTTGCATAATTTTGTACATACTACGTTCAACACTGTTGGCGTAGATACCTCCAAATTTCAACAAATGTACCATTAATAAATAGAGCTTATAAAATTCTAAGCGTTGTTCTGCGCCAGAAGCTAAGGGCAATACTTGTTGATATGTTTCATAAAAATCCTGATTAAACGCACCAAATACCATAGTAATACCAATATCAAACTCTCTATCACCATATAATGGTGCAGGATCAAATAATGCTGGTGAACCATCTGTTAAAAACATGTGATTGCCCCCCCACAAATCACCATGCAAAAGTGATGGTTCACTGTGATGGTCTGCTAAACTTTGATTGATAATGGCTCTGACTTTGTCATATTGTTCAATATCAGTTGTTTGCCACATCCCTTTCTCTACTAACGCTGCTTTAAGTGGGTCTAAACGTTGCTTCACAAAAATATCACGCCATTGTGTAGACCAAGTATTATCAAAAGAAATATCTCCTCCTTGATACGGTAAATCAAAACCAAATTGACCATCTGGTTGTTTATTTTGATGCATTTTGGCTACTAATCTGGCCAACTCGCTTTGTTGGCCTTCCATTCCTTCTTCCAGAAAACTTAATACTAAATAAGCATCACCTGTTATTTGACCATAATCAATGACCACCGGAGCCTGAATACCAGCTGCTTCAAACTGTTTAAGTCCAGCTATTTCTGCCGCATAAAAGTCTGCACTGCTATTACGTTGTACAAGTAAAAAGTATTGTTCAGTCCTAGTATCAACTTTGTATGCCTCATTGACATCACCACCACTCATAGGTGTCACTGACTCTATATCTGTTATCTTCAACTGTTCTATCCAGTGTTTATCCATCGTACCCCAACTTTCTTTAAAATTACATATATTGATGTTCAATATGCTTTTTGGATTATCAATCTATATAAATGTATTTCACGTTTAACCTTTATTTAAATCATTACTCTATTGTAAAATAATAATAACTTTATTTATTCATCGTAAAACTAACATTCTATTTTTCAACATTAATCTTAATCTATTGGAGCGTATATCATGTACAAACTACTAAAACCACTTATCTTTAACATTGATCCAGAACAAGCACATGGCATGACCATCAATGCTTTAAAATTCATCCAAAAACATACTAAATTATTAGCAGCAGTCAAAAGCTGTTTTGATTATCAACACGATTCTCTTCAGCAACACATTGCTGGTGTAAACTTTAGTAATCCTATTGGTTTAGCTGCGGGCTTTGATAAGTCATGTGAAGTCCCTAAAGTCTTAGAAATGGCCGGATTTGGTGCATTGGAATTAGGTGGCATTACACCTAAACCCCAACCTGGTAATCCTAAACCACGTATGTATCGCTTAATTGATGACCAAGCCATAATCAATCGCATGGGCTTTAATAATATTGGTATGAATAAAGCATTAAGTAACTTACGTAAATATGCGTATCACAGTCTCATTGGTATCAATATAGGCGTAAACAAAACAACACCTTATGAGGAACGCTATCAAGATTATTTAAAAGTAATTGATACTTTTAAATTTGATGCTACTTTTTTCACTGTGAATATCAGTTCACCAAACACAGCAAACTTGCAAAACTTTCATGATAAAGATGAATTTGCGATGCTTTGTAATACATTAACAAACTTTCAGGCATCTCAAAATATTACACAACCTATTTTCATTAAACTTACGTCTGATATTTCCACAACTGAATTAAGTCAAATTTTACCAACAATAGTTGATACATTTGATGGTATTATCTTGGCTAATACTACACAACGCCGTGAATCACTTACTTCTAACAACCAAAATGAAACTGGTGGTTTAAGTGGCAAGCCCTTATTCGAACGTAATTTAGAATTGATTAAATGGACATACCAACACACTAACGGAGACTTCCCTATTATTGGTACTGGCGGTATTTTTACTGCTGATGATGTCATTCGTATGATGCGTAATGGTGCATCACTTGTACAAATTTATAGTTCCCTTATTTTTGAAGGTCCTACACTTACTAAAAAAATGAATAAAGCTTTAGCTAACTATTTAAAGCAAAATGACTATCATAACATTCAAGAACTTGTTGGTTTAGATGCACAGTAAGCGCCCCCGTACACTTGAGATAACTCCTACCTCAAGTGTACTTTTTTTAAAGTTATTGTTATATAATTCATGAAACTATTATGCATATACAAAAAGTGGTAAAATGACTTTATATTGATACTTTTATTCTCACAAACTATTTTTACGATGCCACCTAACGTTAGTTAGCAGACCTCTCCTTTATAACTACGTAAATTTGATAAGCAGGAGTGATTTTAATGGAGATTTTAAGAAAAACTACTGAAGATAATAAACCAACATTTCATGTTCGCACAAATTTGGGCTTAATAATTAAAATTAAAGCAGCACCTGAAATGGATGAAACAGAAATTGCTCAATTACTCGAATACGTTGCCAATGATATGGATAACAAATTAAAAAGTAACATCGAATAACTTAAGCCTCACAAGCAGAGTAACTACCCGTCAATACCACATGCCTTTTTCTATACTATTTTCCAATGTAGATAATTGTTAGATAAACTTTATATCCTGTATGATTTCAAATTTGAAACATTAGAATCTTTTTAATAGGGTATTAACAAGTAAAAGGAGGCAATGACTATGTATAATAACATTTTATTAGCATATGACTTTGACAACTCATTTAACAATGTGCCAAAAGAAATTGAAAACTTAGCTGCAGGAAGAGACAATGTTACTGTAACGATTTACAATGTAATATCCGAAGCGGAATTACAAAGTTCAGTTCGTTACAATAATAAACATTTAGAGGATATCGCCGAAGAAAAAGAGCAACAATTACACCCATTTATTGATGAATTAGAAGCTATCGGTGTCCATGTTAAAGTAAAATTCAGTTCTGGACCTATTAAACAGACCTTACTAAAAGAACTTAAAGATTCCGCCTATGACATTATTGTCATGAGTAATAAACGCGATAAGGCTAATTTAGGTAATGTGCTAGGCAATGTTACACATAAAATTGCCAACAGCGCAGACTTACCTGTATTAATTATTAAATAACATAAAAAACTCAATTTTGTAGATGTTTCTCCTCCTAACATTAGAAGTTAACATCTACAATAATTGAGTTTTTATTATCCACTACTCTTGTGCTTGTAGATACTGTTCAATCACTTGTAATACACCAGAATCATCATTCGATGGTGCACGGTATTGTGCAACTCGCGCTAACTCTGGACTACATGACGCCATAGCGTAACTATGTGGCGTTAGTTGCAACATCTCTATATCATTGTTGGCATCACCAAAAGCCAATAATTCACTGTTAGCTATGCCCCATTTATCTAGTAATGCTTGGATTGCTTTACCTTTATTCACTGTCGGTACTAGTAAATCCACGCTATCATTACCGCTTGTCACTGCTCTGACAACATCTGAATATCGCTGTTGTAAATCTTCAATAATCGATGTTACTAAATTTGTATCTTGTATACGCATAGCAACTTTAATAAATGTATCATCAACGACTTTATTAAAATTATCTACAAATGTAATATTTTTGTAGTATAACTGTGCATAATCTATAAAGTCCTGATTCGTTTCTTTCAGCATATACGCTGTTTTAATACCACCTAATATGATGTTTTCAATATGATAAGTTTGTTGTAAATAATTTATTACATTATGTATATCACTATCGTCAAAAGCCTCTTTAGACAAGAGTTCATTGTTAAAATAAGTCAAGGCACCATTTTCAGCGACATACACAATTTTTTGATCTTTCCCTGGGAAAAATGAACGCAATTGTTCAAACTGATTACCACTGGCAACAATAAATTTTATTTGCTGCATCTCCATTTGTTGATATATTTTTTCAAAATAAGCCAGATCATAAGTATGATTCGACTTAAAAAAGGTGCCGTCTTTATCGACTGCTATTGCTTTAATCAAGTTTAATCCCTCTTTCCTGAATTATTCAATTGCTGTCATCTCTTTAGCTCATCGCAATAACATTAAAGCGGTGGCCGTCCGGATCACTAAATAGTCCTCCATAATAACCTTCTAATTTAGTTCCTCGTTGCAACACTGTGCCATTTGCTTGATTTACTAGCGTTAATAGGTCATCAACTTCCGCTTCCGTTGCTACTGATAGTGAAATTAAAGCTCCATCTATCTTTGGAATATTATCAAGACTCGCAGCTTTTTTAAATTGTTGCTGCTCTATTAACATAATAATTTTTCCATCTGCTGTTTCTATGCCTAACATCTTTGCTTGCATTGCTTCATTGTGTTTAATAGTAAAGCCTAGTGCTTGGTAAAATCCTTCACTCACTGATAAATCTGCCACAGATAAATTCAACCAATTTGATGTAATATTCATAAAAACACCATCCTTTTATCACTTAAATACCCTAAAATAATCATGCAAATCGATTTTTATTACTTTGAAAATAGGGACTAAATGCACACTAAATTAACTTTTTCATGATGATTGGTTGTACCTATAGCTGAACTAAATTACTGACTATCATTCGTAATACGGGCTAAATGCTGGATTTGGCTTAAATTAACTTTTTGAATAAGTTGATTATAACTATTCATCGCAGCTACAGTTTGCTCAGCACCTTCAGCTGTCAAATATATATACATGGCACGTTGGTCTTCTACACATTCTTGTCTATAAACAAAAGCAGGAGTCATTTTTTCTAGTCTGACAATCAAACGAGACATGGCACTTTGACTTAAATCTACTACTTTAATTAAATCATTAATTTTATATTTCTTACCTTTACTGTTATAGATTTCATACAACACATAAAATTCTCTTAGACTTATATCAAACTGTTCTTTTAATACATTTTCGATCATAGTATCGATATATCGTACGTACTTTGTAATTTCCATCCAGTTATCTATCTTTGTGCTAGCTTGCATAGTTATACCTCCTATCTCTTAGATTACACGTGTATTTTAGTTCACATTTCTAACATCACTTGTGAATTCATATAATAATTAACTATAACATTATAATAACTTTTATTTATATTTCCAACTGCTATTGTTTTTCATTATAAGGTGCACAAGAAAATTTCACAATTTTCAGTATTGCACAACTTTAAATTTTTAAGTTATAATAACTTATATTCAATAAATGAGGTGGTTTTCTGAGTTTTTATGAATTTATACGAAATTTTACTGGCGATAATACGCCACTAGGAGAACTAGCAGATTTGGTATCTACAGATGCTGATTTTCCAATAAACGTGCAATCAAAAAGTGAAATTTTAGTATATTTTAGCACTTCGCCTTATTATAACAATAAGCATTTAGTAATTGTAAAAAGAGCCTTCTCTATTTACTTTCAAACTGCTAAATCTTAATAGGCAAATCACCATTTAAAGTCTAGAACGTTAAATTCGTTCTAGACTTTAGTTGACTGATATCAATTATTATTAAAATTTACCTATAATAAAACTACTGGCTGTAATAGATGCCAGTAGTTTTTAATATCTTTACTATTTCTTGCTTCGCCAGTCTACATCATAAACAGCAAGCAATTGCTGTGTGTATGGATGTCTTTCTGCACTAAACAAATATTTTTTGTGAAAATCATCTACAATTTCGCCATCACGCATGATCACTATGCGTTCTACAGTAGCGGTAATAAACGCCATATATTGAGAAATTATAACCATTCCATGCTGAGTTTCTTCATAATAATTTAATAGTACATTGCTCATTTGTTGTTCTAGTAATACATCTAAATTTGAAGTAATTTCATCACAAATTAATATTTCAGGTTGCAACATTAATGTGCGTAAAATATTAAAGCGTTGTAATTGTCCCCCACTTAATTGATAAGGTTTTGCTTGTAATAACTCTGGGTCTAAATTCAATTGTGTCATTAAATGTTGTAACGTCAAATCAATATTACTATTAATAGATTTATAATATTTTTTAGGTTCTGCAAGTGATTGTGCCAGTGTTTAGTGGGTATTGAAACTTTCAATAGCGTGTTGAAAAATCGGCAACATCGTCAAATTATGTGCATTATACTGTCCCTTGGTTGGCAGTATTAGCCTTAGTAATATATGCGCCAGAGTCGTTTTGCCTGAACCACATGCGAAACAATATGACTGTCGAGTTGGTATTACTTTATTAGCTACTCATGGATTAAGCATACGTGTGTTATCAAATAAAACAAATATCATTGAACCTTTGTTTTCACAGGTACAGTCTTATGTAGTAGAACGAATGTTCCATCGATCTACACCATTCTTAAGAAAATATTAAGGTGCTACTCATAAAAAGGTTCAAAGCAATTGCTTTGAACCTTTTTATTGTTTAAATTGTCTGTAATAACATAATCACACTCAATGTCAAAATTACTAATGTTGCTAGATAAATACTTAATTTTTCAGCCTTTGTTGCTGATTTTTCTTCTTTAGAAAACAAACTAAATAACGAGCCATCTCTACCGATTAGCAATGCAATAGAATAACTAAGTAAGACAAGAGATATAATAAATAAAATAATTGCAATTATTACCATCGTTAGATTACCTCCTTGATGTTATTAATAACTAATTTATCATGGATTTATCATTCAAACGACCAATACCCCTTATATTATAGCCACAGGTTGATTTTCTCTTTATCATCATGAGATGATAGTACTTAATATAATAAATTATTTATTTTTTTAGAACGTACACATTGGAGGTATATCACATGACAGTCAATTATATTTACCGAAACACTGTTCAACCATCATGGATTGACCATAACAATCACATGCATGATGCACAATATTATGCTGTATTTAGCGATAGCGTGGTAGCATTCTTTGAAGCGATGGATTTTTCAGTTAGTCGTCGTAAGGATCAAAATATAACTATTTTTAGCTTAGAAGCTCATATAACATTTCTTAAAGAATTAGTCTTAGATGAGTCTTTTTATGTCCAACCACATATTTATGATTATGATGCTAAACGCGTCCATCTATTTTTATCTATGTACAACGCACTAGACGAACCTATTGCTACATATGAAATTATCATGATGAGTGTTAATTATCAAACACGTAAAAGTACGCCTTTCCCTGAAGATATATTAGCTACTATTCAACAAGAATATGAAACACAAGATACTTTCACACCACCTAAGCAATTAGGCCATGTTATTCAAATACCACGAAAATAAACTTGTAAGTGAAGCAGAAAGTTAATGTGGCCTAACAAGATGTTGTGGTTCCACGCTGCAAGGTTGTTAAAATTGCGAGGTTTTGCTTTAAAGCAACTTCCCGCTCAGTCATTGACTAACAATATAAAAGAGGCTGGGATGCATTTATGATGTCCAGCCTCTTGAAGAGAGATAAACCTTAGGTGATACTGCCTAAGGTTTTTAATATTGGCAGTGCTTGAAGCCGACTAAGCACGGATTGCGGAAAGTGTGCGCAAAAAACTGCCAACAAAGCCAGAAACTTTGTTGACAGTCTACGAGTATGACGAATTAAAAAATCCCTTACCCTCTTACTTACTATGCCTTTAAACTATAATACAAACTTTCTTTGATAAATGTCGCAAAGTCCTCAAACGCTTTATCCCGCGTTTTAGTAGCGTCAAGAATCAGCGGCAAATTTAAATTAAACGTCTGTGCAACTATAGTCCGTATAGCATATTCTTTGTTCACGTTTCGCATATAACCTTGATCAATCAACCTTTGTAATAAAGGTTTTAATTGAGCTAGTAAATTTTTAGCAAACAAATTTAAGACCATAGTCTGTAACTGAACACTTGTCAGCGCTTCATTGAGCAATACTTTAATTAACACCCTATTGTCATAAATAAATTGTGAGCGGTTATCAACAAACACGTCTATAAATGTCTTCAAATCATGAGTTATAGTCAGTTCTGTTTTGAACTCGGTAAGCGCTACAGGAATAACATTATTTTTTAAAATAGGTATTAATCCAGCATATAGTAGTGTTTGCTTATTTTTGAAATGTTTAAAAACTGTCCCTTCTGCAACTTGTGCATGCTGCGCAATATCTTTAGTAGTTGTTTTATCATAGCCCTGCTCGCTAAATAATATAACTGCACTTTGCAACACTCTTTTTTGACGTTCACTCAGATGTTCAAGCCGAGGCATAATTGACTCTACGATTGCTTTTAAACTGTTCATGACTATTCACCCTAAACTTTTCTATAACGTTTCATGCCTATGATATTTAATACGAGTAATATAAGGAAAAATGCTAATAATACAAGAAAATTTAAGTATACGTCTTCTAGTACAAATCCTTTAATCATGACATCTTGCATCGTTTGTCCTGCATAGTAAAGTGGCATAATATGAGCAATATAACCTAATATTTTACTCATAGATTCTATAGGAATCAGACCCGCAAACAGTACTTGTGGCACAATAACGAGTGGAATAAATTGAATCATTTGGAATTCTGATGCTGCAAATGTTGATAATAAAATACCAAAGGTTAATGCTACAAGTGCTGTAAGTATAGTTGTTAAAAGAACGACCAAAATTGATCCTTCTACTATAATATTCAGTACATATACTGCAAAAAGTACGACAATTACCGTTTGAATTATACTAAAGATACCGTAACCAATAATATAACCAAATATAATTTGACTACGCTTGATGGGTGAAGCTAGCAGTCGTTCTAATGTGCCTGATGTACGTTCTTTTAATAAACCAATGCCCGAAATTAAAAAAGTAAAGAAAAACACAAAGAATGCAATTAATATCGGATTAATCATATCAAAGTATGTTGAACTTGCTGAACCATATAAGTAATCTGTCTTCATTTCATACGGTTGTACGTTATTTTGAGAGCTTTGACTAGCATCAGTAGCTCCTGCTTGTTGCTGTACATTTGCTAATGCATCTTGCAACTCCTTCGCATTATTTTTCATTTGTGTCATGTTTTGATTAATCAACCACTTTTGATTTAGTGAAGCCAACACTCCCGACTGTGTATGATTATCATTCGCATATGTAACATGTAGTTGATTGTCTTCAACAGTAGCAAAACCAGTTAAATCGCCCGATTTTATTTTATTAGCAATATCCTTATTATTATCATAATAGCGAATATCTATTCCTTCTTTTTCTACAGCATTAATAAATGTTTTTGGTGCCTCAGCTACACCTAACTTAACACCATTCGAATTATCCGATACGGAAAAAATATAATATAACAATGATAAAATAAGTAACGGTGCAATGATCAATAATGCAAGTGTCCGTTTATCTCTTAGTGTTTGCTTTACAATACGCTTTGCAATGTGTAATGCATTCATCATTATTCCTCCATATTTAAAAATACGCCTTCAATCGTATCTGTATGATATTGTTGTTTGATTTCTTCCGGAGTGCCGGTTGTGATGATACGGCCATGATTCATTAGTACTAACCTGTCGCATTTTGTCGCCTCATCTAATACATGTGTGGTAACTATGATGCTTTTCCCTTGTTCTTTGGCTAGATTTAAATCATGCCATACTGCTTGTCTAAGTTTTGGATCTATGCCTACAGTTGGTTCATCTAAAATTAACACCGCTGGGTCTTGTAAAAAACTAATAGCTAAGGATAAGCGTCTCTTCATCCCGCCTGAATAATGTTTCACCTTTTTATTTAAGGCGTCCTCAAGGTTGACCATTTCACTACAAATTTTCACACGTTCACGAATATGTTTTCGTTTTTTAATATAAATACCTGCAAAAAATTTTAAATTTTCTTTACCTGTCAAATCTTCATATAGTGCATCACTTTGTGCCATATAACCGATATCTTTCAATACCTTCCTATTGGGAATCGACTTTTCATTTATAGTAACCCATCCTGTATCAGTATGCTCCATGCCAAGTATACATTGAATCAACGTCGTTTTTCCTGTACCTGAAGGACCAATCAAACCCACGATTTCACCAGGTTCAAAATTAACATTAATATCTGCTAACACTTGTTGTTTCTTAAAAGCCTTACTCACATTGTTTACTTCAATCAATTAAACTACCCCCTAAAAGTGAGTGAATACTCATTTCTTAGTTACACATTACATTTTTTTAGTAATTAAGTCAAAGGTAATCTTATTTTGACTTAATACTGACCTGTTGTTATCATTAAGTAGAACGGCCATTCTATCCAAAGGTGTGAAATATGATGTCACAAAAGAAGCAAGATATTTTAACAGCTGCAGAACGTTTATTTTATGATTATGGCTTTAGAGGCGTTGGTTTAAAACAAATCATTCAAGAAGCCAATGTTGCTACAATGACATTATATAATCATTTTGATTCGAAGGATAAATTGGTAGAAGCTGTATTACAACAACGTGAATCTCGCTATTGGCAATATCTTGATAGTCATGTAGCACGTAATCCACAGTACCCATTTTTATCCGCTGTAGAAGCGCATTGTCAGTGGTTAAATGATTATTCCTCTCAAGGCGATATGTTTATTCGAGCGATTGAAGATTATGCAGATCAAGATAACAAAATTGAAAATATTGCTCGTGGCCATAAACAACGTCTACTCAATTATTTGGAAAATTTAGCAACTGAAGCTGGTATTACGAATGGTGAAGACTTAGCAATTCAATTCACGCTTTTATTAGAGGGGACGACTTCTATGACTGCGCTTATTAATGCTAAAAGAGCGACTGCCCAGGCTTTGAGTATGGCACGGATGTTACTCAATGAAGCATACAAATAATCATTATTACGAGGTAATTGCTGTAATCAGGTGTGCCTCGTTTCTTAATTCCCTTAAGTAGAATGAACGTTCTATCTAATATAAATTAATTTACAAGGAGGTATTAACGTGCACTTTTCTAAATTAGTTTTTCCTGGTATAGCCATGATTGCTACTACTTACGGACTTGGGCGCTTTAGTTTTGGTTTATTTTTGCCTTCCATAACTGAAGATATCGGGATGACAACATCACAAGCTGGTATTATCTCATCTTTATTTTATTTAGCTTATTGTTTTACGGTTATATATGCTACTTTTCAAACAGCTACGATAGGCCCCAAACGTATGATTATGCTTGCTGGATTATCTGTTATTGTTGGTTTATTTACTATTGGTATAGCGCCAAATGCGTTAATACTATCTTTAGGTGTCCTTTTTGCTGGTGCTAGTACTGGCCTTGTTTCACCACCTTATGGTTATACTATTTCTTTATGGATTCGTATGACCGATCAAGGTAAAGCCAATATTTGGATCAATTCCGGTACAAGCTTTGGACTAATGTTTACAGGATTAACTGCAATGGTAGTATTTTTAGATTGGCGCGCAACTTATTTTATATATGGTGTTATTGCTGTTGTTGTTTTATTATGGAATTTCAAAAATATTCCACCATTACAACATAATTTAAATATTTCAACAGGTTCATTTAATATACGTGATATCACATATAGTAAGCGCATTATCCTAGCTTCTTTACTTTTAGGTTTTGCTACAGCACCTTTTTGGACCTTTTCAAAATCCTTTATAGAACAGACAGGTCATTATACAGATTTAGAACTTTCTATATTTTGGATACTTATTGGACTTTTTGGTATTATCGGAGGAGTTTCAGGCGCTATGATTGATAAACGAGGTATACATTTCGCTTATAATTTAGGCGTTATTATGCTTGCTACTTCTTCCTTATTATTAGCATTTACACCTAATATTTGGTTATTGGCCTTTATTTCTTCAGGCTTATTTGGATTTAGTTATATTTATTTAACAGGTGTATTGTTAGTGTGGGGAATTAAAATTTTCGCCAAAAATGCTTCATTAGGTATAGGCATACCTTTTTTATTATTAGCAGTTGGCCAAGTTATAGGGTCAACATTAGCAGGTATCGTCATTGATACCGTAAACTTTCAAAATACATTTATTATATTCGGTATCACTGGTTATTTAGCGTTATTACTATATCCACAAATTAAGGTTAAAGCTAAGCCACAACCTAAAGGCAAATATAACAAGTTACAACAAAGCAATAAAGAAATACTCGACTACTATGAACAGCATAATTAAATACTACTAACTAAATCTACTCTCCATAACTGACTTCCACTACATTTATGATTTGCGTTTTAATGTATTCCAATTTTAATTGCTACTATCATTCACCTAAGTGGCCAACCATAGTTCCGCTTAGGTGAATTCATTTTAATTGAACATGGCTCTTTACTTTATTGTAGTTAAACACTATTACTAGTTAAGTTATAAGTCTAACCTTGTTTTTAAAATTTTTCATATTTAATCCCTATCTTTTTAGTATGTTTTATTGATTTATAATTATATTATGTGTATAGTGTGAATTATCAGAATATTTTAAAATTAAGGAGCTTCGTTATGACTAATAATAAATGGCATTTAGATACTTTATCAATTCATGCAGGACAAGAAGTCGATGACTTTTCAAAATCAAGAGCTGTACCTATTTATCAAACTTCAAGTTATGTTTTTGATGATACAAACCACGCTCAAGCTTTATTTTCATTAGCAGAACCAGGTAATATTTATACTCGCATTATGAACCCAACTCAAAATGTCTTTGAAGAACGTATAACGGCATTAGAAGGAGGCGTAGGTGCCCTTGCAACTTCTTCTGGCCAAGCTGCTATTCACCTAGCTTTACTCAACATTGTAGAAAGCGGCGATGAAATTGTTGCTTCTTCAAACTTATACGGTGGAACTTATAATTTATTAAATGTCACTTTTAAGAAGTTAGGTATTACTGTGCATTTCGTTGATCCAAGCAATCCTGAAAACTTTGCACAAGCAATCACAGAAAAAACTAAAGCCGTCTATGCTGAAACTATTGGTAACCCACGCATAGATGTTTTAGATATTGAAGCAGTAGCTCAAGTTGCACATAACAATAACATTCCATTAATTGTTGATAATACTTTCCCTACCCCTTACTTATTACGTCCATTTGAATATGGTGCAGACATTATTGTTCATTCTGCTACTAAATTTATTGGAGGTCACGGCACATCAATAGGCGGTGTTATTGTTGATAGTGGTAAGTTTAACTGGGACAATGGTAAATTCCCTGGCTTAGTAGAACCTGATGCAAGTTATCATGGCATCTCCTATACTCATGATGTAGGTGCAGCAGCATATATTACTAAAGCACGTGTACAATTATTACGTGATTTAGGTTCTGCCGTTTCGCCATTTAATGTACATGAATTTTTACTAGGCTTAGAAACTTTACACTTACGTTTAGAGCGTCATTCTCAAAATGCATTACAAGTGGCAGAATATTTAGAACAACATCCAAAAGTAAAATGGGTCAATTATCCAGGCTTAACAAGTAATGCTTATTACGATCTTGGTCAAAAATATTTACCAAACGGACAAGGTGCGATACTAACATTTGGTATTGATGGCACAGTTGCTGAGATTGCACAATTTGTTGATGGCTTATCATTATTTTCTCATCTCGCAAATGTTGGGGACTCAAAGTCTCTAGTAATTCATCCAGCTAGTACTACTCATCAGCAATTATCTGACGAAGAACGATTAGCTTCAGGTGTTACAAACGATCTTGTGCGTTTATCTGTTGGAACTGAAAATATCCATGATATTTTAACTGATTTGGAAAACGCCTTAAAAGAAGTTTAATTACTGTTAGATGACTCATTTTACTAAGAGGCTGGGACAATTTTGATTCGTCCTAGTCTCTTTTCATATTGGTATTAGCTAACTATATTGAAAATGCACTACAACTCATTTTTTCAACGCTAGTCATCCTTGCCTGGGTGAGACGACGAAATCATTTTTTCAAAATCAGATTTCTGTCCCATTCCCTTTAGTGTGACGGCACATTGGCTTCAGACAACCAGAAGACTACCCGCAACACATTATAATTTTTTCACTTCAGGCAACCATTTCTTTTTGAATTTATACAAAACCACTGCCATAATAATGTTAATATCTATTGGCTAGGAGGACGGACTATTGAACAGTGAACGCGATAAAATCACCATGACTGTCATTTTACTTGCGGGTAAAATACTACTCTCATCAGGCGCTGAAGTATCGCGCGTAGAAGATACCATGCGTCGTATGGCTATCAGTATGGGTTATTATAACAGTCAAGGGTACGTCATTAATGTTTTTATTAATTTTTCCTTAAGTGAAGATCACGATACACGTATCGTCAGAATCAATAAAAACATTACTAATTTATTGAAAATTTTTCAGGTCAATACTATCTCTAGACAACTCTCTAGTAACACACTGTCTATTTACGAAGCGCATCGTTTACTACAAAATATTGATCGCACCTCTTTAAGTAGTCCGCTTTGGCAAAAAGTAATCGCTGCAGGTATAATTTCTCTCAGTTTTTTATATTTACTTAATGGCGAGTGGATTAACGTACCTATTACACTACTTGCAGGAGCTATTGGTTATTTAATAGTTGAATATATGCAAAGTAAATCATTGACTATGTTTATACCAGAGTTTGTAGGTTCATTCATTTTAGGCTCAATCGTTATTTTAGGTTCTCAGATGATACATACGTACGAGTCGTTAGGACCGACAATGATCGCCTCGGTTATGCCTATTGTGCCTGGTGTAGTCATTACTACAGCAATACAAGATTTGTTTAGTCGTCATATGTTAATGTTTACTGCAAAATTTTTAGAAGCACTTGTAATCGCCTTTGCTATAGGCTCAGGTATTGCAATTGCCTATTTAATCTATTAAGGAGGCCACAAAATTATGATACTATTTTCCTGTCTATTTAGCTTTATGGCTTCTTACTTCTTTGCATTAATATATGATGCTCCAAAAAAATTATTTATACCTGCTGGATTAGCTGGTGCTTGTGGCTATATGGTACATTTTATCTTTAATTTAAGTTTTCAAATGGATACCATTTATACGAGTTTATTAGGTAGTTTGTCCTTAGGTTTAATCAGTCACATATTAAGTCGCTTATTAAAAGCACCTGTTGTGATCTTTATGATTCCCGGCATCATTCCACTTGTACCTGGAAGTCTAGCATTCAGAGCAACTCAAGAGCTAGTAACTTTGAACTTTACAGATGCTGGTAATACGTTTATACGCGCTATTTTAATTGCTGGTTCAATTGCACTTGGTCTGCTAATATCCGATCAATTGTCTAAAACTTTAAACATTAGAAAATATTGGCACATTAAGAAAAACCGCCTGTAATTATCAATATAAAAAGCACAAGTATTATTTGCATAAATACTTGTGCTTTTTATATATTACGTGACATCATACAAACCAGTTAATACATTTGCTTCTAATTTGCTTACTTCTACATTGATAGGTTTATTGGTATTTAAAATGTGTGCTTGCGCATACGTAGTAATGCATTCTTCGTAAGGTAAGGGACTTTGTGTAACCCCACCACCTAAAACAATAGTATACACATTAAAAATATTGTAAATATTAGTGCATAATTGCGCTGTCATTTGCATTATTTCTTCCATCATCGCAGTAATTTCATCATTGTCATTGTTTAAATATAACTTTATAGCTTCTTGGGTCGATACTTCACGCTCTAAAATGGTACTCGCTTTACGACTAATAGCCAAGCCTGAAATTTCGTTTTCCACACAGCCATATTGCTGGCACACCGGACATTGATAGTCACTATTACTTTTGATCATTGTATGTCCAATTTCCCCCATATTACCATCGCTTCCAGCTAATACTTCTCCATTATAGACTAGTGCCATCCCTACACCTGTACTAATTGTTAAATATACAAATGAAGATGTTGTTTCAGGCAACGCTCTTTTTTCAGCACGTATTGCGGCATCAGTGTCGTTTACAAAAGCTGGTTTGAATTCACTACGTGTTGTTATATATGCGCCAGCATCAAAATTTTTATACGCTTGTAGGTTAGGAGGATTTAAAAATATCCCTTGGTGATAATCACACGGACCAGGCATCGCAATATTTAACGTTTGTTGCTCAATTTGTTGATATTTTTGTAGCAATGCTTGTGCATGCTCAAGTATTTGGTCAAATTCTGCTTCAGGACTCTCTGTTATTGTTGGGAAAGTCTGCTGATCTACAACGGTCATGTGTACATCAATGACGCCTACAATAGTTTTTGTTCCTCCGATATCTACGGCTATTCTATACATTTCTTTCTCCCCCTTTAACACTAAACATAACTAACGATCATACTAAAGTTTCCTGTAAAATAAATATCTTGATCTTCAGTAGTTAGAATAAAATGTGCGCCTTTTTCCAAATCAAAGTGTTGTTGTCCTATATACAGTACACCTTCGCCCTCTATTACTGACACTAAATAATAAGGTTGCTGTTTATCAAATGCTAATTGTTGATGTATATCCCATTTTTCTACAGTAAAAAATGTCGTCGATACTAGTTGTTGATACGTATATTGCTCGTATTGTTCTTTCGGTAACCTCGTCTTCGGAATTTGACGGTCGACATCAATCACAGCTTTACTTTGTTCTAAGTGTAATTCGCGCTGCTTGCCATTACTATCAGTACGTTCATAATCATAAATTCTATATGTAGTATCAGAAGATTGTTGTGTTTCTAAAATCATAATACCTTTACCAATTGCATGCACTGTCCCTGAAGGAACATAGAAGAAATCACCTTTTGTTACTTTAATATGATGAAACAATGTTTCAAAATCACCTTGGTCTAACATTTGATTTAATTCATCTTGGTTGTCTGCGTTAACACCATAGATAATTTCAGCATCAGGTGCGGCATCTAGAATATACCAACATTCTGTTTTACCATTTTCCCCTTCATATTTTTGTGCATAATTATCATCAGGATGTACTTGGACTGACAATTTATCATTGGCATCAAGAATTTTCGTCAATAAAGGAAAATTCTGTTGTCCACTAGCCCCAAATAATGACGGTGCTTGTTCCCATACTTGGTCTAATGTATATCCTTGATAAGGTCCATTCGTAATTACATTGGGACCATTGGGATGCGCTGAAATCGCCCAACATTCACCAGTGTGGTCAAAAGGAATATTATAATTAAAGTTCTTTAACTGTGTGCCTCCCCATATGCGTTCTTGAAATACAGGCTGTAAAAATAAAACCATACTATCCCACCTATTGCTTATATTAGTTTTAGTTACCGATAGATTTTCAACAATTGTTCAATAATTTTAATGTCTGCTGATTATGAGCAACTAAACACATTGACTTAATGTGCCTTTCTACAAATAGTCAAGAAACCTATCTATACTAATGATATTAATTGTAGCTACAATTAATATCATTAGCAAGTAAGCTCCGTTTAGAGTTAATTTGACCAACATGGTCAAAAGTTCTATACTTAGAGTAAAATTACCACTTAACATAATGGAAGTGATTCTATGCATCAAGCCTTTTACAAACTAGATTCCAAAAAACAACGACAAATTATTAACGCTGCTTTAAATGAATTTACGCAAAAAGGACCTCATGACGCTTCAACTAATGCTATCGTCAGTGTTGCCAACATTAGCAAAGGAACATTATTTTATTACTTTAAAAATAAACAAAGTTTGTATCATTATTTAATTGACTATGCTTTAGAGTTTGTTCGTGAAGAGTATCTTAATAAAGTTGATATGTCACAGCAAGATATTTTCAACAGAATTCAAGCTATGATGATAATAAAAATGAAAATGTTAAAAAGTCATCCTACTATTATTAATTTTTTAAGTTTACCTATCCTTGCAACTACGGACAACGAACTTAGCGACGACTTAGTAACCAAAATTAAACAATTAGAACAACAAAGTTATGATGTAATGACTGAAAATATTGATTATAGTTATTTCAAAAATGACGTAAATCCAACCCACGCCTTACAGTTAATTCAGTTTATGATTACGGGTTACAGTGAATCCGTCAAACAGCACCTTACTGTCGACGATATTACTAATAATAACTACACATACTATTTTCATGAATTCGAAGTATATTTAGCGGAAATGCGCAAATTATTTTATAAATAAATGAGGTGTCACAAATGACTGTACTTAATATCACTAACTTAACCAAACGCTTTGGCAAGTTTAAAGCATTAGACGGTATAGATTTAAAATTACAACCAGGAGAAATTTTTGGTTTTATTGGACCTAACGGTGCTGGTAAATCAACAACATTACAAATCATTTTAGGTGTACTTACACCTAGTTCCGGTAATATTGAAATCTTTGGCAAAGATGCTCTAACAGAAGTAGTGACCATACATGAACATTTGGCTTTTGTTCCCGGTGATGTCAATTTATGGCCTAATTTAACTGGAGGAGAAGTTATAGATTTCTTTTTAAGTTTGCATAAACATGCCAACTACGCGAAAAAAGAGCGTCTCATTGAGCAATTCGATTTAGATATTAGTAAAAAGTGTGGCACATATTCCAAAGGAAATCGTCAAAAAGTAGCATTAATTGCCGCATTAAGTATCGATGCTGAACTCTATATCTTCGACGAGCCAACATCTGGGTTAGACCCGTTAATGGAAGATGTATTCCAATCATGTATTAAAGAAATTAAAGCTAATAATGGTACTGTATTATTATCTAGTCATATTTTAAGTGAAGTTGAAAAACTATGTGATCGTGTCGCCATTATTCGGAAAGGCAAAATAATAGAAAATGGTACTTTAGCTGAGTTACGCCACTTAACACGTATGAACTTCATCGTTGAAACATCACATAATTTACATGATCTTCCTAATATAGCAGGTGTGCATAATATACAACAATCTGGTTCACGTTATTCGTTTGATGTTGATTCAAATAAGTTAACGCCTCTTATTCAATATTTGAGTCAATTTACTTTGACATATTTAGAAAGTAAGCCACCAACGTTAGAAGACTTATTCCGCAGACATTATGGTGACACAATAGAAGAAGGTGAGTAGTCATGCGCCAATATTTCAACAAAACATTACACTTAACACTGTTTTATTTCAAACGTAATTTAGTAACTAATGCACTATGGGTCATTAGCATCGCATTATTAACATTAATTATTCCACCTGCTTTTAAAGCGATGTACCCAACACAACGCGAATTAAATACTGTCATTCCCATGCTAGATAATCCTGCAGTAAAAACAATGTTAGGCCCGATAAAATTAGATGACGTTAATATAGCTACTGTTTTTGCGCATGAAATGCTTTTATTTACAGCAATTGTAGTAGCAATAATGAACATTTTATTTGTTGGAAAACAAACACGAGGTGATGAAGAGCGAGGACGCCTCATATTATTAAACGCCTTACCTATAGGTAAACACGCTCAAATAATGAGTGTTATGTTAAATATTATAATATTAAACCTTGCTCTATTTATACCTATAGGTAGTGGTTTACTAGTTATGTCAGGAGATGGCTTTTCAACAATCGGCTCTTTACTTTATGCACTGAATTTAAGCGCAATTGGAGCGCTATTTGGTTTTCTTACATTAGTTGTAGCCCAACTTGCAACAACCGTCAGTGGGACTACTGGTATTACAATTGGCATTTTAATGTTGTCCTATTTTATAAGAGCCATTGGCGATGGTTTAGATAATGATTTGTCTTTGATGTCACCACTGGGCTGGTTGTCGAGAACATTTCCGTACGCTGAAAATAATTGGAGGCCACTCGTTTTCATAATGATACTAGTACTTATTTGTTTACCAAGCGCAATGATATTAAAAATCAAACGAGACATTAACTCAGGTTATTTACCCGAAAAATCTGGTCACACTCATCTTAAACGTTACATGAAATCACCATTGGGTTTACAGATGCGTTTACAACGTACTCTACTCGTCTCCTTTGCATGTGGACTGTTTTTACTTGGTTTATCATATGGCTCAATCTTTGGTACTTTAGATACTTTTTTTGAAGACAATCCATTATTAAAACAAATGCTAAACGGCAAAGGCGATAATTATGCAGAACAATTTTTGCCAACATTAATGGTAGTCATGGCTATGGTTGCGACAATACCAACGCTAATTTCATTGTTTAGATTCAAAACCGATAACCAACATGGATACACCCTTATGCTATTAGCCAATCCAATGACGCGTCTTACTTATTTTAGTTCTTATATTATTTTAAGTATTATTAACGCCATTATCATGATTTTTTTAGCAAGCTTAGGACTGTATATAGGGCAATATTTTGTCATGGCTCAACCCTTATCTTTATTCTCAGTCATAACTTCAGGTGTCATTTATATTCCTGCTATTTTAACTTTTGTAGCTTTAGGTATTTTAGTATTAGGTGTCTCCAACAACTTAACATCAATTGTTTATGGCTATCTTGCTTATTGTTTTGTAGTCGTCTATTTAGGTAATTTGCTTAATGTGCGAGAATGGCTGAAAAATTTAACACCTTTTCATCATATTCCACAAATACCGATAGATGATTTTACAGTACTACCCTTACTTATTTTAATCATTTTAACAGTATTCATAACTGTTTGTGGTCTCTTACTATTTCAACGTAAAGATTTATAAACGTTGTCAAAGTGCATAGAACTGCCAATATCACTAAAAAACGTAGTATAACACGAACCACTTATGCTACGTTTCTTTTTGTTTCACATGGAACAGTGACGCAGCACTACTCCTTATATTCACCTTACACATTTTAGTAGAAAGAGGATATTTTTAGAGAATTCATCACAATTTTTATTGAAGTTCGTTACATCTTAATTTTTTGGGGTAGAAAGAATATAATTCCAATAACTGATGTGAATCGTTATTCACATGCAAACACTAGTGTCATCCAGTAAAAATACATATTTTAGGAGTGTTTTTTATGCGTATTTTAGTATTAGGTGCAGGCGGCATTGGCGGATATTTCGGAGGTAGGTTAGCTGAACAAGGCAAAGATGTTACCTTTTTAGTCCGTCCCAAACGTAAAGCATCGCTTGAAAAAAATGGTTTAGTACTTAATAGTGTCAATGGTAATTATGCTTTTCAACCAAAATTAATAACGGCACAACAAGATGTAGCACCTTTTGATATTGTCTTATTGTCTTCTAAAGCCTATCATTTAGAGCAATCTATAGAAGATTTGCGACCTTTTGTTGGACCAAACACTGTCATTATCCCTTTACTCAATGGTATTGCTCATATTGCCACACTCCAACAAGCTTTTGGGCACGACCGTGTTATGGGTGGATTATGTATCATTGAAACAACGTTAGATCCATTAGGTGAAGTTAGTCATACAAGTGATTTTGACCAACTTATTTTCGGTGAACTTGATGGAGAAATGTCAGAACGCGCGCAACACATTGCCGATGCTTTTGCTGATACGAAAGCAAAATTTATGTTAAGTGAACACATCAAACGTGATATGTGGCATAAATATTTGATGATTACTGTACTATCCAGTGTCACTACCTTAATGCATGCACCAATTGGCCCTATACGTGATAGTGAAGGTGGTAAACCTTATATCGAGGCAATGTATCAAGAAGTGGCCAACATTATGCGCGCACATCAAGCACCTATCTCAGATGATATAGTAAAAAATTATATGAAATCGTTAGATAATTTATCTTATCACTTTAAAACATCCATGCAACGTGATATGGAACGTGGGTTAAACATTGAAGGCCAACATATTCAAGGCTATATTTTATCATTGGCTAATCAATATGATTTTCCTGCACCATTATTAACATCTGTATACCAAAATCTAAATGTCTATAATGAAATGCTCTCATAGATTAGCATAATATCTATAAAACTATAGTACAATTATCGACATAAAGCTTCATTTTTTCTATTTCTTGAGTTGTTTGACTCATTGATTGATTCAACATAATAACTACCACTGATAGTTTATAAATTATAGTATTGTCAGTGATTTGACCGACTAAAGGCTAATGCAGTGCCCGCGGAAAGCGTACATAAAAAGAGATACTCATGTGAGTATCTCTTTTTTATTATGCCTCTTTTTTATTAGTACGTTTTTGAATCAACATTGAAATTACTGCTAAAATGACAATCAACACAACAATGCCAATTACACCTAAATATTTGGCTACATTCCCAAAAATTATACCTACCGCTAAAAAGTCAGTATCTGAGAATGTTGTGGCTGCACCACCTAAGTCACCTAAGAAAGGTAAGAACAATAATGGTAAGAACGTAATGAGCAAGCCATTTAGTGCTGAACCTGCTACCGCGCCTCGAATACCGCCACGTGCATTACCAAATACACCTGATGTTGCTCCTAAAAAGAAGTGTGCAACAACGCCTGGTAAAATAACTACACCACCAAATAAAAACAAGACAAACATTCCTATTACACCAACAATGAAACTTACAAAAAAGCCAATTAACACGGCATTTTGTGCGTATGGAAAGACGATTGGACAATCTAATGCTGGTTTTGTATTAGGTACAAGTTTCTCTGAAATACCTTTAAATGCTGGTACAATTTCAGCTAAAATTAAACGTACTCCAGTTAAAATAATAAATACCCCGGCTGCAAATGTAACACCTTGTATTAATGAAAATACAATGAAGTTTTGCCCATCACTAATATCTGAATGTACAAATGCTGGTCCAGCAAATAGTGAAGCTATAAAATAAAGTAAGGTCATCGTAATTGAAATACTAATCGTACTTTCTCTTAAGAAACCAAGACTTTTCGGAAAGTTAATGTCTTCAGTTGATTTTGATTTTCCTTTAAATAACTTACCGACTTCACCTGCAGCCCAATAACTAAGTGTCCCAAAATGTCCTAAAGCTACTTGATTATTACCGGTAATTTTTTGCATCGTTGGATGCGCTAAGGCTGGTAATATGGCCATAATTAAACCTAAAATAATCGCACCAATCACAACTGTTAATGTACCTGTAATTTTGCCGACAGATAATAAAATTGCTAAAAATGCTGCCATATAAAACGTATGGTGCCCAGTTAAAAATATATACTTCAAATTGGTAAAGCGTGCAATTAATATGTTCACAATCATTCCAAACACCATAATCAATGCTGCTGTCGTACCATATTTTTCTAACGCAATAGAGATAATTGCTTCATTATTTGGTACTACCCCTTGCACGCCAAAAGCGTGTTGGAATATTTTTCCAAAAGGTTCTAATGATTGTGTGACTACACTAGCTCCAGCACTTAACACTAAAAAGCCTAATACAGTTTTAATTGTTCCTGATGTAACATCAACTGCTGATTTCTTTTGTACGATCAGACCAATTAATGCAATCATTGCAACAAGAATAGCAGGTTGACTTAATACATCTACAATAAAATCTAATATTGCTTGCATAACATCCCCTCCAATCAATGGTTTATAATTTACCTAGTTCTTGCAATTTATCATTTAATTTAGTTTGTAGTTCTTCTTTATCTAAAATATTGTCTAAAACCAGTACGTCACCTAAATTTTTAGTGTTTTCTTCTAAGTCACGACCACAAATAAATAATTCGGCCATATCTGGGCTCGCAGTCATAACGTCACTATGCTCAACAGTAATATCTGTAGGTGCATTTAAATTTTTCAAAGCCTCTTGTGCATTCATTTCCACCATAAAGCTGCTACCTAATCCATGACCACATACTACTAAAATTTTCATTTTCATCATTCTCCTTTTAATATATTAATAATCTCTGTATTATTTTGTGCTGATAGTAATTCTTCGACTGTTTGCTTATCGCCTAAAATTTGTGCTAATTGTTTTAATATTTCTAAATGTGCTGTATTATCGACAGCACTTAGTACAAAAACTAACGACGCAAAATGTCCTTCTTCTGAAAAGTTAATATGCTGATTAAGTTTTAGTAAACTCAATCCAACTTTATGCACATGTGAATCGGGTCGTGCATGCGCAATTGCAATTTCAGGCGCAATCACAATATAGGGCCCTAATGATTCCACACTGTTAATCATTGCCGTAATATAAGGTTGGTCAAAATAGCGTTGATTTAACAATGGTTGTGCTGCAATATCTATAGCTTCAGACCAATGCTCCACATGATCTTTAATTTGCACTTTATCTGACGTTAAAATCTCTAAGGCCATTTAGCAATATCCTCCTTAATACTAATTTGCTTGATAGCTTCAATAATTTGTGGCTTATCTCCTTGTAATAAATGTGTTCTCGTAGTTTCATCCATAATTAATTCGCTTAGTTGTCGCAAGGCATTCAAATGTATTTGCGGTTGCTCGGTGGCTAACGTAATAATTACGTTTACCGGATCATACTGTTCATGGTCAAACTTAATACCTTCTGCAAAGTGGACGATACTAAATCCGACACCTTGGCGTACATGTTTATGTTGCGCATGTATTAACGCAATATGTGGACTAATAACCATATACGGACCAAACGCATCTAATTGATTGATAATATCTTGACCGTAATTTATATCTACAATTGATTTGGCAACTAATATGTCTACTGCTTGTTGAATTGCACTATTTCTAGTTACTTTTGGCTGATGAGTGATGATGTGCTCTTTAGGTAAGACATCCTGCAAATCAGGACCTAACATTTTGACATCATTGACATATTTTTCTCTTGAGGCATTAATAATTTCGTTCAATTGCATGCGATCTTCTTGAGTTAAAAATGGACTAACTCTAACTATCGGAACAGATAATTGTGTCACCTCTACTGTCGAAATCACATAATCTATACGCTCATTGCGTAACTCTGAATCATCGATTTCGTATACTGAGTATGCATCAATTACCTCTAACTCTGGATATATATTTTTAATCTTACTTTTTAATAATTGCGATGTCCCGATACCAGAACCACATAACAACACTACTTTAATTGCTGGCTTTGTACTTGATGATAAGCGCTCAATTGCGGAAGCAAAATGAATAGTAATATAAGACAACTCATCCGCTTCAAATTCAATATTATATGCTTGTTCAATCAACCAGACATGATGTTTTAAAGCTTGAATAATATTCGCGTATTGCTGAGTAATTTCATCATTCAAAGGATTTTTATGAGTCAATTTAAATTTCATCCTATGAATGGCAGGTCGCAAATGAACGACTAAACCATCGAGTAATTTATTATCGGATAATAAATTAACCCCTAGTTCACCACTCATAAGTTCGACTAATTGATGCGTTAATATTTCTAATTCATCAGCATCTTCAAAGACATCATTTTCTGCGACACTTTTGGCCCCAAGTAAATGTAATGTAATAAATGCAGATTCACTAGGTGGAAATTCAACTAAAAATGCGGACTCTAATTTGTTGGTCAATGCTCTAGCAATACGAAACTGTTCAGTTTGTATTAACTTGTCATATTCTATTGTTGGTATTTCAAAGACATCTTTACTACGTGTGCGATGAATGGCAATTAAGATATGATAAATCAATCCATCAATCGCACTTTGAACCAAATGATAATTATTTTCTGACAATGTAGAAATGACTATTAACCGAATTTGTTTTAATTCATCATTAGAAAATAATTGATTCCCCATATAATGCGTATGGGTTTGAAAATATTCATGGACCCGCGCCGCGTATGCTTTTCGAAAGTTGCGTTCTTCCCCTTCAATGACAAAACCTTTATTCTTTTTATATACGAGTGATAATCCATTATTTTCCACCCAATTTTGAACTACCTTTAAATCTTCGACTATCGTTCTCCTAGACACTGAGACCATTGCCGCAAATGTTTGTGAGGATGTAGGTTCAGATGATTCAAATAATTTTAAAGTAATGTAAAGTATGCGTTCACTTTTATCATAATGAAGTGTCGGTCGCACAGCAGATTGAGTTAATTTAGCATTAGTCACATTCAATTTCGTCATTTTTACACCCTTGGACTTGTTCCGTTCAATCTTCAAGTCTAAGTCTGATGCTGAAGCTTCAATCATTTCTAAATCATATTGAATTGTACGATTCGTCACTTTTAATTGTGCTGCTAAATCATGAATTGCTATAAAAGATGCTTGTGCCACCACATAATCTACAATTTTACGTTGCCTCATACTTAACAATTCAATTGCCTCCTCACATATTTATTGTAACCGTTTTCTTAAGGGTGTAGATGTGTAATCTCATTCGCCATCTAATCCGAAAGAGTGCACATCTATAATTAAATATTATTCTAATAAAAAAGGAATAAGATAGTAATCAAATGTTAACATTTGATTAACTATACTTATCCCTTAAGAATCATTATTTAATATTGAACTTTCTACTCTACATCTCTAATGACATTTAAAAATCTTTGTAATTGTGTTGTTTGTGGATGGTTAATGATTTGATCTGGTGCACCTTGCTCCCCAATAACTCCATCATGAATAAAGGCGATTTTATTAGACACTTCTTTAGCAAACTGCATTTCATGTGTAACAATCACCATAGTCATACCTTCTTGCGCTAAATCCTTAATAACTTTTAAGACATCATTTACGAGCTCAGGATCTAGCGCAGAAGTTGGTTCATCAAACAACATAACTTTAGGATTCATCGCTAATGCACGAGCGATTGCGACACGTTGCTGTTGCCCACCAGATAATGCTAATGGTCGTTGGTCTTTTACTTCAGTTAATCCCACTTTTTCCAATAGCACAAGCGCTTGTTGTTCCGCTTCTGGTTTTTTTAATTTTTTTACAGTCACTAAACCTTCCATGACATTTTCAATTGCTGTTTTATGTGGAAATAAATTATAACTTTGGAATACCATACCTGATTTTTGACGTACCGCAATTTGTGATTTTTTGTCGTCATTTTTATAAGTTACCCCATCGACATACACTGTTCCCTCAGACGGTAACTCTAAGGCGTTGATCATCCGTAGTAAAGTTGTTTTACCAGAACCTGAACGTCCAATCAGTGTTACCACTTCTCCTTGTTCCACCGATAAATCAATACCATTTATGACTGATTTAGTCCCGAATGCTTTATGAATGTTATTCAATTCAATCATGTACGATACCCTCTTTCTAGGTAAGATTCATAGTAGTTTTGTACGATTGAAATGATAAAACATACAACCCAGTACAAAATAGCAACTAAAATATAAATAGTTAAATATTCATATGTTGTAGATGCAACTTCTTGAGCCTTCCTGAACATTTCAGCAACTAGGATAAATCCTAATAAAGACGTATCTTTGATTAAACTTAAAAATGTATTACCTAAAGCTGGTACTGACACACGAATGGCTTGAGGTAAAATAATGCGTTGAACTGTCTGTCTATAATTCATTCCTATAGAATATGCCGCTTCCGTTTGGCCTTTTGGAATAGATATAATGCCTCCTCGAATTATTTCTGAGGCATAAGCACCTACATTTAAGGATAGTCCTATAATTGCTGCTACAACAGGTGCTAAAGTCCATTGATTCTCTGAATTGTTCGTAATTAACCTACCTAACTCCGGAATTCCATAAAAGATAATAAATAATTGTACAATCATTGGCGTTCCACGAATAATTGAAATGTAAAAACGTGCAATACCTCTCAACACACGACTTGTGGATATTCTCATCAATGCAGTAAATAATGCAATGATTAACCCTAATACAAATGTTACTAAAGTTATTGGAATCGAATATTTCACAAGACCTTCCAGCATAGGTGAAAATGCTTGCCCAGCTGCGTTTAATGCATGTTGTTGTTCGTCATTAAGGTTTAGAAACATCTTCACCAAACCATTTCTTACTTATTTTCGCTAGTTCACCATTATCTTTTAATTTTTTAACAGCTTTATTTACTTCTTTGATTGTTTTGTCATCTTCTTTTTTACTAAATGTAAATGCAGACTTACTCTTTTCTGCATCTCCTTCGATTGCTTTCACTTTTGCATTTGGCTTTTGTTTTTTATAGTCTAAATATGAAATATTATCATTAAACGTACCTTCAACACGGTTAGATTGTAATAAATCCATAGCTTGGTTAAAGCCATCTACTTTTGTAATTTCAGCACCTTTAGATTTCGCTAATTTTCCATAATTTGATGTAAATGTTTGTGCTAACTTTTTACCTTTAACGTCATCAAAAGATTTAATCTTTTTATTATTTTCATTTACAACCAACACACCATGTGAATATGTGTATGGCTCAGAAAATTTATATTTCTCTTTACGTTCTTTGTTAATACCTACTTGGTTTGCTATAACATTAAAACGCCCTGAATCCAAACCAGCAAACATTGAGTCCCATTGTGTTTCTTTAAATTTAACTTTATAACCCATTTCTTTTGCAACTGCTTTTGTCACATCAATATCGTACCCAGTTAATTTATCATTCTTATCGTGAAATGAGAAAGGTGCATATGTTCCTTCTGTACCTACGACAAATGTTTTATCCTCACTTACGGTTTTCGTATCACTTTTCTTATCAGATGATTCATTGCCACAAGCTGTTAACGTCATTGCAATAACTCCTGCAACCAGACCATAAAAAATCTTCTTCATCACAAAACCTCCATCCTTATTATTCTAATCGGAATAAAGATAGTTTAGACCCATACCCACAATTAGTCAACTACTCAGTATTCATTTATTCATTTATTTTACAATTGCCTGTGACTTAATATCAGCAACACAGTGAGACGCAAATGTTAGAGAGGTGTTATTTCCGCAATAAGAACGCACTATCAAATGATTCTCACATTGTATAGTGCGTTTAAAATAAAAACTATGATTGTTGTATCGTTTGATATAGTTCTATAATATTTTTGCTAAGTCATTAAAAGAAGCAATGCAAGCTGTATCAATTACCTTAAATAACCTTACCTTATTAATTGATGCACCAAAATTTATTTACACGACCTATTTTTAATAATGATATTACATCGCAAATACTAGAAGAATATAACCATCACAAACATCTGTATGATAAAAGTAATGACATTAATTTCGAAATTGTTCCTTATCACGAATTAAACGGAGCTAGAGGTGCTGCAACCTTGGCAATACATCATTACCTTATTTGGTCTCACCGCTAGCTCCTTTATTTTAAGATGTCGTAGGTATATTGGTATCGTAATCAACTTCAAATCCCATATCTTGAATCATGTCAAAATCAAGCTGATTAGGTTGTCCACCTGTTATTAAATAGTCACCTACAAATATTGAATTAGCTACTAACAATGCTGTAGGTTGCAATGATTTTAAATTCACCTCGCGACCACCTGCTATACGAATTTCTTTAGTTGGATTAATTAAACGAAACATCGCTAAAATTCTTAGACATTCCAATGGGGTTAACTCATCCATTTCTCCAAATTTAGTACCTTTAATAGGATGTAAAAAATTAATTGGAATACTATCGACATCGATTTGTTTTAGTGCAAAAGCCATATCAATACGATCTTGATGGCTCTCCCCCATACCACAAATCACACCTGAACATGGCGAAATTTGATTTTTCTTCATAAGTTCGACTGTTTGTACACGTTGTTCATACGTATGGGTAGAGACCACTTCGCTGTGATAATGCTCACTAGTATTTAAGTTGTGATTATAACGATCAACTCCCGCAGCTTTTAAACGTTCTGCTTGTTCCTCATTTGCTAAGCCGAGACACGCACAAATTTTTAATTGCGGATGTTTTTCCTTGATACTTTCAACGGTATGTGCAATATGATCCACTTCTTTATTACTCGGCCCTCTACCACTCATTACGATACAGTATGTCCCAATTTGATGATTATTGGCAGCTTCTGCACCTCGTTCTATTTCTTTCTGTGACACTAGCGCATAACGTTGTTTTTGTTTCATATCTCGTGATTGTCCGCAGTAACCACAGTCTTCTGGGCATATACCACTTTTGGCATTTAATATCATATTTAATTTCACTTTCTTACCATAAAAATGCTGACGTAATTTGTATGCTTCATGAACCAAATCCATTGTATCTATTGCGTCATCTTGGTATAGTTCATAAGCTTCAGCAGCAGTTATGTGTTGACCTGCTAATATTTTATGTGCTAATTCCATACTATCCCCCCCTAAATATGAGAATAGTATATCATAAATGTTAACCATTTAATTTATAAAGTTAACATTTAATTTAAATAGTTTTTCAACATGAACTCAATTAACTCATTCTGCTATAGCTTTAATTATGATTTAAGTAGGCATTTTCACTACGAGACGTGCAGCTTCCCCACGGTCTAAACGATCAAAACCTTCATTAATATCATCCAATGTTATGACATCTGTTAATAAAGTATCCACTGGTAAACGTTGTTGATTATATAAGGGAGTGGGACAGAAATCTGATTTTGAAAAAATGATTTCGTCGTCCCACCCCG
>ERZ1023396.89-NODE-89-length-43226-cov-68.939103_pt1 | contig 43226 bp, 31 predicted proteins | sample MGYA00380504_ERZ1023396 | MGnify/ENA primary metagenome ERZ1023396 (study PRJEB33173, sample SAMEA4830410) | metagenome | study: EMG produced TPA metagenomics assembly of the PRJEB25223 data set...
CAATAATTTTCTAAAAATTTCCCAAAAGCTCATAATATAATTCAACCAAATAAATGTAGAAAAATTACTATTGTATACCAGTTAAGTTTAGTGAGGATATGTCAAACCTTTATAACACAATTATAACATAATTTATATTTTAAGATTTACAGAAATAATTTTTTGTATAAAAAGATGGGCGACTGCCCTGCTGTTTTAAGTACGAATTTTTGGCAAACGCCACAAAATAAAGGCGACTAAAAATACCATAAAATCGTTATTTTGCAGTGCTAATGATATTGTAAAAAATAAGAGCGTATCGCTACGCCCTTATTCCTTATTGTGTTTGAATCACATCCGCTCAATCACAGTCGCAATCCCCTGCCCAAGCCCAATACACATGGTTGCAAGTCCGATTTGGGTGTCTTGTTGTTCCATGACATTAAGCAAAGTTGTGGTAATTCTAGCCCCTGAACAACCTAAGGGATGTCCTAGGGCAATCGCCCCACCATTGTGATTGACGATGTCTTGCTTGTCGTATAACCCCAAACCTTTTAGCACCGATAAGCTTTGGGCGGCGAATGCTTCGTTTAGCTCCACTGTTTGGATGTCATGGATGGACAGTCCTGCTCGTTTGAGTGCTTTTTGAGTGGCAGGGACAGGACCATAGCCCATGATTGCTGCATCACAGCCTGCCACTGCCATAGAGCGAATTTTGGCTCGTGGGGTCAGCCCTAACTCTTTGGCTTTGGCTGCTGACATGATGAGCATGGCGGATGCACCGTCTGATAAGGCGGATGATGAACCTGCTGTTACCGTGCCATTGACAGGGTCAAAGACAGCTCTTAGCTTTTTTAGACTTTCTAAACTCGCATCAAAACGAATGACTTCGTCCACCGTGCATAGTTGCAAATTGCCCTGCTCATCATGCCCTTCCACGCCCACGATTTCTTTATCAAATCGCCCTTCTTGGGTGGCTTTGGTTGCTTTGACGTGTGAGCCTAGGGCAAATTCATCTTGTTCATCTCGGCTGATGTCATTCATACGCCCAAGCATCTCAGCGGTCAGCCCCATCATATTGGATGCTTTGGCAATGTATTTGGAGCTACTAGGGTTGATGTCCACACCATGCATCATGGCAACATGCCCCATATGCTCCACACCACCGATGATAAAAACATCACCTTGATGGGTCATGATTTGGGCGGCAGCGGTATGTAGGGCTTGCATGGATGACCCACACAGGCGATTTACCGTTTGCCCTGCCACATGCTTTGGAATGCCTGCCAATAGACTTGCATGGCGGGCGATGTTCCAGCCTTGTTCTAGCGTTTGATTGACACAGCCCCAAATCACATCTTCGATGTCATTAGGGTCAAAATCATTTCGCTTTATCAAGGCATCCATCAGCTGAGCTGATAGGTTCTCAGAGCGTACATGGCGAAACATGCCATTTTTGGATTTGCCCATGGCGGTGCGTACGCCATCTATAATCACCACGTCTGTTGGAGATAGGGTTGTCATGGTTTTTTCCTTAAACTTATAAAATGGTTAAAATTACTTAATGAAGACCTGTTCATACATTTGTTTTGTGGTCAAGGTCAGCCCAATGCCATCAAGAGACGTGCCATCATCTTTTGACAAATACTCGCCCCCAATCATCCATCTTGCAATAGACCGTATTGCCATAAATCCTGTTCCAACAAGACACGTTCTTGTAGGGTTGGGATTTTTGACAATATTACAATTTGACATGATGGTCAATGTTGGCGGTTAATAAAGACAACATCTTCCTAATAAGCACAGGCTTGGTCAAAATGTTGTGGTTATGGCTTACCCCTACCATGGCGTACACTTGTCCATCAATGTATTCATAACGGTGCATGTTGTCATTGGCATGCTGTTCAATGCACATCTGTTTAAAATATACATCTGTTCATGTTGCCACTTACTGATAAAAGCTCTCGCCACGCTCTGCCATCTCTTGTAGCATTTTTGGAGCCTCATACGCCTTGCCAAGATGGGCATATTTATCACACAAAGCAACAAACTCTTTGACACCCATTTGGTCAATGTAGCGACATGGCCCACCACGAAACGGCGGAAAGCCAAGACCCAAAAGCATCGCCATATCTGCCTCGCCTGCACTTGCTACAATGCCATCTTCTAGACAACGTACCGTCTCGGTGCAAAATGCCACCATCAAACGCTCAATAATCTCTTGCTCATCAAAGTCAGCATTGGCATCTTGTACCGTCTCTAACAGCTCATAAGTGGCATTATCCACGCTCTTTTTGGGCTTGCCTTTTTTATCAAGTTCGTACTTATAAAAACCCACGCCATTTTTTTGTCCCAAACGATTATTTTCAAACATGACAGTCGTGGCAGTCTTATAATCAGGATTCATACGCTCGGGGAAAGCATCCGCCATGACCGCACTTGCATGAACACCTGTATCAATACCCACCACGTCAAGCAGATAGGCAGGGCCCATGGGCATGCCAAACTTTTGCATGACCTTATCAATCTTGACAAAATCCGCCCTATGATGGATGAGTAAATCAAATGCCCCAAAATACGGAAATAGCACACGGTTCACCAAAAAACCTGCACAGTCATTGACCACGATTGGGGTTTTGCCCATTTTTTGGGCAAGGGCAACGGTAGTTGCCACCGCTTCATCGCTGGTTTTGTCGCCACGGATAATCTCCACAAGGGGCATGCGATGAACAGGATTAAAAAAGTGCATGCCCACAAAATTCTCTGGGCGTTTTAGTGATTTGGCAAGCTCGGTAATGCTAATTGTGGACGTGTTAGATGCAAGAATCGCCGTCTCTTTGATGAGACTTTCGGTCTCGGTCAGTACCGTTTTTTTGATGTTCTTATTTTCTACCACCGCCTCGATGATGATATCAGGCGTGGTAAAATCGCCATAGTTTAGGGTTGGGCGGATTTTAGATAAGGTTGCACCCATGTTGGCGACGCTGATTTTACCACGTTCTACCTCTTTGCTAAGGAGCTTACTTGCTTCATTCATGCCCAAATCAAGCTGCTGTGAACTGATGTCTTTTACGATGATGGGCAAGCCCTTGACCGCTGATTGATAAGCAATGCCACCTCCCATAATGCCCGCCCCAATCACTGCCATTTCCTTGATGTCACGGGCGGATTTGGACTGCTCATTGGCACGCTTTTTGACAAGTTGGTCATTTAAAAATACACCGACAAGGGCAGCCGCTTGTGGGGTTTTGGCAGATTTGGCAAAATTGATGGCCTCAATCTTAATGGCTTCATCACGCCCCAAATTGGCATGACGCTCTATCGCATCTAGGGCAAAGGCTGGTGCTGGATAATGTTTGGGGTTGGCTTTGGCAAAAATCACACCTTTGGCAGAGCTGATTGCCATGGTCTGTTCGGTGGCATTGAGTTTAACAGGCTCTAATTTCTCGCTACGTTTGGCTTGCCAGTCAAGCTCGCCACTGATACACTTTTTGACCAAATCAAGAGCCGAACTCTCCACATGCTCATCCGCCACAACAGCATCTACCAAGCCAATTTTTAGTGCGTCGGTAGATTTTAGGGGTTTGGCAGTGGCGATAATCTCCAAAGCGTTATCAATGCCAATAATACGTGGGGTACGCACAGAGCCACCAAATCCAGGAAAAATACCTAATTTGGTCTCAGGTAAGCCGATTTGGGCAGATTGCCCCATAACACGGTATTCACAGACAAGCGTCATCTCACAACCACCGCCTAACGCTGCACCATTGATGGCTGATACTTTGGGAAATGGCAAATCTTCAAAACGATTAAAAACGTCATTAATGTCAAGCAACCAGTTCTCTAACTCTTCTTGGGGTCTTTTAAAATAACTGACAAACTCGGTGATGTCCGCCCCTGCGATGAATACTTTTTTACCCGATGTTACAATCAAACCCTTGATGGTCGCATCTTGCTCTAAGGCACTAACAGCGTCTTTGAACTCAGCATTGGTTGCTTGGTCAAATTTATTGACCGATTCGTCTTCATTGTTAAAATGAAATTTGACAATATCGCCGTCTAGTCGGCTAACTTGTATGGATTTTCCACAATAAATCATGATTGCTCCTGTTGCCCCAAATGGGACTTGATTAAATATGTTAAATATGTTAAATATCGCTCATAATACAGACCGATGTGGATAAATTAACCATAGCATACGCCATCTTTGTTATCCACAGTCCGCCCACAATCCATTATTGACAATGCTTGGTTACTATATCACAATCATTTGGGCAAAATCATATCATTTTGTAATATTGACTTATTGGTCATTTTCCAATAAAAAAGGCAGGCCTTGCCCACCTTTTAATGTCATATGTACTATCTAATCACAGGCTTACCGCCATTTTCTATCACCGCACCAGTTACTACCACCTCTTTGGCATCATCCATGCTTGGTAGCTCATACATGGTATCTAGCAAGGCATTTTCAATGATAGAACGCAGACCCCTTGCTCCTGTCTTACGCTTCATCGCTTGTTTGGCAACTGCCGTCAGGGCTTCATCTTCAAAGGTCAGTTTCGCCCCCTCCATGTCAAACAGATATTCATACTGCTTGGTTAGAGCGTTTTTAGGTTCGGTTAGGATTTGGATTAAAGCGGTTTCATCAAGCTCATCTAATGTGGCAATCACAGGTAAGCGTCCGATAAGCTCAGGAATCAAACCAAATTTAATCAAGTCCTCAGGCTCAACCTCCTTGAACAGTTCGCTGATTTTGGTTTCTTCTTGGGCTTTGACATCGGCATTAAAGCCAATTCCTGTCTTTTCGGTACGTTGCTGAATGATACGGTCAAGCCCTGCAAATGCTCCGCCGACAATCATCAAAATATTGCTGGTATCCACCTGAATCATCTGCTGGTTGGGGTGCTTACGTCCACCTTGCGGGGGAATATTGGCAACCGTGCCTTCAATGAGTTTTAAGAGTGCTTGCTGAACGCCCTCGCCAGAGACATCTCGGGTGATAGAGACGTTCTCGCCTTTTTTGCTGATTTTGTCAATCTCATCAATGTAGATGATGCCACGCTCAGCTCGCTTTACATCATAATCGGCAGATTGTAGTAGCTTTTGGACAATGTTTTCCACATCTTCACCCACATAGCCTGCTTCGGTGAGTGTGGTTGCATCCGCCATGGCAAAAGGCACATCTAACATTTTGGCAAGGGTTTGGGCAAGTAAGGTTTTACCTGAACCTGTTGGCCCGATGAGCAGAATGTTACTTTTGGCAAGTTCCACAGGTGAGATTTTGTCATTGGCACGCACTTTTAGGCGTTTGTAATGGTTGTAGACCGCCACCGCCAAGGCTTTTTTGGCAGTGTCCTGACCGATGACGTACTCGTCTAAATGCTCACGAATCTCTTTGGGTTTGGGTAGAACTGCTGTTGCCCAGTTTTTATCATCAGCTTTGTTTTTTTTGGCTTTGGTTTGGTTTGGCTTTTTGTCTTGCTCACTCTTAGCATCCAAATCCATACCGCCCAGCATGTCACCACATAGCGTCACACACTCGTTACAAATGCTGGCATCCTCATCAATGCCAGTGATGAGTTTTTTAACTTCATCTTTTTTCTTGCCACAAAAGGCACAGCTTGGCTCTTTGGTTTTAGTCATCGGTTTTCCTTTGTATACATCTTAACTGGGCAGGCAAGCCCGCTGTTATCAATCTCTGACCATCGCTACACAGGGCGTTTTTCAAGCACAGCATCCACCAGACCGTACTCATTGGCCTCAAAGGCATCCAACCAATAATCACGTTCAACGTCTCGTTCAATTTTTTCAAGTGGCTGACCGGTACGCTCAGCAAGGATGGCATTTAGGCGTTCACGAATTTTTAGGATTTGTTTGGCACTAATCTCAATGTCAGTTGCTTGCCCTTGTGCTCCACCTGATGGTTGATGAATCATGATACGGCTATTGGCAAGAGCATAACGTTTGCCTTTTGCTCCTGCTGCCAACAAAAATGACCCCATGCTACACGCTTGCCCCAAACAGATGGTAGAAACATCAGGCTTGATAAAGTTCATGGTATCAAACATCGCCATGCCTGCGGTAACCACACCCCCAGGTGAATTAATGTATAAATGTATGTCTTTTTCAGGATTGTCCGCTTCTAAAAATAACAGCTGGGCGACTATTAAATTTGCCATGTGGTCTTCAACCTGACCTGTCAAGAAAATCACACGCTCACGCAAAAGACGTGAAAAAATATCAAACGAACGCTCGCCACGACCTGATTGTTCAATCACCACAGGCACAAGGGCAGACTGTGGGGCTGCATGAAAGGTATCAGTCAGTTGGTCATAAAAGGGGTTTTTGCAAATATTACTCATATCGTGTCCTAATTAGGTATGACAATTAAATGTCACAGATTAAGTTTTAAAAATTCAAATCAAATCAAGCTATTTTACCACAAAATAAAAACACCCCAACATTTTTTGTTAGGGCATTTGTGTCATTTAGGGCATGGTGAATATCTATAAGGTAATTGTTAATATAATTTATGTTAATATAAATTACGTTTTAGAATTTCTTACATTTAGAGTTTCATTAAAAGAAAAGAAAACTCAACACACCCCAAACAACTTACATTTGGGCTTGCTGAGCTGTTGCCAATAGATCTTGGTACTTAACCTCTTTATCGGTTACTTTCGCTTGTGACAGAATGTATTCTACCACCTGATCTTCTAGCACAACCGCTTCTATGCCAGCACGTTCTTGTTTGTCATTGGTGAAGTATTCAATGACCTCATTTGGGTCTTCATAGTTTTCAGCAGCTTCGGCGATGAATGCTGTTACACGTTCTTGGTCAACTTCCAGCTTTTGTTTGTCAATGATTTGACCCACGAGCACACCCAAACGTACCGCACGCAATGCTTGGTCTTCAAACAGCTCATCGGGTAACATGTTTTTGTCAAAGGTATTTGGGTTGGCACCGAACTGCTGAGCAAAGCGTTGTAGCATTAGGTTGCGTTGACGGTCAATCTCTGCTGCAAGCATGGCATTTGGTACGTCAAATTCATTTTTATCAACCAAAGCATCAAAGGCAGCTTGTTTGACTTGATTACGAGCGGCGTTCTTAATCTCACGTTCCATGTTTTTGCGAACGTCTGTTTTTAGTTTATCAAGACCGCCTTCTGTTACACCAAATAACTCAAAGAATTCGTCGTTGAGTTCAGGCAGTTTGGCTTCTTTGACCTCTTTTAAGCTAATTTTAAAATCCGCTTCTTTGCCTTTTAAGTTCTCAGCCTGATAGTCCTCTGGGAAAGTTACCTTAATGGCTCTCTCCTCACCTGCTTTCATGCCTTTCATGCCATCTTCAAAACCCGGAATCATCTGACCTGAACCGATGACAAGACGAAAATCCTCAGCAGAGCCGCCCTCAAATCTTTCGCCATCAATAGAACCTTCAAAGTCAAATGTGGCCTCATCGCCATCACCGAGCTCGCCATCTTTGGTCTCAAAAGTTTGGCGTTGTTTTTGTAGGTTTTCAATCATGGTGTCCACGTCGCTGTCAGAGACAGTGGCCATTTGACGTTCAACCTCAATCTCGCTAAGACCTTTAACTTCCACTTCTGGCATGGTTTCAACAGATGCTTGATATACTAAAAAGTCGTTTTCAAGTTTGACATCATCAATACTGGGCACGCCAACGGCACGCACTTTTTTGTCAGCCAATACTTGAAATACGGTATCACGAATCACATCATTGATGACCTCTTGCTGAATGCCAGCACCATATTGGGCACGAATGTGGCTTACAGGTACTTTGCCTTTACGAAATCCATCAATTTTGGCGGTTTTGGCAAGGCTACGAATGCGACTTTCTACTTTGCTTTGAATGGTGCCAACAGGCACTTTAACGGTCAGTTGGGTTTGTTTGTCTGAGATGACATTTACAGCAACATCTAAGTTACTCATGGGAGTTCTACCTTAAAACTTGTTAAAATTCAATCACTTATTTCAATCACCTATCAGTGAATACTTAATTAGTGAATTCTTAAAAATCTGGGCAAGCATTTTATAAAAATACGCTTAAAAATCCTAAAAGGTGGTTAGTATAGCTTTTTTTTGGTAAAATTACAACCTATCAAACTCACTGCAAGTTAAAATTCACCCTGTTTTAAATGGGCAATGAGCTTATCTAAGGCTTGCCCACGATGGCTTAGGGCATTTTTGGTGGCTCTGTCAAGCTCAGCGGATGTTTTGGCAAGGCTTGGTATATAAAACAGCGGGTCATAGCCAAAACCATGATTGCCCCTTGGTGCATCCAGTATCTCGCCTGCCCACTGCCCCTGTGCAATCATCGGCAAAGGGTCATTGGCATGGCGAACAAGGACAAGCACGCAGATGAATTTGGCGATGATGGGCTTATCATCTCTAAACGGCATGAGCTCTTGTAGCAGTTTGGCGTTATTGGCATCGTCATCACCGTGTACCCCCACTCCGTCCAAACTGGCATAGCGAGCAGAATAAATCCCTGGCATATTATCCAAAATAGGCACACACAATCCACTGTCATCTGCCAAAGCAGGTAAGCCGCTTGCAAGGCTTGCATGACGTGCCTTGATGATGGCATTTTCAATAAAAGACAGCCCTGTCTCATCAGCATCTGTAATGCTAAGCTCGCCTTGGGCAATGATGCTCATGCCCAAATTCGCTTTATCAAATAAGGATTGGAATTCGGCAAGTTTGCCTTGGTTGTTGCTGGCTAGGATAAGTTTTTGCATAAAAATTAAGCCTTTATTTAGATGTCTTATTTTATCATAAAATCAATAAAATTAATCAAATCTTAACTTTTGTATTTTTGGTTGGACTTTGGTATAATTTGTGTGCAAAAAAACAAGTCTTATTCTAATAATATAAGGACATAATATGTCACTACCCCCAAATGAGCCTTTTACCAACGACATTTATCACACCCCTTTTGATACACCCCCTACCCTACCGTCTGCCCCGCCTGATGAGCCGTATCAATACAACTTTTATTTTTATGGGACAGGGTCAGAGTATTTTAGGATTTGGATTGTTAATTTGCTTTTGACAATCATCACCCTTGGGATTTATTCGCCGTGGGCAAAGGTTCGCCGTCTGCGGTATTTTTATGGCAACACCGAGCTAAACGATGAGTCGTTTGACTTCACCGCCAACCCTAAGCGGATTTTGATTGGACGTCTCATCGCAATTGGTGTCTATCTTGTCATCAGCGTGTTGGGGGAATTCTCGCCTGTCATCGCGGCGGTGGGCGGTCTTTTAATCATGGCTTTGTTTCCGTGGCTTGTGCGTTCTACATTACGCTTTCGGGCAAGGAACAGCCAATACAAAAACGTCCGCTTTGCCTTTGTGGGCAGTCTGCTTGCCGCTTATGTGTTGTTTGGCTTGGTTATTTTTGCCAATCTGCTCATCACTGGGGTGGGTTATGTTGCTGTAAATGCACAGATGGTAGGCACTGGTGTAGGCATATTTTTGATTGGCTTTGCTCTGCTTGCTCCATTTGCGTGGCGATTGTTTAAGAGTTATCAGTTTGACAACACCCAATTTGGCGAGATGGCATTTACCTGGCACGCCAGCATGCTTGATGTGTATAAGGCGGTGTTGATACCGATTGGGATTGCTATCCTTATCTCTATTGTTGGTGTGGTCATGGCAGGTCTTGGGGGAGTGATTGGGTCGGATTTTGGTGTAGTTGTAGTGCTTGCCGTGATTGGCATGTACCTTATGATGCTACTTATCGTACCATTCACCCAAGCCTGTTTGCATAAGGTTATCTGGGGCAATTTGACCATTGGCGAGAGTGAGTTTGTGCTCAATGATTTTAGCATTTTTAGATTTGCTTTTATTCAATTTACCAACTACCTGATGATTGGTTTGACACTTGGGCTATTTACCCCATGGGCGGCGGTGCGACTTCATCGCTATAAGACCGAGACGCTGTCTTTGGTAAGTTATGAGAATTTTGATGAGATTATCACACCCCAAATGGTAGAAGAATCCGCCCTTGGCGAGGAGATTGCCGATGTGTTTGACATTGACGTGTCATGGTAGGTTGTCATGAGTACACGCCCAATCATCGTACGCTATTTTGATGGCAAAACAAGCAAAGCCCATACCGCCCATATCCGCCCAAGCATAAGCCCCGATAGCTTTGTGCTAGAAGGCGATGGCTTTGGTGGGGCATATCAGACCGCCGATGGTGAGTTCATGCCAAGCGTGGGGCGATCGGTAGGGGTGCTTACCTTCAAAAATGGCGAACGCATTGAGTTCATTGACGGTGTGCCCAGCTGGCTTGATTTACACCACAAACGCCTGTTTGACAAAGTCTCTGTCATGGAGGGCAGTTTTGGATGGATTTTGGGCAGTCTGGTCGCTGTCATTATCTTTATGATGGGGGTGCTAAAATTTGGTGTGCCACTGGCATCGCACCACATTGCCCAGTCCTTGCCCTCTGATGTTTTGATGGAGGTTGGACAAAAGGCAGAAGAGCAAGTCATGGCACTTACCAAACCCAGTCAATTACCAAAGGCTCGTCAAGATGAAATCATTGCCTTGTATGATAGACTAGATGGCAATCCCAAGGCCAAAGTGCTGGTACGTGGGGGCGGGGTCATCGGAACAAACGCCCTTGCCATACCTAACAACACCATCATCATCACAGATGAACTCATCAAGCTAAGTGATGATGATAACGAAATCCTAGCCGTGCTTGCTCATGAACAGGGGCATTTGGTGCATCGTCATAGCTTAGAGCAGGCGATTAGCAGTATTGGCGTGGGGGTGCTGGTCGTCATCATTACAGGCGATGCCTCTGATTTGGTGCTTGCCCTGCCAACCATGCTCGCTGCCGCCCAATACTCCCAAGAAGCGGAGATGCAAGCGGATAAATTTGCCATTGATGAGTTACGACGTCTTGGCATATCGCCCATACACCTTGCCAACTTTTTTGAAAAACTAGAAAAAGAGCATGGTGATGGTCATGGGCATAGTACCATGTTATCCACGCACCCTACGACGGATAAGCGAATTGAACAGGTTAAAAAGCACAGTGATTAGACACACCTGCCAAATACATCAAAAACTGCCTTTGAGTTTTTAGGTTTTTAACTTAGCCGTCATATCCTTTTGGATTTTGACTTTGCCAACGCCATGTATCTACGCACATTCGCTCTATGTCATGTTCTGCCGTCCAGCCCAGCAGGTTTTTGGCTTTATCGCTACTGGCATAACACATGGCAATGTCCCCTGCTCGTCTAGGAGCGATGACATAAGGCACATCTTGCCCTGTGGCATGGATAAAGGCACTTACAAGCTGTCGCACGCTTGTGCCGTTGCCTGTACCTAAGTTAATCGCCAAAAACCCAAAGGCGGATTTGGATTTAGCGATATAATTAAGTGCCGATACATGACCCTTTGCCAAATCCACCACATGAATATAATCACGCACGCCTGTACCGTCCACAGTGTCATAATCATCGCCAAAGATGGACAATCTTTCTAATTTACCTACCGCCACTTGTGAGATATAAGGCATGAGATTGTTGGGAATGTCGCTTGGGTCTTCGCCGATTGTTCCTGATACGTGTGCCCCAATGGGGTTAAAATAACGTAGGGAGATGATATTCCACACTTGGCTGTCCTTGGCGGATTTTGCCAAATCTTCTAGGATATACTCCACCGTGAGCTTGGACTGCCCATAAGGGTTGGTGCATGAGCGTTTGGCAGTCTCGGTAATTGGTAAAGTTTCTGGGTCGCCATAGACCGTTGCCGATGATGAAAAGATAAAGTTGGTTACGCCTTTGTCTTTCATGACTTCTAGTAGGTTTAGCGTGCCTGTTACGTTGTTTTGGTAGTATTTGAGCGGTTCTGCTACGCTCTCGCCTACTGCTTTTAGTCCTGCAAAATGAATCACACCAAAAAAGTCATGTTCATCAAATACCTGTGCCAGATGAACCTTATCTAGCACATCGCCTTTGATGAATTCAATCTTTGTGCGGATAATCTCTTGCACACGCTCAATGGCAACCATGCTAGAATTGGACAGATTGTCATAAACCACAGGCGTATAGCCTGCCTCAACAAGTTCAACCAAAGTATGCGAGCCGATATAACCTGCTCCGCCTGTAACGAGAATTTTTGTCATATTGTTACCCATTTTGTTACCCATTTTTACGACCAATACCAATATAATCACTTGTTAATATTTTAATCTCATCATCGCTTAAAATATTTTTGGCATCAAATATCGGTATGTTATGTTTGTTTAATTCATGAACATCAGGTGGTGTCAGTTCTGACCAGTTAATGATGAACAGACTGTCTGTATGATTTAACGCATAAGGCTGATTTGTGATTGAAAATAATGGTTCATCGCCATACAGTTGTTGTAACTCAATCGTGGTATTATTGGCATAAACCACCGTCTTAATCTCATATGACCATAACAGCGTTAATAAAGGGTGAATGGCACTATTGGTACTAAGACCTGCCCCAATGCGATAACCTGCCCCCCATATCATCACCGTTTTATTTTCTATGAACCCATTAAAATATCGCCAAAATTTTCTAAAAATTAACTCTTTTTGGTCAGCATTGACATCAATCACAGCAGTCAATACATCTGCCTTGACGTGCTGGCTGTCAAATTGATTTTTTAACAAAGCCAACTCATTGGGCAAAGTTCTACCACCAAAGCCCCAACCCGCCCCCAAATACGCCGAACCAATACGACCATCTGACCCCATGATTTTCTCAATGTGCTTGATATTCACATTTTTCTTATCAGCAAGGCGTGTCATTTCATTGATAAATGATAAGCGAGTAGCAAGCATCGCCATGATGGCACTGCGAGCGAACTCTATGGTTTTAATGTCATCAATCTGGCATTTTTTGGCTTGGGATTTGATAAAAGAAATGATTTCACATTTTATCACGCTATTGGTTGTTTTCTCGCCAATCAATACCAAATCTGATTGATAAAAACTGCTAAAATTCGCCCCATCTTTCATAAAAATAAACGGCAAATAATACACCCATTTGCTAACCATATCATCAGCAATTTGTTGTATTTTTCCAATATCATCCATGCCACTTAGGATGATTTGGCTGTGTGGGTTGTCTTGGGTTTTAACAAATAGTGCCAATTCATCATCAGCCATATCATCAATAAATAACCAAATCAAAGCACCTTGTGATTGCTTGATAAAATCAAAAACATCATCAAGGCTATTTTTATGATGATGAATGATTTTATTTTCATTGACATAAAGCGACCATAAGGCATTAATTTGACGGTCAAAATGATAATGAAATAAGACCTCATCAATGGCATGTTTCACACTCAATAAATGCACTTTTTTATTTAAACTGGCAAGCAAAATCCCTGCATTAATCGCTTCATGATTTGCCCCAATGATATAGACTGTATCATGTGTTTTCATACTGATTTACCGTAATTAAAATTTGCCCTGAATTTTATCTAACAGCGTCTTGGTTGATGAATCAAACGATTCCACGCCTTTTTTGTTACATAGCACATCATAGAGCTGATTTGCCATCACCTTACCCACTTCCACACCCCACTGGTCAAATGGATTGATTTGCCAAATCACGCTCATCACATAAACTTTATGTTCATACAAGGCGATGAGTGAACCCAGTGTTTTTGGGTTTAGGCTGTCAAGCAAGATGGTGGTGGATGGCTGATTGCCACGGTATTGCTTAAATTTGGCAAAATCATCGTTATTTTTATCTAAATCATCAGGCAAAGCGTGGTTACCAAATGCCAAAACTTGCGACTGGGCAAGGCAGTTTGACAAAGAAAGTTGGTGCTGCTTGGACAGATGTGCGTTAGACATTTGGTGCTGATGATGGCGATGGATGGATGTGATAAAATCACAAGAGACACGCTGTGTGCCTTGATGAAGGAGCTGATAAAAAGCATGCTGAGCGTTAGAGCCAATATCGCCCCACAAAATTGGACAAGTGTCATAACCAACCTGATGCCCATCTCTTGTGACCGATTTGCCATTGGACTCCATTTCAAGTTGGGTTAGGTAATTGGGAAAATGCGACAATCTGCCATCATAAGGCAATACACTGTGGGCATTAATCCCCAAAAACGTGCTGTTCCACACACCCAAAAGCCCAAGCAGAACGGGCATATTCTGGGCAAAGTCTGCCGTGGCAAAATGCTTATCCATGCTGTGTGCCCCCGACAATAGCTCATAAAAGCCATCCATGCCAATTTTAATGGCGATGGCAAGCCCGATGACCGACCACATACTAAACCGACCACCAACCCAGTCCCACAAAAGCAACTGATTGCTCTGATGAATGCCCCACTGGCTCATCTTGTCAGAGCGTGTGGAGATGCCGATGAAATGACGGCGTAAGATGGTAGATTTGTTGTCATGGGCAGACATGAGCCAACCTAGGGCAGTTTTGGCATTAGAGAGTGTATCTACTGTGCCAAATGATTTTGATGAGATGATGAACAGCGTGGTTTGGGGATTTAACACTTTTAACAGACCATCAAGCTGCGTGCCGTCCATGTTAGAGACAAAATGCACTCGAATGGGGGTGTCTGACCATTCAGATAAGGCGGTGGTTGCCATTAATGGCCCCAAATCCGAACCACCCACACCGATATTGACCACATCTGTCATGGCATGCCCTGCATAGCCACGCCACACACCTGTGCGGATACGCTTTACCATGGTTTTGGCTTTGGCAAGGCTGTCATGAACCTGAGCATTCACATCCATACCATCTACGATGAGCATCTTGCCTTTGGGGGAACGCAGGGCAGTATGTAAGGCAGGACGGTTTTCGGTATCATTGACCTTTTTTCCTGTTAATAAGTCATTGATTTTAGATGATAACTGACAATCATCTGCTAAGGTCAATAGTGCTGACAAAACCTCATCATCAATGAGCTGCTTACTAAAATCCATGTACATATCACAAGATGACAACGCAAAGCGTTCGCCACGTCTGTCATCTTCAAACAGCTCGGTTAAGGTGCGGTTGTTTTGGGCAAGGGCGTGTAGGGCTTGCCAAGCATTTGATTTATTTTGGTAAATATTGACATGATTTTGTGATTGTGCTGGCGAGTGTTTGGCAAAAACCTCATCAATTTGACTTGTATTCATCATCATTTTTCTCTATTTTCTGCATCATAACAACCCTAAGCCAAATGCCATCACTCGTACTAAACACGAACCACCCCAGATAAAATCAAATGACCAATAGATGGATATTGGCTATTTTATTTTTTAAAATTCTTGTCCGATTTTTTGAGCAAAGTAGGCAAATGCTTGTACATAAGTTGTCATATCGCCAGCGTCAAAACTCTCCCCTTTTAAGGTTACCACGTCCATGCCCTGCTCACCGATGAGAGCATCGATGGCATCGGTGAGCTGAATCTCACCGCCCACAGATGGCTTAGTCTCTGCCAAAAAATCAAAAATCTTTGGGTCAAACACATAGCGTCCTACCACCGCAAGATTGGATGGGGCGTCTTTTAGCAAAGGCTTTTCTACAAAGCCCTTGACATCAAATGAGTCATTGGCATCAGATTTGGCAATGGTCTGTTTGTCAGCAAGGCGTGCAATCCCGTATTTGTGCACATCATCATCTGCCACAGGGTTAACCAAGATTTGAGAACGGCCTGTTTTGGCAAAACAATCCAGCATATACGCCAAATTATCCGTTTTAAAATCAGTCTTAAAAGGGTCTAGCACCACATCAGGCAGTAACACAGCAAAGGGGTTGTTACCCACAACTGCACGCCCTTGTAGTACCGCATGACCCAGACCCAACGGATGAGACTGACGCACGCTGATGATACGCACATCATCGGGCAAAAAGCTCAGACTGTCAGCAAGTTCATTTTTGCCCTTAGTGCGTAACTGTGTGTCAAGCTCGCCATTGACATCAAAATAATTGTCTATCGCACCCTTTTGGGCATGATTGACCAGTACGATATGTTTAATGCCTGCACGCACCGCCTCCATGACAACATAATGAATGGCAGGCTTATCACCCAGTGGCAACAGCTCTTTTGGCACGGCTTTGGACAGTGGCAACATACGAGTACCAAAGCCTGCGGTGGGAATGATGGCGTGGGTTGGAAAATTATGGGTTGACATTTTAAAATTCTTTTATTAAAAACAATATAAACCAAGCACCCTATTCAAAGTAGTCAATATGATATGGGATTTTTACGTTGCATTCTAGCATAATAAAATATAAATAAGCTATTTCATAATACAGAAAAATAAAATTTACTTTAATGGCAATGTGTTGCATGGATTGCAGTTTACTCTATTATGCCTTTCGAATCGCTACAACTTTTTACCATCAAACTCTCTCATAATCTCCAATAACTTATCATCATTGGCTTTTCTGTTTTTTAGATAATTCGAATCATTTTTCCGAACATGCCAAAAATGGCAAGGATTTCTACAAGGCAGGGGGTTTTGTTGTTTTAATCGATAAAAGTAGTTGCGAAAACCTTGTAACAAGCTTGGGTCATAACCCCTGTCATCCTGATAATAGGCACTATCTGCCTGCATTGAGTCTCTTAGACCCAAAATAGCCGTTGCTCGGTGAATTAGCTCAATATCTTCACAGCCATAACCCACAAAATGCTCATCATAACCGCCCGTTTGCTCAAAAAAGGTTTGAGAAAGTAATTGTAGTCCAGTGCTATAGCCTGTCTGCAGGACTTTACTGGCAGGAATCTGATTAAGATATTTATTATCGATATAAATCTGCATTTGCCGACCGTCCAGCTCTTTTGTCAAAAAGTCCACCGGATACCAGTCAAAAGCCACTTGTTTTGCCACTTGACCAAGCACATGATCGATAAACTCGTCAGTCAGCAAAACGTCCACGTCCAAAAACAAAACATGGCTAGAGTACCCCTGATCAAAGACAGCTTTTAGGGCGTAATTTTTTATTTGCGCTGGAGAATAATAGCGGTGTTTTTCAGCTATCTTAAGATAATGAGCCGACCAAAACAAACAAGCCAAGCCAAGCCCAATCCCTCCCAAATACCGACTGCTGTCTGCCACCCAAACACAAAACCCCTTGTCATAAGCAGGATGCCTGGTTAGTCGATATAAATTCGACCAAAGCCTAGCAGTGCAGTCCGGCTTTATGCGGCTTTGTTTGGTGGGAATGATGATGGTGAGCATGGTTGATATAGCTACAAATATTGATGAGCAATTAATTTCAAGCGATGTTAAAAATTCTTTCTAAAAATTTACCCCAGGTAAGATTTTGCAGAACAAAATCCGAACCTGCTTTTGCTCGCTCTAAATCAAGTTTAGAAGGACCACGTTTCAAACGGTCAAATAGCTCTACAGCCTCTTCTTCACAATGAACAATATGACAATATTCTTGAAAAAGCTGAGACATAGAGAGACTCGGTGTGGACACTAATACACCGCCACACGCCAACACTTCCACCACTCGGCGAGAAAACATGGTGGGCGAATCTTCCACCGTATTAACATTTAGCGATATTAAATAATCTCTATAAATATCTGCTGTATCCGTATATTTCAGGGCTGGTAAAACATTTAACTGAAATTTATCTTTAGGATAACGGTAGTTCTCTGACTTTCTATCCGAGTTTCTATCAAATATTGTAACAGGCAGTCCTGCTTTTAAGGCAGCAGAAAATAGCATCTCTTGATATTCTCGGCGCCTATTGTGTTCATGACGACTATAACTGCCAACAAAATTTGCCTCAAACTTTTTAAAATCAAAACCTTTAAAACAATGAATGCGTGGCTGTACTGGAAACATCGCCACATCTACGGTTGTCGTACTTGGTACAATGGCACGATAACGTTCAACACAATTAGCATCCACTGTAAAAATATGGTCAAAATGCTTAGCGGAGTCAATAAAACGGTCAAAATGGATGCCATCTTCCTTATTCCAAAAGACAGTAGGTATGCCTTTATCCTTCGCTTTTTCTACTAAACGAACCAACTTTTCATTGGTTCGTTCAGGATAGTCAGGATACGAAGCTATTTTATATTTCCAACGGTTTTTGTAGCCTTGCCAAGCGGACTCTACAAATAATATAGATTTTTTAGCTCTTAGTCGCCACCAAAATTTCTCAAAGTCAATATTTTCTAAGAATAGAGATTGAGCAGTGAGGTTATCACTAATTACATATAATTTTATTGCCATTTAATAAATATTCTAAAGTTCTTCTAACAATAGATTGACTATTGAAGTATTTTCATCTGGATTAAGGTGAATTTCTATAGTATTACATTCCTTCAAGTCCTTAAATGGCTTATTAACAATCCAACCTTCATAAGGAACATCATCTTTCATATGTCCTTTTTTGATATAAGCTATACCTGACTTATAAATTAATTTAAGATTAAATGTTGTATTGGATATTATTATATATCCATCATAAACTTCTACCTTATGTTCAACAGGCACTAAAAATCGGACACATTTTTCTAGTTTTTCCGAGGAATCACTTACACTAAAACGATCGACAATTAAAATATTATTCAGATGAGAAAATTTTACCATTCTCTCAACATTGTATTTTTTGTCAATGCAAACATTTCCTTTAATAGTGGTAAGCGTCTCTGATTTTTCAACATTCATTTCAGATGCAATACGACTTTTACTTGAACCATCCTTATATAGGGTGATGGGATAAAAATCATCATATTTATAATAAAATGCACCAGAATGGCCGCGTTGAGATTTAACTAAAACATTCTCAGGGTCTCTCCAATCATAATTAAGAAAACCAGCATCTGTAATAATGGGAGAGCCATCATACCAGTAGAAAATAGAGGTATCGTCGGAATGTTTGTGGGTAGCAGAAGCATAACCACACTTCATAGCAAAATACCTACTTCTTAACTTCTTATGTTTATATGCATAAAACCCACTATCCAAAGAATAAAATTCCGCAAAATCTAAAGCATTTACGATTTTTTGAGAATTTACATTATTTCCATCACCAAAAGGAGGAAGCTCACCTGTTGGCAATGCTATTAACTCCAAAGTATGCTCTGCCAGAGATAAGATTTCTGATAACTTTATTGCAATTTTTGAATAATGAGTATCATATTTTTTTAAGAAATTTAATTCTTCAATTTGATTTTTTAAAAATCTAATATAAAAATGTTGATATACAGGAGTATTTTCATTGCATAATCCGTAGCTATCAAAAGCACTTTCTATAACTTCAACTAATCTATTAGATGATAGGTTAATCAAATGATTCCTTGTTTTTTCAGACATTTCAATAAACAAAGGGACATGCAATAATGAAGATGCAAGCATCATACCGTGGTTATTATTTAGAATATTGCTTGGGATTGTAGCCCAATCAATTAGTTTTAATAATATCCTTTTAGTATTATTTTTATTAGAAAAACTTGTATCCTCTTGAGCTAAAAGATAGGTCAAATTCCTAATTTGCTCTGCAACCAAATGATCTCTTGATGTTAAGGTGCTAAAAATAGCATCACCTAATTCACTATATACAAAAGCACAATAATCATCAATAAAGTTATTAACAAACCCATAATCCTGGTATTTATTATAGATAATTCTAAGCCAGGCTAATGAATGATACCAAAGCATTGTACTTTGATATTGTGGAGTTTTATTGATATCAAATGTGGTATTCACTTGATTTAACAATTCAATAAGAAATTTATTGGGCGTAATAGCTTCATAATGATTTGAACCAATTGGTTTAATTTCCCAAGATGGTGTAATATCTTTATTTCTTAATGAAATATAATCAGAGAATATATTTTTTTCCAAAAGCATTTAATTAGACCTATCAAGTAATAACAAATAAAAATAATTATTTAATTAATGTATAATCTGCAAAAGATCTTAATTTAGAGGCTAAGGCAGATCTATTTCTTGGAGAGTGTTCTCTAGCCCAATGAATTAACTTATGCAATTCATCATTAATTAACAAAGAATACTCAGTCTGACTTTCTTGCAATATTTGAATAGAGCTGTCTATTTCCTTATCCAAAAATGCATTGAAATCATAATCTATATTGGCTGGAATCACTGCCCTTTGGGTAGCACGAATAGCCTTAACATTTTGAACAATTTCTGGTGCAGGAGAAACTTTAATTGGATCATTATTGTTGCGTGGTAAGTGATAATTTGAATGAAAAATTTGCTCATTTGTTGGTGAGTCAAACTCAAAATATGCAAGCTTATCATCAAAGCAACGTATAACATCAAAAGGCACTCTTCCTGTGGCTTGTTCGCTCAAAGGTAAAGAACGCGAGGCTTCTAATAAAGAAGGAGTAGTTGCTACATTTAATGTGTACATAGATTCCGCAACTGATTGTCTTTGTCCAAAATGAAATCTATTTCTAAAATTTAAATAGTGTGCATCAAGTTTATGACCAACCATTTCTCCAGGTAATTGTTGGAAAGTGTCTAACAGAAAATCAATATAATATGAGAAAAACTCACTACCAAAGGACTTATCTTTAAACTTCTGTAATAATTCCAATAAGTACTCATTAGAACTAATTATCGATGTATTGGCAGTATTAAATAGCATTGGCTTCCAATATTCACGATACAACTCGCCGCCTCCACCAAGCATACGAATTGAAGGGATGATTGATAAGGGATGAAGAGGTTGTGTATCAGCTGGTGTAATCCAATGATATGTACCAAAAACCTGCGATCTTCTTCTTATAATATTCTGTTCAGGTGTATATACTGAATATCCAATTGTAGTAGGGCGATTATCATAACTCCCTCCATAGTGTTTTACCAAGCCTGATGCAATATTTAAGTCCGCAATAAGACCGGGAGAACTTGGATTTGGTATTGTGTTAAAAATAACATCTTTAATCCTACCAGAAGCAATCAATGCACCAAAAACCACACGGCTATCTCTACCACCAGATAAATCAGCAACAACAGGAAGCCCACTATCTAATATGGCTGTTACATTATCTATAACTTCTTAAGCTCCTTTTCTAATAAGATTCCAGTACTCTGTTGGTGATTTTTCTTCAAAATCGCTTTTTAGATAAACTTGTTCTATTTGAACTTTCCCATTTAGGATTTTTGCTCTTGCACCAGCTGGTAAAATTTTTACTCCCTCTATGGGAGTGTCAAAAGTATTTAAAGAAAAAGAAAAACCTCCGTTATTATATGTAGAGCTAAAAGATACTGGTATGTTTATTTTTTTTATTACCAATGCTAACAAGTGCAATCTATTAGAGATAAATTCATCTGATGCATATATCATACCCATACCAAAAGGATCTGGTTGCACCAAAGCTGTATGACTGGATAAATCAACAAAAACATAATTGCCAGCTCCAAAATTGGAAGGCAAAAAATTCATTCTTCTTGGACCCAAATAAAATTTTGAATCTAGTACTCCTAGCCCCGATAAAAAGCGATCGCCTAAACGATTATTCCAAATATAGGCGGTATATCCAGATTTTTTGATCTCATTTGCACCTAATGACATTAAAGTATTACGAATATATTCATTGTTTTGAGTTGTAATAAGGAAATCAACTCTAGAATCTGAATAAGGGATGAAGCTAAGTTCTTCCATACTAATCTCCAAAAATAAAATACCGCACTAGATAAGAATCTAGTTCCACACATCTTCTCAAATCTTTAATATTTAAGGTAGTATATTATAAGTTAAATTAAAACTCCTACATCCTTTAATGAAAAAATGAAAAGATGCAAGTTTTTCTTTCAATACCATTGTACTTTCTTAACACTCGTTTGATTTGAAATCAGAGATCTTCAATGGTATTGATGTGGTTTTGATTATTAGCAAACTCTTTTAAATAATTACTAGTATTCAAAATACTTAAAATAACTAATCTCAAAAATATATCAACTTATATAGCTATTAACATACACAAAATGATATCAGTTTGATTTTATTAGTCAAATTAACATTGGAGTACCAGTAAAAAACTAAAATTTTTAAGTACCCAAATGTTCCTTTACGAAATTCATAAATTTCTCATCAGTCCAACTGCGTGCGATAAGAAATTTTGATTTATAACGCAGAGCATTTTCAATTGTTATTTGACCTATTTGTTTGGCTGGAATACCTCCCATAATAGAACCAGCTGCAACTGATTTAATAACAACACTATTTGGTGCAATAATAGACATAGGACCAATTTCTATCCCGCCAGTTATATTTGCCCCTGCTCCAATAACAGTTAAAGAGCCAATTTTTGGGACGGTAGTAATTTTATTGGTTCTACTATGAATACGAGTTTGACTTCCATTTCCACCAATAGTTACATTCGCACCAATTGTTACCCCATAACCTATTTCTGAATCTTTATGAACAATAACACCTATACCACCATAGGCAAAAACCACCTCTCCATCTAATTCAAGAGATGCTGGGACATAACTATTATGAAAAAGGTAGTTAAGTCTTTCACATCTATCAGCTCGTTCAAGCATCCCAGCTTTAAAATATCTATTTGACGATTGCCAAATTCGATACGCACTGGGAATTTTATCTCCAATAGTGGGAAGTGCTTCAATCCAAGTATCAACTAACTGATCCCAAGCATGATTAATTTTTCTATTTGGCAACAACTCCCAACGACCTTCTATTAATTTTGCTTTTATATCTTCAAGTACATTCTCATTTGGTTGTGCTGTAATATCATTTGAGTTTTGGATAATATATGAATCTACAAGACTTTCAAGATGATGAACTTTACTGGTCAATTCTTCAATTTTTTCTAAAATGGATGTATCTTGAATCATTTATGCTCTCCTGAAAAATCATTAGGTGATATAACCATTAGCCAATCAGCTAATATCTTTTGAATGCTAGTAGCGTCAAACATATCAACCTTAATCAATTTTTCTGATTGTATATCACTCATCGGGCTACCTTCTTCCACCAATGCCAAAGTGGTGGCTTTACTACCCAAATAATCGCTGATTTTTGATGGCAAATAAGGATTGTTCATTTTCAAACCTCTGGTTTGGGCATCCATCACCACTAAACCATCAAATTGGTCAGACAATGCCAAAAAGTCAAAATAACCCACATATTTTTGCAAGACAATTTGTGCTTTCAGGTCTTCGGGTACTGCTTGCAATACACTATCAGCATCTTGCTGTGTGTAAATATATAGTTTCAATTTGTATTTCACACTTTCAGGCAGTCCTGCCCATGCATCGATAAATGGTTTGAAGCCACGATTCACATAAAATGAGCCAAAATAACCCAAATAAATGCCGTCGGCATCTCGTTCCAATTTTGCCGATGACATTTCATAGAATGAACGATCTAATGTGGGTTGTGGGATGATTTTAGCTTTGCTCAAAATTAGGTCAGCTTGTGCAGAATTTGCATAAGACAACATATAATTTAATTGGTTTTGATTGGTAAAAATCAATTCATCGGCATACAAATAGGGCAATTGTTCACACCAATAAAACAGATTTTTGTTGGTGTTGTCATCCAAATGGCTGATGAAGCCTTGTTGCCAAAGCCAGTCTGTGCCAATTTCTTCAAAACGCTCTTTACCTGAAACATCAATCAGAATAGGGTCGGAAAACTCGGCTACCCATTTCATTTGTGGATATTTCATTTTAATCACGGCAGCCGCAATGTGTGATGCAGGCCACATCGCACGGCTGTACAATTCATCATACACCTTGCGGGATTTAACCAGTTGATGCACCGAATCCAAAGCCAAATCGCTGAATTGTTTAATGGCTTTCCAATTAGCGAACGACTGTGAGGCGTTCAGCTCAATGTGTTTACCCAAATACAAATTGGATATTTTCAGCAACTCATTATCGGTTTCACGCACTTTACTCATACTGTTGGAAATCAAATCCACAGGCTTATTCATTGCATGAACACACTTGCTCATCACCACCCCCGATGTGTCAATATAAGGAGCATAACAGTATGAAATGACAAGCGTATTTGCAAAATCGTGATTGATGTCGCCCACAAAACGATTGTGCAAATTAAGCTCTTGCACATCATTAACGAATTGTGGATATTCTGCAGGGAATTTACTCAAGTAACGCTTAGCAAAACCTGCTTGAGCATTAATTTTGTTTTGGATAAACGCACTCAATTTAGGGTTTGGGGATAATGCTAATTGCTTTTCCAACCCTTGAATCACTTCTAAGCGTTGGCGAACATTAAAATCATACGATTCGGCTTTTCGAGAAATTGAATTATCGCGAATTAAACGCTTGTAATTGGCGGTTTCATAATCTTTAACCAAAGCCACTTTGGGTTGGAATAGATTGAGCAATTCAGACCAATACAGCACATCTTCGCCACTTTTTAAGCTGGAATTATAGCGTGTATTTTTAACCATATAAGTAGGTGCTAACTTACACGCATTCATACTCAAAATTGAAGTAACATCATTATAATCTAACTGTTCTTTTCTGCTGGCAGCATCAAGTTGATTCATAATATTACTACGCACCACCTCATCATTTTTAATATCTTCAATGCCCGTGATTGTGATGCGGTTATACATACCATTTAAATACAACGATGATAAGTAGTTGTTATCCACCCAATCATCATCATCAATAAAGGTTACCCAGGCTTTTTGGGCTCTTGAAACTGCAAAATTACGAGCTTTGCTTACATTTCCCTCATCTAATTCAAAAACTTGGATATTAAGATGAGGGTTTTTTAAACAAAACTGCTCAATCAAAGCCTTACTACTATCTTGTTCGCCATTAATAACAACCAACACTTCAAATAAAGAAAAATCAAGTATTTGGGTCGCCAATGACTCTAAGCACTTAATAATGGTCTTTTCACCTTTGTAGGTAGGTAAAATGACACTCACACCATCATATAAAGTAGATGTCTTGATGTAATTTTTTAAGTATAATGCCCCTTTCTTATCCCAAGCTTCTACTCCTACTTTTACCTGCGATGTGTTTTGTGGCAAAATCAAAGTAATATAATCAGTTTGTTGTGGGTTGGTATTGAGATAAAAATAATGGCATTCTAATTTAGCACTAAACGGCATATCAACTATCGGCTTTAATATATTGCCATCAGCATCACAGAATGCCACAGTAAGTAAGGCTTGTTTGGCAGCAAAATTACCGTCTTTGCTAAAAATATCCAAAGCAACTGTTAATTGGGTTGCTCCAGTACAGTCAATAGATATGACAGGAATAGATTGCTCAAATAATATTTCGCTATCATTAAATAGATCGGGCATTATAGGCAAAGAAAACCACTTGGTCAGATATTCCTGATCAAGAGATTTATTCCATTGTAAAACTGGTTTTTCATTTTGCCAATCTAGATGTTTTTCCGGTTTTTGTAAGGTTAGCTGTTGCGGACTAACAATATTTCTCGTCCGTCTATCGCTTCTTTTTTCATCATAAAGCTCCTTTAAGGTCTTTAATAAACTCTTAAAACCACCCCACGATTTAAACCCAAAAACCATTGCATACCCCAACCGAAAAGATACGGTATGTTTCACATTGTCCAGTTTTTGGCGTGCTTTTTGCTCACTTAATAGAAGGTTGTTTAATTCAACCTCCCAATTTTTGTAAAGCTGTTCGTATTCTTTTACATTATCACTTAAAGCATTTTTTTCCGCTTTCAATATGGCATTTTGCTGTTCTAAGCGTAGAATTTTTGTTTCGAGCTGAGTCTGATTGATACGCAAGGTTTGGAGTTGCTCCATCAAAACGGTAGGTTTTTGCTCCTCCATCTTAAAGTTACTCTCTCCTGTCTGCTTTCTTCTCTTTTTAACACTGGCCATAATTTATCCTAATTAAACGATGCCCTTGGTATCAACGATAGATTGACCTTTGTTAAAATGAATTTTCTTAAACTCCTTGTGATCCACCAAAACAACTACAACATCAGCCACTTTTAATACCTCACCAACAGAAATCAAAGAAATGTTCTTGTCAGCCAATTTTTTCGGTAGCTCTTCAACATTTGGCTCAACTGCCAAGATTTGACCTACATATTTATCCGCCAATTTTTCAGTAATTTTTAATGCTGGACTTTCACGCAAATCGTCAATATCTGGCTTAAATGCCAATCCTAAGCACGCGATTTTGATATCTTGGATAGATTTACCAGTTTTCTGCAAAGCTTCAATAACCGCTTCATGTACCTTGCCAATCACCCACTCGGGTTTGCTATCATTCACAAGGCGTGCAGTATGGATAATCTTGGCTAAATCTGGCGTTTTATTGACAATAAACCAAGGATCTACTGCAATACAATGTCCACCCACACCGCAACCAGGCTGTAAGATATTAACTCGTGGGTGGCGGTTTGCCAAGGCAATCAGCTCCCACACATTGATGTCTAGCTCATCACAGATGATAGACAGCTCATTAGCAAATGCAATATTTACATCGCGGAAAGAATTTTCGGTTAATTTACACATCTCAGCAGTACGAGCATTGGTTACAATACAATCCCCTTTTACAAAGGTCTTGTACAGAGCAACCGCTTGCTCTGAGCATTTATCGGTCATACCACCCACAATACGATCATTGTCAATCAATTCACGCATAACCTGACCTGGCAAAACGCGTTCAGGGCAATGGGCGATACGAATATCTGAACTCTCCCCTGCATTTTGAGGGAATGTTAAATCAGGACGTGATTCAGCCAGCCACTGTGCCATTTGCTCAGTGACACCAACAGGAGAAGTGGATTCCAAAATAACCAAATCCCCTTTTTTTAGGACTGGTGCTATCGCTTTAGAAGCAGATTCTATATAACTCAAATCAGGCTCATAATCATCACCCTTAAAAGGCGTGGGGACAGCAATCAAGAAGGCATCCGCTCCCTCTGGGGCTAATGTTGCTTTTAGACTCCCCTTTTCAACACACTCTTGAACAGCCTTGTCCAAGTCAGGTTCTACAATATGGATTTTACCTTGATTAATGGTGTCGACAGCGTATTTATTAACATCAACACCAATGACATCAATTCCATGTTGAGCAAATACAGCAGCGGTTGGCAAGCCAATATAGCCCAAACCCACCACAGAAATTTTAGAAAACTGCTTCATATCACACCTACAAATCTAACCTTTAAATACTGATAAAATTTTTATTACTGCCGTGCCATCGCCATAAGGGTTGTGAGCATTGGACATTTTTTGATACTCATCTTCATTGGTAAGCAACAAATCAGTTTGAGCAATGATAATTTCTTTGGTGGTACCAACCAGCTTAACCGTACCGGCAGCTACCGCTTCGGGGCGTTCTGTTGTATCACGCATCACAAGCACAGGCTTACCCAACGAAGGAGCCTCTTCTTGAATGCCACCAGAGTCTGTTAGGATTAAATAAGATCTTTGCATGAGATACACAAAAGCCAAATAATCCAAAGGTTCAATCAAATGCACATTGGAACGACCTTGCAAGAGTCGATTTACTGGTTCACGCACATTAGGGTTAAGATGAACAGGATACACAAATTGGACATTTGGATGTTTGTCAGACAAGAAAGATATCGCCTCGCAAATATTCTCAAAGCCTTGACCAAAATTCTCTCTTCGATGTCCTGTAATTAAAACAACACGATCCTCACCTAAAAAAGAAAATTGCTCATTGTATTTTTCAAGCAGGTCGGTGCGAGCTTTTAATTTATCAATTGCCAAAAACAGTGCATCAACAACTGTATTGCCCGTCACATAAATATCCTCGGGATTGATATTTTCACGCAAAAGATTTTCTTTTGTGGACTCAGTTGGGGCAAAATGGTATTTAGCAATAGCACCTGTTAGCTTTCGATTACCCTCTTCTGGCCAAGGTGAATAGATATTGCCTGTACGAAGTCCTGCCTCTACATGAGCAACATCGATTTGATTGTAATACGCCACCAACGAACTTGCTAGGGTTGTTGCTGTATCGCCATGTACAAAAATGGTGGTCGGCTTATATTCATCAATCACAGGTTGCATCTTAGTCAAGATACTAGATGTAACATCCGACAACGTCTGACCGCTACTCATGATGTTCAAATCATAATCAGGTGCAATATCAAATAATTCTAAAACCTGGTCTAACATTTGGCGGTGCTGTGCTGTAACACAAACCTTGTAATCCAAACCACTATTTTTAAAACCTTCAACCAAAGGAGCCATCTTGATAGCCTCAGGGCGAGTGCCAAGTACTATAAGATTTTTTTTAACTGACATAAACAACCTTTACGATAATTTTTAACACTATGAATTAATTTGACTTCCTCCCCTCCCTATCGTTCGGGGATTCCTTCTGCAAGACAGTCAAGCTGGGCCGCAAGCCTAAGATAGTGGCAACCGCCCGTACGACACACCGTACATCTTAGGTTCTTATTTTAAGTTAATCTTACCGTTAGGATTGTCATAGACACAAATTAACTTAAGTGTGTGTTTGGAAACGTCTTACCAGTTAAGTTACTGCGTACTCGCAATTTAGTCTTAACTTAACTGTGGAATGTAAGACATTGAATATAGTGAGATGAGTATAGCAAAACTTATCGCATTTAACAATTGCCTTATATCCACCGCCCAAAGTCGCAGGTTTACGGCAACGGAGGATAAAGTAGTCTTAATTCCTAGTAAATCAATCAAGATTTAATAAAATCAATTATAAATACACTCAGGAAAATATTTACAATAAATCTCATTATATCGTAAAATAAGCTCGCATGCACGAGCTTATTTTACCAACATCAACGCTTCTTACGTTGAATGGCATGAATGGCACGACCATCTGCTGACAATACCGCCTCATGTACCGCTTCTGATACGGTTGGATGAGCAAAGGTCATAAGCTGTAGGTCTTCTACACTTGACACGAACTCTAATGCAATCATGCCTTGGTGTACGATATCACCCGCTCCGACGCCCACCATGTGTAGACCCAATAAGCGGTCAGTCTTAGCATCTGCCACCACTTTAATCACGCCCACACCCTCACCTTGGGCTAAGGCACGACCGTTGGCAGATAGGTTAAATGAACCTGTTTTAACCTCGTGTCCACGGGCTTTTGCTTGCTCTTCGGTCAAACCTACCCATGCAATCTCAGGATGTGTATAAATCACACTGATGATGGTGTCATAGTTTACCTGGGCTTTTTCGCCATGAATGCGTTCTACTGCCATCATGCCCTCTTCCATCGCTTTGTGGGCAAGCATCGGGCCACGAACCAAATCACCAATGGCATAAACGCCGTCTAGGTTGGTTTTACATTGGTCATCTACCGCCACCAAGCCACGCTCGGTCAGCTCAATGCCACAGCCGTCAGCCAATAAGCCTTCGCTATACGCACGGCGACCCACGCAGACGATAAGCTTGTCAAAGGTTTCGGTTTTGGTTTCGCCTTTGACATCAGTAGTTACAACTACTTCGCCACCCACCACCTCAGCACCCGTCACTTTGGTATCCACACGAATGTCAAGACCTTGTTTTTTGAGCAGTTTACCTGCTTCTTTGGCAATGTCTTTGTCAGCGACTGCCAAAAATTCTGGCATGGCTTCATAAACAACCACTTCTGAACCCAAGCGACGCCATACCGAGCCAAGCTCCAAACCAATCACACCAGCACCGATAACACCAAGACGTTTTGGGGCTTCACTAAATTCTAAGGCACCAGTACTGTCCACGATAAACTCGCCATCAGTTTTGGCAACTGGGATTTCAATTGGCACAGAACCTGCCGCCAAAATCACATATTTGGCAGTAATGGTGGTCTCGGTGCCGTCATGAGCGGTAAATTTGACTTGTTTTTCGGCTGATTTGCCGTCAAGCAGTGTACCTGTGCCTTGTAGCCAGTCCACGCCATTGCCTTTTAATAGACCTGCCACACCTGCGGTCAAGCCTTTGACAATACTGTCTTTGCGTTCTAGCATTTTTGATACATCAATACCCACATCGCCTGTGGTGATACCATGTTCACCAAGCTCATGGCGAGTTGCTTCATAGCGGTGTGAGCTGTCAAGTAAGGCTTTTGACGGAATACAGCCCACATTTAGGCAAGTACCGCCAAGAGCAGGTTCGCCTTTATGGATGCGTTTTTCAATACAAGCAGTGCTAAACCCAAGCTGGGCTGCACGAATGGCAGCTTCATAGCCACCGGGCCCACCACCGATTACTACCAAATCATATGAATTTTTCATGGTCATACTCTCTTTTAAAGTAAAATCTTTTAAAAATAAAATGCCTACCTTTTAAGCATAGGCATAATAATACATCACAAATCCAAAATCAGACGTGTTGGGTCTTCAATCAGCTCTTTGATGGTTACCAAAAATTGAACCGCATCTTTACCATCAATCAAACGATGATCATAAGACAAGGCAAGATACATCATTGGCAAAATAACCACTTGACCATTAACCGCCATAGGACGCTCGTTAATGGCATGCATGCCTAAGATGGCAGTTTGTGGTGGGTTGATGATTGGGGTAGATAGTAGCGAACCGAACACACCGCCATTGGTGATGGTAAATGTACCGCCAGTCATCTCCTCAATAGACAATTTGCCTTCACGAGCTTTGGTGGCATAATCACGGATACCGCTTTCAATGTCAGCCAAACCCATCCCATCAGTATCTCGCAAAACAGGCACAACCAAACCACGGTCGCTTGACACCGCCACACCCACATCATAGTAGCCATGATAGACAATGTCCTCACCATCAATGGAGGCGTTGACCGCAGGAAAACGCTTTAAGGCTTCGGTGGCTGCTTTGACAAATAACGACATAAAGCCCAGTTTTACGCCATGGCGTTTTTCAAATTGGTCTTTATATTTGGTACGCAAGTCCATAAGTGGTTTCATGTTTACCTCGTTAAACGTGGTAAGCATGGCGGTCTCTTGGGTGGCGGACAACAGACGTTCAGCGATACGCTTACGTAAGCGTGTCATTGGCTCACGTTTTTCAATACGCTGACCGATGGCAGTAGCGATGACTTGACCGTTGTCGCCTTTTAGAGTGGGGTTAATCATGTCAGATTTGGTAACACGACCACCACGACCCGAGCCTTGTACGTCTGCTGGGTTTACGCCTGTTTCTTTGGCAGCTTTACGAACCGCTGGACTTTGGTCTTTAAAGTCACCCTCTGCATCATCTTTTGGCTGTATGGGGGCAGCAACGCTTGCCGGGTCAATGGTTGTGCCTTTGTCAGCCTCATCTTTTGACAATTCATCATCTTTTGATGATTCATCACTTTTGGTCTTTGGCGTGGCAGTTGCACCCGCCTCGAAAGTGGCGATGATCTCAGCGGATAATACGGTACTGTCCACAGCTTTGGTGATACTAACAATCACACCATCATCAGGGGCAACGACTTCTAAAACAACTTTATCAGTCTCAATCTCAGCAAGCAGTTGGTCTCGGGCAACTTGATCACCCTCAGCAACATGCCACTCTACGATGGTACCGTCTTGTACCGACTCTGGAAATACGGGGGCTTTAATGTCAGCCATGATAAACTCCTAAGGATTAATTTGCAGTAATTTGCAGTTTTAATAAAGCTAATAAATCAGTAAAGTTAACAGTCAGATGAACCCATAGCTTATGAGTTCATCTTGCCACTCATAGTTGCTCTTCGCTTACACCCAAACCTTGGGCAATCAGAGCTTTTTGTTGTGCCATATGAATCTTTGGTGAGCCTGTGGCAGGTGCCGCTGCCGCAGGACGACCTGATGCAGGCAGCAGTTTGACCCTGCCCTCTGTTAAGCGATATAACTCTGGCAGTAAATAGTACCACGCACCTTGGTTAAGTGGTTCTTCTTGTGTCCAAATAACCTCGTTAAGGTTTGGATATTTGTCAAGTTCTGCCAAAATACGCATCTCTGGCAACGGATAAAGCTGTTCAATACGCACGATGGCAATGTGGTCAATCTCTAACTTGCGACGAGCCTCCAAAAGCTCATAATAAACTTTACCGCCACACAATACCATGCGGGTTACTTGACTGTTATCAACACCATCAATCTCAGGCAACACACTTTCAAATTTGCCATCAGCAAGCTCATCAAGTGTTGATGTTGCCAACGGATGACGAAGTAGCGACTTGGGTGACATGACAATCAGTGGCTTACGAGTTTTTTGTATCACTTGACGGCGTAGAGCATGGAAAATCTGTGCAGGGGTCGTTGGGGTGATAACTTGCATGTTATTCTCAGCACAAAGCTGTAAAAAACGCTCCAAACGTGCCGATGAATGCTCAGGACCTTGCCCCTCAAAACCGTGTGGCAAGAGCATGGTCAGACCTGACAGACGTTGCCATTTGGTCTCACCCGATGAGATAAATTGGTCAATGACCACCTGAGCCCCATTGGCAAAATCACCAAACTGAGCCTCCCATATAATCAAGGCATTTGGCACAGTGGTAGAGTAACCGTATTCAAAGGCAAGTACCGCCTCCTCTGACAGCAGTGAATTATAAGTGGCAAAACGGGCTTGCCCTTCACGAATGTGCTGTAATGGAACATACAGGCTGGCATCTTTTTGGTTATACAGCTCGCTATGACGGTGTGAGAATGTACCACGACCCACATCCTCGCCTGTGATACGCACCAACGTCCCCTCATCAACCAATGATGCGTATGCCAGTGTCTCAGCAGCCCCCCAGTTCATGGGTTCTTGTCCTGTTTGCATGGCCAGACGTTGCTCTATTACTTTGGCAACTTGACGTTGCAACTCAAAACCCTCTGGCATTTTTGCCATGGCTTTTGCATAGGATTTGAGCTTATCCACAGGCACACCTGTTTGAACATCATCGGTCAAATCATGACCAACATAAGGCGACCAATCTACAAACAGGCTGGCATCAGGCTCTTTGGCAAGTCCGTGAGCCACATCCTCGCCATTATCTAGGGCGATACGATAGGCATCATCAATCTCATTTGCTTGCTCGGTAGTTAGCACACCCTCGGCAGCCAATTTTTGGGCGTATTGGGTGCGAGTGGTTGGCAATTTTTTAATGACTTGATACATAAGTGGCTGGGTTGCTGATGGCTCATCCGATTCGTTGTGTCCATTGCGACGATAACAAACAATATCAAGCACAACATCACGACCGAACTCTTTTCTATAATCTAGCACAAGCTGACTGGCAAACACGACCGCCTCTGGGTCATCACCATTGACATGCAAGATGGGAGCATGTACCATTTTGGCAACGTCCGTGCAGTACTCGGTAGAGCGTGCATCATCAGGGCGAGAAGTGGTAAAACCTACCTGATTATTAATCACGATATGCACCGTACCACCTGTTTTGTAGGCACGGGTTTGCGACATTTGAAAGGTTTCTTGATTAACACCTTGTCCTGCAAAGGCAGCATCGCCGTGCACCACGATGGGCAACACTGTACTGTTATCAATATCATAGCCATAACCCCCACTGCGACGAGCTTGTCTGGCACGCACCGAACCCAACATGACAGGCGAGACAATCTCCAAATGAGATGGGTTAAATGCCAATGCAAGGTGCATTTGACCGCCTTTGGTGATGATGTTTGAGCTAAATCCATTATGGTATTTGACATCGCCTGAACCAACCGTTGGTTGTACTTTACCATCAAATTCATCAAATAAGGCAGATGGGTTTTTACCCATGATATTAACAAGCAGGTTAAGGCGTCCACGATGAGCCATACCAATGACCACCTCTTTGGTGCCATAAGTACCCACACGTTGAATCATCTCATGTACCGCAGGAATAAAGCTCTCGCCTCCTTCTAGACCAAAGCGTTTTACGCCTGTGTATTTACGAGCTAAGTACTTCTCCAAACCCTCAGCGGCGGTCAGACGGTCAAGGATTTCTAGCTTTTTATCTTTATCAAATTTGATAAAGCCTTGATTTTGTTCAATGTATTTTTCAAGCCATTTTTTCTCAGCGGCACTAAATACGTGCATATACTCATAACCAATACTGCCACAGTAGATGCGTTCACAAATCTCAATAATCTCACGCAGTGTTGCCGACTCTTTACCGATGTGCATGAGCGTGGTTGGGAATGTCGTGTCAAGGTCAGCCTTAGATAAGCCATGATACGCCAAGCTCAAATCATCAACACCATCACGTTTTTGTAGTCCCAAAGGGTCAATGTTTGCGACACGATGTCCACGGCGACGATAGGCGCTGATCAGCTGTTGCACTGCCATCTGTTTAGGGTCGCAGTCACCTGTGCCTGTGCCTGCTGACTGTATGGGGCGAGCGTTGGTTTGGTTGCGGGCTAGGAGCAAGAATTGCTCTTTGATGGCATTATGTGGAGCATCGCCTGCTTGCTCATAATCAGCAAAGTATTTTTGCCACTCGATGCTCACGCTTGACTTATCTGCCAAATAATCCTCGTACAACGCCTCTATATATGCAGCGCCATCTGCACTAAGTTCGGTGCTTTGATAAGCGACCGTATCTTTGCTACTTTTTGTCATAATATTCGCCATATCATTTTAAGGAAAGTTTGATGTATTTGTTACATTAGGTCAGCGAATGATGAGCATGGTAAAAGCCGTCTGTCGGTAGAATCATATCGCTTACGCTAAATTCATCCATGAATCCGCCCCAAAAAAATCAAAGACAGCTTCATAAATAAATACCGTATAGTTTACGCCATTTGGCAAAATATAACAAGTTACAATGGTTTTAAAAATGTGAATAGGGTTTAATTTTTGAAAAAAACATATGTTTTTACATTTATTTCAATCTAAAATTTCAATAGATTTATATTTTAAAAAACATTATTTTAAATTTTTAATCGAAACTGGTCATTTGCTCATTCTAGTACCAAGAAGAGTACCGCTACCATCAAATCACCTTAACGTCCATGCCACTAACCTGTCTGTCGATACCAATGCCATACGCAAAAATAAAAATGTCGGTTAAAACATCCATTACCAACACGGAGACAATTTTGACACAAACACCTCTAATGTTAAAAAATTAACAATAGCAACAATCTTAGACGTTGCACCTTTTAATTTTTCTGATGAAAAAGGAGCCATTACAGGTTTTGATTCTGATGTATTGCATTGCCAAAAACAAAAAGCTTAACATCCAATTTAAACCAACAACATTTGAAAGCTTATTTTGCCAAAATTAGATTCTAGAATCAGCGATATGGTACCAATGCCATTTTCCAAACCGAAAAGTGCACATCAAAATACGGTACACCCAATGCCTATTATGCCAAAATACCTGTATTCTTCTATTTTGCTGATAACCCAAAACTAGCAAGTATCACCCTAATCCCTTATCAGACATAAACAGGGATGCAAGCAAAAAAAATCACACCCTGCTCCGACAAAGCCAACTGCACTTTTTAGCCAATAAAAATAACACCAAACTACCACAAACACTCAATAAAGGCATTGATGAGTTAGTCAAAAATGGCGAGATAAAAACCATTGCTCAAAAATATGGCATGGAATAATTCGCTTTAATCATAAAAAATAAGGCATTTGATGATGCCTTATTTTTATGATTACTTTACAAAATCAAACCTTCACCCTGATTGAGTTGGTTCAACACACCATCGATGTTATTTGAATATATATTAGCGATTGCTATTTTTTCAAACATCTCATCCTTACCATCAATATCAATCGTCATCGTAATATTGTTGGTACCTGATTTTTCAAAATGAATATAATCACCAAAATTGTCCATGATTGATTTGTCAGCAAAAAGTCCTGTTAGATCAATCTTATCTCCTTGCTTTAGATCAAAATCAGCAATTTTATCAAATCCAATCTGGCTAACATCTACCACCAAATCCACGCCCAAAGAGAACACAAAAGTGTCCGCTCCTGCACCTCCTTGCAAATAATCATCGCCAGCACCACCATTTAAGATGTCATCACCGTTGCCACCGTCTAGGGTGTCGTTACCATCTTGACCAAATAGGAGGTCATCGCCAGCACCGCTATTTAGGGTGTCGTTACCATTACCGCCATCTAAAACATCGTTGCCAGTACCTGTCGTAACACGATCATTACCATCTTGCCCATAGACTTCAGTTTTGCCGCCAGTAGCGTTGAAAACGTCGTTGCCAGCACCCAGATGGGCGATGCTCTGAGATTTCCATTGTGCTATATTATGATTATCGTTATTATCTGTGCCGTGATAGGCGGCAACTTTTGTTGCCATCAGTTCGGCAAGACTGACTGTTTGGTCAGCAAATTCGAAGTTTTCAATATGATAAGAGTCACCGTACTGGAAGTTTTGAATGGTAACACTATTTGAGTCTGATGTTTTAAGGATTAAATCTTGACCTTTTAACAAGACTTGAACTGCAGACAGATTAACATCTGTAAAACGGATGGTGTCTTGATGGCGATTCTCAGTATTCCAATCATATTCATAAATCACATCATTGCCGTAATCACCACTAAAGATGTAAGTGTCATTGCCATTTTTATGACCTGAATTGCTTAAATAATCATCGCCAGCACCACCATTTAAGATGTCATCACCGTTGCCACCGTCTAGGGTGTCGTTACCATCTTGACCAAATAGGAGGTCAGAATTTTTAGTTCCAGTCAACCGATCATTACCAGCACCTGCAAACACAGCACCGCCATTTAAATGATTATCTTGTGCATCGCCCATCTTAATTGGTAATTCTCTATCAATCTTAAAATCAATACCATTTATCCAACCATCCAATTCATGTTTTGGCACGCTAGATACAACATGCTCTATCAAATCAACCAACTTATCTCTGCCAACAATGTTAGGTTGTGTTTGCACTTGAAGATAAGCAAAATACTCCATGATATCGCCAAAGGCAGACATTGCGGTTTGACCACCTACATCTAACCTTGCCTTAAAGTCGCTCACCAGTCGGTTAATGTCCAAACCAAACAAAATATTACCATCTTTGACATCCACCACAATATCTATCAAATCGCCATAACGATTCTGAACAGTTTGCGGATAGAGTCCACTATAAACAGACTTAATCAGCCTATCATAAGTATCATTGATAATTTTGGTTGTTTTTTCAAAGTCTTTGACGTTAGCATAAAACATATTATCTGTTTTTGTGCTCATGAAACTATCGATAACACCAATTTTATATTTGATTTTATCAAACTCTGCCATGCCCATTGTATCAATTATTGTAGCACCGCCACTGCCTGCAATGCCCACCGCACCTTTTTGGGAACTAGAGCTTCTTATCGACAAGAAAATCGGCTTTTCATAATCTTGATAATCAGGATCGGTTTTTGCCCACGCTTTGAGCAAGCCGTCCATCATTGACAGCTGTTCATCTTTGCTTTTGGCATTTAGGTAATTGACGACGATATTTCTAAGCTCAGAAGATAGTGTCATTGCCTCGCTTAGACTTCTGACACGCCCAGAGCCTTGTAGATTTGGCAATCTGTCATCTGTATTTTTTACACCATCGAGATGTTTGGTATACACACCATGAAAGTTAAAATTCACATCGCCCATGACACCTGTTTTACCATCATGTTTCTCATAACTGCCAAGCTGAGTCAGTTTATTGCCTCCTGTCAGGTTTTTGTCTACATCTTGATAGGTAAGGTTTAATGCACTAATACCAAGCTCATGAAGTCCAAATAACTCCCCAACATCACTCACGCCATCACTGTCCAAATCACGCCATACCCTAAGCTCATTAAACTTGGTATCATCGGCATTAATCTTGCCATTACCATCGCTGTCTAGGTCGGCAAGTGCCTCATAGCCGTGCTTGGCGGTCTCACCTGTGCTCAAAATCGTGCTGTCACCAAACACCTCTCGCCCATCATTAATAACACCATCGCCATTGCGATCTAGCACCAGTATGCCATCATCTTTTTTCACCCAGCCTGTCGCATGAGCAATGCCATCACCGTCATGATCAAAAACAGCTTTCTTTAATTTATCATAAGCAATCGTCTCTATGCCATCACCATCTAAATCAAGTACGATTGGGTCATAGAAATAATGAAACCCTGAGCGGTTGATACCTGCCCATTTGGCAAAGGCTTCGGCAAGGTCATCAGGGAGGTCATCAAAGGGGTTGGGAAGTTTAAAGTCATCAAAAAAGTCTTCGGCTTGCTGTTTCCATTTATTAAAACTATCTTCGGCGGCTTGTCTATATTTATCAAAAGCATCAGCAAGGTCATCGGAGACTTCTTTGAAAGTGTCGGAAACCTCTTTGGCTAACTCTTTGGCAATTTGTTCAGCCTTTTGAGTAGCTTCCTTAACTGCCTCCTCAGCACTTTTCACACCATCTTTAAGGGCTTGTTCGGCGGTCTTATAGGCATCTGCGATTTTTTGTTCGGCGGTCTTATAGGCATCAGTGGCTTTTTGCATGGCATCGTTTACTTTCTCAGCACCATTTTCGATTGCTCTACTGACGGCATCCCTGATGCCGTTATAAGCTTCTTTGGAGTATTCCACCACGCTTTCTATAGTGACATCTTTTCCGGTCACCAATTCATAAGCACCAACTGCTGCTGATACCCCCGCCATTGCAGCAGCAGCAGGCGGCGAGACCATGAGCAATCCCATAGCTGCCACCGCAGCTACATCACCAATAGATGTGTCTTTATAAACAGCCTCTGAACCACCATCATAAGCTTTGTAGCCAATCTTCACAATGCCTGTCGCACCTCCAATGATAATACTACCTTTGCCCAACGCTTTGGTGAGTGGACTGTTCTTAATTCCATTCGCTTTATCATTCATCTGTGATAAGCCCTCAGCTGAGCCAACCACCCAGCCACCGAGACCAAGCATACCGATCGTGGCAGTAACAATCCCCGGATCTTTGTCTTTTATGCCTTCAGAGACATCTTTTGCCGTGCTAGCACCATTAATGCCTGCTGTACCCACTCTATTTAAGCCCATAGCAATAACTCCTTAGTTGGTTTGTGAAAATAACTGGACATAAAACTTATTTCTTAAATAAATCACGCAGAAATACGGCTGATTATTTGCACTAAACCCATCAAAGAATAGGATTGTGAATGCTTGCCGAATTCTCGATAGCTAATGTGCTAGGACCTCTCCTGCAATGCCAAGACTTTGTTTATCCTGTTTTTAGCAGCGAAAAAGCCTTATGATTAACCCCCCCCTAGAGAGCCTTTCTCTTTTTATTATTCATAAGAAACTTCATGATTCAATCTCGTTCTTTCTTATAAAATAATGGTTTTTCAGTAAATATAGCGTATATTCCATAAAAAATGACCCAAATAAAAAAGTAGCCTGAATATTTAACAAACAATATACGCCATTCTTTATCTCCACTGACTCTAAACACTTTATCATACTTATGTGAATAGAAATAGCCATCATAAAAAGTTGGTGCATAGCAGCTTTTATGACCCTCTTCAGTTTTTTTACAGTCATTGGTGTTAATCATCACCTTAGTGTCAAAAAAATAGTCCTTATCAGTTAAGTCATCTGGAATGATAAAGCCTGACTTGTCCTTATCATTTGGGTTATCCCGGGTGATAAGGTCTGTCTTATCCCTGTCAAAAGCAGGATGTTTATAAGTCATGTTCTCATCAGATACGATTAAGCCATATTCTTTTGTTCCGCCACGAGTAGTTTTTGATACATAATAATCAACATGATCGGATTTTTGTATATATGTATACTCATGGAGTGGGTATTCCCTACTGACTCCATAAATGAATGAGCACAATAAAAATCCAGCACAACAAAATTTTAATAAACGTTTATTGACATAAATAGCCATGAATACTCCAATGAATCATATGGTTTTGTTTGATTATGCCTAGACAGCTCAAGATGAACGGAAATTCAAATTTGATAAGAAATTTATTTGAGCTGTTAGAAAATAACGATTTTACAGAGTTTTCCAATTTTAAAATATCAAAAAACCAAGACTTCATAAGTCTAAATTTTTATTTCGCAACATGTCTATGATATGTCATAATAAATACCCTTAAAATTTAAATAACATCATGATGAATAAAGGCACTGCCAATAAAATACCTGCTAAAACACCTGAGGTAATTCTATGAATAAAGTCAAACCAAACAACATGCTTCCCACGTTTCTTTAAAACTGCATCAATCATATTTAATGAAATAAGTAAAAATGCCGATATTTGCAATATGGAATAATTTAACTCCTTAATCCAACTGGTATCTGTGTTGCTATATCCATACCTATACATCAAAAAAAGAAAGAAAGATGAGTATGCTAAAAAAAGATAAAACACTAAGCCAAGCAGGTGCTCTTTTTTGTTATCTATTTCTGACATTTTTAGACCCAATCAAATAAATTTATTAAAACCTAGGCTAATATACAATAAGATGTATAAAAAACAACTGTTTTTTTATAAACACAAAAGTTGTTATCAGTTCAAAGGTTGAGTACAGATGACTGGGCTTTATTATCAAGACCTAGTCCACCAAAACCTACAACCAACAAATTATGCACCCATTCACTCACAAACACAACATTAATCTTCTTTTATAACAATCAAGCCGCCCATCTTTCTTCTTCATTGATTGCAAGTATACTTATATTATTATGATTAAATAATGCTCTTTGTGTGGTAACCATACCATCATGATCAAAAACAGCTTTCTTTAATTTATCATAAGTAATCGTCTCTATACCATCACCATCTAAATCAAGTACGATTGGGTCATAGAAATAATGAAACCCTGAGCGGTTGATACCTGCCCATTTGGCAAAATATAACAAGTTACAATACCCAAAAATATGAACACCGCTCAATTTTTATCAAAACTGCTGATTTTTTGACACATTTAACAATTTTTTAATTTTTAGACAAATCATGTTTAAAAATTCTAATTAAACTTTTAAATATTGACTTTATGTCATGTTTATCTATAATAAGCAGTACAAACTGTGTTGATTGGTACTTAATACTTTATATTTTACTTTATATTTTTAAATGATAATTGTTTAATACATTATTTTTTATTAATTTACCATTCATCTAATCTACCATTTATCCATCCAACCGCTTAATATTTGGAACACTTATGAATTTTTTAAACACTACCGCTTTTAAACCCAGCCTACTTTTGGCGATGAGTCTTGGTTTATTTGCCTGTGGTGGGGACAAACCTAATAACTCCAATGCTCCATCAACAGAATCTACAACCACTACCACCGAAACAACCGCCACTGTCAATAACCCCAATACCAAAACATTGACCGTGGCAGTAACCTCAGCTTTTGCTCCTTTTACCTTTTCTGATGAAAAAGGCTCGCTCACAGGTTTTGATATTGACCTATTAGATGCCATCGCCCAAAACAAGGGGTTAAACCTTCAATACAAACCCACATCTTTTGATGGCATTTTCACCGAGATTGATGCTGGCACAAGTGATATTGCCGCCTCTGGGATATTCTATCAAGAAGAACGTGCCTCCAAATATGGGGTAACCAAACCCTACCACAACACTCAGCCTGTTTATTTTTATCGTGCTGATAACGCCAAACTTGCCAATACCTACCCAACCACTAAGTCAGATTTAAATGCACACACATTAAATATCGCCACCGTCAGTGATGGCGACGTTGAGGGTCTGGGCAATCAACACAACATTGACAAGGTACAATCTGAGTTTTTGGGCTTTCAAGGTGTCTTACAGGGCAAATACGATGTCGCTTTCTCTGATACAGGGGTATTAAACCACATCATCAAACACAACCTACAAGGCAAAGAATCCCTATTAAAAATCGTCCCTTATCAAGACAAAATAGGCTTTATCTTTGTGATAGATAAAGAAAATACTCAACTGCTTAACACACTAAACGAAGGCATTGAGGAGCTGACCCAAAGTGGCAAGCTAAAACAACTTGAAGAAAAATACGGTCTGTCGGACTAAGTTTTTAAACATCTGTACCGTCATGTCCTTACTTGTTGTTATTTGGCTTTTGGTGTCTTTTATATAAAAAACCGCACTTATTAAAGTGCGGTTTTATCATCTAAATCAACTTAACCTACTAACCTGCCACATCAAGCAGCATATTACGTATATGACCGATGGCTTTGGTTGGATTTAAACCCTTAGGGCAAACGCTGACACAGTTCATAATGCCACGGCAGCGAAACAAGCTAAATGGGTCATCCAAACGAGCCAAACGAGCTTGGGTGTCGGTATCACGGCTATCAATGATAAAACGGTAGCCATTTAATAATGCAGATGGACCTAAGAATTTATCAGGATTCCACCAAAATGATGGGCAAGCCGTTGAACAGCACGCACACAAGATACACTCATACAAGCCATTCATCTTCTCACGGTCTTCTGGCGACTGCAAACGCTCTTTTGGCGGAGCAGGTTGTGAATTGATTAGGAACGGATGAACTTTTTCGTACTGGGCGTAGAATTGGTTCATGTCCACCACCAAATCCTTGATGACGGGCAGACCCGGCAGGGGACGAATGATGATTTTCTCTGGCAGGGTATTCATATTAATCAGGCACGCCAAGCCATTTTTACCATTGATGTTCATGCCATCTGAGCCACAGATGCCCTCACGGCATGAACGACGAAAGGTTAAGGTCTCATCCTGTTTTTTTAGACGCAGTAATACATCTAGTAGCATACGATCCGTATCTAACAGCTCAATCTCGTAGCTTTGCATATAGGGGGCTTTGTCTTTGTCTGGGTCGTAACGATAAATCTCTATAATGCGTTTGCCTCGACTCATGGGTTTCTCCATTGGAAATTTGGGATTTTTAACCGTTTTTGTTAAAAATAACCTAATTAAATTTGAAATGATAAATTTTGAAAATCGGCTTTTAAAAGTTGAGCTTTTAACCCAACTCATTAAACCAACTCATCAAAATTAGAACGTACGCACTCGTGGCTCACAGTAATCCACAGTCAAAGGCTTTTTGCGTACAGGTTTATAAATCACACGATTACCATCAGAATACCATAGCGTGTGCTTCATCCATTCATGGTCATTACGTCCTAGTGGCGCATGGCTGTCATCTTCTGGCTTTTCATAATCCAGCACGCTATGAGCACCACGGCATTCATGACGCAAAGACGCTGATAACATGGTCGCTTTTGCCACCTCGTAGAGATTAGCAACCTCTAAGGCTTCAACACGAGCAGTATTAAAAACGGCTGATTTGTCTTTTAGATGGATTTTCTCAACTTTTGGGGCAAGTGCCATGATTTTTTGCACACCTTCATCCATCAGTGC
>ERZ1023396.94-NODE-94-length-41494-cov-152.981684_pt1 | contig 41494 bp, 30 predicted proteins | sample MGYA00380504_ERZ1023396 | MGnify/ENA primary metagenome ERZ1023396 (study PRJEB33173, sample SAMEA4830410) | metagenome | study: EMG produced TPA metagenomics assembly of the PRJEB25223 data set...
CCTGCCAAAGCTGATGACTGGCTTGACAGATTGGATTGGGGAGAAATTGGGTTAATGGCTTAAGAGCATAACAACCTTAATGCACACTTTTCCTTGAAAAGCTGGTGATTTATCACATTTTTCATCGCAAAAATATTGTGAATACAGGTTCTTAAATCGTGTACAAAACAAGCCAAACATAGAATTCTGATTTGGTTTTATGTTAACTTTAGTTGGGTAATGATTTGATGCTGATTTGGCAAAGGAAATGCTATGAATGGTGTTTTGGCTCATTTATTTGATTTTGATTTAGACGTTGTTATCACCCATACAGTGCAGATGGTGATTGCTTTTGTGCTGGTGTTGCCCATTGGCTATCATCGTGAAAACAGCTCACAAAGCATCGGTCTGCGAACTTTTCCATTGGTCAGTCTTGCCAGTTGTGGATTTACGTTAATCGGCTTAGAGTTGCTCATTGGTCAAGACGATGGTGCTGCTGGCGAAATCCTTGGTGGTGTCATCGGTGGTGTGGTAACAGGCATTGGTTTTATTGGTGGTGGGGCAATTTTAAAACAAGATGGCATGGTTGAAGGCACATCAACAGCGGCAGCGATTTGGTCAGCTGGTTGTATTGGCGTATCCGTTGCCATGGGACGATTGGAGCTTGCTGTCATATTAAGTGTGTTTACATTCTTGGTTTTTTATTTTGTCAGTCCACTAAAATCTAATTTGGAAGATAATAAAGATGGTGTTTGATAAATTCACGTTACGAAAATCACGGTCAAAGCCATTCAATAAATGGGCTATTAACAATTAAAAAACGCTTGTCGACTGACAATCAAACGTTTTTTTAAAAGAAAAATTTATTGAAAATGTTGACAGTTAGCTAGAATATCAAACATCACAAAAATTTATTTTTGTTGAAACAGTTTGCCATACTGCCACACATAATACGCCACACACACCACTGAGATGATAATCACAGGCAATGCCAATGCCAAAAATTCATAATGCAAATATAAATACACACCAACCACCCCACCGCCACAAAAGCTATACCAAATCATCGCTTGCAACAGCAACATTTTTTTGTTGATTTGTCTGCCAGCCAGCCAGTTACCTATCGCCGACCCCATGTCAGATGTCAACCCCGTCAGATGTGTGGTGCGTATCACCGCTCCGCTGTAGGTGGCAACCATGGAATTTTGTAGCCCACATGCCATGGCAGCAAATATTTGCCCTGCCACATGATGCAACAAAAATAATGCCAAACTCACCATCAGTAAGATTGCTTCTATCAGCAATGCCACCCCATACCGTCGCCCTTCTTGCAACGAGTTGTGACCGACAATAAAACCACTCATCACCGAACCAAACAAAAACGCCAACAGCACCGCACATATCATCAGTAAGGTTATACGGTCTTGTATGGCAAATGCAGACGCAAATAAGGTAACATTACCTGTAACATGCGACACGGACAAATGAGTAAAGCCTATCAATGCCGTGCTGTTGACACAACCTGCATTAAACGCCAACAGACAACCGCCATATAATATCCACTTGGGTAGTTTGTTAATCATAAGCCGTCAAAAATGTCAAACCCCACTCGCCTGCCGTTTAAAAAACCGCATCACTGGTTTAATTTGGCCAATCAAGCTCACCGCCTCACTTCGCACATATTGCACAGGACGCAACTGGCTGGCAAACAGCCAATTTATCATCGAAAAACTGTGCATCATCATGGTATTGTTGGCGTACCGCTCTCGCTCATAGCGTTGCAGTGTGGCAAATTCTGCCCATAACTTGCCCCCAGACCGCTCAAAGTCTGTTTGCAATACCGCTGTTAATGCCATGATGTCCAGCATGCCTAAGTTTAGCCCCTGCCCTGCCAATGGGTGCACACCATGAGCAGAATCACCAACCAGCACAAGATTGGGCTTGGCATAGCCATTGGCGTGTTGAGCAGTCAGTGCAAAGCTGGCAATGGAGTCGATTTGCTCAATGTTGCCCAATTCATAGCCACTGGCAAAAGCAAGCTCTTTGGCAAGTTCGATGGGCGATAATGTTAATAAATCAAGAGCCATGTTGGTTGGTAATGTCCAAACCACCGATTGCCAATGATGTGGATTGGCTTGGTCAGTTTTGCTCACATCAGCAAGCGGTAATAATGCCAGTGAGCCTGTTGGCAACATCAGCTGTCTGGCAGTGGCTTGGTGTGTCTTTTCAGTTTTAATGGCACAACATATGGCAGTTTGTTGATAGTCTAAAACATCTAATCTGATGCCTGCGTGCTGTCGCACAAATGACTTACGCCCATCTGCCCCAATGAGCAGTTTGGCTTGGTGTGTATCACCATTATCAAGGGTGATTTGGTGGCCTGCTTGTTCGGATTGCCATGCCATGTCAACGACTTGATGCCCTGCAATGTGGGTCAAAAATGGTTGAACATCGTCATCATCAAACCCATCATACAAGGATTTTTCTATGATAAATGGCTCAACCATACTGCCCAAGATGTCGGTGTCATCATCATCGGCAAATCTTAGCTCACCTTTGCCATCTTTTTGCCAAACGTGCATTTGGGCATAGTCAACTTTGCGTCCACCATGTTCGATGCGTTGCCATGCTCCCACGTCTTTAAGCAGGTTAATACTGGCAAGGCTTAACGCATAGACACGAGCATCACGTTGGGCAAGCTTTTGCTCCCAATCGGCTTGTGACAGTTTTGGGCGAGCATCAATGAGAGTAACGGAGTGGCAAGCTTTGGCAAGTTTTAACGCCAAGGTTGCTCCGACAATGCCACCGCCAATGATTAAGGTTGATTGATGATTTTTCATAATACAATCACTTTGCTTGGGATAATTTTTGGGTTGCTAAAATTAACCGTAAAGATTGTTCGGTTGGGCTAAATCCAAATTGCTGATAATAGTTTGCCAGTTTGTCATCTTTGGCATCAATAATGACAAAAACAATGCCTGTTTCTTTGGCAAGTTTTGCAATTTTTGACAACGCATGAGAGAGTAGGATTTTGCCAATACCTTGACCTTGAAACTGTTTATCCACGCCCATGCGACCCATAATAATGGCAGGAATTTGTTTGGGATAACCTTTGATTTGTCCGTCTTGATTGTCGATAAAAGTGTTCGATAGTGTATAAAAACCTTGAATGATGGCACCATCTGACAAAACGTGCGTTTGGGCAATGCCTTTTTTGGTATGCTGACTGGCAAGTTGTTTTAGATAGCGATTGATGTCGTCATTACCACAGTCAAAGACATTTTTATCATGTGATTTGTTCAGATAATCAAATTGCATTAAGCGTTATCCGTGATGTTATCACTCAACGTTAACAAATCTTTTAAGGCTTGATTAGGCTCTGATGTGTCTTGCAGTAATTTATTCATCAAGGCTTTGTCTTCATCACTGACATACCAAACTGGGGTGTCGTTAATGAGTTCAATGGATTTTTGGTACATGGTTGTCAAGATAAAATGGCTCATGCTCACGCCCATGATGTTGCTGGCTTGCTCGATAATGGCTTTGGTGTGAGGCGTGGTGCGTAAGCTGATACGGTCAGTGGCTTGCATGGCTTTACCTTTCGTGTGTCTGATATGCGTACATTTTAGAAATTATATTTAGATTTTTCAAGCAGTAAAAAGTAGGTCATGTAACGCCAACACTGACACAACCCAAAATGACTGCTTTAACTCTTCAATCCCATCGCAAACGTTGCCACCATGGGCTTGATAAATGGCACTTTGTCAAAGGCAATCAACGCCACGTTACGAGCCAGTTTTAATGCAGGGTTTTTAACCGTAAAGCCATATACCACCGCATCACAAAACCATTCAACCCGTTTTTGGTCGGCTTTACGACGTTGTTCATATGCTGATAACATTTGAGAATCAGCAATATCACCGCCACGCATGATTTGTTGATGTATCATCTTAGCCAAAGTGTCAGCATCACGCAGACACAGATTAAATCCCTGCCCTGCCACAGGGTGCAAGGTGTGAGCAGCATTACCCATGATGACACAGCGACCTTTTACTTGACTGTCTGCCAACACTTTGACCAGCGGATATGCCCCACGCTTGCCTGCTTTAATAAACTTGCCTGCCCGACTGCCAAATGACGCTTGAATGGCGTCCAAAAAATATTGTTCATCTTCTAAATAACGCCGTTCTTCTCCTGTTGGACAGACCCACACCACCGAACGGCGATGGCCTTGTTGTCGCTCACGCCCATCGCCATTGGCATCAGTAAGTGGCAACACCGCCACCAAGCCTGCCGATGTAAAGCGTTCAATGGCTTGATGATTGTGCGGTTTGTCAGTCATGACCACACCAACAATGCCCACTTGGTGATAATCGTGCGATGTTGTGCCAATACCCAACAGCTTGCGACTGGGTGAGTGTTGACCATCACAAGCAACCAACAAATCAGCGGTTAACGTTTGGTTGGAATTGTTGTGATTGGAATTGTTGTGTTGGTGAAAGTGAATCGTTACCTTTTTGGGGGTTTGCTCAATGTCGGTTAAAGTTGCCCCATCTAACAGGGTGATGTGTGGGTTGGCTTGTACGGCAAGCAACAATTTTTTGCTCAACCACGCATTTTCCATGACTTGCCCAAAACTTTCTACCCCTTCAGCGTGTTTATCTAAGGTGGCTTTACCAAAACTGCCTTGTTCACTGATTTTGACTTCATCAATACGACAAGCATGACTTTGTAAGTCGTCCCACAGTTTATGGCCATTTTTATGACCATGTTTTTTATGACCGTGTTTTTTATAATCATGTAATGTGATGCTTTGATAAATCTGCACGGTACGGCGAGACAATGCCATATTACGGCTATCAAATTGTTCACGGTCTAAATCGTCATCTGGACTGATGCTTGGGTAGGTATTTTTTTCCAAAACAGTGCTGTGAATGCCTTTATCTGCCAATAATAAGGCAAAAGATAAGCCCACATTGCCCCCACCAATGATGAGTACTGTTTGGGTGCTTAGGCGGTTGTTTTGGGTGCTGTTATCGTCAGTGGTGTCGTTGGTTGCTTGAATGGACATGGGCAAATTTCCGTTATTGATTAGGTATTGGCTATGCTATTAAAGCATATTATAAATACATCTTAAACACTTGTGAAATGCTGATAAAAAACACTTAGTAAATGACTTGATTAGTCAGTCATTTATCGCCATTATTGTTTAAAATAACCAACTGCTTAAAATAACCAACTGCTTAAAATAACCAACCTTAACCACACCAACCACATAAGGACAAGCTCTTGACCCATAGCATGACACGCACATTGACATTAGACCAGCTAAATGCCAAACAACTTAAAACTTTGCTGGGCGAATACAATCATCATTTAAAATACATTCAAGACCGTCTGGACATTCAAATCAACCAACGCCAACACACCTTTACGCTCGCAGGTGATTTAAATGCCGTGGAGCGTGGCGAACTGATATTGACCAAACTGGCTCAAGAATCCCAGCACAGTCAACACATCAGTGCCGAAGAATTGCACTTAATTATCCAAACCAGCCTATCTCGTGATGATTTGTCTTATCATGATGACGCATACGATGATGAAACTAATGACAGCGACCCTTTACCCACAAGCGACCCTTTACCCACAAGCAACCTTGCGCCCACAGATGGTGTTTCCGACAACCACAATCACAACCACAGTCATAATCACAACAATGGCAAGACAAACAATAAAGACCATGTCCCCATCAAGCTAAAAACTCGTAAGGGCAACATCATTCCCCGTGGGCATAACCAACAACGGTATGTCAAACGCATTTTAACGTCTGATGTGTCATTTGGGGTTGGGCCTGCAGGGACAGGTAAAACGTATCTGGCGGTGGCGTGTGCGGTGGACATGCTAGAGCGAAATGAAATTGAGCGGATTTTACTGGTGCGTCCAGCAGTGGAAGCGGGCGAAAAATTGGGATTTTTACCAGGCGATTTGACGCAAAAAATCGACCCTTATTTGCGTCCGTTATATGATGCTTTGTATGAGATGATTGGCTTTGAGAAAGTGGGCAAGCTCTTAGAGCGACAGGTGATTGAAGTCGCTCCCCTTGCCTACATGCGTGGGCGAACGCTGAATCATTCGTTTGTGATTTTAGATGAAGCCCAAAACACCACCCCAGAGCAAATGAAAATGTTTTTAACTCGCTTAGGTTTTGGCTCTCGTGCGGTAATCACAGGCGACATTACTCAGGTGGATTTACCAAGGGGGCATCAATCTGGCTTGGCACAAGCCTTACACATCTTAGCACCCATCAAAGAAATTCACATCACCAAATTTGATTCTAAAGACGTGGTGCGTCATCAGTTGGTGCAAAAGATTGTGGAAGCCTATGATGTCTTTGACGAACAGCAAGAACGTGAACGAGAACAACGTAAAGCCGAACGCCGCCGCCAAAAAGAAGCCGAAGCGATGCAACAAGCTTAGTTGGTTAATGTTGGTTAATAATGCGGTGGACGGTCTGCCAGCAAATCAAATGAAGCGATGCCCGAGTCGACTTGACGTTCTAGGTAACCATACAACAGTTGTAGTTGCCTTTGAAGGTCAGTGATTTGCTTATCTTGACGGCTGATGACTTGATTGAGCGTGTCTACCGTCATTTCCAAATGGGCAACGGCGATTTGTAAATCAGTTAGGTCATCGGCTAAAAGAAGGTTGTTGTTCATTTTAATCACACTCTTTTTAATCACACTCTTTTTAATCACACTGTCTTTAATCACACTGTCTTTAATCACACTGTTTTTTTTCATCTAAATGATGTTAGTGTAACATGATATAATTGCTTTATGTTTACATGACTCTTATGGTTTATTTCTCATACTTATCTTTCTCATACTTAGCTTAAAGCATTTTTTAGCTTAGCATTTTGATGGCGATTTTGGCGTATGGCACTGATACATTTAAAAGACATTCATTTGGCGTTTGGCATTGCTCCGATTTTAGATGGGGTGAATTTAAGCATTGATGCAGGGGAACGCCTTTGTCTGATTGGACGCAATGGTGAAGGCAAATCCACGTTACTCAAGCTCATTCATGGTGATTTACAACCTGACAGTGGTGAAGTCATCATTAACAATGCAGTGCGTATTGGCATGCTCGAACAAGACGTACCAGAAAATCACGGCAACATTTTAGACATCGTCATGGGCGGTAACAAACAAGCATCTGAGTTATTGACTGATTATCACCACCTATCCCAACAATGTGCAGATGGCAATATGCAGGCGTGTGAACGAATGGCACAGTTACAAAGCCAAATTGATGCGATACATGGTTGGAATTTAGAGCGTCAAGCCAACACGTTGATTACCAACATGGGGCTAAATCCAGATGGTGATATCAGTGAATTATCTGGTGGTCGCAAACGCCGAGTTTTACTTGCTCGTGCATTGGTTACTCGCCCAGATGTGTTGTTGCTTGATGAGCCAACCAACCATTTAGATGTTGATAGCATTGAGTGGCTTGAACAGTTTTTATTGGACTGGCAAGGACTGACACTGTTATTCATCACCCACGACAGGCAGTTCGTTGATAAGCTTGCCACTCGCATTGTGGAGCTTGACCGTGGCAAACTGTCCAGCTATGACGTGAGCCAAGGAATCAAAGGCTATGCCCGTTATCAAGAGCTAAAAGAGCAACAGCTGATAGCCGAAGAAAAAGCCTTTGCCAACTTTGATAAAAAACTGGCTCAAGAAGAAGTGTGGATACGCCAAGGCATCAAAGCCCGTCGCACTCGCAACGAAGGGCGTGTTAGAGCATTAAAACAGTTGCGTGAAGAACGCAAACAACGCCGTGATACAGTCGGGCAAGTCAACATCACCATGAGCGATGCTGAACAAAGTGGCAAGCTGGTGTGTCATGTTAAAAATTTGCATTTAGAATATGACGGCAACGTGTTGGTAGACAACTTTAACACCACCATCATGCGTGGCGATCGCATCGGCATCATTGGGGCAAATGGTGTGGGTAAAACCACACTCATCAAAGCCATATTGGGCATGAACAATGATGACATCACTCAGACAGGCAGTGTTAAATTGGGGACAAATTTGCAAGTGGCGTTTTTTGACCAGCTCAGAGACCAGCTTGATTTGGAAGCCAGTGTTGCTCAAAACGTCTCTGAAGGCTCAGACCACATCGAAGTTGGTGGTCGCAAAACGCACATCATAAGCTATCTGCAAGATTTTTTGTTTTCCCCTGAGCGTGCCAGAACGCCTGTCAAAGCCCTATCAGGTGGTGAACGCAATCGTGTGTTGCTTGCCAAACAACTGCTCAAACCTGCCAACATTTTAGTATTAGATGAGCCGACGAATGATTTAGACATGCCAACCCTTGAGCTACTAGAAGAATCCGTTGCCAGTTTTAACGGCACATTATTATTAATTAGTCATGACCGTGCTTTTATGGACAATGTGGTTACCAGTACTTGGGTGTTTAGCACCGATGCCAATGGCAACGGTGTGGTACAAGAATATGTGGGTGGTTATCAAGATTATCTGGTACAAAAACAACGGCAACAATCCGCCATAAAAAATCAACCCAAAGACCAACACACCAAAGACCAACACACCAAAGACAAGCCCAACAAAACCACAGCCAAAAAAACCGCACCCCAACAAGCAAAAGCCAGTCGAAAACTGAGCTATAAAGAACAGCGAGAGCTAGATGGCTTACCTGCTGAAATTGGTGAGCTTGAGACCGAGCAACAACAACTACAAGATAAATTGGCAGATGGCAGTTGGTTTAACACTGACTTGGTTGGGGCAACAAAAGCCAGTGAACGTTTGGCACAGATTGATGAGTTACTGTTAGCAAAACTTGAGCGTTGGGATGAGTTAGAAAGTCATCAAACCATCTGACTTATCTTATCGCTCACGCTTATCTTCTTATCGTTCACGCTTATCTTATCGTCCATATCATCGCCCATCTTTTGGCAACAGCTCACTGATGTCTTTGGGTAAGTCGGTACAGATTAAGGGATAATTAGGGATTTGTAATTGCCATGCGTGTAAGCACAATCGTCTCACGCCAGAGACGTCATGTGGGTTATATTTATCATCACCCAGCAACGCATGCCCCAACTGTGCCAAATGCACCCGTATCTGATGCGTGCGTCCTGTTTTTGGTAGGGCTTCGATGAAAGAAACAGGCATCGTTTGACTTGTGTTAGCGTCATTTTTATCATCTGCCGCACTTGCCTGCTTGATGAGTTTAAACCTTTGTTTGACTTTGATTTGCGTTTGACTGGCTTTGGCTTGTGGGTCATCTTGACTGATTCGTACCCGCCGTTCACCATTTGCCAGTGTGTAACGAATTAGGGGCAAATCTATCAGCTGTTCATTCAACACCAAATGCCCTGCCACAACACACAGATAATGTTTTTGAATGGTTTTATCTCGTAGATGCTGTTGTAATTGTTTTAACACAGAGCGTTTTTTGGCCATCATCAACAAGCCTGACGTGTCTTTATCAATGCGATGCACCAGTTCAAGATATTTTTTGCCAGTCACATGACGCATTGCTTCAATCACCCCATAATCTTCACCACCACCGCCATGCACCGCCATGCCAGACGGCTTATCAAGCACCAGCAATCCATCATCTTCATACACCACCCGTTGCATCAAATCTTGGGCAAACTTATCGCTGATGATGGGGACTTCACGGCTGGGCAACCTAACAGGGGCAACACGCACCACATCGCCACGACATAGCCTATCGTGTGGCTTACAGCGTTTATTATTGATGCGGATTTCATCAGACCGTATCATCTTATACAGGTGCGACCTAGGCAGTCCCTTTAATCGACTGAGCAAAAAATTATCCAAACGTTGTTCATGCTGATGAGCAGTTACTTGCAAATAATTGACTTGAGCAAAGTTCTCAATGTCAGCATCGGCACTCATCGGACGGTGCTTTGTGTTGTGAGCATTGTGGGTTTTGTGGGTTTTGTGGGTTTTGTGGGTTTTGTGGGTGCGTTGAGAAAATTGTTTGGCTTGATGTTGCTTAGTTTGATGCGGTGATGATGACTTATTCATAAGATTTTTTACAACTTTTATTAGGTGTTTTGCCAAAGATTTGCTATAGTTTACCATGTTGCAAAAATGTGCAGGTAAGTTTTACCACAATTTTTAAAATAAGTTTGAAACAAGGCTGCTTTTAAACAAGGTTTTAAATAAACAAGGTTTCAAAGTTCGCTTGTCAAATTTATTAGATTTTGTGCGTTAAAGCATCGTGCTTTTTTAGTGTTTAAAATTTAGTGTTTAAAACAAGCTAAGACAACATCACTGCCCAATCACATCACGTTCTTGCAACACCCCAATGCCACACTAACACACATAACCTTTGTTTTAGTGGGTTAAACTTCATACTTTTTTTGACAATGCAGTTTATTGGCAAACATAATAAATATTTGATGACCAAAACCACCAAGCTAAGTAATGAGCTTAAGTAAGCTGTCATAAAAGCCGTGCTGGATAAATGACACAAGACATGTCCTGTCATTTTCTGTCATTGAGACACATCAATGGCCAACCGTCCCAGACTGCTTTTAACTGACTGATACGTCATGTTGGTACGTTTGATGCCTAATTGACATGTTAAGCACTTAATATTGAGTACTTGATATGTTGATACTTAATACATTGACACATGAATACATTGAGACATTTTTAATCGATTTTTATTGATAAGATAATCAAGTAACAAGCTAAGCCAAACCATCATAAGCCAACATAAGATTGTCTGCCCATTTATTATTGCTAACTGCGTTGTCCAGAACCATTTGGACACCATTATGAAACGCATTCTTATCAACGCCACTCATGCCGAAGAAATTCGTGTCGCCTTATGTAAAGGCAATCATCTGTACGATTTTGATTTGGAAAATCGCACTCGTGAACAAAAAAAAGCCAACATCTACAAAGGTCATGTGACCCGTGTCGAGCCATCGCTTGAAGCGGTATTTGTTGAATACGGCTCAGAGCGACAAGGTTTTTTACCCATTCGAGAAATCGCTCAGCAATACCTAAAAGGCAACCCAAGAGACGAAAACATCAAAAGTCTCATCAAAGAAGGCGACACGCTCATTGTGCAAGTTGAAAAAGAAGAACGTGGCAATAAAGGCGCTGCTTTATCCACTTATGTGTCTTTGGCAGGGCGTTATTTGGTACTGATGCCCAACAATCCTCGTGGTGGTGGTATTTCTCGACAAATATCTGGTAAAATCCGTGATGACATGAAGCGGTTGTTATCCAACCTTGAAATGCCAAAAGGCATGAGCGTCATTATCCGTACCGCTGGCATTGGCAAATCCTTAGAAGATTTGCAACACGACCTTAACCACCTACTGAGCATTTGGCAATCCATTCAAGAGCAAAACGACCGCTATGCCTCACCCCGTCTTGTCCACCAAGAAGCAGGCGTGGTGACTCGTGCGGTGCGTGACTATTTACGAGATGACATCGGTGAGATATGGATAGACAGCGAAAACGCCTACCATGAAGCTGCCAATTTTATCACCGCTGTCATGCCCACCCAAAGCGATAAATTGCGTAAGTATACCGATTATGAACCCATGTTCGCTCGTTTTGGCATCGAAAAACAAATCGAAACCGCCTATCAACGAGAAGTACGTTTGCCATCTGGTGGCTCAATCGTCATTGACCAAACCGAAGCGATGGTATCCATTGACATCAATTCTGCCAAATCTACCAAAGGGTCTGATGTTGCTGAAACCGCCTACCACACTAACCTAGAAGCGGCTGATGAGATTGCTCGCCAACTGCGTTTGCGTGACATGGGTGGCTTGATTGTCATTGATTTTATTGATATGAATGAACGTGAACATCAAAAAGACGTGGAAAAACGCTTGGTTGAAGCCTGCCGTTATGACAGAGCCAGAGTGCAGTTTGGTGAAATTTCCAAATTTGGTTTGATGGAGATGAGTCGCCAACGTTTGCGCCCTTCTCTTGAAGAGTCAACAGGTTATATCTGCCCTCGTTGTCATGGCAACGGCATGATACGAGACCTACGTTCGTTATCGCTGTCCATCATGCGTCAAATTGAGCAGACTGCCCTAAAAGAGCGTCAAGGTGAAGTACAAGCCGAAGTTCCCACTGACATTGCGGCATTTTTGCTCAATGAAAAACGTGAAAGCTTGGTATATCTGGAGCAAGACAGTGGCACACGCATCACCATTTTGCCACACGCTCACATGGAATCGCCCAACTACACAATTCACTTTAATCGTGATGGTTTTGCCCCCTCAAGCTATGAGCGGATCACTGACAGCCAACAACAAGAAAGCCATGACCGTGGCTATGAAATCAACTGGCAAACCGCCGAAAGTGAACGCCCAGAACAACAGCCGACTCGCAAACCAAGACAATCATCATCACAAACAACTGTGATAGATGACGATACCAAAAACAATACCAAAAGCAACACCAAAAATGACAATCACAGTGGCAACGATAAAAACACCCACACTGCCCCACAAAACGGCCAGAAAACATCTGCCACAACACCACAAGCCCAATCTCAACCACAGCCACAAGCCATCGCATGGCTCACAAACCTGTTTGCACCCACACCCCAAGCGGTCACCTCAGACAGTCTCAATAACCAAACCGCCACCCAAGCCATTGAAAGCTTGGTCAATTCAGGAGCAACCAGCTTAGGAGCAATGGGACAAATCAACCCAACTGCCTTTGCCCAAATAAACAGCACAGCACACACCAATAAACAAGCTGAGCAACACGACAAGCAAGACAGTCAAGATGAGCAAGACCCTCAAGACAAAAAGCAACGCAAACCTCGTAAAAACAAAAATCAACACAAACAACACAACAGAAAAAAAGACCGTCGTCAAGATGATGAGCATGATAATGGCCATCACTCAAACAACACAGATGACAAACACGCTGGTAAACACGCTGGTAAACAACAGCATCAAGACGACCAAAACAACAAGCCCAAACGTGAGCCAAACAGCCAACGTGACTCTCGTGGTGGATTTGTCCGCCATGACACACTCATCGCTGACGTTACTGCCAAAGATGACAACCAATCATCACATCAAGAACAGCAACAAGATAAGCAAGGCAAAGAAAAATCCACAAATAAGCCCAGTAACAACAAAACCGATACGGATAAGTCTTATCAACAAACAACAAAAGACGCTCAAACAGCAACAATCGATAAATCACAACGTCATCAAAACCCTGATAACGTAGAAATCCGAATCAACCGAACTGATGCCAGTGGCAAAACCACAAAAGTGGTGCATCTGTCATTAGATGATGACACAACCGATGATTTGACCGCTGATATGACCACGGACACAACCGCTGACATGACCGCTGATGTGACCACAGACAAGCACCACAATACAAATACTGTCAATAATGATGATGGTGGCAAGAACAGCGAACACACTGCCCATCATACGGACATCACGGATAAAACCAGCCACAATGACATAACTGATGACACTCATCACCCTGCCAGTGTCAATTATGACTGGCATTCTTTATTTGCCAACCGCTATGTTACAGCAGAAAAATACGGAAACGCCAGCAATGACCCACGAGTTGTCATGGCAAGCAAACAAGCACAATCAAACGATGCCCAAAGCATGACAAGTTTGGCCAGTAAAAAATTCACCGCCAACACAAGCACCATCACAGGCAGTGTGGGGCAATTTATCCATCGTCATCTGCCAGATGCTCAAAATCGCATAAAACAAGACGGTGTGATTGCTTGCTTTATCAAATCCATAGAACTGCACCACGCATTCATGCAAACAGCAAATGGCATGAACATGAATGATACTGACAACAGCACAAACATCACTGATGCCAATCATACAAATGACTTTGATTTTAGCAATTATGGCTACCAGCCATTGAGCGACAGCTATTTATCCAACTTTGCAGATGCCATCACCCCTGTTGCCAAACATCAATGTGTGCAAGGTAAGACCGAAGTTGCCCCTACCCCATTAAAGCCTCGTGCCAGCAATGACCCTCGTGGAACTCATCATAAACCAGCCATCAATCAAGATGATGATACCGACTTATCTCAACAGTCTGACTTATCTCAACAGTCTGATACTGAAGCCAAGCAACAGCGCCATTTGCTTCATGACTCAGCACAAAAGCAAGCATCTGAGCCAAACCAAAGCATGGACACGCTTGAAAAGTACAAAAACATGATAGAGAATGTGGCGGAACAAATGCTACCAAAAGGAACAACTCGAATGATATTATCCAGCATTCCTGTTGGCACAAACATTCCAAAAAATCGCAAACGCAAAAAGCCTACCACCCCTAAAGCCAATGGTGATACGGCAAATGCACCAAAAAATTTGGATAACTCAGCAGATGATACGGTGAAATAAAACCGCCATTTTCAAAATTAGGCAGAAATTAGCCTTAAACATCACTTCAAAAAACATCATCTCAAAAGTAAGATTTGAATGTTTAACTTTTGGGGTGTGGTTTTAAATGGCCCATTGGTTGGGTTTTGCTCCGCTTAATCCAACCAATGGGCTAAAATTATGGCATGAAACATGGCCTGTTAATCCAAACTGCACTGTCTATGAAAATAAAAACTGTGCTGTCTCAGATAAACAAGTAAATATCATTAAAGACGTCAAGAAGCCATCATATATCTAAAAACAGAATATATCTAAAAACAGAACCCAAGTTAATGAGCGTTTCCCATCTGTTCTTTTTTATTAATTTTCTTTTTTATTAATTTTGGTTTTAGAATGATATTATTATCTTTAATTTGGATTTATACAGTCAATTTTATCTTGAAAAGAGCATGCTACTTTATGTATAAAAAGCATGACTTTATGTATCAGAAGCATGCTTTTTACCAATCAGTGTCATCACCGCCACAATACTCAGACCAACCAACAACCCAATCATGCCATTTATCGCATTGACGGTTAATCCAGAAAATACCCCTGTTAAGTCAGCGATATGCTCAACTTCATCATGCAAAAATTGGATACCATGCACCAAAATACCACCTCCCACCAAAAACATGGCAAATGTGCCAGCAATGGATAAACATTTCATCAGCTTAGGGGCAGATATTAACAGTAAATGACCAATTTTTTGTTTGCTACCACTGTTTTGTTTAATCAAATACAAACCCAAATCATCTATTTTAACAATGCCTGCCACCAAGCCATAAATGCCAACGGTAATCAAAATGGCAATGGTTGATAACGCCACAGCTTTGGTCATAAATGGTGCTTGTGTCATTGTGCTTAATGCAATCACCACAATCTCAGCAGACAAAATAAAATCGGTGCGTATCGCCCCTTTGATTTTATCTTTTTCATAAATAACCAAATCCATCTGTTCATTCACATGGGCCAGTTTATGAGCTTCAAACGTTTCATCATGTTCCGACAAATGTGGCCAAAACTTATGTAGCACCTTTTGAGCCCCTTCATAGGACAAAAACAATCCCCCACACATCAAAAGCCAAGTTACCAACGGTGGATAAATGGCACTTAAAAATAATGCCAACGGTACTAAAATCACCTTATTAACCAATGAACCTTTTGCCACTTCCCACACCACAGGCAATTCTCGACTGGGATTCACACCACTGACTTGCTCAGCGTTTAATGCCAAGTCATCACCCAACACACCTGCTGTTTTTTTCATCGCCACTTTGGACATCACCGACACATCGTCCATGATTAAACTGATGTCATCTAATAATGCCAATAAACTTACCGAAGCCATCATCACCCTCAAAATCACTGATTAAAAATTTAACAGCCAAAAATGGTTAAGAAATTTAGCATGACATGATGCTTAACATCACATTGCTCTTCTCTTACATCACATTTAACATCACATTGTTGATGCCAGTCTAGCCAATTTATTTGACAATGATAGCCCATATTTGATAAAAAATGTATCCAAATGCCATAAGCAAATTATAAATGCAAATTTTGCCTAATTTATGTTAGAATGAATTCTTTTATCCATGTTTTTACGATTATCCGCAGTTTTTATTCGTATTTCATATTGCATTGTCTGCTTTATATGCTCTACTTTATATGCTCTGCTCTGTACGATGACTTTTTAACCACAACCAATTAATCATAACCAAACCACTCAAACCAAATCACTGATGAATCATTTAGGATAGATGTTATGCGTCCATTTTCTAAAGTACCCTTTACCACCTTAAGTGTTGCCTTAAGCTTAGCCATGCTCTTAACAGCTTGTAGTGCCAATGCTGATTCAAATGACAAGCAAAATAACAAAAACAACACCCAAACAGCTCACTCTGAGACAGTCAAGACCGCTTCAGCCCAACCCACCCAAACCATCATAGCCGACAACCCAGAGACACAACAAGTACTAGACAATGTGCGTAACAATCTAAAAAAATCTGGTATTGATATCAATATTCTATCAATCAAACCCACCGCTGTGGATAACATCTACTGGGTCAGCTCAAGTCATATGGCACCATTTTTTACTGACAAGCAAGGCAAGCACGTCATTCAAGGGCAGATTGTGCAAGTGGGAGATGCCGAGCCTGTGGACATTTCTACCAAGCTAATGCAAGATGTTGCCAAAGACAAACTGGCAGCCGAACCCATCACGGACATGGTGGTTTATCCTGCCAAAACCGATACCAAAGCGGTAATCTATGCCTTTACTGATGCCACTTGTCCCTATTGCCAACGCTTACATCAAGACGTACCAACCTTAAACGAAGCAGGGGTTGAAGTGCGTTATTTGGCATGGCCAAGAAACCCACAAGCACTGACCATCATGCAATCTGTATGGTGTGCTCCTGATCGCAAATCTGCCTTTGAAAAAGCCAAAAATGGTGGTCAAAATCCTTTAGCAACCTGTGATTCAGCAGTCAACCGTCATACCGAACTGGGTTTTAGCTTGGGTGTGCAAGGCACGCCTGCGGTCTTTGATGAACAAGGCAGACAGCTTGGCGGTTATCTGCCCCCCAACCAGTTGCTTTCGGAATTGGGTCTGTAACAGATTGGGTCTGTGATTTTAACTTAACTTTCTTTGCTGATTTATTTGCTTAGTTGCTTAGCTGATTATTTTTGTGAGTTAAGTTTAAGTTTTTTGAGTTTAAATTGACGTTTAAGCTCTTAAACTTTTAAGCTGTTACATGAACACTTTAAACAATTTTTGCATTCAACAAAATACATGAGGACGTTGTGAATAACCCCATCAGATTGGCTGTTTTAGGACTTGGTACAGTTGGCACAGGTGTGGTTAACCTGTTAAAAGATAACCTGACAGAGCTAAAACGCAGAAGTGGCAAAGACATCATCATCACCCATGTTGGCACACGCCGACAACGTGATGACATAGACAGTCAAATTAAGCAAAATGCCGACCTGCTATCCATCGTTGCCAGCGATGATGTGGACATTGTCATTGAAGTCATTGGTGGCACAACAGTTGCCAAAGACGTGATAACCCATGCCATTCAACATGGTAAGCATGTGGTAACCGCCAATAAAGCATTGTTGGCAGAGCATGGCAATGACATTTTTGCCTTAGCAGAACAAAATCATGTGCATGTGGCATTTGAAGCATCTGTGGCAGGGGGCATTCCGATTATTAAAGTCATGCGAGAATCCCTTGCTGCCAATAAAATCGATTGGCTGGCTGGCATCATCAATGGGACAGGCAATTTTATTTTAAGTGAAATGCGTGATAAGGCAAGACCCTTTGCCGATGTGCTGAGCGAAGCACAGCAGTTAGGCTATGCCGAAGCTGATCCTACCTTTGATGTGGAAGGCACAGACGCCGCTCATAAGTTGGCATTATTGGCATCGATTGCATTTGGTATGCCACTGGCTTTTGAACATGTGTATTGCGAAGGCATCACCAAAATCACCAACCAAGACGTGATGTATGCCCAAGAGCTTGGCTATCGCATCAAACATTTGGGCTTTGCCAAACGTCGCACACTCAATGATGGCAACACAGGTATTGAATTACGAGTTCACCCCACCTTAATCCCAGAAGACACCTTGCTTGCTAATGTCAATGGCGTTAAAAATGCCGTGCTTATCGATGCTCACCCATTAGGACAAACCTTGTATTATGGCGATGGTGCAGGAGCAGGAGCAACCGCATCAGCAGTCATGGCAGATGTCATGGATTTGGTTCGTGTGCTGGGCGTGGCAGATGGTGGGCATCATGTGCCACATTTATCCTACCACCCCGACCACTTAAACACACCCACATTATTACCTGCCGAACAAATGCTCACAGGCTACTATTTACGCTTAACCACCCTAGACCACCCAGGGGTATTGGCAACCATCACACAGATTTTAAGCGATGCAGACATCAATATTGATGCCATCTTACAACAGCCAGACCATGACCATGACACATTGCCAAATCAGCAACGTGAGCCGTCTACCAATCATGCCCCAAACATCGTACCTGTGGTGATTTTAACCCAACCCATCACCGAAAAAAACATGAATGATGCCATCGCTAAAATGGAAGCACTGGACATCATCAAAGATAAAATCGTCCGTATTCGTCTAGAAGAGCTGGATTAAACAACTGAATAAAGCAAAAAATTGTGATAAGAGTCTGCTTATGCCAAGCAGGCTTTTTTATCGGCCATTTTTTATGATGTTGTCTAAAAAGATTTTACCTAAAAAATTGCTTGCCTTGAACTAATCGTTTATCCGCCGTTGCCGTAAAACCACCGCCTTCAGGCGGTGGATATAAGGCAATTGTTAAATGCGATAAGTTTTGCTATACTCATCTCACTATATTCAATGTCTTACATTCCACAGTTAAGTTAAGACTAAATTGCGAGTACGCAGTAACTTAACTGGTAAGACGTTTCCAAACACACACTTAAGTTAATTTGTGTCTATGACAATCCTAACGGTAAGATTAACTTAAAATAAGAACCTAAGATGTACGGTGTGTCGTACGGGCGGTTGCCACTATCTTAGGCTTGCGGTCGGGCTTGACCGTCTTGCAGAAGGAATCCCCGAACGATAGGGAGGGGAGGAAGTCAAAGTGTCATTAAGCGGATTTTTATTGTAACTGGATGATGATGTGATGACGTCTTGCATAAAACTGTTTTGAATAAAACTGTTTTGAGTAAAGCAATAGAATATCTGCCAAAGGATACACATCAGTTTGATTGTCTGACTGAACTTAAGTGTATGATGTTAAAATAAATATTTATATTTATGACACACTGTTTAATAAAGGAATGAATCATGTCAAACAATGCCACAGACCCAATTGTCATCGTAGGTGGTGCGCGCACCCCCATGGGTGGATTTCAAGGGGACTTATCACCACTGACCGCACCAGAACTTGGTGCTGCTGCCATTAAAGCTGCCGTTGAACGTGCTGGCATACAACCTGCTGATGTTGATGAAGTCATCATGGGCTGTATCTTAAGTGCTGGCGTTGGTCAAGGCCCTGCCAGACAAGCCATGCGTAAGGCAGGCTTGCCTGATGACACCGCCGCCGTTACCATCAATAAACTGTGTGGCTCAGGTCTTAAAGCAGTCATGCAAGCTGCCGACAGCATCACCGCAGGCAGTGCCAACATCATCGTTGCTGGTGGCATGGAGTCGATGACCAACGCCCCTTATCTGATGCCAAAATCTCGAGCTGGCTATCGCATGGGACATCAAGAAGTCAAAGACCACATGTTCTTTGATGGCTTAGAAGATGCAGAAACAAACAAACTCATGGGACAATTCGCTCAAGAAATGGCAGACAAACGAGGCTACACTCGTGAACAAATGGATAACTTTGCCATCGAGTCATTAAACCGTGCCAACAACGCCATTGCTAAAGGGCATTTTAAAGACGAAATCGTTCCTGTTACCGCCAGCACTCGCAAAGGCGAAATCACCATCGACACCGACGAACAACCCGGTAATGCCAAAATCGATAAAATACCCAACTTACGCCCAGCATTTGCCAAAGATGGCACCATCACCGCCGCCAATTCAAGCTCCATTTCAGATGGTGGTGCTGCCGTCGTACTGATGAAACAAAGCCTTGCCAAAGAAAAAGGCTTAAACCCACTGGCTCACATCGTTGCTCACACCACCAGCTCACGCCACCCCAGTGAGTTTACCATTGCCCCTGTTGGTGCCATTGACAAATTACTAAAAAAGACAGGCTGGCAAGCTGATGATGTCGATTTATGGGAGATTAACGAAGCCTTTGCCATGGTAACCATGGCAGCAATGGACGAGTTTAACCTTGACCATGACAAAGTCAACATTGAAGGCGGTGCTTGTGCGTTAGGTCACCCCATCGGCTGTTCTGGAACTCGTATTTTATGGACGCTCATCAACTCACTCAAACGCACAGGTGGCAAAAAAGGCGTGGCAACCTTGTGCATTGGAGGTGGTGAAGCGGTGGCGGTTGCCATTGAGATGCTCTAAACCCTAGTATGAACACCTTACCACATGCTACGGTTAACCTGCGATTAATGTGGCATGGTTAACTTAGCATATCTTAGTGTGTGGTTTTTTAGCACATGCTTAACAAAAAAGACCCCAAAACAGGGGTCTTTTTTTACTGGCATCAGTTTGGTTACATTAGATAACATACCTTTACTCAAAAATACTCTTTATTCACCAGTTTATACACTTTGCTACTTTTTGCCTATAGTTCAATCAACCTTGCATTGATAAGATGAACATCATTAAAATGAACAATGAGCATTATTAAGACAGTCATCATTAGGACAGTCATCAAGTTAATCAAAATGTCCGATTGTCATTGATGGTTCTTTTATTGATGGTTGATGGATTTTCGATAATCAGATGTTTGATGATTGATTGCCATCAATGAATTTTTATCCATCATTTTGTACTTATCCATCATTTTGTACAAAGGATTGGTTAATATGCTGGATAATAAAATCAGTGTATTCAGCCACTCACAACTCCCTTCCCTTTCTGTTCCATGTTAATTTTAGAAAGGTCATACCAACGATAATTTAAGGAAATATTTATGAGTCAGTTAATTCGCTTAAAAGACATTCAAGCCACTCACGCCGATTTATTGGGTGATGATTACTACAACCCAACTGGCAAAACCGCCTATGCCCGTAATGAAGATAAAGTGGGTAAAATTGATGGTGCGTTGGTAGAAGACACCACTGGCAAAATCCGTTACTTAATCACTGATGTTGGTGGTTGGTTTAGTGAAAAATTGGTATTGGTGCCAGCTGGGTTGGCTCGTATCGTGGGTGATGATGTGTTCTTTGACTCACTAACCAAAGCTCAAGTTGAAGCCATGGAAGCTTATGATGAAGATTATCAGTATTCTTATGATGAGCAATACCAAAAAGACCGCCAAGCATTTGTGGCTGACACATTGCCCAATGAAGAGCGTGTTGACCTGAAAGAAGAACATTACAACGCCCCTAACACCCTTGAGTTGTTAGAAGAGCGTTTGACTGTCAATAAAGACCGCATCGTTGCTGGATTGGTTAAGATTGGCAAGCATGTCGTCTCTGAAGACCGCAAAGTTGAAGTTGAATTAGAAGAAGAGCGTGCCCATATCCAACGTAACGAAGTGAACCGACCAACTGACCGTACCATTGGTGAGGGAACTGAATCTGTTGAAGTTCAGCTTGAAGCAGAGCGTGCCAATGTGTCCAAACAAACCTATGTGACCGAAGAGGTCAGCCTTGGTAAAACCACAGAACGTCATGTTGAAACCATCATTGAGACCATTCGCCGTGAAGAATTAGATGTTGATAATGACGGTAACATCGTCGATAAAACTGGCAATATCGTTACTCGTGATGACATCACCGCTGATGATGTTCGCAAATATCGTAACAAATAATCCCAAACGATGGTCTGATTCCAGCAATCATGCCATAACCATACCAAAACAACAACCGCCTGGCTTGGTGGTTGTTGTTTAAGTGGTTCTTATAAGTCAGAAGCAGATGCTTTCTGGCTTTTTTTATCATATTTTTATCATATCAGTTATCAATCATATCGTTGACAACCCAATCATGAATGACTATGAATGACTTAATCATTGATGATTTATCAGCAAACAACAGGCAAAAAGGACACAATCATGCCAAATCAAACCAGTCAAAATGGCCAAACCCAATCACACGATCAGCCAAATAGCCAGCTAAATAACCAATCTAATAACATGGTGGATAATCAATCAAAGCAAACAGATGACACATCGGCTAAACACACATTAGAGTTATTGGAAGAGCGGGCAATTGTCAATAAAGAACGGGTCATCACAGGTAAGGTTCGTATCAGCAAACGCACAGAAAGTAAGGTTGTGCATGTGCCAGTTGAGTTGAATGAAGAGACGCTAATCATTGAGATAGATAGCCATGGACATCAGGCATTGTTTGATGGCAATGCAGATGATGTGTTTGTCGAAAACAAAACCCAAGCCAACCCCATTCAGATACTTATCAATGGGGAGATGCGTGTCTTAGGGAACGAGCCTATCGAGTTAAAGGTTGCTAAAGATGTTGCCACCATCAGCACACAGACTTATGTTGCTGAAGCCATTAACATTGATACCATCAGCCATCACCATATCGAAGAAGTGGCTTATCAGCTGCGTCATGAAGTGTTGGACATTGATGAGAAACGGTTTGATACAGATGACAATGTTAAAAAAAGCAATTAATAAAAAAAGCAATGGATAACAGACAGATAATGACGCTTAAGCTTAAAACCATTGACTTAAAACCATTGACCAAGCAAAATCCCCAACAATGCCAGGGATTTTGCTTGTGTTCGATTGTTTTTGTTATAATCAGCTCTATTAAAAATCAGTTCTATTAAAGTTTGCCGTGGCATTGCTTGTATTTTAGCCCAGAACCACAAGGACAAGAGGCATTACGACTGAGGTTGAGATGAGCATAAGGATTGGCACTGTGGTGATTATCCATGCTGTCAGTACCCTGCCGTTGGGTATTGGTGGCTGTTTGAGTGGCTTGTCCTTGTCCTTGTTGCATCATGGCAGTGGCTGCTGAGCTGATGCCATTTTGAAAGGTCATGCTCATATTGGTGCGTGGACGTGATTGGTGATTGATGGGCTGAGTGTCTGCTTCACCACCCATCAAGCTGCCTGCCTGCTGATGTTCAAACTGCATCTGCATTCGTTCGGCTGCCAAACGACGCTCTTCTTGCAAGGCTTTAATCTCTTCTGGGGTAGGCACATGCACACGGGATAAGTCTTGCACTGTGTCTGAGCGGATAGCCCCTAACATGGACTGGAACAAATCAAACGATTCTCGTTTATATTCTTGTTCAGGGTTTTTTTGGGCATAGCCACGCAAGTGAATGCCTTTGCGTAATTGATCCATTTGGGTAAGATGTTCTTTCCAGTGGCGGTCAAGACTTTGAAGCATCAGATGTCGCTCTAGGCGACTGGCATTTTCTTCACCCATTTGTTCACGGCGTTGGTTAAATCTGAGCAAAGCAGTATCAATGATTTTATTTCTTAACGCTTCTTCGTCCAAACGTCTGTCAGCATCTAACCAATCATTGATGGGCATGTAGGCTTTAAATTCATCTTCCAGTTCATCTTCCAGTCCATCAATATTCCACTGGTCTTCAATAGAGCCTGGTGGGATAAATTGGTCGATTAATGCGTGATAGACACTGTGGTGCATGTCGATGATGGCATCTTTAAGTTCAGATTCTGCCAACAGCTCATCTCGCTGTTTGTAGATGACTTTACGCTGTTCGTTGGCGATGTCGTCATATTTCAGCAAGTTTTTACGGGCATCAAAATCTCGTGCTTCAACTTTGCCTTGAGCATTTTCGATGGAGCGAGACACCATTTTATGCTCAATGGCCTCATCTTCTTTGAGTCCAAGTGACCGCATCATGTTCACCACACGTTCACCTGCAAATATTCGCATCAAGTCATCTTCTAATGATAAGAAAAATCGTGACATGCCGGGGTCACCTTGTCGCCCTGCTCGCCCACGGAGTTGGTTGTCAATACGGCGTGACTCATGACGTTCTGAACCGATGATGTGTAGACCACCTGCCTCTACCACTTGTTGATGCTTGATTTGCCATGATTGCTTCAATTGTTCTTTATCAGCAACGCTAAGCTCATCTGGGTTTTCAATTTGTGCCAACCAGTTACCACCCAAAATGATGTCTGTGCCACGCCCTGCCATGTTGGTGGCGATGGTAACCGCTTTTGGGCTGCCAGCTTGGGCGATGATTTCCGCTTCACGTTCGTGCTGTTTGGCATTTAATACGTTGTGTTTGATGCCTGCTTGATCCAGTAGGTAAGACAGCTCTTCGCTGGCTTCGATGGTGGCAGTACCGACAAGAACGGGGGCGCCTTTTTGTTGGATTTGCTGAATTTCTCGGATAATGCCTTGGTATTTACCCAATTTGGTTAAAAAAATCTGGTCGTCCATGTCAATGCGAGCAATGGGTCGATGGGTGGGGATAATCACCACGTCCAAATCATAAGTGGATTTAAATTCTGCCGCTTCGGTGTCAGCAGTGCCTGTCATGCCAGAGAGTTTGTCATATAAGCGAAAGTAGTTTTGAAAGGTGGTAGTTGCCATGGTTTGGTTTTCGGGTTGAATGTCCACCCCTTCTTTGGCTTCCATCGCCTGATGTAAGCCTTCTGACCAGCGTCTGCCCGGCATGGTTCGCCCTGTGTTTTCGTCAACAATCACCACCTCACCTTCGTGGACAATGTAGTTGATGTTTTTGATGAATAAATGATGGGCTCGAATGGCTGCCTGCACATGAGCCAGCAAAGGCAAGCGACTTGGATTGTAAAGACTTTCATTATCGGCAAGTAGGCCTTTTTCTGTCAAAAAATCTTCGATTTTTTCATAGCCTTTTTCACTGATTTCTATGGTGCGGTTTTTTTCATCAACCCAAAAGTCTTCATCTTCGTTATGTTTGTTGGCTTCTTCATCTTTGGAGCGTTTAAGACGGGGAATAATGTCGTTGATGAGTTGGTACATGTGGGCAGAATCTTCAGCCTGCCCTGAGATGATAAGTGGGGTACGAGCTTCATCAATTAAGATGGAATCAATTTCATCAATGATACAATAATTAAGTGGTCGTTGTTTTTTTTCATCAAGGCTAAAAACCATGTTATCACGCAGATAGTCAAATCCGTATTCGTTATTCGTACCATAAGTGATGTCGGCTTGATAAGCATCAACTTTTTCTTGTGGGGGCTGCTGTGAATAAATTACGCCAATGCTCAGACCCAAAAAATTAAATAAAGGCTGGTTAAGTTCGGCATCACGTTTGGCAAGATAATCATTAACCGTCACCACATGCACACCTTTACCGCTGATGGCGTTGAGATAAATCGCTAAAGTTGCCATCAGTGTTTTGCCTTCACCTGTTTTCATTTCAGCAATTTTGCCTTCGTGTAAGGTGATGCCACCAATCAACTGTACGTCATAATGACGCATTCCTGTGATGCGAATGGACGCTTCTCGGCACACCGCAAAGGCTTCTGCTAACAGACCATCTAAACTTTCTCCATTGTCATATCGTTGTTTAAATTCAGCAGTTTTGGCAGTTAGCTCAGCATCACTTAAGGCTTGAATGGTTGGCTCTAAGGCATTGATTTTTTCTACACTGCGACGCATGCGTTTGAGTTCACGGTCGTTTTTTGTGCCGATGACCTTGCTGACGACTTTTTGTAACATAACTTTTACCTGGATTAATCAATGCGATGGACCATGACAGAAGGTGTCTGTTGTCATTGTCCCATCTTTTTAATGTCTGCTTGATATGGATAATAAAAAAATGGGTTATCACCCATGGGGGCGTGTGATAAATTTGTCTATTATATATGGTAACGGTTCAGATAGATACAAGGTTAAACAGGTAAACATGTTACACTATCGCTGATTTTTTTATTTTATGATTTGAACGTTATGCCAAACAACACTTCCGCTCACGATACTCCCATTAATGACACTCCCATTAACCCTGCTGACATTCACAAGACCGATGATGGCGGTCATAAGATTTTATATATTCATGGTAAGCCCTATGATTTAAGTCAGCACACACCCATGATGCAACAGTATCTGACCTTAAAAGCAGATTACCCCAATGCGTTGCTGTTGTATCGCATGGGCGATTTTTATGAATTATTTTTTGATGATGCTAAGCGAGCTGCTCAGATTTTGGACATTACCTTAACCAAACGTGGATATGATAAAGCAGGCAATGTGATAGCCATGGCAGGCGTACCATTTCATGCAGCAGATAGCCATATGGCAAGACTGATTTCTGCAGGGCAAACGGTGGTGGTGTGTGAGCAAGTTGAAGACACCCCAAAAAATCTTATTTTAGATGATAAAACAAAAGCCAAAGCTGACAAAGCCAACCATGGCATCATGAAACGTGAAGTGGTCAAAACGCTGACAGCAGGCACACTCACTGATGATGCACTTATCGGACAAGAACAAACCCCAAGCGTCATGTCAGTTTCTGCTAAATTTGATAAGAAGTATGATAAGCGTCGTCATCAAAAAAACACTGTGTATGACATCGGTGTGGCAAGATTGGACTTAAGTGCAGGGCAAATCGTGTGCCAAAGTCTTAGCAGTCATAGCCCAAACGAGTTATTGGCACAGCTTGCTGATGTCATTGGGCGGTATGACCCAAGCGAGTGTATCATCAGTGAGCGTTTGGCTCAGCATGGCGTTTTTGATGTCATGGCTGATGAACCTGATGATAAGTCAAATCAGTCAGCTGATGCACAGCGACCCAACAAATCAGCCAACAAATCAGTCAACAAATCAGTCAACAACATCACAACTGGTGCAAATCATTTGGCAGATTGGCTAAAGCAACATTTAAGCTGTCCTGTCATTGAAGTTGCCCATAATGATTTTAGCTTAGAACATGCGGCCGCCACTGTGCGTCAGCAGTTTGGGGTGGCTCACTTGCAAGGGTTGGGTTTAGATGCTTCTGATGGCTCAATGTCCCAAGCGGTTACCCAAGCCAGTATTGCAAGCTTAATACACTACGCCAGACAAACCCAACGCCAAGCCATCGCTCATCTTAATCAACTACACGTTGAAAGCCATGCTGATTATTTGGTCATTGACGACATCAGCCAACGCAATCTTGAGCTATTTACCCCTGTTAATCCTGCTGGTACGTCCTTATTTAAAGTCATCAATCATTGCCAAACCCCAATGGGTAAGCGTCTGTTACGCAATCAACTCAAACGCCCATTGACCAATCGAAATCACATTGCCCTGCGTGCTGATGCGGTCAGCCATTTGCTTAATGCCCCAGCAAATGAATCGTCAAATAGGACATTGACTGATGACATCACAGACAAATTAGCCCTAATTGGCGATGTGGAACGCATCAGCAGTCGCATTGCCTTAGGGTCTGCCAAACCCACAGATTTGATTAAGCTAAAAGATGCCATCACTCACGCCAGCGATTTGCATCAGCGGTTGACCACAACATTTATCAATCAGCAAACAGGGCTGTTGGCGTTATTGGTAGAGCAACTTCCCCCAGCCCAGCCCAAATTACAACACATCGCCAACCTGCTTAGCCATGCCATCACAGACTTACCCCCTACCCACATACGAGATGGTGGCGTGATAAAGACAGGTTTTGATGAGCATTTAGACCGCCTAAGACATTTGCATGAGCATATTGATGATACTTTGGCACAACTGACCGTTAAGCTTGCCAAACAGCACAATCTACCCAACCTAAAAACTGGCCATAATAAAGTCACTGGCTTTTATTTTGAATTGCCCAAGGCTCAAGCCAAACAAGCACCAACCATGTTTGTTTCTCGCCAAACGCTAAAAAATAATGAACGATTTGTTACCGATGAGTTAAAACGCCTTGAAACTGACTATCTGTCCGCCCAAAGTCAAGCGTTGGCATACGAAAAGCAACTTTACCAAACCCTACTGACCAACTTGCTTGACGACATTACCCACTTGCAAACTCTGGCTCAAGCCCTTGCTCAGGTTGATGTCATCAATAATTGGGCATCGCTTGCCAAACAATACCATTGGCAACGCCCAACTTTTAGTGATGATACTGGCATTTTGGACATTCAAGCAGGTCGCCATGTGGTTTTAGAAAGCCAAATTACCCACACACCCCTAGCCACCACTGGCAAACACATGCCCCATCACCCATCAACTTACTCCAGCTTATCTGCTCAGCGGTTTATGGCGAATGACTGCCAGCTTGGTACGCCTAGCCACCCCGAGACATTATTGCTCATCACAGGGCCTAATATGGGTGGTAAATCCACTTATATGCGACAAATTGCACTTATTGTGCTGTTGGCATGTTGTGGCAGTTATGTGCCAGCACAACAGGCAATGATTGGTAACATTGACCGCATTTTTACCCGTATTGGTTCAGCAGATGACTTGGCAGGGGGCAAATCCACCTTTATGGTGGAGATGATAGAGACGGCAAATATCCTAAATCGAGCAACCAGACGTTCATTGGTACTCATGGACGAAGTGGGACGTGGCACCAGCACCACTGATGGATTGGCAATTGCCCATTCGTGTGCCAAGGCACTGGCAGACTTGGGCTGTTTGACATTATTTGCCACCCATTATTTTGAGCTGACTGTTTTAGCAGACTCCCTACCCACCGCTCGCAATGTGCATGTGTCCGCCACGGAGATTGATGGACAACTGCTGCTGTTGCACCAAATCAAAGTAGGCAGTGCCAACTCAAGTTTTGGGTTGCATGTGGCAAAAATGGCAGGTATCCCAGCGTTTGTATTAGACAACGCCAAAGCCTATCTTAAGAAAAACGACACAAGACAAACAGGACAAAAAACAGATGATGACAATCAAACAATAGACAATCAAACAGCCAAACAAGCATGGTCTGAATTATGCCAACAAATAACGTCCGTTAATCTGGACAACATGACTGCCAAACAAGCGTTGGATTATTTGTATCAATTACAAAAACAGCTGAACACAGATGACCCGCTTTAATTTTAAACATTTGTTGTGATTTGAGAAATGCCAATAAAAGGCGTAAAATAGGGTTTTCATCACTTTCGTTTTAACTACGTTTTAGTTTTGACCACTTTGGTTTTTATTACGTTAAATACGGCCATTGAAACAGGTAGCCTGCCATGACCTTTGTTGTTACTGATAACTGCGTCCGTTGCAAATACACTGATTGCGTTGAAGTCTGTCCCGTTGATTGCTTTTATGAAGGACCAAACTTTTTGGTCATTCATCCAGATGAATGTATTGATTGTGCCTTGTGTGAACCTGAATGCCCTGCTAATGCCATTTTTTCTGAAGATGAAGTGCCTAAAGGACAAGAAAATTATATCAAAATCAATGAAGAGCTTGCTGATATTTGGCCAAACATCACCGAGAAAAAAGATGCCCTTCCAGAAGCAGAAAAATGGGACGGTGTGGCAGACAAGTTGCAATATCTTGAGCGTTGATTTTTGAACGTTGATGATTCAACGATTGATTCAGTTGCCCTATCCAACACACACGATGCCCGCTTATGCGGGTATTGTTATGAAAACCACATCTACCAATAGCCACACCCACTAATAACTACACCCACTAATAATCATACCCATTAATAATCACATAAGAATCCTTGCCCATGCCCGTTAATTTCCCTACCCTTATCCATGATGATGACTCAGTTCATCACGATGACGCCTCTTTTATCCAATCAGAGCATCTGTCGCTGACAGTTACTTGTGCTGAAGGGCTGGAGATGCCATTACAAATAGAACTTGCCAGCCTTGGCATTGACAGTCATGTCGCAAGCATCGGACGCTTAAATGTTACCGCCACACTTGAACAAATGTACCGCATTTGCTTGTGGTCAAGAGTGGCATCACGAGTGCTGATGCCACTTGGCAAGCACGACCTAAATAGCCATGATGACATTGCTGAGCAGTTATATGGATTTGCCAAAACCATCAAATGGACATCGCTGTTTGGCATTCAAAACAGCTTTGCCATTCGAGTAAGCGTAGACAAGCGGACACCAGTCAATCAACAGTTTGCCATGTTGCGTATCAAAGATGCCATCGCCGATACCTTTAATAACGCCTTGGGTGAACGCCCCAATGTGGACAGCAAACAGCCTGATTTTGCTTTTGTGGCGACGGTCAATGATAAGCAAGCCTTGTTGTATTTGGATTTATCTGGCACCAGCCTGCACCGTCGCAGTTATCGGATTGCCATGACTGATGCCCCCTTAAAAGAAAATTTAGCAGCAGGGCTACTTTATACTGTGGGCTGGCATACTGACGCAATCGACCACCACAACACAATGACAACCCAAGAATCCCAAAATACCCAGACACAAGATAGCCAAACACAAGATACCCATATCCAAGCTAAAACAACCACCAAAACAACCACCAAAACAACCAATAGCCATCAAAACCCACCCACATTCACCGCCTTGATTGACCCCATGTGTGGCTCAGGCACATTCATCATCGAAGCCTTATTGATGCGATGTCATTATGCTGTAGGGTTGGACAAAGCAGAAGCGCACTTTGGCTTTTATGCCTGTGATTTTCATGACAGCATACTTTGGCAACGCATGGTCAGTGAAGCCCAGCAACGCTTTCATCAACGTGTGCAAGCTTTTGCTCAAGGTGAGTTGCCGTTACCGAATATTTATGGCTTCGATGTCAATGCCCAAGCCATCAAAGCCACTCACCGCAATTTGATTGGTGCAGGTTTGGGTGATTTGGTTGGTCTTATCACCTTACAACAACGTCCATTGTCTCAGCTAAATCATGCGTTAACTGATGCCATTGGCTCAGGTAAACTCAATCACGCCCTTATCATCACCAACCCTCCGTATGGTGAACGCTTAGGTGGCGATGAGCGTATCGATGTCATTAAGCCTTTGTATCAAGGATTGGGACTGCGTTTGCATGACTTGTTTGGCGGTCATTTTTTAACCAACTTATCCACATCAACCAATTTATCCATGCCAACGCTTGCGGTGTTGGCATCACAGATTGAGCAAGCCGATGTGCTTCCCATTCATGCCCCCCAAACGTTACGCTGTCATAATGGGGCATTGACCGTTTATTTCCGTTATGGCACATTGAGCTGTCCTAGCCCCTTAAAAACTAGCCCCTTAAAAAACAACCCATCACTTTGTCAAACTGACTTGAATGTGGACAGTCATTTTGCTCAATCACTCATCGGACAATACCAAAAACAACCCGTCAAGCTTGCTGATGCTCAAGACTTTATCAATCGCTTACAAAAAAACTTAAGCAGACGACAAAAGTTTGCAAGCAAACAGGGGATTACCAATTTACGCATCTATGATGCTGATTTGCCCGATTTTAAGGTAGCGGTGGATTTGTATGGCAATCATGCCCATGTGCAAGAATATGCCGCTCCCAAATCCATTCCTGCTGACACCGCAAAAAAACGCTTTCATTTGGCACTGCAAGGCATTCGTGATGTGCTACAAATTGATCGTGAACACGTATTTATCAAAACTCGAACCCGTCAGTCAGGCAATGAGCAATACAGCAAGCAAAGTAACAAAAAAAGCAAATTTTATGTCATTAAAGAAGCCGATGCTTATCTGTACGCCAATTTTACTGATTATCTGGACACAGGATTGTTCATCGACCATCGCAACATGCGACAGCTCGTTAAGCAAGCAAGCCATGGCAAGCATTTGCTCAATTTATTTGCCTATACTTGTACTGCCAGTGTTCATGCAGCGTTGGCAAATGCCAAATCGGTAACCAGTGTGGATTTATCTGCCAACTATCTGGATTGGGGCAAGCAAAATTTTGCCTTAAACGGTCTGGATTTATCAGACGATAAGTATCAGTTTATAACAGCAGATGTGTTTGAATGGATAAAAGGACACACCAGCCAGTACGATGTCATCTTTATTGACCCACCCACGTTCTCAAATTCTAAAAAATTCCAAGGCACATTTGATGTGCAACGTGATCATGTCGCCTTAATTAACCGTGCCATGAACCGCCTAAACAATGACGGTGTATTGTATTTTTCCAATAACTTCAGTAAGTTTGAGCTTGATGACAGCTTGCGTCAACGTTATCACGTCAATGACATTACCCATCAGACCATCGGATTTGATTTTGACAACAAAAAACCCATTCACCACAGTTATCAAATCACCCACAAAACCATTGCCAACCCAAAAAACAACAAACAAACAAACAAACAAACAAAAACAGCAAAAATGGCAAAGGTCGAATAGATAAAACATGCCCTAAACAAAAGTCATGAACACAGGAACATAACCATGAACCATATCAACGATGACCCCCAAACAATACAACAAACAACGCAAAAATACAGCTTTGTCAATGACTATGGCGAAGGTGGGCACCCTGATATTTTATCGTTAATGACTGCCACCAATCTTGAACAACACTCAGGGTATGGTACGGACGCTTACTCAAATGCAGTTCGACAAATGATAGAGCAAACCATTGGTAAGACACTGTCTGTTCATTTTGCTTCAGCAGGCACACAGACCAATTTGGTATGTTTGGCTGCCATGTTACAACCGATTGAAGGGGTGATTTGTGCCAACAGCGGTCATATTGCCGTTAACGAAGCTGGGGCAATCGAAGCAACAGGGCATAAAGTCATCACCGCTGACAGCACTGACGGAAAATTGACGGTTGCTGCCATCGAAAAGGTACTCAAACGCCATACCCTTAGCCCCCATGTGGTCAAGCCCAAAGTTATCTATATCTCTAACAGCACCGAGCTTGGCACTGTATACACTCGTCAAGAGTTGGCTAAACTGTACCAGTTTTGTCAAGATAAAGGCATGTATCTGTTCATGGACGGAGCAAGATTAGGGGCGGCATTGGCAAGCACTCACCAAGACATGACCTTGGCAGACATTGCTCGCCACACCGACATGTTTTGGTTAGGTGGCACAAAGATGGGGGCGTTATTTGGCGAAGCCATCATCATTCCCAACCATGAATTTGCCCAAAACTTCACGCTATATCAAAAACAACACGGAGCATTGCTCGCCAAAAGTCGCATTTTGGCTCAGCAATTCATGGTACTGCTCAAAGATGACTTATATCTTGATTTGTGCCGTCATGCCAACCAAATGGCAACTCAAATTGGTAATGCCTTTGTTACTAATGGATTTGAGTTACAAGCCCCTGTACAAAGTAATCAGGTGTTTGTCATCTTAAACGATGCGATGATTAACAAACTTAGCCAGCATGTTCATTTTTATGTGTGGGACGAATTAGACAATGGGCAAAAAGTTGCCCGTTTTGTCACTTCATGGGCAACCAAAGCGGATAAGGTTGCCAAACTGTTGGCATTGATTAACGACACAAATTAACAATCCCAATCAAGTAGCCAAAGACAATGTAACTAAGACACAATATGACTAAGACACAATGTAACTGAAAAACAATGGGACTGAAACAATGGGACTAAAACAATGTGGCTTAACACGGCTTAACACAATATGACTTGGAAATGTAACTTGAATTAGACACACGCCTTAGTATTTGGTATTGCTTAAAATATCTGTTAACAATGCTTGTAATTCGTCGCTGGGTTGACTGGTTTGTAAATTCATTAATTGCGACAAATCTCCTGTGATTTGGATATCGCCTTGCAAAAAATACTGTATCAGCAAATGACTTGATGGCTGAGTGAACAGCTCAGTCAATGTCTCTTTACTGACCAGCACGGTACTTTTTGCCGTACTGTCCATGCCCTCGACCACCATGGCATCTTTGATATAAAAGTTGCCTGCCTCTTTTGGGGTATTGTGAACCTGCACATTCAGGTGCAACTGTTGCATGGCAGGCGACAGATGCAAATCCCCTAGCGAATGAAGTTTGTCTTTAACCATCATAAACCAAGCAGGGGTTAAGAATTTTTCCATAATATGACTCTTTTTAGCATAAGTTTTAGCATAAGATTTTTTTAGCACAAGATTTTAAGCATCAGGCATGACAGCCATCACCAAAACAACCCCACCAAAAACATCAAATACCCCATATTTATACACATTTTTTTTAAGGAATTTGAAAATTTGGCGGTAGAATGGGTGATATTTGGGTTAAATTGCGTTACAATAATGACATTCCATCATTCTATTCTATCAAATTGTGAGTGTGGTTTAAATTTGTAAGTCAATTTGCGTTTGTATATTCTGTATACCCCCTAATATCTTAATGTTGTCTATATTAGCAAACGCAACCTTTATTTAACTACTTTTTTTACGTTTGATAATAGCTGTTGACAATTCGGGCTGTAAAGGAATTTTCCAATGAGTTTACATGACACAGCAGTAGCCCCCATCGATAAAGAGTATGAGATTACGCTCATTCGATTTTTTACCATCATGACGGTTGTGTGGGGCATCGTCGGTATGACGGTCGGTGTTTTTATTGCCTCTCAGTTGGCTTGGCCGGCACTCAATTTTGATATCCCATGGCTGACCTTTAGTCGTTTAAGACCCTTACATACCAATGCGGTGATTTTTGCCTTTGGTGGTTGTGGTTTGTTTGCCACATCTTATTATATTGTGCAACGCACGTGTAAAACCAGACTGTTCGCACCTTATTTGGCGTGGTTTACCTTTTGGGGTTGGCAAGCCATCATTGTGGCAGCTGCCATTACTCTGCCTTTGGGTCTGACTTCATCTAAAGAGTATGCCGAACTAGAATGGCCAATTGACATTGCCATTGCGTTGGTTTGGGTGGCGTATGCGGTGGTGTTCTTTGGCACGCTTATCAAACGAAAAACCTCTCATATTTATGTGGCGAACTGGTTTTTTGCTGCCTTTATTATTGCCATTGCTCTGCTACACATTGTTAATAGCATGGCGATACCACTGAGCATGTGGAAGTCTTATTCATTGTTTGGTGGTGCAACTGATGCCATGGTGCAATGGTGGTACGGTCATAATGCGGTGGGCTTTTATTTGACTGCTGCATTTTTGGGCATGATGTATTATTTCGTGCCTGTGCAGATTGGCCGTCCTGTGTATTCTTATCGCTTGTCCATCATTCACTTTTGGGCATTGGTTGCCTCTTATATGTGGGCAGGTGGACACCATTTGCATTATTCAGCATTGCCTGACTGGGCTCAGTCTTTAGGCATGGTGTTTTCGGTTATTTTGTTTGCACCTTCTTGGGGCGGTATGATTAATGGGGTATTAACCTTGTCTGGTGCATGGGACAAATTACGCACCGATCCCATCATTCGCTTTTTGATTGTGGCATTGTCTTTTTATGCCATGTCAACTTTTGAAGGTCCGATGATGTCGATTAAGACCGTCAATGCACTATCACACAACACTGACTGGACAGTAGGTCATGTGCATTCAGGTGCATTAGGCTGGGTAGGTATGATTACCATCGGCTCTATTTATGTATTACTGCCACGCATCTTTAATAAGCCAAAAATGTATTCCATCAGTTTAATCACTACCCACTTTTGGCTTGCCACAGCAGGTACGGTATTTTATATCGTGTCCATGTGGATTTCAGGGATTGGTCAAGGCATGATGTGGCGTGAAACCAATCCTGATGGGACGTTGATTTATAGCTTTGTGGATACGGTAGAATTTTCTCATTATCCTTATATTGGTCGTGCATTTGGTGGTTTACTTTATGTCAGTGGCATGTTTGTGATGGCATATAATGTTTATAAAACCATTTTAATGCCAGATGCCAAACCTGTCGATGCGGCTGACCCAACTGACCACAGACCTGTCATCGAAGAAACCCCAACGGCAAATGTATAAGGAGATGTCATCATGGCTGGAACTCCCCATGAACTAATTGAGAAAAACACTGGTCTGTTGGTCATTGGTATTGTCATTGCCATCAGTTTTGCAACCTTAGTTGAGATTGTGCCACTTATTTATGATGGTACTGCCCCTGAAGAAGGCGGTGTCAATCAGCCATTACCCACCATGAAACCTTGGACCGCCCTTGAGCTTGAAGGTCGTGATATTTATATCCGTGAAGGCTGTCATGTCTGCCACACACAAATGATTCGTCCCCTGCGTGCTGAAGTTGAACGTTATGGTCCTTATAGCCGTGCAGCAGAATCCACTTGGGATCACCCCTTTTTATGGGGTTCTAAACGCACAGGTCCAGACCTTGCTCGTGTGGGTCAGCGTTATTCTGATGAATGGCAACGTCAACACTTAATGCGTCCACAATCACTTGTGCCTGAGTCTGTCATGCCTGCATTCCCTTGGCTTGCGGATAATGAAGTTAACGGCGTGAAAGTACAAGAAAAAATGCGTCTGTTCCGTGACCGTTTTGGCGTGCCTTATAGTGAAGAGCAGATTGAATCAGCACCTGATGACGTGTTGGGAGCGACTGAGATGGACGCCATCGTTGCTTATCTACAGCAACTTGGCACTGCCATGCAAGGTCAACGCTAATGGACTTAGGGTTATTACAAAGTATCGCTACCGTTGCTGCTTTTGTGGCATTTATTGGGGTGGCTTGGTGGGCATACTCACCTAAAAACAAACAACGTTTTGAAGATGATGCAAAGCTTGCCTTAGATGACGACATCAAAAAATCATCTAAGCAACAAAAGCACTAAGGATTAACAATGAGCTTATTTTGGAGTTCTTGGATCAGCATACTGTCCATTGCCTGTTGGCTATTTATCTTGGGAGTTTTGGTATTTAACCTAAAATTTAAACCCAAGACACAAGACGATGGCACAACGGGCCATGAATACGACGGTATCCGAGAATATGACAAGCCATTACCAAAATGGTGGCTGGTAATCTTTTGGGGTACGATGATATGGGGCTTGGCTTACTGGCTGTTATTCCCTGCCATCATACCACACGCATGGGAGGGTATCACCACAGTGCAAGTAGACGGTCAAGAAGTGCCTTGGTCTTCACATAACGAGCTTGTCAGTGATTTGCAGTCTAATAACCAAGTGTTCGTTAATAACTTTGAAAACTCAGTTTTGGCAGATGCTGGTGCGACTGCCGCCATGCCCATTTTGGCGGATTTACGTCAATTGCGTCGTGCTGGTGATGCGTCTGCTAACGAACAAGAAATCAAAGCCAAACTGACTGAGCTTGCCCCTTATGTGGTGAGTCTGTCTGAAAATCCTGAAGCGCAAAAAATTGGCAGTCGTCTGTTTTTACAAAACTGTGCGGTTTGCCACGGCTCTAACGCTCAAGGTTCTTTAGATACAGGTCTGGGTTATCCCAACCTAACTGACGCTGATTGGCTATATGGTGGAGAAGCTGAAAATATCTTAACAACCCTACACTTTGGGCGTGTGGGTGGCATGGCAGCATGGCGTGATACCATTGGTGAAGATGGTGTGCGTGCCACCGCCGAATATGTCTTATCCATCTCTGGCAATCAAAATAATGTTGAGCTTGATAACACCATGGTTGCTCAAGGTAAGGCAATTTTTGATAAAAACTGTGTGGTCTGTCATGGTCAAGATGCCAAAGGCACATACGCCACTGGTGCTCCCAACCTAACCGACAACATTTGGTTGTATGGCAACAGCCGTGATGATATCCGTGAGACCATACGCCACGGTCGTGCTGGGGTGATGCCAGAGTGGCAAACCAAGCTTGGCGATGAACGTGTGATGCTGCTTGCCGCTTATGTGTACGCCATTTCAGAACGCCCCACTGCCCAATAACCTGCCATTGCATCATTGACCAACAATCCAAAAGACAAGCCATGGCTTGTCTTTTTCATACTAGTTATTTTGACACTGCCTTTTTTCATACTGCTCTTTTTCATACTGCTCTTTTTTTATACCACTTACTTGGGACTTACCCAGCATTCAAACCGTATTTTATGGTATAATACATGCAGTTTTATAGAGCTAAAATTTTTAAAAAGCCATTTTTAAAAAGCCAAAAACGCTCAACCACGCATTAACAGGCTTTTTTGTTATCCCCCATTCTCTACCCCACGCTTAGAACAGGTATGGTAGATGCACTTGCGATGACCTAATCGCTATCGAGGTCAACCATGACAACGCCCACTCCAAAGCAAAATTCTGATAACTCTGATAACCCTAATAATCCTAATACTGATGGCCATAATACCAATCAAAAAGCCAAAAAGAATAACAAACAGCCAAATAAAATCCAAGCCACTGACATCAGCAAGCCAGCAGAACCTTTTAAATTACCCGTGCATCAAATTGATGCAACCAAAAAAGCGGTGCATCCTAGGTTTACTTCTGGCAAATACCAAAATATTCGCTTGGTGAGCATGTATTTTTTATTGGTGTTATTTTTGCTATTGCCTTGGATACGCTATGATGGCAGACAGGCAATTTGGTTTAATTTTCCTGAGTCACAGATTTATCTGTTTGGAATGACCTTTTTGCCACAAGATTTTTATTATTTTGCCTTCTTTTTTATTGTGGCGGCGTTTGCTTTATTTGCAATAACGGTGTATGCAGGGCGTGTGTGGTGTGGCTATGCCTGCCCACAAACCATTTGGACGCATTTATTTCAACATGTTGAAAAATGGGTCATCGGTGAGCGTAATCAACGCATCAAATTTGACAAACAGCCAAACAGCCCAAAAAAACTCTTCAAAAAAGTCTTGATTAACGTCATCTGGCTCATCATCTCAATCATAACCGCTTTGACCTTTGTCAGTTATGCAGTGGGAACAGATGCCTTATACTTTAACTGGCAAAGCATCGCTGGTATCCCCTTTCCCAACTGGTCAACCTTGACTTGGGTGGGCATGGGCATCTTTGTGTTCTCAACCCACATCAATGCAGGCTATATGCGAGAACATATGTGCATTCATATTTGTCCTTATGGCCGTTTTCAAAGTGTGATGTTTGATAAAGATACCTTAATTGTTTCTTATGATTATCACCGTGGTGAGCCAAGGGGTGCACGTAAAAAAGGCACACAACCAACACATTTGGGTGAGTGTGTAGATTGCACCATGTGTGTACAAGTGTGTCCGACAGGCATTGATATTCGTGATGGTTTACAAGTGGAGTGTATCCAGTGTGCGGCGTGTATTGATGCTTGTAATGACATCATGGATAAAGTGGGTTATCCCCGTGGGTTAATACGTTACACCACAGAACGACAACTGGTTGATGGTGAAAAAACCAAAATTCTTAGCCCACGTATCTTTGCTTATGTCATTTTACTTGCGGTATTAATAGGTGGGTCGATTTATTCGTTAATGGGACGTGTGCCATTAGAGATTGACATTCGCCGAGACCGTGGGCAGTTATCAACCAAAAACGCTCAAGGCATGATACAAAACAGCTATGTCATTAAGCTGACCAACAAAACCCAAGAAAAACAATATTATGCCGTTACATTACAAGAAACAGATGGCTTAACGCTGGACAGTCGGTTTGACCGTATTCCATTACAACCCAGTGAGAGCTTTGACATGCCCATCACCATCATCGGTGACCCAAACGTAATCACACAAGAATCAACCCCCATCACACTGACTGTTACCAGTGAAGATGGCAAATACACCGCCAGTAAACAAAACGTCTTCACCACTGCGGGGCATTGATATCATGACACGGCACACGTCCACTTCTCGCCCAGCTCAATCCACACCCAAGGCAAATCATGTCTGGTATAAAAACCACATGGTTATTATCTTTGTCATTGGTCTGCCTTTATTGGTGGTGGTGGCTTGTATTTATCTGGTGGTGTATTCGGTAAAAATACAAGACAGTGTGGTCAGAGATGATTGGTATATGGACGGTAAAACCTTATATCAAGATGTGTCTCGGGACACATTGCTGTATGAGCTTGGCATTACTGCTGACATGACCATCGATACAGATGGACAGATTGATTATTATTTACACTACCCTAAAGAAAGTTTCACCACTGGCAAACTGCCTGATGGCACATCGTTAGATTATCCAAGCACACTACAGATTGACTTTTCTCACGCCACCGATGTTACCAAAGACCGCAACACCACCTTGGCACATCAATCCGATAACCATTACACGGCAAAAGTGGATTTGCATGCTTTATCTGCCAAATATTACATACAGGTCAGCCATGACCAACCCCCTAATTGGCGTATGCGACAAATCGCCAAACTGCCTGCTGGCACAACCACCAATATTCAATTTGAGCCACTGCCATCAGTCATCAGCAATGGCGATAATAAAGGCAATGGCAACTGATGCTATAACTGATGCTATAGTAAGGGATTGATGGTGGGAATTTTATGATTGGGCTTATGATTGGTTTTGGTGTTGCCATCATCAGCATAACTGCCAAGCTTAGGCTCGGTCGGCAAACCCATCTCAATCAACTGTGCATTTTGCCCAACTTGAATGTTATCACCTTCAAAATGACGTTGATTGTCATCACGGTTAAGCTGTAGACGTTCAAAATCAAATAAGTTGCGGTCTGCCAGTTGTGATGGAGCAACGTTTTGTAAGGCACGAAAAATAGAAGCCAAACGTTGCGGGTGAGCATTATCCCACTGTCTGAGCATGTCATTAATCATGGCACGTTGTAGATTTTCTTGGCTACCACACAGACCACAAGGCACAATGGGAAACTGCTTATAACGAGCGTATTTGATGATGTCTTTTTCTTCAACATATGCCAAGGGACGGATAAGCACATTTTGCTCATCATCGCTCAGCAATTTGGGTGGCATGGCTTTTAGTGTGCCACCGTGAAATAAATTTAAGAAAAAAGTCGCCAAGATGTCATCACGGTGATGCCCTAAGGCAATTTTGGTTGCCCCAATCTGCTTGGCAAACCCATATAGCGACCCACGTCGCAGGCGTGAGCAGGCAGAACAATAAGTTTTACCTTCTGGCACAACGGATTTGACAATGCTATAGGTGTCTTTTTCTAAAATATAATGAGCAATGCCTTGACGGTTAAGATACTCTGGCAAAATATGCTCTGGATAATTGGGTTGTTTTTGGTCAAGATTGACCGCCACCACATCAAAATTCACTGGGGCAATGCGTTTTAAAAACAGCAAAATATCCAACAAGGTATAACTGTCCTTACCACCAGACACACAAACCATCACCACATCGCCTTCACTGATCATATTAAAATCACGGATAGCCCAAGATACTTGCTTACGGATTTTCTTTTGTAATTTACGAAAGCGTAGTGAATTGATGGTGTCATGGGCATTGTTGGCATCATCACCATCATTATCAACATCATCACCATCATCAACATTGCCAGTACTGCCAATTTCATCATCCCCATCAGACCAATGGTCATTTCGATGATTATCATGGGCATGTTTGGCTTGTTCAAACATGTTCGCTGGATCAGCATTGGCAGGATTAAAAACATTGGGATTAAAAACGTTGGGATTAAAAACGTTGGGATTAAAAACGTTGGGATTAA
>ERZ1023396.95-NODE-95-length-40610-cov-6.473160_pt1 | contig 40610 bp, 42 predicted proteins | sample MGYA00380504_ERZ1023396 | MGnify/ENA primary metagenome ERZ1023396 (study PRJEB33173, sample SAMEA4830410) | metagenome | study: EMG produced TPA metagenomics assembly of the PRJEB25223 data set...
TAAAGAGCAAGATAGAGTGAATAAAGATAACTGGGCACCGTTTATGTATCAAATCGCACAGGCACTAGTTGAAGTTTATCAATATGAATAAAGCAATATATCGATTGTGTTAATTCGGTCTATTATTGCTAAGAGGGTATCTTTAATGGATACATTTCGCACAATGACTGAATTAGAAAATGCAACTACTAAAAATAAGGATTGGGACATCATAACACGTGATGTGAAATCAGCGGTGTTAATTGCAGCTATTCACGGTGGCGGTATCGAACCGGGAACTACAGAAGTATGTGATTTAATTGCAGAAAAAGGACATTATAGCTTTTATACTTTTAAAGGATTACGACGACAAAAAAATGTCGAATTACATGTCACCTCTCGCCATTACGATCAATCCACTATGCAAGTTATGGTATCGAAAGTGTATCAAGCAGTAGCAATTCATGGTTGTATAGGTGATGAATCAATTGTGTATATTGGTGGTAAAGACAAATCACTTATGGCTTCAATTGAGCAGTTGTTAACTAAAGCTAACTTTAAAGTAGCTAAAGCGCCTGACCATCTATCGGGTAAACATGATGATAATATTATTAATTACACACAGCAAAATGCTGGAGTGCAATTAGAATTAACTACAGCATTAAGACAAAGTTTTTTTAAAGATTATAAGTTTAATAGAAAACATCGTGAAAGTAGAGATAATTGGAATCACCATATGTATGCATTTGCAGATGCTATCATCAAAGCTATTGAAACAAGTAATAAATAATATTAGTGTAAAATGAAATATTTATGTCAATATAGAACTGTAAGTAAGCATAGTACGGCTTGCTAAAATAAAGGAGTTTTGCGCTATTACTCAATCTGCTTATTTGGTACACTGGAGAAGAATATTACTGTTTTGAGAGGGGTTAATGATATGGATGATACGTTAATGAGTGTTCAAATTATACCAAAAACGCCAAATGGAGAAGATGTTATCCCATATGTTGATGAAGCAATAAAAGTCATAGACGATTCAGGACTTGATTATAGAGTTGGACCACTTGATACGACAGTGCAAGGGGATATGAATGAATGCTTAATATTATTGCAAAAACTGAATGATCGTATGGTAGAATTAGAAGTTCCTAGTATTATAAGTCAAGTGAAATTTTATCATGCACCAGAGGGCATTACGATTGAGACGTTAACAGGAAAATATGATGAAGTTTAAACAGCAAGTAAAGATAAGCATTTTACTTTAGTGAGTAATAGACAAATACGCGCAGTGTAGTATTAATGTATAAATGAGTAGCTGATAATTCATTTTGCATAAGTGGACGACATTTAATATAATAAAAGAATGATTAAGGGCATGTATAAAGTGTATTGAGTTTTAACGTTAATGAAGTGCGCTAATTGTAACAAATGTGGGCGTAGACTACTTTTAGGCACAAGTCAATATGTGAAATTATAATTAACTATATTATAAACGATTTAGGTGTTATAACGGTGTTATAGCACCTAGTAATATTTCACTAAACAAACTCATAAACACTTTGGCTACAGAAAGGGTTTTTTAAGTGAATGAAGAGCAAAGAAAGCAATCATCTATAAACATTTTAGATGAGCGCGATAAGAAAGCAGAGAAAGAAACGAAAGATTATAGTAAATATTTTGAACATGTTTATCAGCCACCAAGTTTAAAAGAAGCTAAAAAACGTGGTAAGCAATCAGTACAATATAACGACGATTTTAAAATTGAAGAAAAATATAGAAATATGGGGTTAGGACGTACCTTTTTAATCAAAACATATGGTTGTCAGATGAATGCACACGATACAGAAGTTATGGCTGGAATTTTAAGTGCCTTAGGTTATCAAGCAACAGATGATATCAATACAGCTGATGTTATATTAATAAATACTTGTGCGATACGTGAAAATGCGGAAAATAAAGTATTTAGTGAAATAGGTAACCTTAAACATTTAAAACGAGAACGCCCAGATGCCTTAATAGGTGTATGTGGCTGTATGTCTCAAGAGGAATCTGTAGTAAATAAAATTTTAAAATCTTATCAAAATGTTGATATGATTTTTGGCACACATAATATTCATCGTTTACCTGCCATTTTAGAAGAGGCATATTTATCAAAAGCTATGGTTGTTGAAGTGTGGTCAAAAGAAGGCGATGTAGTAGAAAACTTGCCTAAAGTACGTGCAGGTAATATTAAAGCTTGGGTTAATATTATGTATGGATGTGATAAATTCTGTACTTACTGTATTGTACCTTTTACTCGTGGTAAAGAACGCAGTAGACGACCAGAAGATATAATTGAAGAAGTGAGAAGCTTAGCTAGAGAAGGCTATCAAGAAATCACATTATTAGGTCAAAATGTTAACTCTTATGGCAAAGATATCGAAGGAATTGACTATGGTCTTGGAGATTTATTAGAAGATATTTCTAAAATTGATATACCTCGTGTCCGATTTACGACTAGTCACCCATGGGATTTTACAGATCGCATGATTGATATTATTGCTAAAGGTGGAAATATTGTTCCACATATTCATTTACCAGTACAATCTGGTAATGATGCAGTATTGAAAATAATGGGACGTAAATATACACGCGAAAGCTATCTAGAATTAGTGAATAAAATTAAAACAGCGATTCCAGATATCGCTTTAACAACAGATATTATTGTAGGTTATCCGAATGAAACTGAAGCACAATTCGAAGAAACATTGTCGTTATATGATGAAGTTGAATTTGAACATGCTTATACGTATATATACTCTCAAAGAGATGGTACTCCGGCAGCTAAAATGAAAGATAATGTACCACAAGATGTGAAAAAAGCACGTTTACAAGCATTGAATAAAAAAGTGTCATATTACTCAGAACGTGCTATGAGTAAATACGAAGGTGAAATAGTTCAAGTATTATGCGAAGGTACAAGTAAAAGAGATGATACTGTTTTATCAGGTTATACTGATAAAAACAAATTAGTTAACTTTAAAGCACCCAAATCAATGATTGGTAAAATTGTAGATGTAAAAATTGACGAAGCGAAACAATACTCATTGAATGGTACGTTTGTACAACAAACTCAAAAAACAGTGGTGATGCCATAGTGTATAATAAAGAGCAAATATTAACCGAAACGGATTTCATTGTCCAACAAATTCAAGATTTAGACACAGTTAAAGACTATCAACAGGTGGAACGCCAAATTCATCAAAATGATCAAATCGAATCAAAAATGCAAGAATTAAAGAAAAACCAAAAGCAATCAGTGAATTTGCATAACTATGGTAAAATGAATGCATTAAAACAATCTGAAGATAAAATTAGTGACATTGAATCAATTATTAATACTATGCCGATAGTTGAAGAATTTCGTTCATTGCAATATGATGCTAATGATTTATTGCAAATAATGATTAGCACGATGGAAGATGAGTTGAACCAATTAAATGATTCAACTAACAACCAAAAGTAATAAGTAACATCATGGAAAGGGTGAACACAGGTTGAATACAAAAAATTAACTATTACAGCAATGTTGATTGCCATCAATGTTGTGCTAAGTAGTGTAATAATTATCCCGTTAGGGCCAGTGAAAGCTGCACCAATACAACATTTAATTAATGTATTATGTGCTGTTTTCGTTGGACCATGGTTTGGCCTAGCTCAGGCAGTTATTTCATCTACTTTACGTATGATTTTTGGTACAGGCAGTGTGTTTGCTTTTCCAGGTAGTATGATTGGTGTCTTATTAGCTAGTGTATTTTACATTTACCGTAAACATATCTTTATGTCAGCTATTGGTGAAGTAATAGGTACAGGAATTATCGGTAGTTTAATATGTATCCCACTTGCTTGGATTGTAGGTTTACAACATTTTGCTATTAAACCCTTAATGATTGCTTTTATTGTATCAAGTATGATTGGTGCCATAATTAGTTATATCATTTTAATGATGTTGAAGAAAAAAGGAATTTTACAACGATTTTTATAGAACATGAAACTAAACGGAGTTCATATACATATATTGGAATCACACTTTAAATTTAATGTATTGAAAGTGTAATCAATGTATGTCGTGTGACCTTCGTTTTTTTCATATTTTAGTAATTTAACTTAGGTGAACACGGTTTTGTTAAAATGGGCTTGTTTGTTTATTTATGTTAAAATTTAAGAGTTAAATATTAAAAGGTGTGGCTACAATTCCACTTAACATATAAAATACGTGATAAATGTAAACATAGAAGACTGAATAAAGGATTGTGAAAAAATAACATGGCTAATGAAACTCCAATGATGCAACAATATTTGAAAATTAAAGCGCAATATCAAGATTGTCTATTATTTTTTAGACTAGGTGATTTTTATGAAATGTTTTTTGAAGATGCAAAAGAAGCATCTCGTGTATTGGAAATTACATTAACTAAACGTGACGCCAAAAAAGAAAATCCGATACCTATGTGTGGTGTGCCTTATCATTCTGCCGATAGTTATATTGAAACATTAATTAATAATGGCTATAAAGTGGCGATTTGTGAACAAATGGAAGATGCTAAATTGACCAAAGGTATGGTAAAAAGAGAAGTTGTCAGAGTAGTGACTCCAGGTACAGTAATGGAGCACGGTGGTGTGGATGACACTCAAAATAATTATATACTAAGTTTTATTGAAGATGAAACGAATTTTGCACTTAGTTATTGTGATGTTTCAACAGGTGAACTAAAAGTTACACATTTTACAGATGAAGCGACATTAATCAATGAAATTACGACAGTTAATCCTAATGAAATAGTAGTTCATAAGCCAATAAGTGATAGTTTAAAAAGACAAATTAGCTTAACTACGGAAACAATTACAGTCGTAGATACAATTACTGATATGATGTATAACGTAAATCAATTGCAACACCACACTATGTATTATGCAACGCAGTTGTTACTAGACTACATCCATCATACACAAAAAAGAGACTTATCTCATATTGAGACAGTAGTAACTTATGAAGCTATTAACTTTATGAAAATGGATTTTTACGCGAAGCGAAATTTAGAATTAACTGAAAGTATTAGATTAAAATCTAAAAAAGGTACGTTACTCTGGCTTATGGATGAAACGAAAACACCTATGGGTGCGAGACGATTAAAGCAATGGATAGATAGACCGTTAATAAATCATCAACAAATAGAACAACGTTTAAACACTGTTGAACAGTTCTTAAGTCATTTTATCGAACGAGATACACTGCGTGGCTATTTAAACCAAGTGTACGATATCGAACGTTTAGTTGGACGTGTAAGCTATGGCAATGTCAATGCGAGAGATTTGATTCAATTGAAGCATTCGATTATGGAAATTCCGAATATAAAAACGTTATTGAACTCTTTTGATAATCAAATGAGTGAACAATTTCTCAAATTAGAACCATTAGATGATTTGTTACAGTTGTTAGAACAAAGTCTAGTAGATGAACCACCTATTTCAGTTAAAGATGGTGGGTTATTTAAACAAGGATTCAACTCACAATTAGATGAATATTTAGAAGCCTCTCAAAATGGTAAAACATGGTTAGCAGAGCTTCAAGCTAAAGAACGACAACGCACAGGAATTAAGTCACTGAAAATTAGTTATAATAAAGTGTTTGGCTATTACATTGAGATTACACGTGCTAATTTACAGGGATTTGATCCTGAACAGTATGGATACAATAGAAAACAAACGCTTTCCAATGCAGAACGCTTTATCACTGATGAATTAAAAGAAAAAGAAGATATTATTTTAGGTGCGGAAGATAAAGCTGTTGACTTGGAATATGAATTATTTACGCAGATTCGTGAACATGTAAAATCTTACACTGCGCAACTGCAACAACAAGCTAAAATTATTTCAGAACTAGATTGTTTACAAAGCTTTGCAGAAATTGCACAAAAATACAATTATGTCCGTCCTACTTTTAGTGAAGATAAAACTTTGCAACTTAATGATTCTAGACATCCTGTCGTGGAACGTGTAATGGATTATAATGATTATGTACCTAATGATTGTACATTAGATCGAGATACATTTATTTATTTAATTACAGGCCCTAACATGTCAGGTAAATCTACGTATATGCGTCAAGTAGCAATAATTAGTATCATGGCTCAAATGGGAGCTTATGTGCCGTGTAGTAGTGCTGTGTTACCGATATTTGATCAAATTTTTACACGTATTGGTGCCGCAGATGATTTAGTATCCGGTAAGAGTACATTTATGGTGGAGATGTTAGAAGCACAAAAAGCGTTAGCAAATGCAACAGCAGATAGCTTAATTATTTTTGATGAAATAGGTCGAGGTACTTCCACATATGATGGTCTTGCATTAGCGCAATCTATGATAGAGTATGTGGCGCATACTTCTCATGCTAAAACATTATTTTCAACGCATTATCATGAATTAACTACATTAGATCAAACATTAAAATGTTTAAAAAATGTGCATGTAGCTGCAAATGAATATAATGGTGAATTAATCTTCTTGCACAAAGTAAAAGATGGTGCAGTTGATGATAGTTACGGCATACAAGTAGCACAATTAGCCCATTTACCTGAAGCGGTTATAGAACGTGCTCAAGTTATATTAAATGCTTTTGAACAACATGATACAGTAACAGGACCAACTATCGCTTACGATAATGCAGCAGCAACGACAACTGATGAAAATAATGTTACTGATGATAGTCATAACTCAGATCGAGATGATCAGTTTGAACAAGCTACTTTTGATTTATTTGATGTACCACAAACAGAAAGTGAAGTAGAAATAGCCATTAAACAGTTGAATTTATCTAATATGACACCTATTGATGCATTGGTTAAGTTGAATGAATTACAAAATCAATTGAAATAGAGGTGGAAACATGGGAAAAATAAAAGAGTTACAAACCTCTTTAGCAAATAAAATTGCTGCGGGTGAGGTAGTAGAACGACCAGGTTCAGTAGTGAAAGAATTGTTAGAAAATGCGATAGATGCGCAAGCAACAGAAATAAATATTACAGTTGAACAATCTGGCGTATCTTCTATCAGAGTGGTTGATAACGGAACGGGAATTAGTGAAGATGATTTAGCTTTAGTCTTTCATAGACACGCTACGAGTAAACTAGATGACGATGATGATTTATTTCATATTAGAACATTAGGTTTTCGTGGGGAAGCATTAGCCAGTATTTCATCCGTTGCAAAAGTGACTTTGAAAAGTTGTACAGATAATCTTGAAGGTCATGAAGTTTATGTTGAAAATGGTGCGATTTTACAACAAAAACCTGCAAAAGCAAAACAAGGTACAGATATATTGGTGGAAAGCTTATTTTATAATACGCCAGCTAGACTAAAGTACATTAAAAGTCTATATACAGAATTAGGTAAAATAACAGATATCGTTAATAGAATGGCTATGAGTCATCCTAATATTCGATTTACTTTGACTGCTGATGGCAAAGAAATTATTAAGACAAATGGCTCTGGTCGTACGAACGAAGTAATGGCTGAAATCTACGGTATGAAAGTAGCAAAAGATTTGGTACATATACAAGGAGATACTAGTGACTATCATTTAGAAGGGTTTGTCGCTAAACCAGAACATTCTCGTAGTAATAAGCATTATATTTCAATATTTATTAACGGACGTTATATACGCAATTTTGTGTTAAATAAAGCAATTTTAGAAGGCTATCATACATTATTAACTATTGGTCGTTATCCTATTTGTTATTTAAATATTGAAATGGACCCAATATTAGTAGATGTTAATGTTCATCCGACAAAATTAGAAGTTAGATTATCAAAAGAAGAACAACTGTATAAATTAATTGTCGAAAAAATAAGAGAAGCATTTCACGATAAAATCCTTATCCCACATAATGATTTGGATAAAGTAAATAAAAAAAATAAAGTGCTTGACCAATTTGAACAGCAAAAAATTGACTTTGAACAACGTCAACAGTACAACGATCATCAAGCATCTACTGAGGCAACGTCAAACTATCCGTCATCTAATGAACCATCGAGCCAAGTAAAAGATCAATCAGAATCGGGTTACACTAATCAGTCTTCCTCAACATCGATTCCAGATACAGCGCAACAAGAGGAGACTGACGCAGATTATAAGGCAAAACAACGCGAGGTACTATCTAATTTAACAGATGAGGATGATGTACCAACTGTTAACGTTGACAATGAAGTTACAGCATCTGATATTAAAGACCAACGTTCACAAACACCATCACGTCGAGTACCCTATATGGAAATTGTAGGTCAAGTGCACGGTACGTATATTATCGCTCAAAATGAAGATGGTATGTATATGATCGATCAACATGCTGCTCAAGAAAGAATTAAGTATGAATACTTTAGAGAAAAAATAGGTCATGTATCAAATGAAGTTCAAAATTTATTAATTCCTTTAACTTTTCATTTTTCTAAGGATGAATTAATGATTATAGAGCAATATAAAGAAGAATTAGCTAAAGTTGGTGTTCAACTTGAACCATTCGGTGGACATGATTATATTGTTGATAGTTATCCAGTGTGGTTTCCAAAATTAGAAGCAGAAGAAATCATTAAAGATATGATAGAATATGTGTTGGAACATAAAAAAGTAAATATTAATAAAATTAGAGAAGAAGCAGCCATTATGATGAGTTGCAAAAAATCTATTAAAGCCAATCATTTTTTAAAACATAATGAGATGGCAGATTTAGTCGACCAATTACGTGATGCAGAAGATCCTTTTACGTGTCCACATGGACGTCCCATTATCATTAACTTTTCGAATTATGAATTAGAACGATTATTTAAACGTATTATGTAGGAGGAGAGACAAATGAAGCCACATATACTACCTGCAATCCGCACAATGAAAGATTTAGAAAAACTTATTGAGACAGATTACAATGAATGTGTGTTGTTAGACACACATGTAGGACACGTAAAAAGTATTATGGATTTGTTAAATAAACATCAAATGAAAACATTTATTCATATTGATTTAATAAAAGGTATGAGTCATGATGAATTCGCATGTGAATATATTATTCAAAACTACCAACCTGCTGGAATTATCTCCACAAAAACAAAAGTAATAAAAAAAGCCAAGGCATTAAATACAACAACAGTGCTAAGAGTATTTATTATTGATAGCCATGCTTTAACGCGTAGCATAGAATTAATTAAACGTGTCGAACCAGATTTTGTTGAAGTATTGCCAGGAATAGCTAGCAAAGCAATTCGAGCTATAGATGAAGAAACTGACACAAAAGTAATTGCTGGGGGATTAATTAAAGAAGTATCTGAAGTAGAACAAGCAGTAAGTAATGGTGCGAAATATATTACAACAAGTGATCGCGATTTATGGTGATAGAAAAATTGACTACCGTTTAAATTTTAAAACAGTAGTTTCAGACTGTCGATAAAGTTTCCAACTTTGTTGGCAGTTTTTTTATGCACGCTTTCCGCGGGCCCTGCCTTAGCCTGTAGTCTTCGGCTAGCGCTATTCCCGTAGGAGTCGGCATAAATCACTGCCGATACTATTTATTTAATTCATAGTCCATTTGGTATCACAAAAATAATAGCTAAAGTGGATTACCATGCAGGCATCAGTTATATTTTTTAGATAAAACATCACATTTAGGAACTGTTCAGTAACAAACGATACACGGTGTTGTCACAATACAGATTTCTGTCACACTCCGCAGCCTGTCGACAAAGTCACAGACTTTGTGGGCAGTTTTTTTATGCACGCTTTCCGCGGGCCCTGCCTCAGCTTGTAGTCTTCGGCGAGTGCTATTCCCGCAGGAGTCGGCATAAATTACTGCCAATCTATAAAAATGACTTTAGCAGAATTAATACTTAAGATCTGTTTACTGACAATAAAACAAGATGTTATAGATAAAGTTTCCATAGATATCACGCTTATGTGTGCTGACATAAATCTTCAAAACGTAATGTGGTTAGTAAAAGGTTGTGTAATGATCTGAAAGGCTATTATTTGAAAAACTTTTTAAATAAAAATAAAAAAATCTTCAGTGACTACAGCTTGTATAATCACCAAATCTGGACATCTTAAGATACGTATTTTTTTAGAATGATTTAATTGTGACAAATTTTTTAACGATAATATTGACAACGCTTACAAACAAAGTGTAAAATGAGGGCAAGTTAATATTAGAACAGAGATGGGAGATTTCTACGATTTATTAAACCGGTGGTTCGAAGCGTTCAACTGGCTATAATTTGTAGGAGTCTCTTTATCTTTATTAGGAGGAATCTCTATGAGTGTATATTTTGCAGAGTTTTTGGGGACTTTGATTCTTGTTCTTTTTGGTGGCGGCGTCTGTGCTAACGTCAACTTAAAAAGAACTGGTGGTTCTGGAGCAGATTGGATTGTTATTGCTGCTGGATGGGGATTAGCAGTTACATTTGGTGTTTACGCGGTTGGTAATATTTCTGGAGCACATATCAATCCTGCGGTTACAATAGCTATGGCTATGGATGGTGCAGTGACTTGGGGAGTAGTACCTGGTTATATCATCTGTCAAATTCTAGGTGGTATTGTCGGTGGTGCAATTGTATGGTTAATGTATTTACCACATTGGAAAGCAACTGAAGATCAAGGCGCAAAATTAGGTGTGTTTTCAACGGCACCAGCAATTAAAAACTATTTCGCTAACTTTTTAAGTGAAATTATTGGTACTACAGCATTGACGTTAGGTTTGTTATTTATTGGTATGAATAAAATAGCTGATGGTTTAAATCCACTTATCGTAGGTGGCTTAATCATTGCTATAGGGCTAAGTTTAGGTGGACCAACAGGTTATGCAATTAACCCTGCTCGTGATTTAGGTCCTAGAATTGCACATGCAATTTTACCTATTTTTGGTAAAGGTACTTCGAATTGGGGTTACGCAATTGTTCCCGTATTAGGACCGATTGCAGGAGGAATGTTAGGTGCAGTAATTTATAGATTGTTCTACAAAGGCGCATTTGATATCATGTCTATTGTTACAATTGTAGTGGTCATCATTACACTTGTTATTGGCGTATTATTAAATAAAGCCGATAAAACTGGAGAAGTTGAAGCAGTTAAATAACAAATAAACATAGTCATTGAACAATAGTTTATTTATAATTTTGCAGGGTACAGGATTATAATTGAAAACTAAGCATACTTGAGATGTTAATTGTTCTAAGTATAATCAACCGAGAGAAAGGGAGTTAATTAATATGGAAAAATATATTTTGTCAATAGACCAAGGAACAACAAGTTCACGTGCAATATTATTCAACAAAGATGGAGAGATTGATGGTGTTGCTCAAAGAGAATTTAAACAATTCTTTCCTAAATCAGGTTGGGTAGAGCATGATGCGAATGAAATTTGGACATCTGTATTAGCAGTTATTGCAGAAGTATTAAATGAAAAAAATGTTAGTGCTGAACAAATTGCAGGCATCGGAATTACTAACCAACGTGAAACTACAGTAGTATGGGATAAAAAATCTGGTCGTCCAGTTTACCATGCTATCGTTTGGCAATCTCGTCAAACTCAAGGAATTTGTCAAGAGTTGAAAGAACAAGGACTTGAAGAAAAATTCCGTGAAAAAACAGGACTATTGTTAGACCCATATTTTGCTGGAACAAAAGTAAAATGGATTTTAGATAACGTCGATGGGGCGAGAGAGCAAGCAGACAATGGAGATTTATTATTTGGTACTATTGATTCATGGCTAGTTTGGAAGTTATCTGGTGGACAAGCACATATTACAGATTACTCAAATGCAAGTAGAACTTTAGTATACAATATTCATGAATTACAATGGGATAAAGAATTGTTAGATATACTTAATATACCTGAAAGCATGTTGCCTGAAGTTAAAGAATCAAGTGAAGTTTATGGTAATACTATTGATTATCATTTCTTTGGTCAAGAAGTACCAATTGCAGGTATTGCAGGTGACCAACAAGCAGCGTTATTCGGTCAAGCATGCTTCAACCGTGGTGATGTTAAAAACACATATGGCACTGGTGGATTTATGTTAATGAACACTGGTGAAGAAGCAGTAAAATCTAAAAGTGGTTTGTTGACTACAATTGCATATGGACTTGATGGTAAAGTACATTATGCACTTGAAGGTTCGATTTTCGTTTCAGGATCTGCAATACAATGGTTAAGAGATGGTTTACGTATGATAAATTCAGCGCCACAATCTGAAAACTATGCTGAACGTGTAGAATCTACAGAAGGTGTTTATGTCGTACCTGCTTTTGTAGGACTAGGCACACCATACTGGGATGCTGAAGCAAGAGGAGCAATCTTTGGTTTAACACGTGGTACTGAAAAAGAACACTTTATTAGAGCTACATTGGAATCATTATGTTATCAAACACGTGATGTATTAGAAGCTATGGAAAAAGATTCTGATATTAAAGTAAATAACTTACGTGTTGACGGTGGCGCAGTTAAAAACAACTTCATTATGCAATTCCAATCAGATTTGTTACACGTTGAAGTAGAGAGACCAGAAATAAATGAAACAACAGCATTAGGTGCAGCATACTTAGCCGGTTTAGCGGTTGGTTTCTGGGAAAGTAAAGATGAAATCGCTAATCGTTGGAAATTAGAAAAATCATTTAATCCAGAAATGGAAGAAGCTGAAAGTACTAAATTGTACAAAGGTTGGAAAAAAGCTGTTGAAGCAACACAAGTTTTTAAGTTAGATGAAGAGTAAAAAATATTGGACTTAAAATAATTAACTATGCTACAATTAGGGTAAGTTAATAATACAAGTGAGAAGTAGAGACTCTGTTCGTACAAAATTATATGTATAGGATAGGTCTCTACTTTTTTAATTTTATAGGAGGCGCTCGGATTATGACTTTATCAACACTTAAAAGAGAGCAAATTAAAAAGGATTTAAAAGATAACTCATTTGACGTTGTTATCATCGGTGGTGGAATAACTGGTGCTGGTATAGCGTTAGATGCTAGTGAAAGAGGTATGAAAGTCGCATTAGTTGAAATGCAAGACTTTGCTCAAGGTACAAGTTCTCGTTCCACTAAATTAGTACATGGTGGATTACGTTATTTAAAACAACTACAAGTAGGTGTAGTAGCGGAAACAGGTCGTGAACGTGCCATTGTATATGAAAATGGTCCACATGTAACTACGCCTGAAAGAATGTTATTGCCAATGCATAAAGGTGGAAGTATGGGTAAATTCACTACTTCTATTGGACTAACTATGTATGATAGATTAGCTGGTGTTAAACGTTCAGAACGCAAAAAAATGTTGAACAAAAAAGAAACATTGGCCAAAGAACCATTAGTTAAACAAGCTGGATTAAAAGGTGGCGGTTCTTATGTTGAGTATCGTACGGATGATGCACGTTTAACAATCGAAGTAATGAAACGTGCTGAAGAAAAAGGTGCGACAATTATTAACCACAGTAAATCAATGCATTTCACATATGATAATAATGAAAAAGTGAATGGTATTAATGTAGAAGACCAAATCTCTGGTGAAACTTATACAATTGGTGCTAAAAAAGTTATCAATGCAAGTGGTCCATGGGTAGATGAAGTACGTAGTGGTGACTATGCACGTAATAATAAACAATTACGTTTAACAAAAGGTGTCCACATTGTTATCGATCAATCTAAATTCCCATTAGGTCAAGCAGTATACTTTGATACTGAAAAAGATGGTCGTATGATTTTTGCAATTCCACGTGAAGGCAAAGCGTATGTTGGTACAACAGATACGTTTTATGACAACGACAAAACATCACCTTTAGCAACACAAGAAGATAGAGATTATTTAATAGATGCAATTAATTATATGTTCCCTGATGTTCAAGTTGAAGATAGCGATATTGAATCATCATGGGCAGGTGTTAGACCACTTATTTTAGAAGAAGGTAAAGATCCTTCAGAAATTTCTCGTAAAGACGAAGTATGGGAAGGTAAATCAGGCTTATTAACTATCGCAGGTGGTAAATTAACTGGATACCGTCATATGGCATTAGAAATTGTTGATTTATTAGCAAAACGTCTAAAAGAAGAATATAAATTAAAATTCAAACCATGTGAAACAAAACATTTACCAATTTCAGGCGGTGACGTTGGTGGTAGTCAAAACTTCGACAATTATATTGAAGAAAAAGTGAAAGACGCTAAAGCTTATCAAATTGATGAACCATTAGCACGTCATATTGTATCTAAATATGGTTCAAATGCAGAAGAACTATTCAAAATTGCACAAACAGCTCAATATCAAGATACAGGTTTACCTTTAGATATATATACTGAACTTATTTATTCAATTCAAAATGAAATGGTATATCGTCCAACAGATTTCTTTATTCGTCGTACAGGTAAATTATACTTCAAAATTGATGACGTCTTAAATTACAAAGAACAAGTTATCGATGTTATGTCTGAATTACTTGGTTATAGTGATGTACAAAAAGAACTTTATAAACAAGAATTAGAAACTGCAATAAATGAAGCACAAACAGGCAATAATCAACCAGCAGTTAAAGAATAATTAAACAATGCATAAATGTTAATTAGCTATAAGCTAATTGATTAATAACAAATAAATAGCCATATATGAGGCGAGTAGATGAAATCAACTATTGATTTCACTCTCGTCTTTTTTATATTGATAAATCATAATTGTGTTTCATAACAGACTATAAATAATGATTAAATGATTAGGGTATAGATATTTAATAGCAAGTTAAAGATGTTATACTTATATATGAATACAAGCTGAACACATATTATATCAACAAACTATAAGTCACAAATGGAGGGCTAAAACCATGGGTCAAAAAGAATTAAATATCACAGTTGCAGATGGCACAATGATACCAGTAAAACTTGATAAAGCTAAAAAAACTACTATTGGTGTCATACATATATTTCACGGTATGGCTGAACATATGGATAGATATGATGCGTTGGTAATGTCGTTAAACCAACAAGGTTACGATGTAATACGTCATAATCATAGGGGACACGGACCAACATGTAATCAAGAAGATAGAGGTCATATAGATAGCTTTGAACAAGTAGCAGATGATGCGTTTGAAATAGCGCAAACATTATGTACAAACCATGAAGGATTACCTTATATTGTTATAGGCCATTCTATGGGTTCTATTATTGCACGTTTATTTATCACGAAATATCCTGATGCTGCAAATGGTTTGATTCTAAGTGGTACAGGTTATTTTTCAAAAATTGCAGGTTACTCAATTGCAACATTGTTGAAGATAATCACGTTGATATTTGGTAAAAGCAAGAGATTGAAGTGGGTAAATAATCTAATGTATAAAACACTGAATAAAAAAATCAATAATCCTAAAACGACTAGTGATTGGATATCTTCAGATGAACAATATGTCAAAAATTTTATTGACGACGAATATACGGGCTTTCTCGTATCTAACCAATTGATCTATGAAACAGTCAGATACATTAATAAATTAAATAGACAAAAATATATACGTAAAATGCATAGGGCAATGCCGATTTTGATGATTTCCGGTAAAGATGACCCATTAGGTAACTATGGTAAAGGTATTCATCGTCTTGGTAAGATCTTCAAACAAGGTCATATAAACCATGTGACCATTCAAATATATAAAAATAAAAGACATGAAATATTATTTGAGCGTGAGCATGAAATAATTTGGCAACATATGTATGATTGGATTCAAAAACAGATTTTAACAGCAAAATGATATAGGAAAAGTGAGTGATTTGAAGTGCAACAAGATAAACCATTTATCATAGTTATAGTGGGACCAACGGGTGTAGGTAAAACAGAACTTAGTATAAAGTTAGCGAAAGAAATTAATGGGGAAGTTATTAGTGGTGATTCCATGCAAGTTTATAAAGGTATGGATATCGGCACTGCAAAAATATCAGTTCCAGAAATGGAAGGTATAACACATCATATGCTTGATATACTAATGCCTGATGAGACTTTTTCTGCATATGATTTTAAAACACGCGCACAACAATTGATATCTGAAATTACTGCTCGTGGAAACGTACCTATTATTGTAGGCGGTACAGGTCTTTATATACAATCGTTAATTTATGATTATGCTTTTCAAGATGAGACGATAACAGAAACAAAAGCAAATGAAGTTGAGCAGCGATTGACGGAGTTGGAAGCACTAAATAATCATGATTTACATGAGTATTTAAAAAGTTTTGATCCAGCATCAGCTGAAGCAATACATCCCAATAATAGAAAAAGAGTAGTGCGTGCAATTCAATATTATTTAAAAACCGAAAAACTTTTAAGTGAACGTAAGAAAGTTCAACAATTTACAGAAAATTATGATACATTATTATTAGGGATGGAAATGACGCGTGAAACATTATATGAAAGAATAAATAAAAGAGTTGATATAATGTTGCGTGATGGATTATTAGAAGAAGTTCAACAACTTGTAGACAAAGGTTATGAAGAATGTCAAAGTATGCAAGCAATTGGTTATAAAGAAATAATCCCAGTTGTTAAAGGTTCTGTATCACTTGAGGAAGGTACGGAGAAATTAAAACAGCATTCCCGCAATTATGCCAAGCGTCAAATGACATGGTTTAAGAACAAAATGAATGTGCATTGGTTAGATAAAGAGAAACAATCACTTTTTTCAATCTTTGATGAAATTTCCGTCTTAATACAGAAAAGGAGAAGGTAATATGCATGCAAAGGAAAACAACCAAGATCAATTACTAAATCAATTTAAAACTGAAAAGACAGATATTATTGTTTTTCTAGTTAATGGTTTTCAAATGAAAGGTCAAATTGAAAACTTTGATGAAAGTAGTGTGACTTTATTTTCCCAAAACAAGCAGCATCTCATTTATAAACATGCCATCAGCACGTTTACAATCGATGATGGGGAATAATATAAAACATTAAAATTATAAAAGGTTGCAATATAACTAAGACACTTTTTACGACTAAAGTCGAGACGAAGGGGTTCAGTTATATTGCAACCTTATTTTTATAGTAATGTTTCGATATCTTGCTTAAATTGATTTGGGTTTTTCTGTGGAGAAAAACGATTGATTACATTTCCTTCACGATCAACTAAAAATTTAGTAAAGTTCCATTTGATTTTTTCGTTAAAAAAGCCATTTTGTGCTTCCGTTAAAAATTTATACAATGGATGTTGATTTTCCCCTTTGACATCAATTTTTTCATGAATAGGGAAAGTTACTCCGTAATTAATCTTGCAGTTTTGTGTAGCTTCTTCACCAGTTCCAGGTTCTTGCCCGCCGAATTGATTACAAGGGAAACCAAGTATTACGAAGCCTTGATCCTTATATTCTTCATATAGTGCTTGTAAATCTTCGAATTGTGGAGTGAAGCCACATTCACTTGCTGTATTAACAATTAACATAACTTGGCCTTTATATTTATCCAAAGTGTAACTGCTACCATCAGGCATTTGTACGTTTATATCATAAATGTTCATTATGCTTTCACCTCTTTATATTACTAACTTAACATACTTTACTACTGTAGTCTTTAGATATACACTATGGTAAAATAGCTTAGAAAACTTTAAAGAGAGGTGGCATGTTATGAGCCAAGCTAAAAGCTATACGACGAAGAAGCAATTAGAAACGGCGGTATTAGTTGGCGTACATGCTGATGATGAACTACATTTTGATTTCACTTCTACAATGGAAGAATTAGAGTCTTTATCAACGACTTGTAAATTAGATGTGAAAAGTCAATTTACTCAAAACCGTAATCACTTTGATAATAAATATTATGTTGGAAAAGGTAAATTGGAAGAAATAAAAAATTATGTTGAGCATTTTGAAATAGATGTAGTAGTCACAAATGATGAATTAACTACGGCTCAATCTAAATCTTTAAATGGTCAACTGAACGTTAAAGTAATTGATAGAACTCAATTGATTTTAGAAATCTTTGCGTTACGTGCTCGCAGTAAAGAAGGTAAATTACAAGTTGAATTTGCGCAACTTGATTATTTACTACCAAGACTACAAGGACATGGTCGTAGTTTATCTAGATTAGGTGGAGGCATTGGTACACGTGGTCCAGGTGAAACAAAATTAGAAATGGATCGCCGTCACATTCGTACACGTATGAATGAGATCAAACATCAACTATCCACTGTAGTAGAGCATCGAGAGCGTTATCGTCAGCAAAGGGGAAAAAACAATGTATTCCAAGTCGCTTTAATTGGTTATACAAATGCAGGAAAATCATCGTGGTTTAATGCGCTAGTAAATGAAGAGACTTATGAACAAGATTTATTATTTGCTACGTTAGATCCTAAAACGCGCCAGTTACAAATTAATAACGGATTTAATTTGATTATTTCTGATACTGTAGGCTTTATACAAAAACTGCCTACGACTTTAATTGCTGCCTTTAAATCAACGTTAGAAGAAGCGAAAGATGCTGATTTATTACTACATGTTGTAGACAGTAGTCATCCTGAATATAAAACGCAATATGATACCGTTAATCGTATCATTGGAGATTTAGACATGTGTCAAATTCCGCAAGCGATTCTTTTTAATAAGAAAGATTTGCATAGTGGTGAAATACCAACGTCTAGTCATCCTAATGTCTTTGTATCTAGCAAGCAACAAGACGATATTGAAAAGGTAAAATCATTGTTACAACAGCAAATTAAAAAAATATTGTCGTATTACGAAGAAACAGTAAATAGTGCAGATGCAGATCATTTATATTATTTGAAACAGCATACATTGGTTACTGAATTAACATTTGATGAAACTGAAGAAGTATATAAAGTTCAAGGTTATAGAAAAGAATAGAGAAAGAAGTTATGAAAAATGGAATATATTACGCAACTGATAGAAGAAGTCGAAAGTACATTAACGCCTTATTTTAAATCAATTGATGACACTGCTTATATTAATCAAGCAAAGGTGTTAGATGCTTTTCATGCAGTGAAAGTTTCTGAAAGTGATTTACAAGGAACTACTGGATATGGATATGATGATTTTGGTCGTGACCATTTAGAAGAGATTTATGCACAAGTGTTTCAAGCAGAGGAAGCACTCGTTCGACCGCAAATAATTTCCGGTACACATGCCATCACTCTTGCATTGCAGAGTACTTTAAAGCATGGTGATGAATTGATGTATATTACAGGTGCACCATACGATACATTGCTCGAAGTTATTGGAGTGAATGGTAATGGTATCGAAAGTTTAAAGGAACATGGAGTAACCTATAATGAAGTACCATTAACAGATGGTGCAATAGATATTGAGAAAGTACTGACAGCCGTAACACCTGCAACAAAAGTAATAGCTATACAACGCTCGCGAGGTTATGACCAACGACCATCGATAAATTTAGCGCAAATCGAACAGGCTATTTCTGAAATTAAAAAGCATTATCCTGAAATTATTGTATTTGTCGATAATTGTTATGGTGAATTTGTAGAAGAGAGAGAACCTATTGAATGTGGTGCTGATATCATTGCAGGCTCGTTAATTAAAAATCCCGGTGGAGGTCTAGCTAAAATTGGCGGATATATTGCGGGTCGCTCTGATTTAATTCAACGATGCGGTTATCGTTTAACAGCGCCTGGTATCGGTAAAGAAGCTGGAGCATCATTGAATAGTTTACATGAAATGTATCAAGGATTCTTTTTAGCACCTCACGTAGTCAGTCAAAGTTTAAAAGGTGCGTTATTTACAAGTTTATTATTGGCAAAAGTTAATATGCAGACTTCGCCAGCATTCGATGAACATCGTACTGATTTAATACAGACAGTATCCTTTAAAGATAAAGCGCAAATGATTCGTTTTTGCCAAAGCATCCAACATGCCTCACCTATTAATGCTCATTTCAGTCCAGAGCCGGCTTATATGCCTGGTTACGAAGATGATGTGATTATGGCTGCTGGTACGTTTGTACAGGGATCTTCTATTGAGCTATCAGCAGATGGTCCAATACGTCCACCATATGAAGCATATATACAAGGTGGCTTGACTTATGAACATGTTAAATTAGCAGTAACACGAGCAGTAGAACAATTACAACAAGACAACTTATTGTGATATTAAGTAATAATTTAGTTTGTTTAGTTTTTTTCTTCGTTAAGAAGGAAAAATTAAACAAACTTTTTTTATAAAATTAGCTATATTTTTGAATAATCTGAAAATTTTAGTGCGTTTATAGCTCTCAAGGCTTGGTATCATAGGATTTAAATTTTATGTCAGAAAACCTAACATATTTTTGAAATACGAGTTAGTCTATGCTAAATTATTAATAAGTTCAAAAATAGAGGTGAGGGAATGAAGTCAAATGATGCATTGAGACGTAATATGGCTGTCTTCTCTATGAGTGTAGTAAGTAAGTTAAGTGAGTTGTCTCCAAGACAAATTCGCTATTACGAAACACATGAACTTATAAAACCGACTAGAACTGATGGAAATAAAAGATTATTTTCATTAAATGATCTGGAACAATTATTAGAAATTAAAAACTTAATTGAAAAAGGTTTCAACATCAAAGGAATTAAACAAATTTTTAATGATGACCAAAATCATTTATCACAGGATGAACAAGAAATTCGAAAACAAATGATTGTAGATACTACCCAGAAACCACAACGAGAAACGATTCCGATTAATCGTGGAGATTTATCACGCTTTATCAAATAAAACACTGGAGGATTTTACGATGCCAAAACGTACATTTACAAAGGAAGACATTCATAAGTTTGCAAAAGAAGAAAATGTTAGATACTTAAGATTACAATTCACAGATATTCTTGGAACAATTAAAAATGTTGAAGTACCTGTAAGTCAATTAGAAAAAGTTTTAGATAACCAAATGATGTTTGATGGTTCATCAATTGAAGGATTCGTTCGTATTGAGGAATCAGATATGTACTTACATCCTGATTTAGATACTTGGGTAATTTTCCCATGGACAGCAGGACAAGGAAAAGTTGCACGTTTAATTTGTGATATTTATAAAACAGATGGTACACCATTCGAAGGGGATCCACGTGCAAACTTGAAACGCGTATTAAACGAAATGAAAGATTTAGGCTTTACTGATTTGAATTTAGGGCCAGAACCAGAATTCTTCTTATTTAAATTAGATGAAAAAGGCGAACCAACATTAGAATTAAATGACAATGGTGGATATTTCGATTTAGCACCTACAGATTTAGGTGAAAACTGTCGTCGTGACATCGTATTAGAACTTGAAGATATGGGCTTTGATATCGAAGCAAGTCACCATGAAGTAGCGCCTGGACAACATGAAATTGATTTCAAATACGCTGATGCAGTTACTGCATGTGACAATATCCAAACATTTAAATTAGTTGTTAAAACAATTGCACGTCAACATAATTTACATGCTACATTTATGCCAAAACCTTTATTTGGTGTTAACGGTAGTGGAATGCACTTTAACGTATCATTATTTAAAGGTAAAGAAAATGCATTCTTCGATCCTGAAAGTGACATGCAATTGACTAAAGATGCATATCATTTTATTGCAGGTAACTTGAAAAATGCTCGTGGTTTTACAGCAGTATGTAACCCATTAGTGAATTCATACAAACGATTAGTTCCTGGTTATGAAGCACCATGTTACATCGCTTGGAGTGGTAAAAACCGTTCACCATTAATCCGTGTACCATCTTCACGTGGATTGTCTACACGTGTTGAGATTCGTTCAGTAGACCCTGCTGCAAATCCATATATGGCATTAGCTGCTATACTTGAAGCAGGTTTAGATGGCATTAAAAATAAATTAGAAGTTCCTGAACCAGTGAATCAAAATATTTATGAAATGAACCGTGAAGAACGTGAAGCGGTTGGTATCCAAGATCTACCATCAACTTTATATACAGCAATTAAAGCAATGCGTGAAAACCCAACAATTAAAAAAGCAATGGGTAATCATATCTATAATCAATTTATTAACTCAAAATCAATTGAATGGGACTATTACAGATCACAAGTCTCAGAATGGGAAAGAGAACAATACATGAAACAATACTAGGTGCTAATCAAGAGGGGAAACACTTGATTTTAAGGCAACTCGAGTCATTCTATTAGAATGATTTCGGGTTGTTTTTTGCACCCAATTATTTTTTAAGAGTCATTTGGGTGCAAATTGGGTGCAAACTTTTTAAAAAAAACTCTTTTTCTTGTATTAATTTTTTAGAAATCAACTTTAGCTGTATTGTTCATGATTTTTGTTACGTGGCTCTATATACTTGTACTGTATAGCTCATTACTTTCAAGTAAAAGTGCCACATGTGTATGTCATAATTTATGAATACTCAAACCTCAAACCGTTTTTAGGTTTCACAATTTTTCTGTTACATGTTTTATTGTGTTGTGCAACGTGGTATAGGGCCATCAAATGAATTGCAAAATAAAAAATTATAAGGATCATTATACATACTTTCATTTGCTATTCTGATTAAATTTTTAGCTATTTCAATTAAGTTAATTCTTTCGCTAAATCTTTAGTTAAATATATAACACGGTCTTTTTTATTTTGGTAGAATTTCATCTGTTATTTTTTGATTATAAGATTTTGTATTATTAACAGTTTAATTTTTTATCATAATCAGACTATAACAATGCATTAGCTAAGTATACCAGTTTCTATCATAAATATGGACATATAGTATTGATATATCACGTTTTTTAACTACATTTAAAAACGATTTAATTTTATCTCTAAGTGTTTATTTTGCTTTTCCGAAGCTTTTAAGTCTCTTTGAAACCACCTTATAGCAAAGTTAAAATCAGATAGTTATGGCAATACTAATTAATTTAGTAGGGGAATTATGGTAGGTAAATGTGTAAATAAAATATTTATGAATCTCTCCAATTGTATTAATATACGTTACAAGTATAAATCTTGTGGCATGAACACTAAAGAAATGGCACAGTTACTAAAATATTACAGATTTAATGATAGAATTATTTTGTTTAGTCAAGAACCATATACAAAAAATTTAAGGAATTACAATGAAGTAACTGAAATTAAATTTAATTATCCTATGATTTGGAAGAAAAATAACTTCGGAAATCCACTTGATAAGTGGGAAGATTTTAAAAACTATAATGAATTAAGGAAGTTGAAAAAATTATATTTGAGAACTTTCAATTTACAATAGGAAAGAGTCATGTTCCTAAGGTTTTAGAATTTAATAAAGATAGCAAAAGTTTTCACCTGACACAGAAGACAGTAGAACTTTTAGAATATTTGATAAAAGTGTATAGCAATTGAGACGAGACTGTTTTAGATAGTTGCATGGGGTCAGGAAGTACTGGTGTTGCAGCATTAAATATAAATAGAAAATTTATGTGTTTTGAGTTAGATAAGAATTTTTATGAGATTGCTAAAAAACGAATAGAAAACGTTGAATAGTTACAAGCTTAATTAAAAAAGTAAAGCTTTTGATAAAACAAACAAAGGAAATATTATTCTTTATATGTACAATTAATTTAATAGAGAGAATTAAAATTAATTGGAAGGATGAATAATTAATGAAAGACAAAAATAAATTGGTCTTTATTAGTTCTGTGGTATTTTTAATCTATTTATTAGCTTATATATTATTAGCTATATTTCATTTTATATTTTTGCAATCTGGTATGAATAAATGGTGGTTTATAGCATCAATAATATTAGTATTATTGGCATTTGCGTTTATTATAACAATGCAGAAAAATCCTGCTACTAACAAAATACTTAAATTATTAGATTATGCAGGTTATGTATTATTTATAATGTATACCATCATATTTTTTGTTTCTTTAAAATATAATGACTCTAAAACTATAGATGCGTTATTGATAATAACTTGCCATATAGTAATGGTTTTAACATTTATATATTTTGGTTTGAAAAAAATTAAGACATTATCTTTTACTACATTGATATTATTATTTATTCTTTATGTATTATATACACTAATATAAATCAAGAGAGACAAAGTCTCTCTTGATCAACTAATATTTTTTCATCCAAGTAGCATGGTATAGCCAGGTTAATTTTGGAGTAGTGTAGTAACCTTTTCTATATAATTTCTTATAAGCAATTCCGCCTATCTTAATACCTTTATATCTTTTATTTTTATTTAAACTTGATAGACCACCTAAAATCGGGCCAGAAGCAGAAATGACTGGATGCTTTACCAAACGAGATAATCCTACTAAGATTCCACCCACACCTTTTAAAGCATTTGATATTTGATATTTAGTATAGTTATGTGACCATTTCTTCTTGCCATATACTTTTCCGTATTGAGGAGCTCGATATTCTGTAACCGACTTATTACTTTGTATTTCTCGAATATCATTTTCAGAAACACCATGTTGTCTAAGTTGCGCCACAGTTAATAAATTAGGATCTATAACTACAGGCTCTTTAGCGTTTGTAAATTCATCATAAGAATGAACTTCTTTAGGTAATTTTTCATATAAATCAGTATTATCTATTTGAATATTAGTTCTATTATTTTCTGCTGCTTCTAACATTGGTGTGAACGTACCTAATAACAAAGAATACACTACAGTTATAGTAATAATTTTTCTTGATTTCATGTTGAAACCTCCCGTTGTTAAAAATTTATACAATTTTAAATATATAAAATGTCATTTATATAACAAGGGTTTGTTTGATATAAGTAAAAAATAGCTGGTTAAAAGTATAAATATAGTAGGGGAATAAAATGCATAAAATTTTTAGTACAATTGAAGTAGATTATAAAAAGACTAGGAAACAAGTCTATAAGCTATTTGATCGTTATAGATACTTAGTCGAATTGCTGCCTTTAGAAGTATCACCAAGACTTACGCAAAACTTTAGTTTTATTCCTCCATCAACTAAACAAACATTAAACGGTATTGAATCTATAGTGCATAGAAAGATAGAAAGGCAGATGTTAGAAGAAGAATTAGAACTTCTAGGCAATAGATTAAATGAAGCATTACAAGTGTTAAATTTTGAAGAACGTAGAATTATCTATAATAGATAATTTAAAATATGAAAATGACACTGATTATATTCTTTACACAGAGTTACATTTAGGCAAGACAAAGTACCATGAAATGAAAAATAGAGCTGTAAATAAAATAGGTATACATCTTAATTTAGAAGTGTACAAAGAATAAAGCGCGAACTTTTTACGAACTTTTTGCGAACTACATTTAAATATAACTATGCTATATTGGTATTGTGGTTATCCATCCACATATATTGTACTAATACTATATTATATTTAAGCGCATCACTTTGTGGTGTGCCTTTTTATGAGATATAGGCTATAATAAAAGCGTAGTACAATAAAATAATGGAGGAATAAGGATATGGAAATTACATTTTATAATCAAAATGAGGAAATAGGCAAAACAAACGATTTATATTTATATTCTATTCTGAATATAGATTACAACAAATTTAGTGAACAAGAGAGATACGATGAAATAAAAAGGAAATTAGAAAATGCTAAGATGAATTCTAGCGAAATTACACTACAAGATGATTCTAAATTTAATGCCAGAGAGATAGATAGTATAGAAGTAAGACATCATAACATGTCTAAGCCGAAACCTTTTACAATTTATTAATCCCACGCCTTAAAAGGGCGTTTTTTAGTGCCCAAATTTAAATAAGCAATTAGCATAAGAGGGTGATTGAATGACATGAAATTAACAGTCAAACAACAGAAATTTGCTGATGAATATATAATCAGTGGTAATGCAATAAAGACTGCGATAATCGCTGGATATAGTAAAAAAAGCTAGAGTAGTAGGTGCAGAAAACTTAACAAAACCTAACGTTTCTGAATATATAAATAAAAGTACCTGTCGAAAATAGAGAAAGATATTTAAAGATGTTGTATGACAATATTATGTTATTTGGTCAAGCTGTTGATTTTAGTTCTGACAAATTCGGTTCTGCACCAAGTGGTGTTGCATTGGAATTTTTATATACAAATTTAATGGCTGATAAATTAGCACGCAAAACGAAAGTGGCAGTTCAAGAATTACTTTGGTATGTAATAGAACATCACAACTTAAAGGTGATTATAAGGATATCGATATAAAGTTTAAGTATAACAAAGTAGCCAACACTGAATTACAAATACAAATGGCTCAATCTTCAATGAGCATTTTAAGCCATGAAACTGTTATAGAAAACACCAATTTGTAGAAGATTTAGAAGTGGAATTGCAGAGGTTAGAAAAAGAGCAAATTGAATTAAGCATATGAACAGTAGCATTGATTTTACTAAATGAAAGATTATTATTATCAATTTATCTTGCTTATTTACTGTGCATATTAAAGTGAATATATTAAGTGTATGGAAGTTTCAAATTTAATCCACTTATTGAATTTCCTATAATAAATCTATTTTTTATATTAGAGTTAAAGTAAGTAAAATAAATTTGAGATGAGCATTCAATTAACATAAGAAAAGCGAAGATCTATATGCAGAATAACTTAATAAATAGCATTATAAAGTCATATATGGATGAATGTAATATAAAATTTGAACATAAGGTTAATTATCAAATAGAAGAAGGAAACATAATATATGAAGTATTGAATAGAAACGTCACAGGTTTTTCTAAAAAAACAGTTATAACTTTAGAAATAATAATGAATCTTTTTGGTACTGTAGGAGTTAAGTTTAGACAGCAGACAAATTATGTTTTAAATTCGGATAATATCGATAATATTTTATTGATAACCTCTGCTGTAGAATTTAATAAGTTAGAGCAACATTTCAAAAAACTATTTGAATAAATACGTTAAAAGCAGTTGAATAAATGCATAAATTTACTTTAAGAATTACTATATTTACTATAGTTGTATATACTGTTTACCTATTATAATAAATTCATTATGATGCAGTTATGGATATTTAATATCCGTAGTTCCCTTTAGTTATATAAGTAATTTGTGAATTAAATAGTTTTGCTTATAGAGGCTAGGACAGCATTGATGCGTCCTAGCCTCTTTTTAAATTATCTGTATATGATATTGGTGGACAGATTTGTGAGATAATAGTCATTCTGCATGTGGAGTGATGAATGACTATAAGATTAGATTTCTCACTGAGTATAAACTTATTCACTTCTAATAAAAAAACAGCGCTAATTAGCGCTGTTTAATTAAAAATGGCGTGCACAAATGGTGTTATATATAATAATAATAAAGTAAAACTAATTGCCAAATAGAACATAAATGCACGCGTTTGTTTCATCTTAAAGAAAATAATCACCTCATTTAGTACAGTGATAACATAATTGTAATGTAAAACTATAAAATCAGTCAATTTTAAGCTCTAATAAATTAGGTTACTGTTTATTTTGCATCTCTATTCATATAAGTGTAAAATAACAATTGTACGCAATAATTATAAAATTAAGGATGTGATGGTCGTGCAACAGGTTAAATTAAAAACAGTCAAAGCAAAAACAATTGAGCAATTAGAAGAAGAAATTAATGCAGTTTTGCAAGAAGAAACTGAATTTCAGTTACTCAACACAACGATTAGAGAATTTGAAGCGCACAAATATCCTACGACAGAAGACGCATTTACAGCAATGTTAACACTGGTCACAACGGTTAACTCATAGAAGCTCAAACTTTGTAGAACAACATGAAATTACTATAAGTTTAGTATAAAAAAATTATGTAAACTAAAGTACTATAAAAAATCGCACCCAAAATTGAATAGGTGCGAGTTTTTATATTTTATGAGCATTATATTCTTCAACAATCGTTAAAATTTTAATCACCTTATCTGAGGGTGTATCAATAGGTAATCGATGTTGCAATAAAGTGCCATCTGTTGTTTTAATCGTATAAAGTATATGTTGATCTTCTTTGAGGCATTTTATTATTTGCATATATTCTCTGTCCCTTCAGTTTCATAAATAACACAATTAATATTTGAATATGATAATCTGCAAATATTAACATATTATGTTATACCCTGTATATTCACTTTAAATCTTAAGCGTGCAAAATATAAATAATAAATTATAAAGATAAAACATTACTTACAAATTAAAGTTACTAATTTTTCTTATTAAATATTGATCGGATAACAAAAATAATGAAACCAATAAATATACCCATGAATATGGCTAACATAGCTGATACTAATAAAGGTAATTGCAACTGATATTGTAAAACAAGACCTATTATAATAGCAACGACGATAGCTATAAGCGTTATCATATTTTCTTTAAATATACTCAACTGTATCAACTCCATTCAAAAAAAATTATAACATTTAAAATAGTATTTAACATGTATTCATAAAGATTGTCACAAAAATGATGTATATGTAATTAGACATTACTTATTTTATATATATTGAAGTAAATATTGACGCCTGCATGGTTATTTTATATGATAAATCGGGACAATAAAAAAAGTAGGTGCCAACTATGAAATCAACCAAAAAAATTTCCAGCTTAATTGTAGTGATAGTTGTATTAGGTGTATTATTATTCCAATTTATTAATCATACTGGTCCATTTAATAATAACGAATCATCATCACAAAACGGACCTGAAGATGCTGAACAAGTACATATAGAACGGGTAGTAGACGGAGATACTTTTGTTGCTAAGGATAAGAATAATAAAAGTGTAAAAGTTCGCTTAATTGGTGTAGATACACCTGAGACAGTTAAACCTAATACACCTGTCCAACCATACGGTAAGGAAGCATCTAATTACTCTAAAGAAAAATTGACTAACCAAGATGTCTTCTTAGAATACGATAAGGAAAAAGAAGACAGATATGGCAGAGTATTAGCATATGTATGGTTAGATAAAAAAACTATGTTTAATGAACAATTAGTAAAAGAAGGTTTAGCAAGAGAAAAATATTTTGCACCTAATGGCAAATATAAAAACGTATTTAAAGAAGCTGAAGCAGCAGCAAAAGCTGAACATAAAAATATATGGAGTTAAAAAGAGTGGGACAGCAACCATGTTAAATTATGGTTGCTGTCCCACTTTTTTTATCATTATTAAAACTTTATAATCTTTTTAGTAGCTAATTTAAAGCTTAAAAGTTGATAGATTTATTTTGATTTTGCACCTGTACGTAAACGTAAATCATATTCGATTTCTTCTAAACTTCGACCTCTTGTTTCAGGTAAATATTTAATGACAAATGCTAGGGCAAATACTCCAATCATGGCAAAGATTAAGAAAACCCATTCTGTACTTAAAGCATTATTTAATATAGGGAACAGCTGCGCTACAATTAGTGTTCCTATATTTAAAACTAGTGTCGCAACACCTGTGGCAGCACCTCTAGCACGTGTAGGGAACATTTCAGGTAACATAACCCATAAAATTGGTCCCCATGTAATACCGAAAAATACAATAAATAGTGATAAGCAAATAATGATAATCCACGATGAAGATGTAATCCCTATAGTCCAAATTAATACGGCCATTATAATTAAAGATGTGACCATACCGATATTTCCTGTGACTAATAGTTTTTTACGATCAACTTTATCAACTATAAATACTGCTATAATCGTAACTAATACATTAATAGTACCAATACCCACAGTTCCTAAAATTGATGTGGCTTCTCCGAGACCTGCTTTACTAAAAATAGTCGGTGCATAGAAGATAATGGCATTAATGCCGACAATTTGTTGGAATAACGCGAATATACAGCCAATAATTAAAGTTGGGCGCAGCCATGGCGACTTAATTACTGCCCAAGTAGACTCGGAAATAGCTGAAATTTCACGCATTTCCTTAATTTCAGAATTAATTTCTTCGTTATTATCAAAAGTTATTTTCATTACATCTCTTGCAGCTTGTTCACTTCGATGTTCGAGTAACCATCTAGGACTTTCTGGCATAAAGACGATACCAATTAGTAATATTATTGAAGGCACGACTGCTAAACCTAACATCCAACGCCAACCTTCAATATCAGCGAATGCATAATTAACTATGTAAGCACTTAATATTCCGATTGTAATCATTAATTGGTTTAACGTACCTAATGAACCCCTTAATTCAGTTGGAGCCATTTCTGATAAATAAACTGGCACTGTGGCCATAGATCCGCCGACTGCTAGACCGATAATTAACCGACCAATTACTAAAATAGTAATATTTGGAGCAATAAATAACGTGATTGAACCAATAATGTATATAATAGCAATAAAAAGCACTAAGCGACGACGACCTAACTTATCTGCTAAGGGACCACTCGCACCGGAGCCAATAATGGCACCTATTAACATTGATGATACGACTAACCCCTCTGTAAAACTGTTTAGTGGAATATCATTATCTATAAATAATAATGCACCTGAGATGACACCGTTATCATAACCGTATAATAAACCACCTAATGCACCTAAAATAAAGATCAAATACTTCGTAATTTTCATTTTTAATCAACCCCTTTTAAATTAAAAATAATTATAGTTCAAAAATGAAAAATTTACAAAGTATAATGCCACATAAATTTATAATTATCATATAAATTAACGATTATTAATATTTCTGCTATGTGTATCCAACAGTTAATAGTTTTGAATAAAATTCAACCATTAAAAAGGTAGTATGTACTAAAATTGAGTACATACTACCTTTTTGAATGTTTATATGTTTTTAGATGATTTGTTTATAGGCTGTATAATTAATTAAATATTGCTACCAGTTTATCGAATTGCTCTTGTGATAATGCTTCTGTAGATTGTTCTACCGTTTTTGTAATGACCTCGCGTAAATTAGATTTAGACGATACAGTTTCAGCATATTGTTCGCGTTTAGTAGGACCGTCAATTAAATTAACAGAGCCATCTGCAAAGTAAACTAAGCCGATATTGCTTATAGAGTGATTCGATTTTTCTTTGATTTTATTTTCTAACAGTTGTGTGTTAGATGCAGCTTCTTTATATGGATCATGACTGTAAAAGTCATAGACAACTGAATTATTTTTAATGCGTTCTATAAAAGTATAGCTCGTAGGATGAGTAGATTGGAATTGACTATGGAACTGTTGTGCAATGTATCTACCTACAGCTTGGTCAATAGTATTTACATCATCACCATCAGTTGTCGTAATATTAGCATCCGCATTAAAGTGATAAAATGTTTTTTGTTTCCAATTTTTAACATCAATATTGAATAATCCTTTTTCAGTAATTACTATATAATCAAAAGGACGTGCATAGTCGAATAGGGGATGCCTAACTGCTAAACTACTCGTATTAATAATTTCGAAAAAGTTAATTTTTTCAGTATCGATTAAAGTATTCATAATGTCAGTTAATTCTTGTTTTGCTTTGCGAATACCGTGATGATGTTTGTCATTGTTAGCATCTATATTAAGCATTTCGTTTTTTAAATACGTATTTTCTGACGTTAACGAACTAATTTTCGTTACGAGCTGTGTCTTGGCATACGTCTCAGTATCTAGTTTGTTTTGCATAAAATGATGGTTTAAAAATAGTATGACAATTAATAATATAATTATTATTAAAAGTGTAATAGTGAGGAACATAATAATCATCCTAATCTAATTGAAATTTGTAATTAAAAGTATTAACTTGTGAAATGTGGATTGTTTCAAACCACAATTATGATTAATTTTAAATTTAATTATATAGATTATATAATAACACTCGTATCTATAATAACAATACTAGTAGCATACTAAATCGTGAAAAATTTTCTATATTGCACTAAATTTACACAGATTTACTTATAAAAAGTATTTTAGGGTACAAAAAAGTAGCGATTTTATATTTAAAATTCAAACTCGGAGGAACGTCATGCATACTTCAAAAGCAATATTAAAGATACTACAAGAAGAAATACAAAATGATGATGTGATTGCATTTGATCATCATCCTATTGCATATAATGTCATAGACACATTAGTCAGAAATAATATAAAAATTTCTATCATTACTTTCTCTACTGATATTATTCAATATGTCAGTAAGTATACTAATTTTAACATTATTATACCTTCTGCCACTGTTTGTTCTACATTTCATGTACTTGTAGGAGAAAGTGTACAGGATACTTTTAAACAATATAACATTAAACAATATTTTATATCAGCACCATACTATGTAGAAAATCAATTGTTTCAGACGTTTCATGCTGTTGCTCCAATTCAACAAACATTAATTAAAAATGCACAACGCATATATGTTATGAATCAACCCGATCTAAGCTTACCTATAAATATAAATTATTATTGTTTAGGAACTTTTTAAAATTGCTTTATTCCATGCAAAATTTAATAAAATAATGATTTGAAAAATGTGCCAACAAACTATATAATGTAGGTAATGGAAACGCTTACTTTTGGAGGTGAACTTTTTGTGTGACCAAAAATTTAAAAACGTAAGCCCTTTAATGAATGAGTTAATAGATAAAGCGAAAAATATATTTAAATTTAATGGTGAAATCGCTAAACAATTATTTTTATATGATGCATTTGATTTAAATCAGAAAGTTGATATTAGTGTAGAACGTATGTATTTTTCAGAAGTAATTAAACATGTCCCTAAAACGTTTACGATTAAACTGTTTGATGAGCATCAATCTTCTTCTGACTTTTCTGTAATTGATTTTAAAACATTGACACATGCAAATGTGTACGATGGTGACACGATGGTTTTAACTATTATTGTCTATGATACAGAAGGCGATGATTGGATGTTTAGACTAAATAACGATATTAGGTTACCTGCAAAGCATATATATTTTCACTCAATCAAATGGGACGTAGACTATGTTAAACCTGAAATTGTGTTAATGTATGAATTGTTGGATCCCATTGATTATCATCAATTGCCAAATTATAAAAACGTTATTGAGGCACTAAGTTATTATCAATTTGTAATGCTAAGATTGGTCGTAGGCGATGATCGAATTAATCAAGCATTGATTTCTGAGAGAAAAGCAATATAAAATCCTTTAAATCTATCGAAGCATAATTTTAAAATTATACTGCTAGATTTAAAGGATTATTTTTTATGTCAATAGACACTTACCGTTATAACAATATTCATATGTTGCTTTTACCGCTTTTTCAGCATCATTGACATCGATACCAAACATCATCGATATTTCTGATGCACCTTGGTTCATCATTTTTAAGTTGATATTAGCTTCTGCTAATGCATGTGTAATTCGGCTAGCAGTACCAACAATTCTATGCATACCTTCGCCGACAACCATTAGGACAGCTAAATCATGTTCTACTCCTAGTTCGTCAACATCACAGTGCTTACGAATATCATTTAGTACTTGTTCTTCAATATTTTTAATTTCTTTGGAGCGCATAATGATACTAATACTGTCTATACCTGAAGGCATATGATCAAAGGAAATATCATAGTCTTCTAAAACACCTAATACTTTTCGAGTAAAACCAACTTGTCTATTCATTAAATATTTCTTAATGTTGATTACTGTAAATCCAGTGTCACAACTAATACCACTAACCACATTATTAGTATTTATCTCTCGATCATGTCTAATAAATGTACCCAAATCATCAGGACGATTTGTATTTTTAATCACTACTGGAATCCTATCTTTATGTAAAGGTTGTAACGCCTCATCGTGGAATACACCAAATCCAGCGTATGACAACTCTCGCATTTCACGATAAGTAATTTCATCAATGACTTGTGGTTGTTTAACAATACCAGGATGTGCACGATAAATCCCCGATACATCTGTGAAGTTCTCATAAATATTTGCTCGGACACCTCTAGCGACAATAGCTCCTGTTATATCGGAACCACCTCTTGGGAATGTCACTACAAAATTTTGGCGTGATATACCAAAGAAACCAGGGATAATTAACTTCTCTTTATAATCTCTTAATTGATATAAATTCTCGTAAGCTTGATCTAAAATTTGAGCATTTTGTGGTAAATCACTTACTACGATACCAGCCTCACCAGGAGAAATATAACGTGTTGGAATACCTTGACTATTATTGTATGCAGCAATTAACTGAGCATTAAAGTCTTCGCCACAAGATAATAACGCATCAAGTAGACGAGATGGTTTTGACTTTAAGTTAAATATATATTGAGTCAATGTGTGATCAAATGTAGTTAACATTGCATCATCCATTTCTAACGCATATACAATATCTGCATAACGTTGAATAATTTCTTCTTGCTTAGGACGATAATCTAAACCTTCTATTACTTTTTCATATAAACGAATAAGCAAATCAGTTGTTTTTGTGTCGTCACTAGTTCTTTTTCCTGGTGCTGATACAATTACAATTTTACGCTCTGGATCAGCATTTACAATATTTAATACTTTTTTTATTTGTTCTGCATTAGATACAGAACTGCCACCGAATTTAGTTACTTTCATAATTTTACAACCTTTCTAAAAAATCAGAAAATTTTGTTTAGTTTTACCTATAACAATGATAGGATATAAATATGTTTCAACAACTTGAGCTTTACAAATTTTGGGAATGAACTTATACTATACCATATTCTAGTATTTTTCAACTGTACAATTGTATTTTTTAGAAGAACAATCGGAGGAATGAACTTATGAAGGAATTAAATGTAGCATTACTTGGTCTAGGTACTGTAGGATCAGGTGTAGTAAAGATTATTGAAGAAAATAGACAACAAATTATTGATACGATTAATAAAGATATTAATATTAAACATATATTAGTGAAAGATAAATCACGTAAAAGACCAATTAATGTTTCTAAATATCATTTAACTGAAGATGTAAACGATATTTTAGAAGATGATTCAGTAGATATTGTAGTAGAAGTTATGGGAGGTATTGAACCAACAGTAGATTGGTTGAAAGGTGCCTTGAGTCAGAAGAAACATGTCATTACTGCAAATAAAGATCTTCTAGCTGTGCATTTAAGAGTATTAGAAGATTTAGCAGAACAAAATGGTGTCGCATTGAAATATGAAGCAAGTGTTGCAGGTGGCATTCCGATAGTAAATGCAATTAATAATGGATTAAATGCAAATAACATTAGTAAATTTATGGGGATTCTCAACGGTACATCTAACTTCATCCTAAGTAAGATGACTCGCGAAGAAACATCTTTTGACGACGCTTTAGCTGAAGCACAGCGTCTAGGATTTGCTGAAGCGGACCCAACTGATGATGTCGAAGGTATCGATGCAGCTCGAAAAGTGGTTATCACTTCTTATTTATCATTTAATCAGGTCATTAATCTAACTGATGTGCAACGCACGGGTATTAGTGATGTTAGTTTAGCAGACATAAAAGTTGCTGATGAACTTGGCTATAAAATTAAATTGATTGGTAAAGGAACATATGAAAATGGGCAAGTGAATGCTTCTGTGGCACCAACATTAATAAGTAAAGCACATCAACTAGCTTCAGTGGAAGATGAATTTAATGCAATTTATGTAATCGGTGATGCAGTCGGTGAAACTATGTTCTATGGTAAAGGTGCTGGTAGTTTAGCTACTGGTAGTGCCGTAGCAAGTGATCTATTAAACGTAGCATTACATTTTGAATATGATTTACACACACTGCCGCCACATTTTGAATTGAAAACAGAAAAAACAAAAGAAATGATCGACGATGAATCTGATACGATTACATTAAAAGAAAAAGAAAACTACTATGTAGTAGTAGACAAGCAAGGTTTAACTGCAAAAGATATTGCAGAAACTATTAAAGGTGCATTACCATTGCACAAAAATTTAGATGTTCAAGAAAGAAATCAAGATACGGTAAGTTTAATTGTTTATGGTGTAGACGATTCACCGCAACAATCAATTGAAGCAGCAGGTTTACAAGTAAATAAAGTATATCCAGTAGAAGGGGTTCATGCATAATGAAAAGATGGCAAGGTTTAGTAGAGGAATTTAAAACATTTTTACCAGTTAATGAAAATACACCTAAAGTAACTTTAAATGAAGGGCAAACACCTTTAATTTATTGTGAAAATTTATCAGAAATGTTAGATATCGAATTATACGTAAAATATGAGGGTGCAAATCCTACTGGTTCATTTAAAGATAGAGGCATGGTTATGGCAATGACTAAAGCAAAAGAAGAAGGCAAAAAAATTGTTATATGTGCATCCACTGGTAATACATCAGCTTCTGCTGCTGCTTATGCAGCAAGAGCAGGTTTAAAAGCAATTGTTGTAATTCCAGAGGGCAAAATTGCTTTAGGTAAATTATCACAGGCAGTTATGTATGGTGCTGAAATTGTCTCAATAGAAGGAAATTTTGATGAAGCTTTAGAAATTGTTAAAGAAGTTGCAGAAAACGGCGAAATTGAGTTGGTTAACTCTGTTAATCCTTATCGTATCGAAGGACAAAAAACAGGTGCTTTTGAAGTAGTTCACCAACTTGACGGTGAGGCACCTGATATTTTAGCTATTCCAGTTGGCAATGCTGGTAATATTACAGCTTATTGGAAAGGTTTTAAAGAATATCATGATCAATTAAATACCCAATTACCACAATTGTTTGGATTCCAAGCAGAAGGAGCTTCACCTATCGTTCAAAATAAAGTAGTGAAAAATCCAGAAACAGTTGCAACTGCAATACGTATTGGTAACCCTGCAAGTTGGTCTAAAGCTACGAATGCTTTGGAGGAATCAAATGGTCAAATCGATAGTGTAACAGATGAGGAAATTTTAGAAGCTTATAAACTGATGACAACTAAAGAAGGCGTATTTAGTGAACCAGCTAGTAATGCTTCCATTGCTGGTTTGATTAAACTTCACCGAGCAAACAAATTACCTAAAGGTAAAAAAGTAGTGGCAGTATTAACAGGCAATGGTTTAAAAGACCCAGATACTGCTATTTCATTATTAGATAACCCTATTAAACCTCTACCAAACGATAGACAAAGCATTCTAGATTATATTAAAGGGGCACTATAGTATGGTGAAAAGTTTAAATATCAAAATACCGGCATCTACAGCTAATTTAGGTGTCGGTTTTGATTCTATTGGTATGGCATTAAATAAATTTTTGTATTTACAAGTAACAATTACGAATGATGAACAATGGCATTTTCATCATATAGGTCCGAATGTAGAAGGATTACCTACTGACGAATCACATTATATTTATCAAATAGCACAACAAGTTGCCTTAAAATATGATGTAGTTTTGCCTGCATTATCCATCGAAATGCGCAGTGATATTCCCTTAGCACGTGGCTTAGGTTCATCAGCGTCAGCGTTAGTTGGTGCTTTATACATAGCAAATTATTTTGGTGATATTGAGCTCTCGCAGTATGAATTATTACAATTAGCTACTGAATTCGAGGGACATCCTGATAACGTAGCACCAACGATTTATGGTGGTCTAGTGTTAGGCTACTATAATGAAGTGGAAAATGTTACTGAAGTTTCTAGTATCGATACACCTAAAGTGGATGTAATTATCACAGTGCCGTCATATGAATTACGTACAGATGATTCAAGAAATGTGCTGCCAGACACATTTTCGTATAAAAAGGCAGTGCAAAATAGTGCAATCAGTAATACTATGATCAGTGCGTTAATTCAACATAATTATGAATTGGCAGGCAAAATGATGGAGCAAGATGGGTTTCATGAGCCTTTCCGACAACATTTAATACCGGAGTTTGCACAAGTTAAAGCAATTGCAAAATCTCATCAAGCATACGCAACTGTAATTAGTGGTGCAGGTCCTACCATATTAACGCTTATAAGCAAGGAAAAAAGTGGGAAATTAGTAAGAGCGTTAAAAAATGAATTTTCACAGTGTCGCTCAGAACTAGTGACAATTAATGAAACTGGTGTAACATCTGAACTCGTATACCATTCATAATTTTTTGTAGTATGATAGGACTATAGGGTTAATTGGAAAGGAGCACTACAACATGAGTAAATATAAGTTAATTGTCATGGACATGGATGATACATTGATGAACCATGAAAATCAAGTAGGAGAAGAAACAAAAGACTATCTTATTAAAATACAAGACGAAGGTTACAAAGTAGTATTAGCATCAGGTAGACCGACTGAAGGTATGCTACCTACAGCACGATTGTTAAATTTAGATGCACATCAAAGTCATGTTATCAGTTATAATGGTGGCAATACTGTGGATGTAGCTACGGAAAATGTAACAGTCAATAAACCAGTATCAAAAGAAAACTTTGATCAAATTGTTGATTACTGCAGAAAAAAATCATTTTTCGTTTTAACATATCATGATGGCCACATTATTTATGAAGGTGAACATGAATACATGAATATTGAAGCTGAATTAACGGGTTTACCTATGAAAAAAGTTGATGATTTAAAAGCCTATATTCAAGATGCTGTGCCGAAAGTTATGGGTGTAGATTATGTCTGTAATATTGTATTAGCTAAAAGTGATCTTGCTGGTTCCTTCAACGATGAAATAGATGTTACTACAAGTAAACCATACTTCCTTGAATTTATGGCTAAAGATGTTTCAAAGGGGAATGCGGTGAGTGCGTTGTGTGATAAACTAGGGATTAGTTTAGAAGAGGTTATTGCTTTTGGTGATAGTTCTAACGATATATCTATGCTTTCAGTAGTTGGTCATGCTGTTGCTATGGGTAATGCCAATGATGAAGTGAAATCCATTTCTGATGAAGTTACCTTATCAAATGCAGACAATGGTATACCTCATACGTTAAAACAAAAATTATAACCAATGATAGAATTAAAGAAATAAATATGGGAAACACGTTTTACAGTTAAGTCTTAAATAAACAAAACTGTGAAACGTGTTTTTATAATTTAATAAATGATTTATTAGAGCATAATAAAGAGAAAGTTATAGATTTTGTTATTACTGACAAACTAAATTTAATAGTAAAAAACTGACTTCATAACTTGTATGAAGTCAGCGTAGATTAATGGTCAACTGTAACATAGGCAACTAGAAAAAATAGAGCTTACTTTATCTCTTAGCAAAATTTATAGTAGTCGTGACTTAAGCTATTTAGCTGTATGTGTCCACTCATTTTTGCCTCGATGACGTTTTACGTGTGCATAAACTTGGTCTGCAGCATAATCTAAATTAGTATAAACTGTAATTGCAAATGCTGATTGATTTTCAGCAAATGGCTCTTCTAAAAACAGTGATTTTAAATGCTCATATAAGTTTTCCATTTGATCGTGTTTAAGGCTACTATATTCTCGTAGAGTTCGCTTAATTAATTGGTCGTGTAGATTTTCTAATGATTGTACAACAATAACAAAGCGTTCTTCTGGTTTGAGTACATCATCGAATAAATTTGTTTGTCCAACCATAATTTTCCACCTCAAGTACTTGATTTTCTTTAATTATACTATATTACGATACAGGTTAAAATAATTGAATACAAAATATTACCAAAGGTACAAATTTGTGAGGGCTAGTTAAGTAAACATAATAAAAGGACAAAACGGGGAAACCGTTTTGTCCTTTACTTAGAGTTATTCATATTTATTATCTAAGTTAATGTCTTCAAGTTTGATAACTTTTGTTTGGAACATAAATTTATGTGTAAGGTAAATAATGAGTAAGATGAATAGTGGTACGATATTTCTTAATAATCCAGCAATATCGCCAGCTATAATAGTACCTACTGAGTTACCAACAAATAAAAATAGTAAAGCTATAATTACCACAATTGGACCAAATGGATAAAATGGAGCTTTATATGGTAAGACTTGTTGCGCATCTTTATTTTGCTTTTTAATAGCCATGCGTAATCGTATTTGTGCTAAAATACTTGAACCCCATACAATGATAACTAAAGAGCCAATGATATTTAATAATGTAAATACGATATTAGATTGAAATTGAGCAAGGACAATAACTGCCAACACAACGATGAAAGTAGTTAATATCGCAGCGATAGGTAATTTTGTACCTTTATTTAAACGTGCCAAAAATTTAGGTGCTAATTTATCATGTCCCATCGAAAATAACATTCGACTTGAAGTATATAATCCAGAATTCGCTGCAGATAATAGTGATGTCAAAATGACAGCATTTATGACTGAAGCTGCAAAAGCGATACCGACACGATCAAAAACAATAGTGAATGGGCTTTGGCTAACAGATTCACTTTCGTTTAGCAGTAATGGATCAGTATATGGGATAATTGCAGCAATAACTGCAATAGACAATACATAGAATAATAAAATTCTCCAAAATACTTGTTTAATTGCTTTTGGCATTGAACGATGAGGATTGTCAGATTCTCCCGCAGTAACAGCTACTACTTCAGTACCCCCAACTGAGAATCCAGCGATTAATAAAACTCCCAAAAAGCCTGACAAGCCACCGACAAAAGGTGCTTCGCCGATAGAGTAGTTTGTAATACCATACGTTTTTCCACCTAAAATACCAACTATCATTAATACGCCAATAACAATAAAGATTAAGATAGTTACTACTTTAATTAACGATAACCAAAATTCAGCTTCTCCAAATGCTTTGACTGAGAAAAT